>ENA-OQJH01000247-OQJH01000247.1-human-gut-metagenome-genome-assembly--contig:-NODE-247-length-31877-cov-3.361260_pt1 | contig 31877 bp, 28 predicted proteins | sample MGYA00242597_ERZ504763 | MGnify/ENA primary metagenome ERZ504763 (study PRJEB26092, sample SAMD00036359) | human gut metagenome | host: Homo sapiens | study: EMG produced TPA metagenomics assembly of...
CTGCGCACAGTGGAGAGTAGGTAGCTGCCGTTTTTGATTGAAGCCTCCGGACTTGAAGAAGTTCCGGAGGCTTTTTTGTATCCACGTGTGGCTCCGGACACTCATGCCTTGGAAAAAGGCGGGAAATAGAACAGGCAGGTCTGAAGGCCCGCCTAACAGAGAAACGGAAGATGATTATAGCGCCTTTATGCAAGCTATCAGTTTGTCTACATCTTCTTCTTCTGTATCGAAAGAGGTAACAAGTCTCATTTCTCCTATGGCTTCGTTCCAAAAGTAGAAATGATAATATTTTTGTAGCTTATTTTCTTTTTCACGTGGCATGATGAAGAATAATTGGTTGCTTTCCACCGTTTGGGTAAACTTTATATCAGGCATTGTGGAAAGTTCCTTGTACAAGCGTTGCGCCATTGCGTTGGCATGTTGTGCGCATGTTAGCCATAGGTTATCTTCAAGGAAGGCTGTGAACTGGCAAGAGATATAACGCATTTTGCTGGCCAATTGGCAGGCTTGTTTTCTGGCATAACGCGCTTCCTTTATCAAATCTTGATTGAAAATCATGACACATTCGGCTCCCATCAGTCCGTTCTTTGTTCCTCCCAAAGTCAATGTGTCGACTCCGCAAGCTCCTGATATATCATCAAGACTCATTCCCAATGCTGCCGCGGCATTAGAGATACGGGCGCCGTCCATATGCACAAACAGTCCATGCCGGTGTGCAAATTCTGTCAATGCGCATATTTCTTCTGGTTTGTAAATTGTTCCCAACTCACTACATTGGCTTAGGTAAATTGCTCCGGGCTGAGAATGGTGTTCTATACCAAAGTTAACCATAAATGGTTTTAGTAATTCCGGAGTCAGTTTGCCATCCAGAGTAGGAATTGTGCGCATGAAACAGCCAGTCGCTTTACTGGGGGCACCACATTCATCTACAGCAATGTGAGCTGTGTCGGCACAGAAGATAATATGGTAAGGACGGGTCATCATTTGCAACGCCATAGTATTACTGCCTGTGCCATTAAAAACAAACAGTGCTTCACATGGACGTGAAAATTGTTCTTTCACTTTGTGGGCGGCTTCTTCTGTCCACGGGTCATCTCCATAGCCAAGTGCATGTCCGTTATTGGCCTTCATTAATGCTTCCATGATACGGGGATGTACACTTGAATTATTGTCAGATGCAAAACTTCTCATATTCTTTCTCTATTTTACAATTTATTTGTAAAGGTAGGAGCTTTTTCAACAAAATGCAATGAAATGTCATTGAAATAAATATGCAAAAGGAGCATCATGCAGATGTATTATACATGTAATGCTTTTATCTGATCTTTGCCATCGGAAAAATAACAAGGTAAAAGTATGATGAAAATTCAGATGAAAGGCATTAGCCTTATGATAATTCTTTTGATGCTGGCATTGACCGTACAGGCGGCCGTTTTGCGAGGAACTATAACAGATAAAGCGACTAAAGAGCCACTTATTGGTGCTGCCGTACAGTTAAGTGGTACAAATATAGGAACTATTACTGATGTGGATGGTAATTTTGAACTTGCGGGATTAAGAAATGGAACGTACAAGCTTATTATATCTTATGTGTCTTATTGTACACAGATTGTTGAGGTTACAATAAATGGTATGTTCGAAATAAAAGTAGAACTAGAACAGGATAATCAACAATTAGGAGAAGTTGTGGTTGTAGCGGATGCTAAAAAGAATACGGAGAATGCTATAATTACCCAACAACGTACCAGCTTGGTTATGCAAACGGGAGTTTCTGCCCAGCAGATTACCAAGACGCAAGATAAAGATGCTTCGGAAGTGATTCGCCGTGTGTCGGGTATCAGTATAATTGAGGAGAAATTCGTTATGGTACGTGGGCTTTCACAACGGTATAATAATGTGTGGATTAATAATAGTGCCGTGCCTAGTTCAGAAGCCGATGCGCGTGCTTTCTCTTTCGATATTATTCCATCGTCGCAGTTGGATAATATGTTGGTAGTGAAATCACCTGCACCGGAATATCCAGCTGATTTCAGTGGTGGTTTTATTTTAGTGAATACCAAAGATGTTCCTAGCAGTAATCTGTTTACTATTTCGGTTGGAACTAGTTTAAATGATCAGACTCATTTTAAAAAGTTTCTGTATAATAAAGGAAGTGGCACAGATTTTCTAGGTTTCGATAATGGCTTTCGTAGCTTGAAAGGTGGAATCAATGCTGTGCTTAATCCGATAAATAACGGCTATGATTTATTAAATAATGGGTTGAACAATGACTGGACCGTTAAAGATCGTAGGCCCTTGGCAGATCTTAGCATGAATATGAATTTCAGCCGTCGCTGGGTGGATAGTAGCGGACGTACTTTGGCTATGTTAGGAACAGTGAACTATAGTAATAGCTATAAGACATATCTGGATATGGATAACAATTTGTTTGGTGCTTATGATACGACCCACGACTGTTCTAATTATTTACGTAAAAGTATAGATGACCAATATAATCATAATGTTCGTATAGGAACTATGCTGAATTTTACTTATGTACCTGCCAGTGGTAACAGCCGCTATGAGTTTAAGAATATTTTTAATCAATTAGGGAAAGACCGCTATACTTATCGTAAGGGGACAGATGCACAAAGTGATTATGAAGAGAGCGCGGAATATTATTATCAGAGTCGTACCACTTATAATGGTCAATTTACGGGGAAACATACATTGGGTGATGCCGATAAGTTGGATTGGAGTACTGGATATTCTTATGCCAATCGGAATATGCCAGACCGCCGTCGATATACTACCGTACTCAATGAAGAGACCAATCAGTTGGAAGTAGAGAACTTGAATGAGATTAATCGGGAGTTTTCCCGATTGGATGAACATATTTTGTCGGCTAACATCAATTATCAGCACGATTTTTCTTTCGGGATTTTTACTCCTAGCCTGAAGGCTGGAGCTTACACGGAGTATCGTGCTCGTGAATATAATACTCGTTTTTTTATTTATAGTTGGAAAATGGTTTGCCGAGTGCTTATAAAGTAATGAATGTCCCTAATGAATTATTACAAGAGAAGAATTATGGGGAGAATGGACTTTATTTATTGGAACAAGTGGATTGGCGCAATAATTACGAAGGCAATAATCTCTTGAGTGCCGGTTATGTAGGGACCAATCTTCCATTGGGCAAATTGAATGTATACGCAGGAGTTCGTTTTGAACATAATAGAATGGAGCTGGTTAGCCATACACAGAAAAACGAGGAAAGCCCCACTAGCGTGTTTTACACGTATAATGACTTTTTCCCGTCTGTAAATGTGGCTTATCGTCTGAATGATAAGCAGCAGTTCCGTTTATCTTATGGACGTACTGTGAATCGTCCGGAATTTCGGGAGGTTTCTTCTTCTGTATATTATGATTTTGATCTTGCCAGTAATGTACAAGGTAATTATAATTTAAAGCCTGCTTATATTGATAATTTAGATTTTGGTTATGAACTTTATCCCAGCAGTGGAGAGCTGATTTCTGTTTCTCTTTTCTATAAAAGGTTTAAAAATCCTATTGAATGGACTTATACTGTATCCGGAGGCACAGACCTTATCTATTCGTATGTCAATGCCAAAGGAGCGGATAATTATGGGGTAGAGGTGGATATCCGCAAAAATCTGGATTTTATAGGTATGCGTAATTTTAGTCTTAGTCTGAACGGGGCCTTAATTAAAAGTAAAGTGAAATTTGAGCCGGGAGCCAAAGAGGAGGACCGTCCGATGCAAGGTCAATCTCCATATTTGATTAATGCCGGTTTTTTCTATCAACATGCCGATAGCGGATGGAATGCTGCATTGCTTTATAACCGTATCGGTAAGCGTATTATTGGTGTAGGCCGTAGTTTGGGAACTGCAGGCAATGAAGTAAGAGTACCCGATTCTTATGAAATGCCCCGTAATGCAGTAGATTTAAGTGTCTCGAAAAAATCGGTAATCTGGAAATAAAGGTTGCTGTACGCGATTTGTTGGCGGAGAAAGTTTCTTTTAAGCAATTTGAAGAAACTAGGCATGGAAAAGTGGAGCAAATTACCCGTCAATACAAATCAGGGCGTAATTTCAATTTGAACATTAACTATACGTTTTAAAATAGAATGAATCTTTCATTATTAACCAATAAACAAATGGAAATGAGAACTAACAAGTTTATGATTTACGTATTCTCAGCAATAATGCTGGGGGAATGGTTGCTTGTAGCAGTGATGATCCGGAAACTGATACAGGAAACGGTAATGGCAACGGTGGAAATGCTGAAGCTCCTTATGTATGGGGGACTGAGGGAGCTATTAAAACATGTGACCACTTGTTATTTAATGATGATAAAACTGAGAATGCCAAAGGTACGTGATAGGAAATGGAGATCAGGAATTTATTTTTAAAGGTACACAGACTTTGTCTAAAGGAACTTACCTGATGAAAGGATGGATTTATGTGGGGACTGGGTCGGTATTGACCATCGAACCGGGAACTGTTATCAAAGGGGATAAAGATACACAGGCTGCCTTGATTGTAGAACCGGGTGGCAAACTAATAGCCGAGGGTACTAAAGATGCTCCGATTGTCTTTACCTCTGAACAGCCTAAAGGCCAGCGTAAACCGGGAGATTGGGGGGGATTGATTATTTGTGGTAATGCCAAGAACAATCAGGGAGTGTTGAATCAGCAGATTGAAGGAGGTCCGCGTACTAAACATGGAGGAAATGATGATGCTGACAATTCAGGTATATTAAGATATGTACGTGTGGAATTTGCTGGTTATCCTTTTCAAAAAGATAAGGAAATTAATGGTATAACTTTTGGATCTGTAGGTAGTGGGACTACCATTGATCATTTACAGGTATCATATTCCAATGACGACTCTTACGAATGGTTTGGAGGTAATGTAAATTGTAAATATCTAGTGGCTTATAATGGATGGGACGATGAATTTGATACAGATAATGGCTTCTCCGGTAAAGTCCAGTATTGTCTTTCAATCCGTGACCCGAGAATCGCAGATACTTCTCAGTCTAATGGTTTTGAGTCGGATAATTGTGGAGACGCCTCATTGATAGAACCCTATACGACAGCCGTATTTAGTAATGTCACTTTTATCGGACCGTTGGGGCGTGATGCCAACTTTGTTAATAATGAGAGCTATATTACCGGTGGTAGCTTCAATCCTAATAACGGTTCAGCTTTAGGTAAGTTCCAGTCTGCTATGCAGATCCGACGTTCCAGTCGTTTGAATTGCTTTAATTCAGTAGCTGTGGGATATCCTGTCGGTTTAATTATTGATGGTGAGAAAGGTAATACAGTTGAGATGACCAAGGCAGGAAACATAAAGTTGGAGAATATTTGGTTTGCAGGTATGACGGCGGTCGGTTCTGATGCCAACAAAATATATGATGATGTGCTTTATGATGCCGTGAACAAGCAAATCATTGATGCTGGACAAGAGTCTTACTCTTCTACTTTTTTTAAGGCTCAGAAAGGAAATAAAGTATTGACTGATGTCAATGAGTTGAAATTCAAGGACGGGCGTAATATCGGTGTTAATTATATGCCGGATGCAGGTAGTCCTGTGTTGACAGCCGCTTCATTTAATGACGCACTGTTGAGCAGTGGTTTTGAGAAAGTAGAATATATCGGAGCGTTTGGAACAGATGATAATTGGTTGGATAGCTGGACTAACTTCGATCCTAATAATACAGACTACTAATACACCTTTGAATATACACACACATAGCTGTTAATTTTAGGGGATTCTATGCGGTAAAGTCATAGAATTCCCTTATTTTGTATCCAAACCTAGAAACTATTAATTAATACACCTATGTATCCATTTAAATTTAACCCCATTCTGAAATCCACCATTTGGGGTGGAGAAAAGATTATCCCGTTCAAGCATCTGAATATTGAACAGCCTCAGGTTGGTGAAAGTTGGGAAATCTCTAATGTTCCGGGCGATGAGTCTGTTGTTGCTAATGGAACTGAAGCCGGCAAAAATTTGAGCCAGTTGGTAAAAGAATATAAAGGATCTCTGGTAGGAGAAAGTAATTATCAGCGTTTTGGAGATAATTTTCCTTTGTTGATCAAATTCATTGATGCTTGTGACGACCTCTCTATACAAGTGCATCCGGATGATGAACTGGCAAAGAAGCGTCATAATTCGATGGGCAAGACTGAAATGTGGTATGTTATTGACAATGCCGGGGGGAAAGCACATCTGCGTTCGGGACTAAGTAAAAAGATTACTCCCGATGAATATGCTGCAATGATTGCTGATAATACGATTTGTGATGCATTGGCTGATTATGCCGTACAATCGGGTGATGTGTTTTTCTTGCCTGCAGGACGTATCCATAGTATTGGAGCCGGATGCTTTATTGCTGAGATTCAGCAGACCTCGAATGTGACTTACCGAATTTATGATTTCAATCGTAAGGATAAGAATGGTAATACTCGTGAACTGCATACAGAATTGTCAAAAGATGCCATAGATTATTCTGTAGAAGAGGATTATCGTACTCATTATACTCCGAAACAGAATGAGTCTGTCGAGTTGGTTACCTGTCCGTATTTCACTACTTCTGTTTATGATTTGACTGAAAATATGACGATAGATTATAGTGAACTGGATTCATTTGTAATTTATATTTGTATGGAAGGTATATGTACGGTAACTGATGGGGATGGTAACTCATTGGAATTGCAAGCCGGTGAATCTATCCTTTTCCCTGCCACAACAAAAGAAGTGAAAGTAACCGTGGAAGGTCATGTTAAGTTCTTGGAAACTTATGTATAAAGATTCGTTTTGTCTTTAATAAAATAACTGCTGTCTCCAATACATACAATGAAGGCAGCAGTTTATTTTATTAAAGACTATGTTTCCTGTTTAAAAGGTAAACTTCAGGCATACAGGTTTATTGGTTTTTATTGTCTTGCCTGTGTCTTTCAGTAATCCTGTTTGGGAATCTCTTTCAAATACTTGTATAGAGTTACTGTCTCTGCAGGCCACCAACAGGTATCGCCCGTTCCGGCTGATAATAAAATTACGTGGATGGATACCAGTCAGCTGATAACCTGTCTTTGTTAATGTCCCTTCTTCCTGATTTATGGAAAGATAGCGATACCGTCTGCTTTTAAGCGGTTGGATGCATACAGAAATTTTCCATCGGGTGAAATGTGGATATCTCCGCTACCTTTGGCACCCACTGTGTCAGCTTCTATATATTGTATGGCGTTTAATTTTCCTTTGTCGTAAGAGAAAGCTATAACTTTTCCTGAGATTTCGTTAATCAGATAAGCGAATTTTTGGTTCGGATGGAAACAAATGTGGCGTGGCCTGATCCTGATTCTACTTTTATATTAAATTCTTCAGATTCGTTCAGTAAGGAATGGGATACGCCATCAGTTACATTCTCACTAACAGGAAATACATGAATCTGGTCTGTCCCTAAATCACTGGCAAGTAGATATTTATGGTCTGGAGTGAATTTTATACAATGTAGATGTGGTTGTGTTTGCCTCTCTTTGTCAAGACTGTTTCCGGTAAAGGAAATAAGGCGTGTCTCGGATTTTAATTTTCCGTCTTTATCTAGTGGGAAAACGGTAATGCTACCTCCCATATAATTTGCTGTCAAGACAAATTTTCCGATGCTGAGAGTTATATAACAAGGTGCGCCGCCGTCAGTGGTTGAGAATTAAGCAAGGTTAGTTTCTTTTGTTCTTTATCAAATTTGATGGCATTGGCGGTAGAACTTTTTCCGGCATCCTCCCCTACAGTATATATTCTTTTTCCATCAGCCGACGGAATGAGGAAAGAAGGGTTGGATATTCCTTTTATTCCGCTGATATATTGGGAGTTGCCAGTTTGCTCATCAAAGTTATAAACCTTGATACCTTCTTCATCTGGAGTTGCATAACTACCTACCAACATATACATCATATTCGGATTTTTTTCAACTGTAATTGGTTCTGTTTGTTTCTTGGGAGAGGGTATACAGCCTCCCAGTATCATACTGTTCATACACAATACCATTAATTTTTTGTTCATATTGTCTGATCTGTTAGTATTAGAAAAATTATTTTCAAAGATACGTTGTTCTTATTAAAATGCGCTAAATAAACGAATAAATAATTGGATATTAACAGAAGTGTGTGTATATTTGTAACCTCTTTATGAGTTACCAGTGCGGGGTTGACTGGATTTGACAGCGTGGCTAAGTGGTATGTAAGCATGCAGTGCGTGGTTGATTGGCACTATAATCCCAGTTTTCAAAATTTTATCTGGCAACGAAAATTATGCTCTTGCTGCTTAATCGAATCATAGTAGATTAGCTTTATTTCTGCCAAAGTGGTGGAAACGAGACATCACTCAAAAGCTCTTGTTCCGAAGCGTTTGATCAAGTGGTGCAGTAAAATCGGGAATAGTTAGAGATCCGCTTCATGTCTCTTACGAAAATTTAGAGGATAAGGTATAAGTTGGTGGCTTCGGTCCTGCTTATACTCGAAAATTTAGGCGAAGATAAGCATGTAGAAAGCGTATGGCTTCCTCGTTTGGACGAGGGTTCGACTCCCTCCAGCTCCACAAACTAAGAGTGATTCGTCCTTGGGCTTCAATAATCCAAGGACGAATTCTTTTTTAGAAGAGTAATGTATGCGGTTACTCATGTTTCTTTTCTGATGTGTGTAGAATACATTTCTCTCTTTTGCATCGGAAATTCTTGTTTTTTACGTAAAGATGCTTGTTTAAAGATGAATGTTATTTTATTGTTTAATGACTAATTCTATTACATAATCTATGTCATCAGGTACTTGAGGCAGTTTTATTAATATGCCGTTTTTTCCTGTTTGAAAGAAAGTGGAGTTCTGGAAATGAACTGTATTGCTTTCTTTACTTTTGCCTTTAGAGGTATATAAAGTGCATTATCCTGCAAATCTAGTATATGGATGAATAAACGATCACCTTTGCGGGTTGATACTCCCCATGTGTGAGGAGCTACATCACCACCACGGGTTCCATAAATCGTCTCTCCATATTGATTCATCCATTTACCCACTTGTTTCAGATGCTCTATAGCTGTAGCGGGTAATTCTCCGTTGGGTTGAGGTCCAATATTCATTAGCAAATTTGCATTTTTTCCGGCTGCCTTAACCAAATAGTGTATCAACTCTTTGGGGGATTTGTAATTTTGGTCTTCAATTCTGTAGCCCCACATTCCGTTCATTGTTTCACAAGTTTCTAAAGGGAGTTCACTTATTCCTTGTCCTGCTGAAAAACCGGCTTTGTTTTCACCGGGCAAATCACGTTCGAACATTTGGAAATCTTCTCCTGCATAAGGAGTTCGATGATGATTGTTGCCTATTAGACAGGATGGTTGCAGTTTATGAATTAATGCATATTGTTCTTCCAGTTGCCAATTGAAGTTGGTAGGTTGATCCCAAATACCGTCAAACCAAATGGCGCCGACGGGGCCATAGTTAGTCAAAAGCTCGGTCAGCTGTTTATTCATAAACTTGTAGTAACTTTCCCAGTTTCCATGTCCTTTGGGACGTCCTGTCCCATGTCCGGTGTTTCCTTCCGGATAGTCGTCACGAAACCAGTCCAAATGCGAATAATAAAAATGGAGTTTGATGCCCTGTTTTTGACATTCTTCTGCCAGTTCTTTTAGTACGTCTCGTTTGAAAGGAGTAGCGTCTACGATATTAAAATCGGATTCTTTTGTATCAAACATTGAGAAACTGTCATGGTGTCGACTGGTGATACAGATATATTTGGCTCCGGAGGTTTTGATGGCAGAAACCCATTCGGCAGCATTGAAGCGCGAAGGATAGAATCCGGATGCCAGTTTGGCGTATTCATCACGGTTGATGTTGTGAGTGTTCATATACCATTCTCCTTGAGCGGTCATACTGTAAATGCCCCAATGAAGAAATATGCCGAATTTATTATCTTGAAATTCCTGCCGTGCTTTTATATTTTCAGGAGTAGGGATATAAATTTGATTGGAGATTTGTGCGAGGCTGAAGTTCCCGCCATCAATAACAAGCTGCGCCTAATTTGATTTTTGTGCTATTTGTTCTCATTGTTATTATAAATTTGTTTTGCGAAATATAGTTATACTCTTGGAATATTTAAAGCATTTTTTGAAAAATATTGCACTGCGAATTAAATTTTAATAGATTCTAACTGGGTGGTATTGTGAAGAGTATTTTTGTTTATAAGGTATAAAAGATGTTTCTATTGTTGGAATTAATCATTCTATACCTTTGTGAAGTAATATTGAATTTATATGAGAGTAAAAGAAATTCCTATACTGCTTTTGACCGGTTATCTAGGCAGTGGAAAAACGACATTAGTGAACCATATTCTTTCTAATAAACGTGGTATTAAGTTTGCGGTTATTGTCAATGATATCGGTGAGGTGAATATTGATGCTGATCTCATACAGAAAGGAGGGATTGTAGGAAAGAAAGACGAAAGCTTGGTAGCACTTCAGAACGGTTGTATCTGTTGTACTCTGAAGATGGATTGGTGGAGCAGATAGATGATATTATGAAGTTGGAGCGTTTTGATTACATTGTGATTGAGGCAAGTGGTGTTTGTGAACCAGCTCCTATCGCACAGACTATTTGTTCTATTTCAAGTATGGAGAATACGTACGGGGGATGTCGTTTGGATTGTATTGTGACTGTGGTAGATGCCTTACGTCTGCAAAGTGAGTTTTCTTGTGGCAACGATTTGACCCGTAAAGGTATTGACGAAGAGGATATTGAAAATCTGATTATCCAACAGATTGAATTTTGTAATGTTGTATTATTGAATAAGGTCTCAGAAGTGAAACATGACGAATTGGAACGTATCAAACAGATTATCCGTACATTGCAACCTGCAGCTGAAATAATAGAATGTGATTATGCTGATGTGGATTTGAATAAGATAATCTATACTGAAGTATTTGACTTTGAACGTACTGCCACTTCTGCCGGTTGGATACGTGGAATAGAGAGCGCCCTTACGGAAGAGCAGAAAAAAGAAGCGGAGGAACACGCGCACCATCATCATCATGAGGGTAGTGAAGTGGATGAATATGGTATCAGTACTTTTGTGTATTATCGTCGTCCGGCTTTTGATATCCATAAATTCGATCGTTTTGTATCAACCAGATGGAGTCGTAATATCATTCGTGCAAAAGGAGTCTGTTATTTCAGCAATAATCGTGATATGTCTTTTCTTTTTGAGCAGGCTGGTGTGCAGAAAAAGTTGAAGGAAGCTGGTTTATGGTATGCTACGGCACCTGAAGAAGAACTGATGGAGGTAATGCGTCAGGAGCCGGCTTGTTGCGGGATTGGGATGATAAATATGGAGATCGTATGCAGAAAATAGTTTTTATCGGGCGGCATCTTGATAAAGAAGAGTTGATAGGTGAACTTGATGAGTGTTTGGAATAAGATATGCATATAGATAGAATAAAAGTTCTGTTTGCAGAACTTTTATTCTATTATACAGATTTTGTGAAGAATCAGTAAACATCTAGTATTACACGTTCTTTTTGTTTTTTCGGATATTCCGGTAAGTTTTGTCCATTTACAAAAGTAGCTTTGAGGCAGATGTTTTCTACACACCTTAAGTAATAAGGATGAGGGGCCTTTTGTACATGGAAATGCTCTATCTCAATATTTTTGATAGGCTTTTCTTCATATCCATCTATAAAAATTGCATAATGGTCGGAACAGCCAGCCTTTACATTGTTGATGCGGAAATTCTCGTATTGAGAGGTATGTCTGCCACCTCGGAAACCAAAATAATTGGTTTCAAAACGGAGCACTGCCCCTTTTGAGCGTTCTATAGTAATATTGCTGACTTGTATATTACGAATATATCCTCCTCTGTCACGGTTGGATTTGAAATAAAGGGCATTCTTGACCGTTCCTATTTGTATATTATCCATATATATGTTTTCTACACCGCCTGACATTTCACTGCCGATACATAATCCATTGCATTCAGACTGGAACAGACAATTACGAATGACGATGTTTTTTGAAGGGCGTCCTATTTCACGGCCGTCGCGTCACGGCCTGCTTTGATAGCTATGGCATCATCTCCTGTGCGGAAAATACATTCTTCTATTAATACATTGGAAGTTGATTCAGGATCACATCCATCATTATTAGGATAGTGACTGTCAATGGTGATGCTTCGTACTATTACATTGTCACAGTATACAGGATGAATAGTCCAGAAAGGAGAATTCTTAATGGTGATACCTTCTACTAAAATGCGAGAACATCCCATGAATTGTATGCAAGAGGGACGTAGTATAGTACCTTTCCCAAAGATCCTTTCTGTGACAGGGATTAGTTTTTCTCCCATTTTACGCAGACGATTTCTGTCTGATACCTCTATCTGAGACCATGAAGCAAATTCCGTCCTCCTTGGGCGTCTATGGTACCTTGTCCTGTAATGGCTATATTAGTGGCATGTTTGGCATAAATCATGGGAGAATGTCCATATAGTTCCGTACCTTCAACGTGTCCATACTTCAGGAAGAAAGTCATCAGCCTTACCGCTGAAAAGTAGATAGGCGTCTTTCTCTAAATGTAAATTGACATCACTTTTCAGTACTAGATTTCCCTTTAAATAATAGATTCCTTTCGAATTATAACGTGTCCTCCGCCTGCCAAAGAACAAGAGTCTATTGCTCGCTGTATTAACTGGCGTGAATGACCTTTTTGGTTGGAAGCGGAATCAGGGCAGATCACTTTTATTTTCTTATGCGGAAATGAAGTGCGCGCTATATTGGCAATAATCTGTTCGGCTGTATTTTCTATTTTATTTTGAGGTCCGTCATGTTTGTATTTGAACCATTGAAATGAAGTTGCTCCTGCTTCCTGTTCTTTGTTATAACAATATAGTGCAATGCGGGCACCTTTCCAAAAACCGAATGGAATAAAAAAGGAAGTTCCATAAGGAATAAAACGTATATTATCTGTACTGTAGAAATATTGGAACTTTTGATTGAGCATGTCGATGGATACACGTAGATAAATCTGGTTTCCGTTTAGGAAAGTTGTACTTATTTCTGTTGTGTCATTGGATATGTATAGATATTTTTGTCCTTTCTCCATCTTGATACCTAGAACTTATTTTCTTTTCCCATGCAAGCTAATCCGCATCGTTGCCCATCAGCTATTTCTGTAAAATCCATAGCTATTGTAGCTTCACTTATATTCCCCATAATCTTTTGTGTCAGGGTGTTGCGTGCCAGTCTGAAGGTTGAAGATTTCAATGCTTTCAGAGTGAGTGAACCTGGATGTGCCGATAAGGACCATGCGTGTCTGTCGGATTATGATTAAACTGCCATTGTAGTGATAGGTTGGGGGTAGAGAAATCATCATCTGTTTGCGGAGCGAATATGGTTTTGCTTTCAATGGGTTTCTGGCATACATATACAGGTTCTCCTATTCCATTTCTATCAAAGTCTACTCCGATAACGGGCCAATCGTTTTCCCAATGCATGGGCTGAAGATGAACTACACGGCCTAAGGCATGATGATGTTGGAAATGAAAAAAAGCCCATTGATCATCCGGAGTATCGACAATGGCTCCTTGATGAGGGCCGTTTATCGTAGTACTTCCTTGTTCCAATACTACTTTCTTTTCATAAGGACCATATATATTTTTTGAGCGGAGGATAGTCTGCCATCCCGTACCTACTCCTCCTTCCGGAATAGAGAGATAATAGTAACCATCTTTTTTGAAAATTTTTGTTCCTTCGGCTACAGGTCCGGTGTATACGGTCATTCCTTCATCAAGTAGACGTGTACCGTCTGCACTCATTTTATGAATAATGATAGGCCCGGCTCCATGACGGCTCCGGCTAGGTATGCTTGACCATCTTCATCCCAAAAGGGGCAAGGGTCTTCCCATTTTTCTACTTTCTTAACTAAATGTAAAGGGCTCCAAGGACCTGAAGGATTGACAGCATTTGACATGAATAATCCTTCTTTGGGAGTACAGAAAAAGACCCAGAATTTGTTATCATGGTAACGAATTGAGGGTGCCCATGAACCTCCTGCATATTGTTGGTTGTTATCCCAGCCGGGAAAATCAAAATGGTGATAGATTTGGGAAATCAGTTTCCAATTGATCATATCTGAAGATTCCAATACTTGCATTCCTAGAAAATGAAAGTCGGAAGCTATCATGTAATATTTATCTCTGACCCGGATAACGTCCGGGTCAGAGTAGTCAGCATTTAAAATCGGATTTATGTATGTTCCATTGCCCTGATCTCCCATTTACCGGGAGTACCTTGAGCTGACAAGACTAATACATTATTTATAAAGTATAGAAGAATAAGTAAAAAATTTTTCATCAGCATGTTTTTTAACTTAATAACCAGGGTTTTGTGTCACTTTAGCTTGATTCAAATCAATGGCAGCTTGTGGAATAGGACGAAGAATCTTGTATTTACCATCAGGGCCTATCATAGCAGATTCTTTTATGCCGTCTTCATTATATTTTGTGGCATATTCCACTAAAGTGTGAGTACGCTTCAAATCTGTCCAACGGACATATTCTCCAGCTAATTCACGAGCACGTTCATCAAGAATAAAATCAATATTAATATCGTTGCTGGTGACAGTCATTTCTGTTGTGTATCCTTTACGAATAGTTCCTGGACGTTGACGAAGTTTATTGATCATTTGTGCAGCCTCTTCTGTTTTACCCATTTTTAAATAGGCTTCGGCGGCAATCAGATAGGTTTCTCCTAAGCGCGCTACTACCACATCATGCATGCTGCAAGTAGAATTACGGTTAGCAATAGAAGTTTCTGAATAATCATCAAATTTCTTGATACAAGCATTGCCGTAGTCTTGTGAACGACGGTCTTTGTATGTGGCTGGGGCACCGTTGGATGGAGCAATACCACCGTCTGCTATTGTTTTGCTTACCAGTGTATTCTTTTTAATTCCATAAGGATCGTCTGCTTTCCAGGCAGCGATATCTTCATCTGTAGCCCATGCTGGAGCATAATAATAAATGATAGAAGAACTAGTCGGTGCTGAGTAATAGTCGAAATAACTGGTATGGAATTCTAACATAAAAGTTTGTTCCAACCGTGCATCACCCCGACTATACATTTGCTGTAGACGTAGTGAAGGAGCAAAGCAACCGTCAATTGCCTTATTTCTTGGTTTTTCGGAACCACCTAAATAGCTCCGAATTGGGCTTGTTGGTAGGAACCGTCTTTTACGGGATCTTCTACAGCAGCCGAATTAAACTGTATGCTCCAGAATATTTCATTGTTTTCTTCATTTTCTACGTCAAAAGCTTCTTCTATGGAGAGGAAAGGAATTTCGCCATTAATTGCTTCCAAGGCATACTTAGCTGCATTTGCGAAGTCTGAATTTTGAGCTATATTTTCTTCTTGGGCTTCGTAATCAGTGCCATCTAGCCATCCACGAGTCAGATAGGTTTTGGCTAAGTAAAAGGTTGCTGCGCGTTTATTGGCACGTCCTACACCGGAGTTGGCACGTTCCATTAAATGGGATTCGGAAGAGGCTAGATACTCAAACTCTTCAATGATGAACTTATAAACATCTGCAAGACTGGCACGTTCATGACTCATTTCGGCATGGTCAAACATTTGTTTGTTCAAAGCTACAGGCCCGAACTGTTGCACTAGTTGGAAATAATACCATGCACGGATAAAACGTGCTTCGTCCACATATTGCAGTCGTACACTGGAATCTTCCGTTATGTCTCCATAAGATATAACGCTATTGGCTAGCTGAATACCTTTAAAACAACTTACATAGAAATTTTTTATAATGCCTTCATCTGCAGTGAAGGTATATTGGCTCATGACTACTCCCTGTGACTTTCCGTCTGCATACAGGTCTGTTCCCGCTACGAATAATTGCGGTTGGGCATTATAAAGCTCCCGCAGTGTGGAGTAAGCGCTGTTAGTTAAACTGGCGAATCCTGCCGAAGTCTGATAAAATTCAGCTGATGGAACATTAGATTTGTTGTTTTGGTCAAGAAAATCCGAACATCCTGAGAGAGTTGCCAATCCTAATGCCATAATGAAATATATTTTTTCATAATCATTTAATTTTAGAATTTTAAATTTACACCAACTTGATAAGTTCTTGAACTGACACCACCGGTACCATCACCTACTTGTGCGTCGGCCCATTCGGGTCGAACCCTTCATAATTTGTGAAAGTGAAGGATTTAATATATTAGCATAGATTCTTAAATTGGAAATATGAAGTTTTGAAATCCATTTCTGTGGAAAAGTATAGCCGAGGGTAATATTCTTGATTCGAACATATGAGTTGTCAACGAAATTTTGTGCTCGGTCCTCATTGGCACCACTTTGCCAGTATGCACCGCCTCCTTTACCGTTTCCACCATTGGTTGGGAAGGGGTAACTACCGTAATGAGTGACTTCTTGGTAGGCTATAGAGCCATCAGCACCTAGTATCGGAGCACCTTGAGGTATATAGTAATCCATGTTTAGGCGATTCATGCCACGCTGTCCATAGTCTACGAACTCGGCCATGAAGGGAGAGTATACCATTCCTCCCTGACTGGTGTAAATGCTGAAAGAGAAGTCAATGTTCTTATAGGACAAGTTGGAGGTGAAGTTACCGGTCCAGGTCGGAGCACAATGTCCGAGGATCATTTTGTCATTGGCATCGATAGTACCATTGCCATCCTTATCATAGATTTTCATCTCGCCTTCATAGAATTTGGTTTTCATTTTCGGGTCTTGGGCATAAGCTTGGGCTTCCTCTCGAGTACAGATTCCGGTATATTTATAGCCGTATACTACGTCTATAGGGTGATTGATAAACCATTTGTTACCCACCAAATCTTCTTTGGTACCATTCAATTCTTTGATAGAGTTAATGTTACGCGCAAAAGAGAAGGTTGTTTCCCAGTTCCAATCTTTATTCTTTACGTTGATGGTATTCAGTTGGATTTCTATACCTTTATTGTTCACCTTACCCACATTACTTACAATGGAGCCTGTATAGGAACCTAGTTCAAATGGGGTTTCCATCTCCATCAAGAGATCTTTGGAATCTTTGTTGTAGATATCGATAGATCCATTGATACGATTATTCAAGAAACCGAAGTCAAGACCGAGGTTGATTTCGGTTGTCTTCTCCCAAGTCAGGTCGGCGTTCGTCATGGTATAACCATAACCGTTGGCAACAGACGATCCGTAATTATAGTAATATTTAATATTTGCCAAAGCTTGTGTGTCATAAGGCCCTACACCGGCATTATTACCGGTAACGCCAAAGCTGGCACGGAGTTTTAAATTGCTTAACCATTTGCTGGCAAATCCCATAAAATCTTCATCGGAAATGCGCCATGCCATGGCAGCTGAGGGGAACATCCCCCAACGATTGTCTTTTTGGAATTTGGAACTGCCGTCCCAACGTGAAGATACAGTCAGCATGTATTTGCCTTTGTAGGCATAGTTGATACGGGCTACATAAGATAACATGGAGATTTTTTTATAATAGCTAGACTGACTTTGTACAGTGCCTGAACCAAGATTATGCCAGTTTACATCAAATGGCATATCCACTACATTGATATAGTCGCCTTGTAACTTTTGTTCATAGACACTGAATAAGGCCAAGGCATTCAGACTATGATCTCCAAAATTCTTGATGTAATTGGCTTGCGTATCCCAAGTATACGAGAATATTTCATCATTATAGTTTTCGGCCATGTTTGTTTTTCCAGAACGAAGTTGGGTTTCTCCGTTATAGAATGTACCACGATGGGTTTTGGTATACATGGGGGAGAAAGTAGTTTTAAGAATTATTTCTTTAACGGGGCTGTATTGCAAATAAATATTTGCCATCACATCATAAGAACGTGTATCGTCTTTTGAGTTCAAACGGTCCACCACTGGATTGATGGAGGAAGTCGGACCACCACCATTGGGATAGATGGCGGTATCTTTACCTGGTTGTGAAATTAACTGTCCTGCCTTTTCCCCTTCCCAATAATAGCATGGCATATTAGGGTCATACGGAACCCTTCCAAAATAGAGTAGTTGCTACCACTCTCTTTGGATGCTGTTGCCATATTTGTGGAGAATCCGGCTGAGATTTTATCTGAAATCTTATGATCTACGGCTCCTTTTATATTCCAGCGTTCATAACCGTCATACATGATTCCTTCTTCATTTTGATACCCTAGTCCTACGCGGTAGGTTATATTTTTTGTATTTCCGGAATATTGATGAATGATTCTGTTGTGAGCCGTTACGGGTTACGATATCTACCCAATCGGTGTAATTTTTATTGAGATACATATCTTTCACTATTTGACTGCCATTTCCCCAGAAGTTCAGGAAATTGGCATCAGTCATTTCCCAGTTAGTCATTCCTGAAGAGGCATCCATAGATGAAACTAGATAACGGGAGAAACGGAATTTCATGAAATCATCTCCTTCCATAAAGTCCGGCATATTGGCTTTGGTTTTTATACCATAATATCCATCATAACTGACTGTAGTCTTGGCTATATCTTTGTCTCCTTTTTTGGTGGTAATCATCACTACACCATTTGTGGCCCGTGAACCATAGATAGCGGTAGATGAAGCATCTTTCAAAATGTCTACTTTTTCAATATCCATCGGATTTAGAAAATCCATATTTTCACAAACTACTCCATCGATTACATATAATGGATTGCCGCCATTTAATGAACTTTTACCTCGAATCTGAATATTGAATCCGTCACCGGCACGGCTAGAAGACTGTGAGATATTCACTCCGGCAACTTGCCTTGTAGACTTTCGACAACTGATGTTGCACCTTTGGCAGAAATTGTTTCGGATTTTACACTACCTACAGAACCTGTAAGGTCTGATTTCTTTACTACACCATAGCCCACTACTACCACTTCATCTAACAATTTGTTGTCTGCTTCGACCGTGATAGCTAGTTTTTGCTGCTCTCCTACTTTTATTTCCTGTGTTTTATACCCTACATATGAAACAACTAAGATTGCACCTGTTGGAACTTCCAGTGTGAAATTACCATCTAAATCGGTTACCGTTCCTAAAGTAGTTCCTTTTACCAATACGGAAACGCCGATTAATGCTTCTCCGCTTTCGTCTATGACACTACCTGTAATGATTCGGTTTTGTTGAATTGATTTTTGAATTGATGAACCTAGTTGGTTTGACCAATTGTTTGCAAAAGTGGATAATGGTAAGGAAACTAGTCCTAAGGAAAGTCCGCAAGCAAACCAAAATCTTTTTGGAGAATGAATACCCTGTACTATAACAGAACGGGATTTTAAATACTCTTTTTTCTCATGTCTTTCATTATTAATTTAGTATTAGAGTTGTTTTTGTTTTGATGTCAAATATAGACGGATGTTATCTTTTTATAAGTGGAAAAACTGATAATTTAGTTGGAATATCTATCAAAGGTAGCTAAACAACATATATTGCGGTGGATTAAAAATAGAAGTACTTTGATGAATACCCATTTTCTGCTAATTTCGCAAAGGAAACACATTACTTTGATATGAAAACATACTGGGTTGATATTCTTACCTTTTTCTGTGTAGTAATACTATGCTTTTTTACAGCCGATGTACTGGCAAAAGGAGCTATATCTCAAAAATATTCAGTTACGTACTTTTCCAGTCAGAATGGAGTGGAGGATGGGCTGGTCAATGATATTATCCAAGATCATAAAGGTTTGTTATGGTTTGCTACTTGGAATGGGCTTTATCGTTTTGATGGTTATAATTTTAAGAATTATAAATCGAATATGGAAGATCTGGGAGGATTGACCAATGATCGTTTATTGGATATAGTCGAGGATAAATTCGGATGTATATGGGTATTGTGTTATGATTCCACTTGTTATCGTTTTAATCCTGACAAGGAAGTCTTTGAACCTGTCATTCAAAAAACAGCCAATAGCTTTCGGTCAATATCTGTCCTTCCGAATGGAATAGTATGGTTATTATGTGAAGATGGGAGTGCAGTACGGGTCGTTACGGCTCCTGAAGATTTATCTATGACATTTCAATTCTATTCATCAAGAGAAAATACTTTGGCTACTGGTAAAATCCGGTCTGTATTTATGGATTCGAAATTACAGGAATGGCTTCTTACGGATGAGGGGTATATCGATTATATGATTCAGAACTTTCTATTATTTCTTTGTCTGATTGTCGAAAAAGTGAGAAAATACCTTTTTATTTTGCAACAGAGTTGGAAGAATATATATATTTAGGTGCACATCAAGGCAAAGTCTATAAATACTTGTTGACAGGAGAACTTTCTATCCATACTCAATTGCCAACATCGGCTTCTGTGATTTCTATTTTGCCTTCTGTGGCTGGACTGATATATGTTACTGATTCGGATGGCTTTTTTATTCATGACTCTCTCGGTGAGATAAGACATGTGATGCTTGATTCTCTTTCTCTGTTGAAAGACAAAAACATAGAGTCTGCTAAAATTACTTGTGGAGATTTATTGTGGCTTGTACATCCTGTTCCGGGAGTCACTTTGTTTGATCTGAAAACACAGCGTTTAAGCTTATTGAAGGAAAGGATGAACAGGGAAGACCACTAAATACTGAAAGTGATTTTTTTGCTTTTGAGGATCGGAATGATATTTTATGGGTACACCCTAAGGGCGGAGGATTTTCTTATTTTGATTCTCAAAATAGGCGGTTAATACCTTTTAATACTACGGAGCAGCCTGTCAAGTGGAAATCAAATGACCGCTGTTTTGCTGCTTTTGTTGATAAACAAGGAAATTTATGGATGAGTACCCAGCTCAACCGACTTAAGCGCATCACTTTTATCCCTGATAAATTTCATATCTATACACCTGCTCCTCAGGATGTAGAGTTACCTGATAATGAGATCAGGCACTGTATATAGACAAAAAACAACGTATTTGGACGGGAAGCAGAGATATGAATGTTTCCATATATGATGCCCGGCTTCGATTATTGAAAAGGATGAAATGGGGCAAAGTATATGCCATCATGCAAGATTCGGCTGGTGTTTATTGGATTTCGACTAAAGGCCAGGGATTGATAAAAGCAATAGAAACTTCACAAGGCAATTTTAAGCTACAGCATTTTAAACATAAAGCTGACGACCCCTATTCATTGAGTAATGATAATATCTATTTTACTTTTCAGGATAGTAGGCAGAGACTTGGGTAGCTACTTACGGAGGTGGATTGAATTTGATTGAAACTATGCCTGATGGTACTTTAAGATTTATCAATCATCGCAATTTGTTAAAGAGATATCCGATTAGTCATTTTTATAAAGTCAGACATATTACTGAAGATAATCAAGGGCGTATCTGGGTGTCTACAACAGCGGGAATTTTACAATTTAAGGTTTCTTTTCATTGTCCTGAAGAAATAGATTTTCATTCTATATGCCGTGAACAGGGAAATGTGAATAGTCTTAGTAATAATGACGTACAAATGATTCAATGTATGGATAATGGGAACATTTTTGCCATTACTTATGGCGGAGGGTTAAATGAGCTTTCTCCCATGGGGCTCCATTCTTATCAATGTAAATCCTTCACACAGAAGAATGGACTTATTTCAGATATTATTTATTCCATGCACGAGGATAAACAAGGAAATTTATGGTTGGTGACGGGTGGTGGATTAGTGAAATTTGTAGCTTCGGCCGAACAGATTCAGTATTCTAGTGAGCATATCGCGTTTAATATGCATTTTAGTGAAGGTGTAGGGGCAACAGATGGCAAGCAGATTTTTTTGGTACTAACCGAGGTTTGTTCTATTTTACCCCTGAGAATATTCATAAAACAGATTTTATACCACAAATATTTTTCTCTTCTATTTGGGTAAACAATCAGGAACTGACTCCCAGAAAAACTCCTTCTATTTTGTCTGTTAATCCTGATAATAGCAAGGATATGCAGTTACCTCCTAATAATCACACCCTCAGGTTGGTATTCTCTGCTCTAGACATGACCAATACGGAGTATATTCAATATGCTTACAAGTTAGACGGTTTTGATAAAAACTTTCGTTTGACGGATAACGGGCATGAGGCTAACTATACTAATCTTCCTCCGGGAAAATATGTATTTCGTGTAAAGTCTACCAATAATGAAGGTGTATGGGTTGAAAATGAACGAACACTTTCTTTTGAAGTGCTTCCTACTTTCTCTGAGACACCTTGTGCTACTATGCTCTATTTCTTTTTGATTGTATTATTTATTGCAGTTGCCATTTATGTATATACCGTTTTTTATCGGATAAAAATAAGGCTAAAAATGAAGAATTGATTACTCAATTAAAACTCAGCTTCTTTACTGACGTGTCTCACGAATTAAGAACTCCATTAACATTGATTACCGGACCTTTGGAATATATACTCAGAGACGAAAGTCTTTCTGGGAAGGTGAGAGATACTTTGAAGATTATTAAAAAGAATAGTGACCGTATGCAGAGGTTGGTAGGGCAGATCTTGATTTTAGTAAAATCCAGAATAGCAAGATGAAACTGAGAGTTCAGTATGTGGATATTATCAGTTTCACGAAAGAAATAATCAACTATTTTACAACTTTATCTCAAGAGCGGCATATTAGTTTGAATTTTAACACTCAATTGTCTAAAGTAAATCTTTGGGTGGACAAGGATAAATTAGAGAAAATTATTTTTAATTTGCTGTCTAATGCCTTCAAATACACTCCTGATGGCAAGAACATTTGGGTTAGTATGAAAGATGATGGGAATGCAGTCCTTCTTCAAGTTCAAGATGAAGGAGTAGGGATAAAGAGAGAAAAGCAGAAAGTGATTTTCAATCGTTACGAGAATGTGGTTCCGGATAGCATTTACGCTCCTTTAAGTTCTGGTATCGGACTTTCAGTAGCTAAAGAACTTGTGGAAATGCATTATGGTAGTATAAATGTGGAAAGTGAGTTCGGAAAAGGGAGCCTATTTACTGTAAGGCTATTAAAAGGTAAAAAACATTATCCGTCTGACACGGAATATATATTATCAGATTGGAATGAAGATACAAATTTAGATTTCAATTCTCAAAACGAACTACAAGAATTGAATGAAGCGGAGAAGCCGCTCATGCTTATTGTTGAAGACAATTATGAATTAAGAGTATTTATCAAACAAATATTTCAGGAAGCATATCGGTTTGTTGAGGCTAATAATGGCGAGGTTGGATTAAAAAAGGCTTTTCTGATCTGCCTGATATGATAATTACTGATATCATGATGCCTGTAAAAAGTGGTCTACAGATGTTGCAGGAACTAAGGAACGATGAACGAACTTCGCATATTCCTGCCATAGTATTGACTGCCAAGACAGATATGATAGCATTCTGACTGGTATTCATACAGGAGCTGATGATTACATAACGAAGCCGTTCAGTGTTAATTATCTGCAAGCTAAAGTAGAAAATATCCTAGCTCGGCGTAAAATGTTACAAGCATATTATTGTAAAGTAGGATATGAAGAGGGGAACGAAAATAAAGAAAAAGACAGATCGGTTCAATTGTCGGCAAGAGACGCTGCTTTTCTTAATAAGTTAGCTAAAATTATGGAAGAGCAACTTGGTAATCCGGAATTGAATGTAGATCAATTGGTCAGTTATTTCAGTCTGAGTCGGACCAATTTTTTCATAAGTTGAAATCTTTAACTGGTATGGCTCCTATAATGTATATAAAAGAAATACGCATGAGGAAAGCTGCTGAACTGATTAAGGAAAACCAATATACAATGGCGGAAATAGCTTATATGGTAGGTTTTAGTGATCCTCATTATTTTAGTAAAAGTTTTAAGTCTTATTGGGGAATGACTTCTACAGAATATGCAAAAAATCAGATTGGACGATGAAGATAAATGATAGTAAAGTTATGTTTATCATTATATCGGTGAACTCATTGTTCACCCGATATAATAAGGGGGATCTTATTTTCTCACCTTATTTCCATTGATATATACTTCATTCAGTACTACATCTTTAGCTCCGGTAATTAAATTCCCTTTTTTCTCTACATTATTGAAACGGCTGTTTGTTACATGGATATCTTCAATATTGACACGGTCGTCATATCCGGTAATTAAGACTCCGTACTTACTTTTTTCACTAGTAACATTATCCAGATATACATGGCGTACTACAGGTGGGAAACTTCTGTCACATTTTTCACGGTTTTCATATTGCAGGTTGATTTTCAAAACGGCTTCGCGACATTCGCCTACTTCTATATTACGCACATAAATATTTTCAATGACCCCACCGCGGCAGTTGTTGGTTTTGATGCGGATGACACGTTCTAGGTTCGGACTGTCCATTTTGCAGTTTTCAACAAACAGGTTCTTATATCCTCCCGAGATCTCACTACCTACAACTACACCACCGTGTCCGTCTTTCATTTCGCAATTGCGTACAATGATATTTTCACTTGGTACGTTCCATTTCCGTCCGTCCGCATTCCGTCCGCTTTTAATAGCGATGCAGTCGTCTCCAGTATCGAATATACAGTTTTCAATTAATACGTTCTTACTTGATTCCGGATCGCAGCCATCGCTATTGGGACCGTGACTGGATACTTTAACCCCACGTACTGTCAGACTTTCACAAAATAAAGGATGGATAACCCAAAATGGAGAATTTTTCAATGTTACATTTTCTATTAAAATAGTGTTACAACGATATAGATTGATAAGCTGGGGACGTAAACCGTCTTCAAAAGTCATTTGGCGTTTATCTATCGGGGCAAATGTTTCGGCGTACATCAGTAATTTGTTTCTGCCGCCATTTTTTTGAGCTGTCATACCTTCCTTCCAGCCATAGTGTGGAGCACCACACATACTCCACCAGTTATCATTACTGGCCTGTCCGTCTATAATACCTTTACCGGTGATAGCTATGTTACTTTCTCCATAAGCATAAATTAATGGATGCAAATTGTAACAGTCTACTCCTTCCCAGCGGTGAGTACGGTTGGAGTATATAGATATTTCTCTGAAGAAAATTTTAGATAGGCGCCTTCTTCCAAATGCAGATTTACATTGCTTTTCAGTGTGATAGGACCTGTTAGAAATTCTCCGGGTGGAACTAATACAGTTCCTCCACCTGCTTGACTGCATGTGAGGATAGCCAGATTGATTGCTTCATGGCAGAATATTTCACCATTATTTCCTTCTTTGGCACCGAAATCTTTAATGTTGTACACACGATCGGGAAAAGAGGTCTTTTTGATTTGTTTTTCTATTTGCTCACTTTCTTTCCAAATCTCTTGTGGTATTTGTGCATGAGCAAGTCCAAAATATGCACATATACAAAATACACTAACTAACTTTTTTACCATATATTTGATGTTTAATAATTAATAATTTCATAGTTGCCAGAAAATATCCACGATGCAATATTAAAGCATATAATTAAAAAATAAGTGGATTAATTGCCCATTATTGTGTAAATTCTAATAATGAAAGAATAATTGCTGCTACATTGCTATATTATTTGTATATTCGTACCTTAATAATCTGATATTATGAAATATATCACTTGTTATATACTGATATCTGTTTGGGGATTTTTGTTGTTATAGGAAGTAGTATTTCTACTACCAAAGATAGTCTTCTGAATATTATAGGAAGTCCTGTAGAGTTTTCTCTACAAATTGAGATTTACAGAGGTTTGGCTGATTTTTATTTTGAGAAACCTGAAGAAGTGGATTATCTTAATAAATGTATTTCACCGCAAAAGCAGTAAATGATAAGACTCATATGTTTGAGGCTCTTTCTGATTTGGTTTTCTCGTATATTAAAGTTTATCATGCCGATTCTGTTTGGTATTATATGTCTCTTTTAAAGGATGTTGGGACACTGGAAGAATCTCATCCATATTTATTCTTTTTACGAATGAGATTGTTTGCAGGCAGAGTCAGGAATAATGAGGTTGAAACTGCTATAACAGAGGAATTGGCTTTTATGGGTAAAGAAAATATAGGTGGGAATGATATTTACATACAGATGGAACAGACTTTTATTACAGGCTATGCTTTGTGTAGTGAAGGTAAATATGAAGAGGCTGATCCCTATTTGGAAACTGCTTATAAGCTGGCTTGTCAGTTACCATATGAGGAAGGATTCAAGTTTCGTATTTGTACTGTATGGAATTTTCTTTCGACCTTGAACTTTATAGATAAAGGAGATCTATATATTGAATATGTTGAAAAATAGCTTCAGCAATATAGAAAATATTATGAGTTGTACTATGCTCGTCAACGTCCTTTCTATAATATTAATATACGATATCTCCAATGTTATACTTCTTTGTTGATGCGTGCGGATAAATTATCCGATGATAAATTAGAGAAGTATTATAATCTGATGATCAAGATGAGTGCTTGGGTTACGGAGCCTATTGATAAGTATAATTGTTTTTTGGCATGAATAATTATTACTTATATAAGCATAATTTCCATAATGCATTGATAACTAATGACAGCTTGATAAATATGCTTGGATGACAAGTCAGTCTAATGTCCCGGGATTATTGGATATCAATTCACAAATTTATGAGGCTATGGAAGATAATAAAAATGCTTTTAAGTATCATAAACTCTATATACAAGTGCAGGATTCCATTAAATCTTCCAATCTGAAAAAACAACTTAGTGAACTACAGGTAAAGTATGAAGTAGATCAATTGAACCATGAGAATTACCGTTTGGAAACTAAGAACAGGCGTATTTTAGTAATTACACTTTTTATGGTACTTGTATTGGTGATGAGTATTTGTTTTTACTTGTACTATGATTTGAAGAAAGACAGATGGAAAAAGTTTTAGGTGAACTGAATCAAAAAGCTGGGGAAAGTGAGAAAATGAAAACAGCATTCATTAATTCTATGTGTCATGAAATACGGACTCCATTAAACGCTATTGTTGGCTTTTCAGGTATTATTACTGCTAATGCGGAAATTCTCACTTCGTTGATAGATCACTTGCTGGTAGTGGCTAATTTAGATTCATCTGATGCGCCTCTTCTTTGTGAACAAACCAGATAACTCATATCTGCAGACAAGAAATGGATAAAGTAGAACGATGGAGCAGGGTGGGAATAATTTATCATTTGGAATTACCAGAAGGGGAAATTTTTGTTTCCACCAATGAATTGTATTTGTCGTTAGTGATAGAGAACCTGTTGGATAATGCTAATAAATTTACAGATTCTGGATCTATAACTCTTAAGATGAGGTTGGATAAGGCACAAAGTAAGTTACGAATTGAAGTAACCGATACCGGCTGTGGCATTCCTCCCGAAAAACGGGAGGAAATATTTCTGTGTTTTATCAAACTGGATGAGTTTGCACAAGGTAACGGATTGGGTTATATTTAAGCCGTTTAATTATTAAACGTTTGTCTGGTAACATATTTGTTGACTCGAGTTATACTGAAGGTACTCGGATGGTTATCTGTTTGTCTGTATAATTAGCGTGTGCCTTCTTCAATGTCCCGCTTTCGTTTCAGTGCTTCCAGGAAATAATAGTCTGCATAATTTAAAGGTACATCTATTTCTGTGCCATGAGGAATACTGCCCACTGAATGCATTAATAAAAAGTTACCATTTTTTCCAAGAGATGCCAGATAGTTTGGTGAGGCTAGAGAAGCCATAATACTGTCTGCATAGATCTTATAACTGTTTGCATCAGGCACATCCATTGTACTAATTTCATAAAGTGCAGAAGCTATACAAGAAGCACTTGAAGCGTCTCGTGGTTCATTGGGAATATTGGGAGCATCCATATCCCAATAAGGAATCAAGTCTTTGGGAAGCCGGGGATGTGTTTTCATGAATTGGAAAGTCTTCAATGCCTGATTTAGATACTTTTTATCATGAGTTTCCCGGTAACACACAGTGTAACCATAAATAGCCCATGCTTGTCCACGACTCCAAGTCGATTCGTCTGCATATCCTTGGGCTGTTTGTCTATGCCGTACCATGCCGTCTGCCAAACTATAATCTATTACATGATAACAACTTCCGTTTGTACGGAAATGCTCTTTCAAAGTGCGGTCTGCATGGTTCACTGCTATGTGATAAAAAGTGGAATCACCAGATAATTTAGTTGCTTCAAATAGTAACTCCAAATTCATCATATTGTCTATTATGACCGGACATTCCCAACCGCGTTCCGATTGCCAGCCTCGGGTCACATCCCATGATTGGATAATTCCCGGCTTTTCACGGAAACGAGTAGCCAATGAACGGGCAGCTTCTATCATGACTTCTTTGTATCTGGGTACTTTAGTTGTTCGCCATCCATTGCCGAAACTACAATTTATCATGAAACCTACATCATGGTGCCAAGTCAGTTTTTTGGCTTCTTCTATGGCCGAAGTGTATTTATCAGCTAATGATAAGAGAGTAGTGTCGCCACTCAGTTCATATAGATACCACACTGACCCAGGGAAAAAACCACTTCGCCAGTCGGCGTAGTCACAATAATAAATGGTACTGTCAGTTTTCAGTGTAACGGGGTTTGTAAATTTTTCTGATTTTTCTATGATTCGTATTTCATTCCCGATTTGTGCACGTGCAAATGCTACATTCTTTTCTATAAAGGAATCTGTTCTGACGGATTGTTTATTTTTCTCTGTGCAAGATACCCATAAAGTAGAGCAGGCGAGTATTGTAATATAGAGGACTTTCTTCATAGTGCTTATTTTTTATAATTTGCTACGAAGATAATGATAAATTTGTTGAATAGAAACTTTAAGATATTCTTTTACTTTGGAAACAGATTGATTCTGCCTCTAAAGTAAAGAATATTGATCATAGAAATACAATAATCATTTCAGTTGTGATTCTTCTTGTAACTAAAATTTTATAGTATTGATGTATCACTTAATAGTTGATATACCCCACTTATAATTCCTAAAGCGAATATGCCGGCTACACATACCAACAGACTGATGCGCATCGGAGTTGCTGTACGAAAATTGCCGATAGGATCTTCATTAGGTGTGATGAACATGGCTTTTACAATTAACAAATAATAATACAATGAAATGATTGTATTGACCAATGCGATAAATACAATAAGATAATATCCACTATGGAATGCTGCCATGAATACAAAGAACTTACTGAAGAATCCGGCAAATGGCGGGATACCTGCCAATGAGAAAAGAGCAAGTGTCATGACCATAGTTAGTTTGGGGTTGGTCTTATAAAGTCCGTTATAATCTTCGCGCTCTATTTTACCGTGGGTATGTTGTTCAATGGTATTGATGACACCGAATACGGCGAGATTGGCAGCAATGTATACTACTATATAATATACTAGGGATGCCATGCCCTGCGGAGTTCCAGCCAGTACAGCCAACATTATGTAGCCGGCTTGTGAAATACTACTGAAGGCCATAAAGCGTTTCAGATTGTTTTGGCGGATGGCGAACAGATTGGCTATAGTGATGGTGGCTACAATGATAATACATAGTATTTCACTCCATTGTTCAGTCATTGGCCCAAATACTTTCATTAAAATAATCATTAAAGCAAAAGCAGCTGCGCCTTTTGAAATAACGGACAGGTAAGCGCTCACTGTAGTCGGTGCACTTGATACGTATCTGCCGTCCACAGATGAAAAGGTACCAAGCTTAATTTAAAGGCTAGTCCGGAGAAGAAGAATACTAGTGCAAGAACTTGTAATGGAGTTCCTGTCAGTTCGGCAGGGATATCTTCAAAATATAAAGTACCTGTTGTCCCATAAATCATGGAAATACCATAGAGGAAAATACCGCTGGAGAATAAAGCTGAAAGAATGAATTTGGCTCCGGCTTCGGCACTATGTCCTTTATATTTATCGAAAGCTACGAGGCAAGCCATAGGAATGGTTGCCAATTCCAATCCAAGGAAGAATAGCAGGAAGTGCCCTGCACTTACCATGAAATACATACCCAGCAAGGTACTGAGGGTAAGGATGTAGAATTCGCCTTGTTTATGGCGGGTGTCTTCACGTTTTAGCCAAGGGTCTGCTTGTAGAAAAACCAGTATGGTACCTATGGTCAGGATGCTTTTCAGAACAGACGCCATAGGGGTTGAATGGTACATGCCGCCGAATAAAGTCACCTCTTCCGGCCATAGGTTTGCTAAGAGTTGAATGGTCAGCAGGATACATGCCATGGGGCGTAACCAGTGACGTTGTGGAGCCGGTAAAAATAAATCTAACAGAAACATCAGAATAAAAACGGCTGTCAGACTCAGTTCGGCATGCATATGGAGTATTGCAGTTATGTCCATCATTGCTATTTTTAAATTTTTAATTCTCAAATTTTAATTTAATAATTGACTTATGATTGGTTCTACACTGTTACTGATCAGATCGCTTATCCAGAATGGAGCCAATCCTAAACCTGCTACACAGGCGATGAGGCAGATAACGGCTACTCTTTCATCCCAAGTTGCGTCTGTGAGTTTCAGATGTTCGGGATTCAAAACTTTGCCGTAAAGGATTTTACCTACTACACGCAGGATATAAACTGCGGTAATGACGATACTTGTTGTTGCCACTAGTACATACGCGATGGAATGTATCATCATTTTGGAAAGAACCTACAAAGACCGTCATTTCAGCAACAAAACCACTTAGTCCTGGAAGTCCCAGATTAGCAAGACCGGCAATAACATAACCTACAGCCAGGAAAGGCATAATCTTCATCAAACCTCCCATTAATCGGACATCACGGGTGTGGGTACGTCCGTATATCATACCAATAAGGGCGAAGAACAAAGCGGTCATTAATCCGTGACTCAACATTTGGAGAATAGCACCCGTACAACTGGTGCGTGTCATCATCAGCAGGGCAAAGAGTACCAATCCGCAGTGGGATACGGATGAATAGGCATTGATATATTTTAAGTCGGTTTGTACCACAGCACTGAATGCACCGTAAACTACAGAAATAGTGGTCAATATCAGGAATACATCTCCCACATGGCCGCACCTTCAGGCATCAGGTACATAGCAACACGGAAACATCCGTAACCTCCTAGTTTCATCAATACCCCAGCGTGAAGCATAGAAACAGCAGTCGGTGCGGAAGCGTGACCATCGGGACTCCATGTATGGAAAGGGAACAAAGCTCCTAAGATTCCGAACCCCAAGAAGATAAGCGGGAAGAAGATGCGTTGCATTTCATGAGGAATATGTAGTTTGGCGATTTCCAGCAAATTCATTGTTTCACCACCTGCACCATAGAAAATACCGAGAATTCCGATCAGTAGAAATGCAGAACCACCCATTAACATTAATGTAAGTTTCATGGCGGCGTATTCTTTACGTCCGCTTCCCCACACACCGATGAGCAGATACATTGGAATCAGGGCTACTTCATAAAACATGAACATGGTGAACAGGTCTGTTGAAACGAAGAATCCGAATACCCCTACACTCAATAGAGTGAACCACATGAAATATTCTTTTGTCAATGGTTGTAACTTCCACGATGCGAAAGTACCGGTGAATACAATAATGGAACTAAGTAGCAACATTGCTACTGATATACCGTCTACTCCTACTGAGTAGCATATATGGAGCGGTGCATACCAAACTGTGCTGGCTGTGAACAGCATCTCTCCTGTAGCACCGGCTTGGCGTAGTTCGATATAATCAATGGTGAGGTAAACGGATAATGCCAATAAAATGGAAGATCCGACAACCATCACTCCGCGAACTTGATTGATGCTGCGCGAAGCCCAAAGGCTCGCGAGCATCAACAAGGGAACTATAATGAAAAAACTTAGTATGTT
>ENA-OQJH01000248-OQJH01000248.1-human-gut-metagenome-genome-assembly--contig:-NODE-248-length-31766-cov-8.461614_pt1 | contig 31766 bp, 44 predicted proteins | sample MGYA00242597_ERZ504763 | MGnify/ENA primary metagenome ERZ504763 (study PRJEB26092, sample SAMD00036359) | human gut metagenome | host: Homo sapiens | study: EMG produced TPA metagenomics assembly of...
ATTGGAAGTTCTGGCGGGAACGGGCGATCAGCATAAACACCGCCACCCTTCAGGAATTTGAACTTGATTCAGATTTTTGGGGTTCCAATGAAAGCTATGAGCGGGAATTGATTGGTGATACCAGCTTGACCCGCCGCCTGTATGCCCGTCAGCTTTGCGGCCTATATAACCCGAACCGGTATAAGGCATTTCGGGAACTGGTGGAGAGTACGGAAGATCGCTTGATTGTGTTCTATAACTTCACTGAAGAAATGGAGCGCATGAAGGGAATTGTAAAGGGCATGAACCGCCCTGTGTCCATCCAGTCTGGTGAAGTCAAGGATTTGGGCGCTTACAATTTCAAATCCAATTCTGTGACCTTCATTCAGTATCAGGCCGGGGCAAGAGGGGGCAACTTCCAAAAGGCCAACAAGATTATTTATTTCAGCCTTCCCGAAAGTTGGGAACTGTGGGAGCAGAGCCAAAAGCGGATTCACCGCATGGGACAAGAACGGCCATGCTTCTATTACTGGATGATTTGCCCCGGCACCGTGGAAGAAAGCATTTTTTCCACCTTGCAAATGAGAAAGGACTATAACGATGAACTGTTCAGAAAATACGAGGACGGCCACCCAAAGGCTAAACAAAATCTGTGGTTTCGGCGTATGTTTTCCGTTGCCTTGCTGATAGGGGTACTGATTGGGTTCCTGTTTGCCAAAGTACCAATCTGGTTTTCTACCCCGGAGCCTACCACCACGGCGGTTTTGTACGGGGCCTATACCGGCCAAGCTGTCAAAGTTCAGAGTGATGGAACCATTGTTCAGGCCGGTGACTTCACCCCTTTGAATGTCCCTATGGATGAAAGCCTTCAGGAATATGTTTATTGGATGGCGGATGCCTATGAAGTTGATTTCACTTTCCTGATGGCCCTGATCCGCAACGAAAGCAACTTCCAAGCGGATGTTATCAGCACCACCAATGATTATGGCCTGATGCAGATTAACCAGAAAAACCATGAATGGTTGTCCAATGCCGTTGGTGTAACGGATTTCCTTGACCCTTACCAGAATATTCAAGCCGGTATTTATATCCTTGGCACCCTGTTTGAAAAGTACGATGATCCACACAAGGTTCTGATGGCTTACAACATGGGGGAAAGCGGCGCTTCCAAGCTGTGGGATCAAGGGATTTACCAAAGCAAATATTCCCAGCGGGTGATTGGCTACCAAGAAACCTACATAAAGGAGTTGAACGGAAATGATCAAATGTGAAAACGCTTGTCCCCGTGGAAAGTTTGATGGGTGCTGCCATAAATGCCCGGATTTCCACACCTGCCCGGATTCCTGTCAGGAAGATCCCAACACCTGTGGTTCTTCCACCTTTGATGAAGAAGCAGGGCTTCAAGCCTTCCAGCAATCCCAGCTTGCCACCCTGAACGCTATTGCGTCCCTGACTTCTCACAAAAAGGCCATTGAAGAACAGGAAAAGACCATGAAAGCGGCCCTGTATGATGCCATGATGAAGTTTGGGGTGAAGAAGTTTGAAAGTGATGTGCTGAACCTGACCTTGGTTGCACCAAGCAATTCCACCACTATTGATTCCGCCAAGCTGAAGAAAAAATATCCCGCTATTGCGGCGGAATGCTCCAAACCTAATCCCAAGGCCGGTTATGTGAAGATCACTCTGAAGGGTGGTGAAAAGTAATGATGAACCCTTTATGTTTTGTAACCATCACACTTCACTTTGAAATCAGAAACAGTGAAATGTATGGCGGAAATGGTTCAGTTGGGTATTCTGCTTCTTCATTTCAAGGGGTTGCCCACCCTGAACAGGCGGATGATTCCTTTGTAGAAGCCCAGCGCCGCATTACAGCCAAGCTGTTGAGTGTGCCGGTTGAAGATGTAACGGTTATCACAAAGGATGCCTATGATGCCGCCACAGAAGAACCGGAAGATGATTTTGATGATAGGGATTGGTGAAGCAGTTGGCAAGGGATGAATTTTGGGATGCGCTAAAGGAATACGCCCACCGGAACCACCAAGAACGGGTTTCCAAGAACTCTGACCGGATCGCTTATGCTATCCAGCAATTTGAAGCCCACGGGATTGAATACCAGTTGAAGAACCGGCAGACCGGCCACTTCCATTGCTGGCGGAAGTCTGATGATAAACTATTCCAGTTTTACGCTGGCACCGGCAAGATTCAGGGCCTTCAGACCCGTGGAATTCACAGCCTGATCAAGATATTGGAGGGATAAGGATGCAAAAAAGACTTACTGTGAAGGAACTGAAGGCCGCTTTGGTTGATGTTCCTGATGAACTGGAAGTTCGTTTTGGGAGTGATACAGAAGAAGCCTATGAAATCATTATTGAAATGGCAAGGCGGGTAAAGTATGAACTTCCTGATGGGCAGAAATTCGAGGACACCGGCGAAACTGGCGTGGATTACTTTGAAATCTATGGAAACGCTGTCCAGAGTGATGATTTCTGATGGCCGGTGAAAAGAATTTTGAAAACCGCCTGAAGAAGTGGTTAGAGGATGAAGGGATTTACCCTTTGGGGGAGCCGGTTAACCGTATGAGCGCCCCGCCTTGTGGGTATTGGGAAAAGCGTTGGGGTGGTGGGAGGTATGTAAAAAGCGGCCTTCCTGATATGCGGATCGTGGTGAAAGGGCTGGCCCTTGAAGTGGAACTGAAGGCCACTACCGGCACCCCTTCAGAACTGCAAAAGCGCAACATTGCCCAAATCAACAATTCCGGTTGCTTCGGCTTCATCCTGTACCCGGAAGGCTTTGAAACCTTCAAGAAAATTGTGAAAGGGGTGAAACAATGCGAGTTTCCCACAGCCGGGTTGATCTCTTTAATAGATGCCCATACAGATACCGCTTGCGATATGTGGAAGGGCTGAACACTATCCCTGATACGGAACCCGACAACGCCTTAATCCTTGGCACCGCCCTTCATACGGGCATTGAAGAAGGGGTTGAAAAGGCCCTTGACTTCTACCAGTCCAGCTTCCCAATTCTGACGGATGATCATGTGAATGAAATGATGAAGCTGGAAGCATCGATCCCCAAGGCCAAGGCCCTATTGCCACCGGGCGGAGCCTTTGAACTTCCTATTGGAAACGCTGATTTTATAGCTTTATGGATTATCTGTGGCCCGCTGGATGGATGAACACAAGGCACCCTTCCAACTATTGGGGTGAAGATGTTCAGGTGTTTGATCTGTACGACTTCAAATATTCCAACAATGCCAAAAGCTACGCCGTTTCCGGTCAGTTGCATGAATACAAGTATTGGTATGAACTGACCCACCCCGGCCACCGGATCAGGAATATGTATTTTCTGATTGTCCCAAAGGTGAAAATCAGGCAGAAGAAAACGGAAACCATTCAGCAATTCCGGGACAGGTTGCAGGATGCTTTGAAAGACGCTGAACCATCTTTATTGCCGGTTCAGTATGACCCCATGAAAATTGTGGACTTCTTGACCGGCACAAAGCACATGGTTGAAGCCACAGATTTTCCCAAGAACCCTAACCACTTTTGCGGTTGGTGTGAATATCAAGAATACTGTGAGAAAGGATGGGATTATATGTTACTTCCCAAAAATGAACGGCGCAATCTGAACGCCACCAAGAAGAAGGTTGTCTGGCTATATGGCGCACCCTTCAGCGGCAAGACCTTCTTCGCAAACCAGTTCCCTGATCCCCTGATGCTGAACACGGATGGCAATATCAAGTTTGTGGATGCCCCTATATCGCTATCCGGGACACGGTAACGGTGGAAGGTCGGTTGACCAAGCGGCAGTTGGCTTGGGAAGTCTTTTCCGATGCTGTGACAGAGTTGGAGAAGAAACAGAACGATTTCAAAACCATTGTGGTTGACCTTCTGGAAGATACTTATGAGGCTTGCCGGGTGTATATCTGTGACCGGCAGGGGTGGAAACATGAAAGTGATGATTCTTTCCGGGCTTGGGATATGGTAACTTCCGAATTCCTGAACACCGTCAAGCGGCTGGTCAATCTGGACTATGAAAACATCATCCTGATCAGCCATGAGGATCGGAGCCGTGACCTTACCCGCAAGAGCGGTGACAAAATCAGTTCTATCCGCCCCAATCTTCGGGAAAAGGTTGCCAACAAGGTTGCCGGTATGGTTGACCTTGTGGCCCGTATCGTGGCGGATGATAATGACCGGGTTCTTTCCTTCAAGGCTTCGGAAGTGATCTTTGGCGGTGGGCGGCTAACTGTCCACAACAAGGAAATCCCGCTGGATTATGAAGCCTTCTGTGAAGTCTACGAGGAAGCCAACCAGAAGGCCGCAGGAGCCATGAAGCACGGCGGCAATACCCCAGCTACCCCCGCACCGGAAACGGGTGACAGCGGCGAACAGAAGCCCACCAGACGGGGCAGAAAGCCCAAAGAGGAAGAAACCCCGGCCCCTAATCCTGAAGATGTGGAAGATGCTGAACGGCGGCGGCTGGCGATCCTGATGGTACATGGACACCGGGCGGCGGTGAAGCAGATGATTCCGACCCTATGGGGCAGACGGAGCCGAAAGCCTTGCCCAAATGCCTGATGGGGAACGGATCTTCAAGCAGTTCAACGACAGCAAGGGTGAAATCCCCCTTTGCCCCAACATTGATGCCGGCCACTGTTGCCACAAGGAAGGCGGCCCTGATGCTTGCCCCCTGTGGGATCGTCCCAAGGACACCGAACCTGCACCCAAGATAGATGTGAACCCGCCCCGGCGCACCCGGAAGAAGCGTGAACCCCATGAAGATTGACCCTTGCCCCTGTGTAATCAGCCTGAAGGATGGCTCGGTTCACACGCTGTTTGAATTCCGCCACTTCTTGGAATTGGTGGAAGATTGCATGGGCTATGATGCCGCCAAATGGTTAAGAACCCATGTAGAACAGGCGGAAAAGGCCGCTGATTATACCCAAGCCAAGGTTGATACTGACCTGACCGCTTATGAAAGCGATTTGGAAAGCAACCGCAGAGCCTTTCAGGATATTCAAGCGGAAGCCGCCGCAATTACCCAAGTTCTTCAAGGGAAGCGGCTGATCGTCAAAAAATCGCCCATTCCGTGAGGGAAATAGGAAAGATCATTTCCAATCAACTTTAGGAGGTAAACACCATGAATGATGCGCTGAACAAGTTCAAAGCGGAAATGGAAAAGCGGGGGCTGTTCCGCAAAATTACCGTTGCCGCAAACCTGATCCCCCCCCCGCCCGGCCTTAACCCGGAAGCCCTGATTGCCATTCACAAGCTGGCCGCAAAAGAAGCCTGATCATGTATGCACAGAAGCATGATGATTTCAGTGACCTTTTGGCTGAAGCGGCCTTTGATAACCTGTTTGACACCATCCTTACGGATGATCTGTTCAAGCCGGTTGAGGGGTTCACACCTACTGACGAGGAACGGGCCAAAATGGAGGAAGCAGAGAAAACCGCTAAAGCACTTTCCGGCCTGTTCGACATTCTGAAGAACATCTAAAATTACATTTAGGAGGAAATTTATTATGGCTATCGACTTTGACAAGATTGATCGTACCGTTGATCTGAAGGGCCTTCAGGCCGATGTGGAGGATGCCAAGAAGAATGGCGGCGGGGACTTCCCCACCATTCCCGCTGGCAAGTATGAAGCCCGTGTGGAGAGCATGGAAATCAAAGGAACCAAGGCAGACCCCAACCGCCCCATGTTGGCTGTGTCCTTCAAGATTCTGTCCGGTGAGTACAAGAACCAGCGCCTTTTCATGAACCGTGTTCTGTACGGCACCAAGAATGACAAGAACATGATCGCTTCCGCTATGGGCTTCTTGGAAAAGTTGGATTCCGGGGTTCCCATCAGCTTCACCAGTTACAAGCAGTTTGCCCAACTTGTCCTTGATGTAGCGGAAGCCATTGACGGGAAGCTGGAATATGCGGTGGATTACGATGATACCCGCTTCAATTCCATCAGCATTGATGAAGTCTTTGAAGTTGAGGATTGAAAACCGGTGTGCACTTTTTTATAATCAAATTGAGCACTATATGTACTCATATTGACTTTTTGAACCTTAATTTTCACGCCGGGGCAAGCGCCCCGGTTGGCCCCAAGGTGAAGCCTTCCCGTGGCGGGGCTGTTTTCACTGATTCACCGAAAATTCCTTCAGAAAGTGGGTGACACGATGATCTTCTATGACTTTGAGGTTTTCGCTTATGATTGGCTGGTTGTCCTGATTGACTTGAACGCCAAACAGGAAACCGTGATCATCAATGACCCTGACAAATTAAAAGGCTTCTATGAGAGCCACAAGGAAACCATTTGGGCCGGGTACAACAGCCGCCATTATGACCAATTCATTTTGAAGGGTATCTTGTGCGGGTTCAACCCAAAGAAAGTGAATGACTGGATCATCCTTGATGATAAACCCGGCTATCGGTTTTCAAGCCTGTTCAGGAACTTCCCCCTGATTAACTATGATGTGATGCCCAATCCGCCTATCAGCTGAAGGCGCTGGAAGCCTTCATGGGGCATTCTATCAAGGAAACCACAGTTCCCTTCGATATTGACCGGCCTTTGACAGAAGCGGAGCTGGCGGAAACGGTCAAATATTGCCGCCATGATGTGGAAGAAACTGTGGAAGTATGGGTTCGCAATATTGCGGAATTCAACACCACAATGTTCTTTGTAAATCACTTTCATCTTGGAAGTAATTCTATTGGGAAAACCAAAGCCCAGCTTGCCGCAGAGATTTTGGGCGGGAATGGGAAGGGAAAATCTTTTGATGATGAATTTGACTTTCCAATTTTAGATTGCTTACGGTTGAAAAAATACCGTTTTGTGGCGGACTGGTACAAAAACCCCGTTAATCATGATTATGGGAAGGCGCAGGAGAATATAACCGTTGCCGGTGTTCCACATACCTTTGCTTGGGGCGGTGGGCACGGCGCTATTCCCAAATATCACGCCCACGGGATCTTCTTGGTGATTGATGTTACAGCCTATTACCCATCCTTGCAAAAGCAATTCAAAATTGGGTATCGGGTAATGGATCATCCTGAAAACTTTGAGTTCATCCATGATAGCAATATTGAATTCAAGCGCAAGGGAGATAAAAAAGCCCGTCAGCCATTCAAGATCATGGACAATGCTATTTCAGGGCAGATGAAGCAACCACAATCGGCACTTTACGACCCCATGAGCAACAACACCATTTGTATCAACGGCCAACTTCTGCTTCTGGATTTAGTTGAACACCTTGAACCCTATTGCAAACTTGTTCAGAACAACACAGATGGTATCATTGTCCAGCTTGCGGATTATGACCGGGATTTTGAAAAGATTGATGATGTGGTTTGGGAATGGGAGCAAAGAACCGGAATGAAGATGGACTTTGATACTTTCATGGGTGACATTTATCAGAAAGATGTAAACAACTATTTTTTGGTTGACCGGGAAACCGGGGCGGTTAAAGCCAAGGGCGCTTATGTAAAAAAACTGTCTGATCTGGATTATGACCTTCCTATTGTCAACCGGGCCATTAGTGAATACTTTTCCCACAAAACCACACCAGAGGAAACCATTATGGGGTGTGGAGATTTGCGAGATTTCCAAAAGGTTGTAAAAGTTTCCAGCAAATATGAATGTGCGCTTTACTCCCCTGTTATCACTATGGAGAAAATCAGGGACGAAAAAGGCCGTTCAAAAAATGTGAAAAGGTTCAGCGGCGGTGAAGTTCAAACTGATAAAACATTCCGTGTGTTCGCTTCAACTGACCGGAGCAAGGGCGGATTGTTCAAAGTGTCCGGTAAAGTGGTAAAGGGCCGCAAGAAAAACCCTGAAAAATTCGGGAACACCCCGGAACATTGCTTCATTATCAATGATGATGTGACAAATCTTCCCGTTCCCGATGAACTGGACAGACAGTATTACATTGATTTGGCGTGGAAGCGCCTAAAAGACTATGGAGTTGACCGGGAAGGGGGGGGGGATTTGAGCCATGCAACTATTCAGAGGATATGTCCCGACAAAAGACAAACAGTGTCTTGAAAAGTTCAAGGGAAGAAAACGGTTAAACACCCTTGAAGAAGTTCAAGACCTTGACGAATACGCCGCTATTCTTGGGGATGAAACAATCCTGATTGATGTGGATAATGCGGAAACCAGTGAACTTCTATTCCATATTGTTCAGGACTTGGGCTTGAAATGCCGGGTATATGCGACCACACGGGGCAAACACTTCTATTTCCGAAACCCTGAAGGGTATGTGGAAAAAAGCTGGACAAAACAGACCTTGGCCCTTGGTATTGAAACAGATTCCAAGGTTGGGCGGAACAACAGCTATGCCATTATGCGCTTCAATGGGGTTGATCGGGAAATCATTCAGGATTGCCCGGAAGATGAAATTCAAGACCTTCCCAAGTGGTTGACCCCGGTAAAAACCAACATGAAGTTCTTGGATATGAGAGCCGGAGACGGGCGGAACCAAGCCCTGTTCAACTACATTCTAACCCTTCAAAGCGAGGACTTCACCAAGGAAGAAGCCCGTGAAACTATCCGCATGATCAACCGGTATGTGCTGGAAGATCCCCTTTCTGACCGGGAACTTGAAACAATCCTTCGGATGATGCCTTCAAAAAGCCTATCTTCTTCAAGGATAAAACATTTCTGTTTGATAAGTTTGCGGTTTACCTGAAGAATAACAACCATATTGTGAAAATCAATAACCAGCTTCACATTTACCGGGATGGCATTTATGTTCCGGGCGCTATGGAAATTGAAGCGCAAATGATCAAGCATATCCCAAACCTAAAACGGGCGCACCGGTCAGAGGTTTTAGCTTATCTGGAAGTAATGTTTCAGACCGAGGGAGAAACCAGAGCCACCAACCTAATATCATTGCCTTCAGCAATGGCCTTTACAATATCCGGGATGGTTCTTTCATGGACTTTACCCCGGAAATTGTGATTACCAATAAAATTCCGTGGCCCTACAACCCCGCTGCCCACAATGACCTTTTGGACTATACATTAAACCGGCTGGCTTGTAATGATCCTGAAGTCCGGGCCTTGCTGGAAGAAATGGTGGGCTATTGTCTGTACCGGCGCAATGAACTTGGCAAAGCCTTCATTCTGATTGGCGATAAGAGCAACGGCAAATCCACCTTCCTTCATGTGGTCAAAAATATGTTGGGGGATAAGAATATTGCTTCCCTTGACCTGAAAGAACTTGGGGACAGGTTCAAAACCGCTGAACTGTTCGGAAAGCTGGCGAACATTGGTGATGATATTGGGGATGAATTTATTGCCAATGCGTCTGTATTCCGCAAACTGGTAACAGGCGAACGGGTGAATGTGGAGCGGAAGGGCCAAGATCCCTTTGAATTCAATAATTATTCCAAGTTCCTGTTTAGTGCTAATGTGATCCCCCGCATGAAGGATAAGACCGGAGCCGTTCAAAGGCGCTTGGTGATTGTTCCCTTTGATGCCAAGTTTACCCCCAATGATGCAGATTTCCGCCCATTTATTAAAGATGAGTTGTGTGAACAAAGTTCAATGGAATATCTGATCCAGTTGGGCTTGAATGCCCTGAAGCGTGTTCTGACCAATGCCGCCTTTACCACTTCCAGCCGGGTTCAGGGGCAACTTGACGAGTACGAACAGAACAACAACCCCATTATTGGCTTCATTCAGGAAATCGGACTGGATGGGATCATCAATGAAGCCACTGATACAGTTTATCGGAGATATAAAGAATATTGCATTTCAAACAATTTCCAAGCCCTATCCAAAATTGAGTTTTCCCGACAAATCTGCAAACGCTGTGGCTTAACCAGTGGAGCAAAGTATATCAAGGGAAGAAAAACAAGAATTTTCGTGGAAGAAGGTGATTTATGATGGCCGGTTCTAAAAAAGTGTTCGCCACCCTTGGGAGTTCAAACCATGTGCCTGAAGAACGGAAAGCCTTTGACTACTACGCCACCGATCCCAAAGCTGTGGAAATGCTGTTGGAACTGGAACAGTTTGCCCCGGTGATTTGGGAACCGGCCTGTGGTGAAGGCCACATTTCCAAGGTGCTTCAGGCACACGGTTATCAAGTCATTTCCACCGATCTTGTTTACCGGGCTTTGGTGATCCTGAACCGCTGGACTTCCTGAAGGAAACTTTGGATGGATTTGAAGGCGATATAATCACCAACCCGCCATATTCAACGGGGCTTGAATTTGTTCAACGGGCGCTTGAAAGCGTCCGCCCCGGTGGGAAAGTGGCAATGTTTCTGAAGGTTCAATTTTTGGAAGGACAGAAGCGGGGGGCCTTCTTTAAGAATACCCCCCCCCGTATAGTCTACATATCCCGTTCCCGTTTGGCCTGTTATAAGAACGGAGATATGAGCGTTAAGCCCGAAAGCGCCATTGCTTATGCGTGGTATGTATGGGAAAAAGGATTTACCGGTGATCCGGTGATTAAGTGGTTCAACTGAAAGGGTGGTGGAACATGAACATCAGTATTCAAAATTCAAAAATAAAGCTATCCCCTATGCCAAAGTTGGGCGGCGGTATTTGGAAGCCTATTCAATGCTGAAACCTTCTGTTCTGACCACGGGCTTGATGTAAATTCAGCCATTGAATATGGGGAAATCCCGGAATTGAAGAATGAGGTTCAAGAAATAGCCAAATATCAAAAAGCGGTTCTTCGGGAAGTTCTTCATCGGTTGGAAAAGCGTTGTTCTTTCCTACATGGTGAAATAACTGGATTTTCTAATTCTTTGTCTGTTTGCCACCCGCTGGATCGGGGGTATTTGGAAGATAGACTGAAAGAAGCGATTGCCAAGAGTACAGCCACCCATGAAGCAAGGGAAATGGTGTGGACGATACTTGAGGAATTGGAAAGGTTGAGTGAATGGCATGATTAAAGATAGTGGAGAACGCACCCGGTTTGATACCGGGGCGGTTCGTGATATGCACACCGGCAAGGGCCGGATGGATTTATTGCCTTGGGAAGCCTTGGTGGAGGTTTCCAAGCATTGTGAAGAAGGGGCGCTAAAGTACGGGGAACGCAACTGTGAAAAGGGCATTCCCATTCACAGCCTGATTGATTCGGCCTTCCGCCACCTTGCCAAGTACATGATGGGCATGAAGGATGAACCCCACCTTCGAGCGGCTTGCTGGAATTGCTTATTCGCCCTGTATATGGAAATCAAACACCCTGAACTTCAGGACATACCAACCAGAATGGAGGAACCGCATGAACAGGGCTGAACGGCGGAGAGCCAAGAAAGCGGGTATTCCGGTAAAGAAGGAACCCGTGGTGAATATCAAAGCCGCTGATGTTCAGAAGATCAAACAGGATGCTTCCAAAGAAGCGGCGGACAAGGCTTTTCTTCTGATGCTGGGGTTGCCGGTGATGGTGCTTCATGACAAATTCGGCTTTGGCCCGGTTCGGTGTGAACGGTTCACGGATGCTGTTCTTGAACTGTATGATAGCTTTGAAAAAGGTTATGTGTCCCTTGAAGATATTCACCTGACCCTGAAAGAAGAAACCGGGATCACTATTGTTTCAGATGGGAGGTTGAAAGATCGTGGGAACTAAACCTTGGCAAAACAGTGAAGGCTATTCCGATCCCACCGCCTATGAGGGATTGAAGCCTGTCATTCGAGAGGATGAAGAACAGCAACGGCGGTTGAACAATCTGATTTTCGTTCTGAAGTACATTATCCGCTTGGCCGGGTTTGAACTGTTGAACCGGATTGAACTGAAAGATAAGCGGAATGGGAGGGAGTTCAAATAATGGGGCCGAATAGCGATACAGGGAAAGGAACCCTGTATATTAACGGGGAACCCCTTGCGGAAGTTGGGGAAATCAAAATTCCACTGGAAGTGGAGCCGTCAGATCTTCCACCGATTCTGGCCAATGTTTCTTTCACTATCACAATGGATTGCCCCCGGTGGTTGCGGCGGAAGTTGGCGTGGTGGATTTTCAAAGCCCGGTTGAAAGACCTAATACACCGGATTTTCCACTTTTGAAAATTAACTTTCAAGAAAACGACCCCACCAAAATCCTTCAGGGGTTGGGGTTGGAACAGATATGGGACAGATGTAAAGGCTTGATCTGTTCCGGTGAAAACTATTGTAAATGCTGGCGTTTAGGTAAAGTAGAACAGATAGAACAGATGTTATATTACTTAAACTTAAAAAGTAAAAAAAATATATAAGATAAGTAATATAAGAGAACTGTCCAAAGATGTGTTCTATCTGTCTACACATTGAAAAGCCTTGATATTTCAGGAGTTTTCACAGAACAGATGTGTGAAAGGATGTGTGCTACATAGTGACTGATAAGGAACTTTCCCAGCGGGCTAAAGAATATTTTGCCCAAATCCGAAAAACTGACCGACTGATCCAGCGGTTGACAGATACAGTGAATACCCTTCGATCCGGGTTGACCAGTCAAAGCTATGAACTGAAGCCTGACAAGGTTCAGACTTCCGGGCCAAAAGACACTTTAGGGGAAACCATTGCAAAAATCATGTCCCTTGAAGATGATATTAACACCCGGATTGATGAACTTGTGACCATGAAGAAGGAAGCCTTCAGCATGATCAGCAAAGTTCCTGACCTTGACCAGCAAAATGTTCTTGTAGGCCGGTATATCCAACTGAAAAAGTGGGAAGATTTAGCCGCTGAATTTGAGTACACCACCCAATGGCTTTTTGAAATTCACGGGAAGGCTTTACTTGCTTTTGCCAAGGAAAATGCCGATTTCTTGAAAGAACCGAGTAAAGTTTAGTTTCACCTGTTGAAAGTTTAGTGTTTTTTCGGCTATCATATAAAGTGAAAAAGCGTCCGAGGGGGAACCTTCGGCGCTTTTCTTTTGATTTCAAAGGGGGTGAATACCTTGACCAAGAAGCAAAAGCGGTTTGTTGAAGAATATCTGATTGACCTGAATGCAACGCAAGCGGCAATTCGGGCCGGGTATTCACCTGATACCGCACAACAGATGGGTTCTGAAAACCTGTCAAAACCTGTGATTAAAAATGCTATTGACAAGGCTATTGCAGAGCGGAGCCGCCGAACCGGTATCAATCAAGATCGGGTGATTCAGGAAATCGCAAAATTGGCGTTTCTGAACCCCATTGATGTAATTGACATGGATGAAGCCACCATCAAAGGTGAAGCCAACCGGGATGATACCGCCTGTATTGCTTCTGTCAAAGTGAAGGTGATTCCCGGTGAAGATGGGAATATCACTGAACGAGAGGTTAAGACCTACGACAAGTTGAAGGCCCTTGAATTGTTGGGCAAACATCTTGGAATGTTTACCGACAAACTGAAAATGGAAGGGAATGTTCCCGTGGTTATCATGGGGGATGATCAACTTGAAGATTAACCCCAAGGCCAAGGTGATCCGCCTTCCTGAAGTGGTGGGCAAAGGGTACAAGACCTTTTGGAACTTCAAAGGCCGCTACCGGGTTTGTAAGGGGAGCCGTGCAAGCAAGAAATCCAAAACCACGGCCCTGAACATCATCAAGCGGATGATGCAATACCCGGAAGCCAATACCCTTGTGGTTCGTAAAGTGTTCAGAACCTTGAAAGATAGCTGTTTCACGGAATTGAAGTGGGCAATCAACCGGCTTGGGGTTCAGGCTTATTGGGAAGTGAAGGAAAGCCCCCTTGAAATGACCTATACCCCAACCGGTCAGAAGATTTACTTCCGGGGCCTTGATGATCCCCTGAAGGTTACTTCCATTACGGTTGAAATTGGTTATCTGTGTTGGTGCTGGATTGAAGAAGCCTATGAAATCACCAATGAAGATGATTTCAATATGCTTGATGAAAGTATCCGTGGCGCTATCCCGGAAGAAACCGGCCTGTTCAAGCAAATTACCCTGACTTTCAACCCGTGGAATGAAAAGCACTGGATCAGGAAGCGGTTCTTTGGAGAGATTACCGGCAAGGATGCCCAAGGGAACCCCACATACCGTTTCCATGATAGCTGGACTTCCCCAGATGGGCAGATTTACGCCACCACCACCAATTACCTGTGTAATGAATGGCTGGATGAAGCTGACCTGAAGGTTTTCCAGACCATGAAGGAAACCAACCCCCGGCGCTATAAAGTGGCTGGCCTTGGTGGTTGGGGCATTGTGGATGGCCTGATTTATGAGAACTGGCGGGAAGAACTGTTCAACCCGGCTGAAATCAGCGCCAAGGATGGCGTGAAATCTGCCTTCGGCCTTGACTTCGGTTATACCAATGACCCCACGGCGCTTTTCTGTGGGCTGGTGAGTACCGCAGAAAAAACCATTTGGGTTTTCGATGAACTGTATAAAAAGGCCCTGACCAACCGGGCCATTTGCGAACAAGTCACGGTGATGGCTATGCCAAGGAACGGATTAAGGCTGATTGTGCAGAACCCAAGAGCATTGACGAATTGCGGGAAGCTGGCCTTCAGCGTATCAGAGCCGCCCGGAAGGGCAAGGACAGTGTGAACAATGGCATTCAGTACATTCAGGATTACACTATCATCATTCATCCCCGATGTGTGAACTTCATTACTGAAATTTCAAATTATACTTGGGCTGAAGATAAGTTTGGGGCCAAGATCAATACCCCCATTGATGATTTCAACCACCTGATGGACGCTATGCGCTATGCGCTGGAAGATATTCTGGTTGGCCCCGCCTTCAGCTTCGACTAATAACAGGATAGTAACAAACAGCCCCGGAAACACACGGTTTCCGGGGTTCGGTGTTCATTGCCCAATAGAAAGGAACCGCCCATGTTTGAACAACAGCACATTTTGAAGAAAATTGAACAGTGGGCGGATCGGCTTCCCTACCAGTCTCTGAAGATTGAAGTGGAACTTTCAAACCAAACGCTGACCTTGGCGAAAACCAGACAGCGCCCCATTGGATTTCAGCCCCCCCCCACCCAAGAGAGAAAGGACGGTGATTGAATATGCCTTTGTTTACTGATACTGAAACGGCCCGGATCAATCGCCTGATCCTGATGGGCGGCAATACCGGAATGACTGAACTTCAGTTTTTCGCCGCTGAAATTGATGAATGGAAGCGGAGCCGCAAGCGGAAAGAGCAGATTACCGGGGATGCCTACTATGAAGGTTTCCATGACATTCTGACCCGCAAACGCACAATTATTGGCGAGGATGGCAAACTTCAGGAAGTTGACAACCTTCCCAACAATCGGCTGGTGGATAACCAGTTTGCCTTGATGGTGGATCAGAAAACCAACTATCTTGTGGGCAAGCCCTTTTCCCTGACCTGTAAAAACAAGACTTATTCCGAATTTCTGAACAAGGTTTTTGATAAGCGGTTTAAGCGGCTTCTGAAGTATGTGTGTGAAGATGCCTGAAAGGCGGGATCGGCTGGTTGTACCCCTACTATGGGATGATGGCAAACTTGCTTCAAGCACTTCCCGGCCCATGAAATTCTTCCTTTTTGGGCTGACGATGATCATACCATCCTTGATTGTGCTGTCCGCCTTTACCCCCAAGAGGTTTGGAGCGGCTACACCAAGGAAATTGTGGAGCGGGTGGAAATCTTCAAATCAGATGGCCTTTACCGCTATGTGTATGATGGAACTACCCTGACCCCGGATGAACAGTTGGGGGAACATGAAAACTATTTCAGTGTTGACGATGGGGAAGAAACGGTTGAACTGAATTGGGAGCGGATTCCCCTGATCCCGTTCAAGTACAATAAGCAGGAAATCCCCTGATTCGCCGGGTGAAAACCCTTCAGGACGGTATCAACACTATGATTTCCGACTTTGAAAACAATATGCAAGAGGACGCACGGAACACCATTCTGATCCTGAAGAACTATGATGGTGAAAACCTTGGGGAGTTCCGCCGTAACCTTGCGACCTTCGGAGCCGTGAAAGTTCGGAATGATGGCGGGGTGGAAACCCTGACCGTTGAAATTAACGCTGAAAACTTCAATTCCATTCTGAAACTGTTCAAGGATAAACTGATTGAAAACGCCCGTGCTATAATGCCAAGGATGATCGCATGGGTAACAACCCCAATCAGATGAACATTCAATCCATGTATTCTGACATTGACCTTGACGCAAACGGGATGGAAACCGAGTTCCAAGCGGCCTTTGATGATCTTCTGTGGTTTATCAATCAGGATTTTGCCAACACTGGCCGGGGTGACTTCGAGGAAGAAGAAACTACCATTGTTTTCAACCGGGATATGCCGGTGAATGAAAGTGAAGCCATTGAAAACTGTGGGAAGTCCGTTGGTATTCTGTCCAATGAAACCATTGTGGCCCAGCACCCGTGGACAACGGATGTGGAATTGGAGTTGGAGCGGATCAGGAAGGAAAAGGAAGAAGCAATGGAACAGGCGCAGGATTACACCGGCGCTTTTGGGAATGTTCAGAAAGAAGATCCTGATGGTGATGAAGGCGGGGACGAATAATCCCCGCCTTCCCTATATGCCGGGGCAATAATGGGGCGGGGCCGGGGTTCACCTCCTTACCCGGTCAAAGGTGCAATTCCTTTCCCCGGCACTTTCTATGGCGTGTTAGTCAAGCGGTTAAGACACCGGCCTTCAAGCCGGGAACACGGGTTCGACCCCCGTACACGCTACCACTTGCCGGGTTGGTGGAATGGCAGACACAGCGGATTCAAAATCCGCCGCCTTTGGCGTATGGGTTCAAGTCCCATACCCGGCACCATCTGGGAACGCTAAATAGTTGTTATGGGTTTTAGCACGGGCATGAGTTGCGGAGTGGTTATAGTGCCTGATCATTCAAGAAGGGAGCGTGACCCCGTGAAAAATGCTGACTATTGGCGGGGCCGGTTCGCCATTCTTGAAAATTCGGCCCACAAACAAGCGGATGAATACCTTCAGACACTTGAAGATATTTACCGGGAAACTGAACACACTGTTCAGCGGGATATTGAAAGCTGGTATCAGCGATTTGCAACCAATAACAATGTGACTTTGGCGGAAGCCCGGAAAATGCTGACCACCGGACAGCTTGAAGAATTCAAGTGGACGGCGGAACAGTATGTGAAAGCCGCACAGCAAGCCAACCTTTCCCCGGAATGGATTAAGAAGTTGGAAAACGCTTCAACGTTTCCATGTCAGCCGCCTTGAAGCAATCCAACTGCAAATTCAACAGCAGATTGAACTTCTGTATGGCAATCAGGTTGATGGGGTGGATGATCTTCTGAAGAAGCTGGTTTCCAATGGGTACACCCACGGGGCCTTTGAAATCCAAAAGGGCATTGGCCTTGGATGGGATTTCACCGCTTTGAACCAGAAGAAACTTGAAACCTTACTTTCAAAACCGTGGACAACGGACGGACGGACTTTTCGGGATCGCTGTTGGGTGAACAAGGCTGATTTGGTGGACACCGTAAACAAAGAACTGCTTCAAGGTATGTTGCGGGGTGATCCACCGGCCAAGACTATCACCGCCATTCAAAAGAAGTTCGGAACAGCCCGTTATAAGGCAAGGCGGCTGGTGCATACGGAAACCACCTATTTCAACGCTGTTTCCAAAATCCAGATGTATAAAGATTTGGGTGTGGATCAGATTGAAATTGTGGAAACGCTGGATTCCCGCACCTGTGCGGTATGTCAGCCCCTTGATGGAACGGTGATCCCGCTGGCCCAATATGAGCCGGGGGTGACTGTTCCGCCCTTCCACCCAAATTGCCGGGGAACCACTTGCCCCCATTATGACGATATGGACGGCGAAAGAGCCGCCCGCACCGCTGATGGAAAGGTGTACTATGTCCCGGCCAACATGAAATATACCGATTGGAAGAAGGCTTTTGTGGATGGTGTGAAGGATGGTTTGACGGTTGCCACCGTGGGCGCTATAATGAAGGCGAAAAGGGAATTGGAGCCGCTGAAGGCTGAAATGTTCCCTGAATACCTGACTGACAAGAAGGAACGGAAGAACACCCAAGCCCTGATTGATTATGTGAATGCGTGTGAAAACGCTGATCCTGATGTGGTTGCCCTTTATTCCAAAATGGGGGCTATGGAAAACATCAGGGCCAACGGTATTCCCATGAAGGTTTCCCACGGGAAAGGCTATGCGGTTAATTATCGCTATTATACCCGGAATGATCAGCTTGCGGATGTTGAATTGATTATTCCCAAGCTGGCAGGGGATGATCTTACCGGCCAAGTGGTTACGACCTTGCATGAGGAAATGCACCTGATGGATATGTTCAACCGGTCAGACCCGGCAAAGTATTCAGGTTGGTTCAGTTCCAGCCATGCCAAGTTAAGTTCCTTTTTCCAGAAAACCAACACTGATATTGCGGATGATATTGATTCCCTTTTTGAAGCCTTCGATAAGGAATGCAAGCGTATTACGGCGGAAATCAATGCTGAATTGAGAACCGCCACTTCCACCTTGACGGATCAATACTATGCAAGAACCATTTCTTATTCCGACTACAAAAAAGCCTTCAATAAGCTAAAGCGTGAAGCAAGTGAACAAATTGATTATCAATGCCGAAACGCTATGGGCGGCGGTATCAGTTCCCTTGAAGATATTTACGATGCCCTTTCCGGTGGTTCGGCCCGTGATGCTGGCCTTGTGCGATATGGTCACGGTTCCAAATATTACCGGGATATTGGGAAACGAGCGGAAGAAACCCTTGCCAATTATGGCGCTTTGTCGGTTGTCCGTCCTGACTGATAGAAATGCTTCGTAAGGATAAACCGGAGTTGGTAGAAGCCTTGGAAGAAGTTATTCAGGATATGTTAAAGAAAGCGGGTGGTTAATATGACACGGGAAGAAAAGCTGATGAAGGTTCATGCGCTGTTGGCTGAAGTTTCTGATGTTCTGGTTGACCGCTTCTTTGATGCGGACAGTGAAGAACTTCTTGATGAAAAAATTGAAGTTCTTACTGCTTTGAAGGATGGGAAACCGCCTGACCAAATCCCCAATTATTATTCTGTTCTTGAAAACTTCAGCCCGGATCAGCATTGGGACTGATCCACAATATTGTTGATTGAACCACCCCGGCCTTCGGGCCGGTGGTGGTTTTTTCATACCTATTCGCCGTTTCCCGGTTGTGGGCGGAAAACAGAGCCGGGGGAAATCGTGGTTCCTGACCCACGGTAAAAAAGGATTTTATGATGGAGGTATCACACTATGACGAAAGAAAAGCTGATGGAGTGGGGCTTGACCGAGGAACAGGCCAACAAGGTTATGGAAGGCTGAATGGTTCCTTTGTAACCAAGAGCCGGTTCAATGAGGTGAACGAGGAAAACAAGACCCTGAAAGCCCAAGTTTCTGAACGGGATGGGCAGATTGAAACCCTGAAGAAATCCGCTGGTGATAACACGGAACTTCAGAACCAGATCACCGCCCTTCAGGAAGCGAACAAGCAGAAGGACAAGGATCACGCCAATGAAATCAAGGCCCTGAAGATCAGCAATGCCGTTGATGTGGCCCTGACCAATGCCAAGGCCAAAAACAACACCGCTGTAAAGGCGCTGTTGGCCGCATTCTTGGAGAAGGCGGAACTGGCCGATGATGGCACGGTGAAAGGCTGGATGATGAAATTGGCAAGCTGACCAAGGGTGAGGACACGGCTTTTCTGTTCGACACCAGCGGCAAGGCCAAGTTTAAGGGAGCCAAAGCCGCTGAAAAGAGTGATCCCCACAATCAGCCCACCGGGGATGACCTTTCCAAAATGTCCTATGACGAACTGTGCAAGTACATGGAGGAAAACCCGGATGCGGTTTTGGAGTAACCCACACAATTTGACTACACAGAAAGGAAGTTTGAACGATGGCTAACAGCAAGTTTGATGCAAAGTCTTTCAACCCTGAAGCGTTTAAGTACATGGTTGGCCGTGTGCCTAACCTGACCCTGAACGCCCTGAAGAAGTCCCGTGCGCTGGCCGGGAACCTGATATTCGGGCGGTGTTCACCAGTCAGAATTGGCACCGGCTATGCCCGTCTTGCCATGCGTGGCCTTCTGGATGGGGATGCGGTGAACTATGACGGTGAAACCGACATTACCGCCACTTCCACCAAGACCTTTGAACAGGGCATGGTGGTTGTTGGCCGTGCCAAGGCATGGACTGAAAAGGACTTCAGCTATGACATTACGGGCGGCGTGGACTTCATGGGCAATGTGTCCGCACAGGTTGCGGAGTACAAGGATACCTTGGATCAGAAAACCCTTCTTTCCATCCTGAAGGGTGTTTTTGCCATGCCCACCACCGATGCCAAGAACAAGGAGTTTGTGGAGAAGCACAGCACCACGATTTATGCCCCTATGAGCGCCACCACCCTGAACAGCGCCGTGAACAAGGCTTGTGGAGCCAATAAGCAGAAGTTTTCTTTGGTGTTCATGCACAGTGATGTTGCCACCAACCTTGAAAACATGAAGCTGTTGGAGTTCATGAAACAGACGGACGGGGACGGCATTCAGAAGGATTTGACCCTTGCCACTTGGAATGGCCGCACTGTGGTTGTGGACGATGATCTTCCCGCCGTGACCGGCTATGCCGATGCTGAAGCGGACACCCCCGGCGCTTTGGTGATCAAGGCTTCCGGTGCTTCCGGTGCTTCTGAAATTGATCTTGCCAAGCAACCCCCTACTTTGGCACCCGTACCCTTGCCGCTGATATGTATGTGGTTCCCGCTACGCAGTACACCACCTTCATCATGGGCAACGGTGCTATCTCCTATGAAGATATTGGGGCCAAGGTTCCTTATGAAATGGCCCGTGACCCCAAGACCAACGGCGGTGTTGATACCCTGTATATGCGTCAGCGCAAGGTGTTCAGCCCTATGGTATCAGCTATGAGAAGAAAAGTCAGACCAAGCTGTCCCCCACGGACACGGACTTGGAGAATGGGCAGAACTGGACGCTGGTTCACAGCGGGGAAAGCACTGCTTCCCAGTGCACCTATATCAACCACAAGGCCATTCCCATTGCCCGGATTCAGTCTTTGGGCTGATGGAATGGCGGTGATTCCCGTTGCGTGAACAGGTTATTGCAATGCTTACGGCCCTTGGCGTAACGGGGGCCGCTGAAGATCCCCTGTTGGATATTGTGATCAGCAATGTTCAATACAGGGTTCAAAACAAAACCAACCGAAAGGATATGCCTGAAGGGTTGGTGAGTGTGGCCGTCTATATGGCGGTTGGCGAATACCTGAACATGAAGAAGGTTTCCGGGCAGTTGGAAGGGTTTGACCTTGAAGCGGCAATCAAGCAAATTCAGGAAGCGATACCAACACGGTTTTTGCCATTGGGGATGGGAATTTGACCCCTGAACAGCGGTTGAACAGTCTGATTGACTACCTGACCAATGGGCGGAGCCGTGAACTTTACCGATTCAGGAAGTTTGTATGGTAAACGCCCACAGAAAAGCCCTTGAACGGTTGTGGAAGGATCGGTGTTCTATTTTCGTAAAAGAGAAAGTCACCGATCCAACCACACACCTGACTGACTTTGAAGAAAAGCCGCTTCTTCAGGATCAGCCCTGTAAATTGTCCTTTGAAACCTTAACTTCAAGTCCGGTGATCCCGTGGCCGCTGTTGCCCAAACTGTGAAGCTGTTCTTGTCCCCTGATGTGGAAATCCCCGCTGGCTGTAAAATCGTTGTGACACGGTTCAACAATCTTGAACGGAAGTTCACCTATTCTAAAAGCGGTGAAGCCGGGGTTTTCACCAACCATCAAGAAATCCAGTTGGAGCCGTGGAAGGGGTATGCCTGATGGCTAAATGGGGCAAATGCGATTTCAAGCAACTGGAACGGCTGAATAAGAACATGGAAAAGCTGATGGGGGCGGATTTGGACAGGTTTTGCCGCCAAGCCGCCCAAGAGTTGGCGGGGCGCTTGCTGAATAAGGTTGTGAAGCGGACACCTGTTGTATATGGCACCTTGCGGGATGCGTGGGCGGTAATGCCTGTGGGCCACAGGGGAACCCATTACACAGTTGTTGTGCTGAATAACCTTCAGTATGCGTCCTATGTTGAATACGGCCACCGGCAACAGCCGGGGCGGTTCATCCCCGGTTATTGGGAAAGTGACCGCTTTGTTTATGATCCCGATGCGGAAGGCGGATGGTGCTGAAGAAAAATTGGGTAAAGGGGCGCTATATGCTGACCATTTCCACACAAGAACTGGAACAGCAAGCGCCTAAAATTCTGGAAAAGAAGTTGTATTTGTTCCTGAAGGGGTGTTTCGATGCTTAATGAGATTATCAAAGGAATTTCAATGGCACTGAACGCCGCCTTTGGGGATGGGTATGAAATCTATCAGAATGATGTGGAACAGGGTTTGAAAGAACCCTGTTTTTTGATTGCCGTTTTACAACCGGAAATCACGCCCATGCTTGGGCGGCGCTTTATCAAGAGGAACCCATTTGACATTCAGTATTTTCCGACCAACCCCCGCAATAATGCGGAGATGTTCACCGTTGCGGAAACGATGATGGAAGCCTTGGACTTCATCACGCTTCCCAGCGGTGATCTTCTTCATGGAACCAGCGTGAATTATGAGATTGTGGACAATGTACTTCATTTCTTTGTGAACTATAACTTGCCCATGATCCGCCCCGCTGAAGAAACCTATATGGAAACCTTGGAAACCGAGGTTGGAACCATTGGAGGGGATTAAAAATGCCTACGACCAAAACCAGAAAGCCCAAGACAGCGGAAGCGGCCCCGCCTGTTTCCAATGTCCCGGTTTTCACCAAAAGAAATATCCTGACCTTCCAGCGATACGCCAAGCGGCGTGATCTTCTGTCCGTTTTGCTGGAAGATGGAAAGGAATACACGATGGAGCAGGTGGACAGCTTGCTTCAAAACTTTTTCAAGAAAGGCAAGGTGAATTGATATGGCCCTTGGCGGCGGCACTTTTTTGACGCAGAACAAGATTCTGCCCGGTGCATATATCAACTTCATTTCGGTTGCGAATGCAAGCGCCACCCTCTCTGATCGTGGTATTGCGACCATCCCCCTTGAAATGAATTGGGGGCCTGAAGGTGAGGTTATCACCGTTGAACTTGGGGAGTTCCAGAAGAATTCCCAAAAGATTTTCGGCTATGCGTACACGGCGGACGAACTGAAGCCCATGCGTGAGATTTTCAAACACGCCCAAACGGTTCACTTCTTCCGCCTGAATTCCAGCGGCGCAAAGGCCGCTTGCACTTATGCAACGGCCAAATACCCCGGCACCCGTGGGAATGACCTTCGTATTGTCATTGAGGAAAATGAAAACAGTCAGCCGGAAAGCAAACTGTATGATGTTTCCACTTTCCTTGGCACTGTCCAAGTGGATCAGCAGAAGGCCATTTCTAAAATGACTGACCTGAAGCCCAATGATTATGTGGACTTCAAAACAGAAGGAAGCCTTGCTGTGACTGCTTCCACCCCCCTTACCAGCGGCACCAATGGGAGTGTGGAGGATGCGGCTTATCAAACCTATCTGGATAAGATGGAAGCCTATACCTTCAACGCTATGGGTTGCCCCACCAACAAATCCACCATTGCTGAACTGTTTTCTGCCTTCTGTAAGCGGATGCGGGATGATGTGGGCAAGAAGTTTCAGGTGGTATGCTTCCGCAAGCTGGCCGACTATGAAGGTACCGTGAGTGTGAAGAACACCATTGTTGGTGAAACCGATGATCCCGCCCTGATCCCGTGGGCAACCGGCGTGATTGCGGGAACCGCCGTGAATAAGTCCGCAACCAATATGGACTATGACGGGGAATATCAGATTGATACTGATTATACCCAAAGCGAATTGGAAGCCGGTATTCTGGAAGGTTCGTTCATGTTCCATCTGGTGGATGAAAAGGTTGTGGTTTTGGAGGATATTAACACCTTCATTTCCGTGACGGATGAAAAGTCCGGGGACTTTTCCAGCAATCAGACAATCCGGGTTCTGGATCAGATTGCCAATGATATTGCTGTTCTGTTCGGCAAGAAGTACCTTGGCAAAGTTCCCAATGACGCTTCCGGGCGGATCAGCCTGTGGAACGATATTGTGAAGCACCATCAGGAGCTTCAGAATATCCGGGCTATTGAGAACTTCTCCAGCGATAATGTGACGGTTGCCCAAGGCGATACCAAGAAGGCCGTTGTGGTGACGGACTATGTTACCCCGGTCAACGCTATGGCCCAGCTTTATATGACTGTCTATGTCCAGTAAGAAAGGGGTGTAAGAGTATATGGCAACTGTAATGCAAGCCAAGGACGCAGTTTCCGCTTCTTTGGCCGAATGCTTTGTAACCATTGGGGATAACCGTTACAATTTCATGCAGGCTATCAACCTTGAAGCCAACTTTGAGAAGAATAAGACGGAAATCCCCATTTTGGGCAAGACCGGCAAGGGTAACAAATCCACCGGTTGGAGTGGTACGGGTTCCGCAACCTTCCACTATAACACCAGCATTTTCCGCCAAATGATGAAGCAGTACAAGGACACCGGCGAGGATGTCTATTTTGACATTCAAGTGACCAATGAAGATCCCACTTCTTCTGTGGGCCGTCAAACCGTGATCCTGAAGGATTGCAACATTGATGGCGGCATTCTTACCAAGTTTGACGCTGATGCGGAATACTTGGATGAAGATATGGACTTCACTTTTGAGGATTTCGAGATGCCGGAAGCCTTTACCCTGCTTGCGGGAATGGAGTAACATTGCCAAAACCCGCCCCATTTTGATAATGTGGGCGGGTTTTTCTTTTTTCAATTTCAAAATAGGAGGATTTTAACAATGAGTTTGTCTGCTTTTCTGGCTGAAAATGCCCTGTCCGTTGAGAATGTGAAGTTTGTTGCTTCCAAGCGGTTTTTGTCTGATGAATTGGACGATAAGGCAAGCGGAAGCCTATGGAATGGGAGATCAAGGCCATTACCGGCACCGAGGATGAAGCCCTTCGGAAGTCCTGTGCCAAGCGGTTTCCCGTTCCCGGCAAGAAAAACCAGTATCAGAAGGAAACCGACTATGATCTGTACCTTGGCAAGCTGGCTGTGGCCTGTACGGTGTTCCCCAACCTGAATGACAAGGAACTTCAGGACAGCTATAAGGTGATGGGCGCTGAAGCCTTCTGAAAACCATGCTGACCCCCGGCGAGTATGCCGATTACCTGACCAAAGTTCAGGAGGTTTGCGGGTTTGAAACCACCCTTCAGGATGAGGTGGACGAGGCAAAAAACTAATTGAAGAAGGTGATGGTGAAGCAAATATCGCTTACTATTGCCTTCACGAACTGCATTTGACACCATCTGCTTTTCTGGACTTGCCCCGGAAAGAACGGGCCTTCATTATTGCGGCCATTGATATTCGGGTGGAGCGGGAAAAGAAGAAACAGAAAGAAATTGAACGGAAACAGCGCCGGGGCCGCAGAAAGTAACTGTTGGCCCCGGCCCTCTGCTATGGAAAGAAGGTGAACCCCTATTGGCAACCATTAGAACGGCAATCGCCTATATGACGGTGTTACTGCCCCGCTGAAGTCCATGCACAAGGCTATGAACATTGTGCTGAACAGCTTTGAAGCCATGCAACGGGCTTCTGGTAATTCTGTGGACACTTCAGCCATTCGGGAAGCCCGTGAAGAACTGGCAAGAGCCGGGGCCGCCTTCGATTCCATTGAAGAAAATATTCGGAATGCTGGCAACCAGCAAGACCGCTTCAACAGGCGGATCAGGGACGGCACCACCGCCGCTGATGGCCTTTGGAGCAAGCTAAAAGGCATTGCGGCCACCGTGGGTGGGTTGGCGGCTGTAAAGAAAATTCTTGGGGTTTCTGACCAGCTTACCAGCACAAATGCCCGGTTGAATAACGCCATGATCAACTTTGATGATGGCGGTTCCCTTACTGACCTTGAAAAAAAGGTAATGGCTTCGGCGCAACGATCCAGAACTTCCTATATGGATGCCGCTTCTTCCATTGCAAAATTGGGCCTAAATGCCGTGATGCGTTTGGAAGTATGGATGAAGTGATTGCCTTCCAAGAACTGATTAACAAACAGTTTATTATTGGCGGTGCGAGTGTTCAGGAACAGCAAGCCGCCATGATCCAGCTTACCCAAGCAATGGCTTCCGGTGTGCTTCGTGGTGAAGAACTAAACAGCGTATTTGAACAGGCCCCCGGAATTATTCAGAGTATAGCAGATTACTTGGATGTTTCCATTGGTGAAATCCGGGCTATGGCCGCAGAAGGTCAACTGACCGCCGATGTAGTGAAAAATGCCATGTTTGCGGCGGCGGATGATATTGAAACCAAGTTTTCAAATATGCCCAAAACTTGGGGGCAAATTTGGATCGGGATGAAGAACAAGGCCCTGTCTATCTTCAATCCTATTCTGAACAAGGTAAATCAAGTTGCTAATAGCGAAAAGTTCACCCAAGTAACGAATGGAGTTATCAACGGCCTTGCCGGGATCGCTTCTGTTGCAACGGTGGTGCTTGACCTTCTGATTGGCGGTGCCGCTTTGGTGGTGGATAATTGGTCATGGCTTGCCCCTATTGTTGGCGGTGTTGCAACGGCTTTTCTTGTTTTGAATGGAGCCATGCTTGCCTATAAAACAGTGACCGGCATTGTGAATGCGCTGGAAACCGTAAAGGCCGCAAGACTGGCTATGACTACCGTTGCAACCGGAGCACAGACCACCGCCACCTTTGCCCAAACAGCGGCCCAATACGGCCTGAATGCGGCTTTGATGGCTTGCCCCCTTACATGGATTATCATTCTGATTATCGCCCTTGTAGCCCTGTTCTATGCGGCTGTGGCGGCGGTCAATCATTTTGCAGGTACAAGCGTTTCCGCAACCGGCCTGATTTGTGGCGCATTTATGGCGGCGCTGGCCTTCATCGGGAATATCTTTGTGGCCCTGTGGAACTTGGTTGTAGATGTGTTCGTGATGATCTACAACCTTGTGGCTACGGTTGCAAACTTCATCGGAAATGTATTCAATGATCCGGTTGGGGCTGTGGCCCGTCTATTTTTCGACTTGGCGGACACGGTTCTTTCCGTCCTTCAGGCTTTGGCTTCGGCCATTGATACTATCTTCGGTTCTAACCTTGCCGGTTCCGTCCAAGGCTGGCGTGACAGCTTGGGCGGTTGGGTGGATTCCACCTTTGGCAAGGGTGAAGAAATCATGGAAAAGCTGAATGCGGAAGATCTTCATTTGGGCCGCTTCGAGTATGGAGCCGCCTTTGATATGGGGTATGAATTCGGCCAAGGCGTGGAAGATACCGTGGGCGGCTTGTTCGACTTTTCCGCAATGGACAGCTTGGGGGCCGCTGATGGGCTGGATGCCTTCAACCTTGGGAACACCCTTGATGGTATCTATGGCAACACCGGGGACACAGCGGGGAACACCGCCGCCATGAGTGATGCCCTTGACATTGCGGAAGAAGATTTGGCCTATATGCGGGATATTGCCGAGCGGGAAGCAATCAACCGGTTCACCACCGCTGAAATCAAGGTTGAACAGCACAATGAAAACCACATTTCCAAAGATACCGACCTTGACGGGATTATGGATGCGTGGGCCAATGATTTTGCTGAAAAGCTGGATGTGTCTGAAGAAGGGGTGCATGAGTAATGGCATACAAAATGTACTTGGATGGTGTGCTTATGCCCATCACCCCTTCCAAGGTCAAAGTGAAAATCAATAACCAGAATGAAACCCTGACCCTGATCAGCGGTGAGGAAATCAATATTCTGAAGGCGGCGGGGCTGACTGATGTAAGTTTTGACTTGCTTCTCCCCCAAGTCCCCTATCCCTTCACAAATGGCGGGGCGCAACCCGCAGATTATTACCTTTCTCTTTTTGAACGGCTGAAAACGGCAAAGGAACCGTTTCAATGGATTTTGAACCGTGAAAAGCCCAATGGAAGCCGGTTGTTTTATACCAATCTGACTGTGGGAATGGAAGATTACCAGATCACAGACGATGCGGAAGAAGGCTTTGATATTACAGTGGCCGTGAGCCTGAAGCAATACAGGCACTATAGCACTAAAACTGTGACCATCCAACCGGCCCCAACCCCCGCCACAAAGCCCACCGCCACGGTGGAGCCGCCCAAGCGGGAAACCAGTCAGGCCCCCAAGCAATCCACCTATACGGTAAAATCCGGGGATTGCCTTTGGAATATCGCCAAGAAATATTTAGGGGATGGTTCCCGATACAATGAGATTTACAACCTGAATAAAGATAAAATCAAAAACCCGAACCTGATTTATGCCGGTCAGGTTCTTACTTTGCCTTCCTGAAAGGGGTGATCCGCTTGTCTATTGAACTTCTGATTCAGAATGGTTCCACAATTTATTATCCGGTTGTTGAAGAAGGGGTTTCTTTGACATGGGAGCGGAAAGGCACCCCCGGCAAGCTGGAATTCACAGTAATCAAAGACGGGGTTTTGAACTTCAGGAAGGCAACCCGGTAAAGCTGACGGTGAACGGCACCACCATGTTCTATGGCTTTGTGTTCACCAAGAGCCGCAAGGCAAACAGTGTGACCATTGATGTTGTGGCCTATGATCAGTTGCGATACCTGAAGAACAAGGACACCATCACGGAAGAAGGGCTGAAGGCTTCTGACCTTCTGAAGCGGCTGGCGGCAGATTTCCGCCTAAACCTTGGGAGCGTGGAAGATACAGGGTACACCCTTGAAACCATTGTTGAGGAAGATAGCACCCTGTTTGACATGATCCAAAATGCCCTTGATGAAACCCTGATGAATACCGGCCAACTGTTCTGCCTTTATGATGATGCCGGGAAATTGACTTTGAAAAATATCAACTCCATGAAGCTGAATTTGCTGATTGATGAAGAAACCGGGGAAACCTTTGACTATTCATCCAGCATTGATGAACAGACCTACAATAAAATCAAGCTGACCTATGACAATGAGCAGACCGGCAAGCGGGAACTGTATATTGCACAGGACGGGGAGAAGATGAACCAGTGGGGTGTTTTGCAGTATTTTGAAGCCTTGCAAAACGCCACCGGAGCCGCCGCCAAAGCCAATGCCCTTCTGAAGCTGTATGACCAGAAAACCCGGAAGCTGACGGTGAAGAACGCTTTTGGAGATGTGCGGGTTCGGGCCGGTTGCGCCGTGGTGGTTGCCTTGAATTTGGGGGATATTATCACCAACAATTATTTGATGGTTGAAAAAGTCACCCACAATTTCAAGGGGGATGAACACTTCATGGATTTAACCTTGATTGGGGGTGAATTCATTGCCTAAACCGACAAATGCGGTGGAACTGGTAAAGAAGGCCGCTGTGGAAGCCGTGGACGCAAGCAAGCCGGTTCACATTCTGTTTGGAACCGTGATTTCCGCTTCCCCGCTGAAAATTCAGGTTGACCAAAAGGCCATTTACACAGAAAAAATGCTGGTGTTGGCCCGGAATGTCACGGATTATGAAGTGGATATGACGGTAAGCCACCAGACTGTTACAATTAGCCACGGCCACCCGGTTACAGATACTTATACCGGGGGCGGCACCGCTGAAGATGTTGACCACAACCACCCCATCAAAGGGCGGAAGAAGTTCAAAGTCCACAACGCCCTTGTGGTTGGGGATCAGGTGGTTATGGCCCGAATTCAAAAGGGCAAGAAATTCTTGGTGCTGGATCGGATTGCGCCGAACCCGGCCCTGAAGGGGGAATGGGCATGATTCCACAGGTTCAAGATGATCTGAAACAGGATTTTACCTTTACCACCCTTCCAAGCCGCACATTCAAAATGCGTCATGATACCAAAACCATAACCGGCACCATTGATGAAGTAAGGGCTGTGGAACAGGCGGTTTTCCTGATCTTGAATGTGGAACGGTATGAATGGCTGATTTATTCTTGGAACTATGGTTTTGAGAAGAAAAGCCTGATTGGTAAGCCGGTTGATTTTTGCATTCCAGAAATTGAACGGCGGGTGAAGGAAGCATTGCTTCAGGATGATAGGATCACCGCCGTTGAAAATTTCAGTTTGAAGTGAACAAGAAAAAGGTGCTGACCACTTTCACGGTGATCAGCATTTTTGGCCCCATTTTTACGGAAATGGAGGTGGAAACCTGATGTATGAAAATATCACCTATGCGCTGTTGCTGAACCGGATGCTGGAAAAGGCCCTGTCCATCAACAACAATCTTGATACCCGTGAAGGTTCTCTGGTGTGGCTTGGCAACGCCCCCGCCGCCGTGGAACTTCAAAACCTGTATATCCAGCTTGATACCGTTCTGAATGAAACCTTTGCGGACACAGCAAGCCGGGATTACCTGATTTTGAGAGCGGCAGAACGGGGCCTTTCCCCTTATGCGGCCACCCCCGCTGTGCTGGAACTGTCCATCACGCCAACTTCTTTGTACTTGCCGATGAACACCCGGTTTTCTATTGGGGATTTGAACTACTATGTTTCCGCAGACCGGGGGAATGGAAAGTATGAAATCACCTGTGAAACAACGGGAGAAGCCGGAAATGATTATGGGGCCACGGTTATCCCCATTGAGTATGTGGATGGGCTTGAAACCTGTACCATTACCGCTTTGCTGATTCCCGGTGAGGATGAAGAAGATACTGAAGTTTTCCGTCAACGGTATTTCAATAGCCTTAATGCCCAAGCCTTCGGCGGCAACCGGATTGATTATATCGAAAAGGTGAACGCCATTCCCGGTGTGGGCGGTGTAAAGGTTTACCGGGCTTGGAACAGTGATATTCGCCCCGCTGAACTGGTTCCCCCTGAAGGAACAAGCGAATGGATCAGCGGCCTTTCCGGTGTGCCTGAAGCCGTGAAATCTTGGCTTGATACCGTGTATGCCGCCGCAAACAATAACAAGCTGACGGTGGGCGGAACGGTCAAGCTGGTGGTGATTGACAGTACCTTTGCGGAGCCTTCAGAACCTTTGGTGGAACTGGTACAGACCACCATTGACCCCTTGCAGAACGCCGGGGAAGGCGTGGGTATTGCGCCCATCGGCCATGTGGTGAAGGTGTACGGGGTGGAGAATGAAACCGTGAACCTGTCCTTCACGCTGACCTATCAGCAGGAATGGGGTTGGGAAGATGTAAAAACCTATGTGGAAACTACCATCAAGGCATATTTCACGGAATTGGCCCAAACATGGGCGGATCAGGAACAGCCCCTTGTGGTTCGTGTCAGTCAGATTGAAAGCCGCCTGTTGGCGGTTAGCGGGATTCTGGATATTGCTGATACGAAAATCAACGGAACAGAGGCCAACTATGAACTGGCCCTTGATCATATCCCGGTTCTTGGTACTATTACCCCGGCAACCGGTAAGCAGAGCGCATAAAGGAAGGTGATTGAATGGATCGCAAGCTAATCAATTACCTTCCTTATGTTGTCCGGGATTATGCGGAATTTCAAGGGATTACCGGAGCCGAGCAACCGGAGTTTGAAAACGCATGGGCGGCGGTGGATGATCTTCTGAATAATCAGTTTATCAAAACCGCTGGAAATCTTGGGTTGTCCAGATGGGAAAAAATCTTGGGTATCACCCCAAAAGGAACAGATACCTTGGATGATCGCCGCTTCCGGGTGCTTACCCGCCTGAATGAAGAACTTCCCTATACCTTGCCACAGTTGCGGGTGATCTTGGAAAGCCTTTGCGGAGCCGGTAACTATTCGGCTGATGTGGCAGATTACACCCTTTTGGTAAAGGTGGGTGTGGCCGCAAAGAAAAATTTCCAAGATGTTCAAACCTTGCTGAAAGAGTTGCCCCAGTCAACTTGGTTTTGGTAGTTCAACAGTTGTTCAATATTCACCAAGTATTGGGCGGGTTTACCCATGCCCAACTTGCTTGG
>ENA-OQJH01000249-OQJH01000249.1-human-gut-metagenome-genome-assembly--contig:-NODE-249-length-31582-cov-4.184390_pt1 | contig 31582 bp, 51 predicted proteins | sample MGYA00242597_ERZ504763 | MGnify/ENA primary metagenome ERZ504763 (study PRJEB26092, sample SAMD00036359) | human gut metagenome | host: Homo sapiens | study: EMG produced TPA metagenomics assembly of...
CATTGTGCTCCACATAAATCTGTGCGGAAATGAAATAATGGCATACATATCCGGCGTATCGTCATCAGTCACTGAATTGATGGAAGGTACGTATGGTTGCCATAGGAATCATTTCCTCCAGGATTCCTTTCAGGCCGAGACTGGTCAGGGTGTTTGCTTCTACAATGGCTATTTCGGGTTGATGATTCATTTTCATGTAGTTTTAGTTAACGATTGAAATAATTGGCTACGGCTTCCGCACACCGTTCTCCATCCACTCCGGCAGAAACAATCCCTCCGGCATAGCCTGCACCTTCTCCACAAGGGAATAATCCGCGAACGGTTGTATGTTGCAATGTCTCTTTATCGCGTACGATGCGGACAGGCGAAGAAGTACGTGTCTCTACGCCGATCATCACCGCTTCATTAGTGAGGAAGCCATGACTGTAACGTCCGAATTGCTGGAAACCGAGAGATAATCTTTTGCTGATAAACTCCGGCATCCAGAAATGAAGCGGAGAAGAAATCAATCCCGGGCTGTAAGAAGATTCGGGTAAGTCGTAACTCAATTTTTTGCGGGTGAAGTCCTGCATACGCTGTGCCGGTGCTGTCTGCCTTCTGCCTCCTTGTAACCAGCATTGGCGTTCCTGTTCTTCCTGAAAGTAAAGGGGAAGAAGTTGAGAGTTGAGAGTTGAGAGTTGAGAGTTATTTAGAGATGGGTTAAGAGCCAGCAGCTGTTCATTTCGTTGCGCAGCTAACTCTTCATTCTCCACTCTCCACTCTCCATTTATTAAATCTTCCGGTTGCACTTCCACCACCATGCCCGAATTACTCCATCGCGAGCCACGATTAGAAGGAGACATTCCGTTCACTACCACTTGCTCCGGTCCGCTGGCAGCAGGAACAATGAAACCGCCGGGGCACATACAGAAGCTATACACTCCTCTGCCTTCAACCTGTGTGACGAAGCTATATTCTGCGGCAGGCAGATACTTGCCTCGTCCCTCCTTGTTATGATATTGTATCTGATCGATCAACATTGCCGGATGCTCCAAACGGACACCGACTGCAATGCCTTTCGCTTCAATCGCCACATGATTCGCAGCCAGCCAACGATATACATCTCTCGCCGAATGTCCGGTTGCCAGTATCACAGGTCCGAGAAAAGTCTTTCCTGTATTTGTTTCGATACCCTTTACTTCGTCATTCTCGATAATCAGTGCCTCCATTCGTGTTTGGAAATGTACTTCTCCGCCACACTCGATGATGGTATTCCGCATATTTTCAATGACACGTGGCAACTTGTCTGTCCCGATATGCGGATGCGCATCTACTAATATCGCCGTAGAAGCCCATGCTGGCAGAATACATTCAATATCTTATCTATATTCCCTCTCTTTTTGCTCCGGGTGTAGAGTTTTCCATCCGAATAAGCTCCTGCACCCCCTTCGCCAAAACTGTAATTCGATTCCGGGTCAACTGTGTGTTCCCTGCTGATTTGTGCTAAATCTTTTTTCCGCTCGCGTACGTCTTTCCGCGTTCGATAACAACGGGACGTAACCCCAGTTCGATGAGGCGCAGGGCTGCAAATAGTCCGCCGGGACCTGCGCCCACGACAATCACTTGCGGCTTTCCTTCTACCTTATTATATATAGTATGTTCGTATTCGTCATCCTTAGGCATTTCACGGATATAAGCTCGTACCTTCAGATTGACAAAGATAGTCCGCTGCCGTGCATCGATGCTCCGTTTCAAGATCCGGGTAGCAGTGATGTCACGCAGGTTCAAACCTTTTTCTTTAGAAAGATATTCCTTTAGTTTCTGTTCGTTTGCTGCGATTTCGGGAAGGATGCGGAGTTGGTATTCTTGTATCATTTAGTTATTGTTGATATTATTTTTGACTATAAAATTGATAAAGCGGATCATTTATTTATCAGTGACTATTTATCAGTGCCCTATCCGAATAGAGCTCTGAATGCTTCTTCTACCTTTCTCACCGGAACTAACTCGATCTTCAATTTCTTAGTGTCAATCCCTTGCAAATTATATTTTGGCAACAAGAACCGTTTAAAACCCAATTTCTCGGCTTCACCGATACGTTGCTCTATTCGATTTACAGGACGTATCTCTCCCGACAGTCCGATTTCTCCCGCCATGCAAACTTCCGGCTCAATGGCTGCGTCCATATTGGAAGAAAGGATGGCACTGATAACCGGCAAGTCGATAGCCGGGTCATTCACCTTCAGTCCTCCGGCAATATTCAGGAACACATCTTTCTGTGCCAACTTGAATCCGACACGCTTTTCGAGAACAGCCAGCAGCATATTCATTCTTCTTAAATCGAAACCGGTTGCCGAACGTTGAGGATTTCCATAAACAGCAGAACTGACCAAAGCCTGTGTCTCGATCAAGAACGGGCGGATTCCTTCGATAGCGGAAGCAATAGCTACTCCACTCATTCCCTCATGGTCCTGACTAAGCAAAAGCTCGGAAGGATTATTCACCTGGCGCAACCCATCCTGACGCATTTCATAAATCCCTAACTCTGCCGTACTGCCGAAACGATTCTTGATGCTGCGCAGAATACGATACATATAATGCTGGTCGCCTTCAAATTGAAGAACGGTATCTACGATATGTTCCAGCACTTTAGGTCCTGCAATACTTCCTTCTTTATTAATATGACCGATCAGCAACACAGGGGTATGCGTTTCTTTCGCGAAACGAAGAATAGATGCCGAACACTCTCTGACTTGCGCAATACTTCCGGGAGATGATTCGATACTCTCGGTGGAAATAGTCTGTATAGAGTCAATAATCACTAAATCGGGATTCGTATTCTTGATATGCACATAAATTTGTTCGAGCGAAGTCTCACAAACAATCAGGCAATCGCTGGAAGTATCAGAGAGACGATCGGCACGGAGTTTAAGCTGTCGTGCACTTTCTTCACCGGACACATAAAGGATTTTCTTTTCCGGCATGTGCAGTACGGTCTGCATGACGAGCGTGGATTTACCGATTCCCGGCTCACCGCCTATCAGGACAAGAGAACCCGGCACAAGTCCGCCACCCAATACGCGATTCAATTCATCATCGTGCATATTGATGCGTGGCTCGTCGTCCGCTTCAATATCGCTAAGTGCCAGTGGTTTGGGTTTCTGTGTTTCAATGCCCGACACCGGACGGCGGTTGGTAGGTTCTTTCCGTACGATTTCCTCAACATACGTATTCCATTCTCCACACGACGGACATTTACCCACCCATTTCGGTGAATCCTGTCCGCAATTACTGCATACATATACGGTTTTCTCTTTTGCCATATTCTCTTTCTTTAATATAAAAATCCGAATGCCCAGAGTGGAATCTTATTTCCGGCCGAATATTCAATATCATCTGCGGCAATAAATGCCTGTTTAGTGTTAGCTATCTGTTTCCCGTCTTTGCTTTTTCCGCCAACTTCTATTGTATATTTACTGTCTATCGTATAGTCTGCACTACGCGTGCAATATTCCACACGATGTTGATAGGCGAGTTGGTTTACCATGAACACCTCTCTCAATGTTCCTTTGTTTACATCTTTAAAGGTCAATGCATAAAGCAGGTTAGTATTTTCCATATAAATCTTATCCGGTTTTTGTAACTTTTTGATAGAGTCATTATCCGAATAAAGAAGGTGGATTAATTTAGCTCTGTCCAGATACTGTAAATAGGCCAAAATAGTAGTACGTGAAAGTTCTGCCATAGCAGAGAGTTTAGTGATGTCCACCATAAAAGGCACTTCGGAGGAGAGGATTCCCAGCAGACTTTTTAGTTTTCGCACGTTACTGATGTCCACTCCGCATTGCTGGGGAAGTTCGATTTCGAGTATCAGGTTGGCTATATTTTCGATACGTGTGTAGTATCCGCATTTCCTTCCAAATAAAAAGGATAGTATCCATGTTTCAAATAGTCTTCAAAATAGGCGAGGGGACGGCATTGGGAATTCACTTCATTACAAATTCCATCACTATTGTCCAATATCTCTTCCAGCGTGTAAGGGCGGATGTCAATCTGATGGTATAAATTCAGATATTCACGGTAGGATAGCCCTTGCATATTATATGATATGCATCGACGAGACAAGTCGGCCTCTGCATTCAGCAGTTGGAGTAAGGATGACCCGGTGAATACTATTTTCAGTTCAGGAAACTCATCATATATATTTTTAATTTCCTTGCTCCATGACGGATATTTGTGCACTTCATCCAAGAACAGGCATTTACCTCCTTTCAGGTAAACTGTTCGGCGAGTTCGCTAAGAGAATGCTGTGTGAAATACAGACTATCTAAACTTGTATATAAGGCACTTTGGCTATCATTGGCATAATGAAGTTTTAAGTATTGAAGCATTAAGTTGTTTTCCCAACTCCGCGAGCTCCTCGGATAGCAATCAGACGGTTATCCCAATTGATTGTATTCATCAGGCTTCTGATATAGGTCGTGGAAGTAGCTGTTAATAACCTTTTGTATCTTCTGATTAGTGTATCCATATCTTTATTTGTTTTCTATGGAATACAAAAATAGGCATAATTTGTTCAACGCGCAAAACAAATTCAGATAAAATCTGTTCAATGCGTAAAACAAACAGGGAATTTACAGAGTTATCTCTCCTGCCATCGAACGGTTCATCCGGTCGCGCACCTCGTCCGCTGTATATTCATGTCCCAGTAAGAACATTAATTTCGTCACAGCAGATTCCGTCGTACTGTCATATCCGGAGACAACACCTGCCTGCAACAACTGGTAGCCCGTTTCATAACGTTCCATCTCTACCATTCCTGCGCTGCATTGCGTCACGTTGACAATCACAATGCCACGTTCGCTGGCCTGACAAAGTCGGCGTATAAACCATTCCTTCCGGGGAGCATTTCCCGAACCGTATGTTTCGAGCACGACAGCCTTCAATCCGTCAATCCCCAGAATGGCGGCAATCACATTTTCCTGGATGCCCGGGAAGAGTTTCAGTACCACAACATTGGTATCTAGCAGATAATGAGGCTTCAATTCCCGCTCTTCACCATTTACGTGAATCTGCACATTATTATATTTGATATGGATTCCGGCTTCCGCCAATACCGGGTAATTGAAAGAACGGAACGCGTTGAAGTTTTCCGCATTCATCTTGGTCGTGCGGTTTCCCCGCATCAGATGATTTTCAAAGAAGATGCACACTTCCGGTACGAGCGCCCTCCCTTCCTTGTTTTGTGCGACGGCAATCTCGATGCTGGTCATCAGGTTTTCCTTTCCGTCCGTGCGGAGTACACCTATGGGAAGTTGTGAACCTGTGAGGATAACAGGTTTATCGAGTCCTTCGAGCATAAAACTTAATGCGGAAGCAGTGTAAGCCATCGTATCCGTTCCGTGTAGGATGACGAAGCCGTGGTAGCGGTCGTAATTTTCATGAATGATGCGTACCAGCTTCCGCCACATATCCGGTTCCATGTCCGACGAATCCATTGGAGGATCAAACTGATAGGTGTCAATCGGGAAGTTGAACTTTTTGCAGTTCGGGGATATACTTTTGCAGTTGCTCGAAGTTAAAGTTCTCCAGAGCACCTGTCGCGCATTCTCGATCATGCCAATTGTTCCACCGGTGTATATTAGCAATACGGAAGTATTTAATGGATTCATAAGCTGATTTTGTGCGATTGTTTTCGCAAATATAATAATATATTTGATATATAAGTAGCAAAATGTCATAAAAGTAAAGGCGAATGACAGGACGAATAGAAGATGGAAGATTCTTTTTATCAGAAAAAAACCGAAAAAAAGTGATAGATTGAACGTTTTTATTATTACTTTTGCGACACTTATCAAAAACAAGAGTAGAAACAAGGACTATGATGAAGTACTATCCACATACAGTCACATCCATGTGTACCATGACCCTTAGGGGTTAATGGATAGTTTTTGTGTATCTACGTGATTCACGCTTGTATAAGCAGGCAAAATTCAATTTCAATTTTATTCGTAAACAACCAATCGTTCTGTAAAAAGTAAACTGCAGGACATTGCATTTAAATAAGTATCTTCATGAAAGTAATGAAATTCGGCGGGACGTCCGTAGGTTCCGTGAACAGCATTTTAAGCGTAAAGAGAATTGTAGAGTCGGCAAGTGAGCCGGTAATTGTAGTTGTTTCCGCATTGGGAGGCATCACTGACAAATTGATAAATACATCAAAGATGGCGGCAGTAGGAGATTCAGCATACGAGGGCGAGTTCCGCGAAATCGTTTACCGTCATGTGGAGATGATTAAGGAGGTGATTCCTGCCGGAGAAAAGCAAGTGTCGTTGCAACGTCAGATTGGCGAATTGCTGAACGAGTTGAAGGACATCTTCCAGGGAATTTATCTGATTAGAGACCTTTCCGCGAAGACTTCGGATACAATCGTCAGCTATGGTGAACGCCTTTCATCCATCATCGTTACCGAACTGATTGACGGAGCAAAATGGTTCGATTCGCGCACTTTTATCAAGACCGAAAGAAAACATAGCAAACACACGTTGGATACCGACCTGACTAATAAGTTGGTGAAAGAGGCTTTCCAATCTATCCCTAAAGTGTCACTGGTGCCGGGATTCATTTCTTCGGATAAGACGACAGGAGATGTGACGAATCTCGGACGTGGTGGTTCAGATTATACGGCTGCCATTATTGCTGCGGCTTTGGATGCGGCAAGTCTGGAAATCTGGACGGATGTAGACGGATTTATGACGGCTGACCCGCGTGTCATTTCAACTGCTTATACCATTACGGAATTGAGTTATGTAGAAGCGACCGAACTTTGTAACTTCGGTGCAAAGGTGGTTTATCCGCCGACTATCTATCCCGTATGTCACAAGAATATTCCTATTATAATAAAGAATACCTTCAATCCGGACGGAGTGGGAACGGTTATCAAACAAGAAGTTTCCAACCCGCAGAGCAAGGCTATCAAAGGTATTTCCTCCATCAACGACACCAGCCTGATAACTGTTCAGGGACTCGGTATGGTGGGTGTGATCGGTGTAAACTACCGCATCTTTAAAGCATTGGCTAAGAACGGAATCAGCGTATTCCTCGTGTCGCAGGCTTCATCGGAAAACAGTACTTCTATCGGTGTGCGTAATGCCGATGCCGACCTGGCTTGTGAAGTGCTGAACGAGGAATTTGCGAAAGAAATAGAGATGGGCGAGATTTCTCCGATTCTTGCGGAAAGAGATTTAGCTACTGTTGCTATCGTAGGCGAGAATATGAAACATACCCCGGGTATCGCCGGTAAACTTTTCGGTACGCTGGGACGCAACGGTATCAACGTAATTGCCTGTGCGCAGGGAGCTTCGGAAACAAATATCTCTTTTGTGGTCGACTCCAAATCTCTGCGTAAATCCCTGAACGTCATTCACGACTCTTTCTTCCTCTCCGAATATCAGGTACTGAACCTCTTTATCTGCGGTGTTGGTACGGTAGGCGGCAGCCTCGTAGAACAGATTCGTTGCCAACAGCAGAAACTCATGATGGAAAACGGATTGAAACTCCATGTGGTAGGTATCATTGATGCTGCCAAAGCAATGTTCAGCCGTGAAGGTTTCGACCTTTCTAATTTCCGTCAGGAACTGTTGGAAAAGGGTAAAGACAGTAGTCTGCAAACCATCCGCGACGAGATTATCGGAATGAACATCTTTAATTCCGTCTTTGTAGACTGTACGGCCAGTGCCGATATCGCATCGCTTTACAAAGATTTCCTGCAACACAATATCTCTGTGGTAGCAGCCAACAAGATTGCCGCTTCTTCCGCTTACGAAAACTATCGCGAACTGAAAACGATTGCCCGCCAACGTGGTGTGAAATATCTGTTCGAAACAAACGTAGGTGCAGGTCTTCCGATTATTAACACGATCAACGACCTGATTCATAGCGGTGACAAGATTCTGAAGATTGAAGCAGTGCTTTCAGGCACACTGAACTACATTTTTAATAAGATCAGTGCCGATATTCCTTTCAGCCGTACCATCAAAATGGCACAGGAAGAACGCTACTCCGAACCGGACCCGCGTATCGATTTGAGTGGAAAAGACGTCATCCGTAAACTGGTGATTCTGGCACGTGAAGCCGGATACCGTCTGGAACAGGAAGATGTTGAAAAGAACCTCTTTGTCCCCAATGATTTCTTTGAAGGTTCTCTGGAAGATTTCTGGAAACGTGTTCCAAGTCTCGACGCAGACTTTGAAGCCCGCCGTCAGGTATTGGAGAAAGAAAATAAACACTGGCGTTTCGTTGCCAAACTGGAGAACGGAAAAGCCTCTGTCGGCTTACAGGAAGTAGGTGCCAACCACCCGTTCTACGGCTTGGAAGGCAGCAACAACATTATCCTGCTCACCACAGAACGCTATAAAGAATATCCGATGATGATTCGAGGATACGCGCCGGCGCCGGAGTAACGGCTGCCGGAGTATTTGCCGACATCATGAGCATCGCAAACGTTTAATTAAATGAAGAACTAAAAATGAAGAATGAAGAATTACTATGCAGCGTAATGGTGCAGCCAATTCTTCATTCATCATTCTTCATTCTTAATTTTCAAAAGAAATGAAGCATATCATTATATTGGGAGACGGAATGGCCGACTGGCCAGTGAAGTCATTAGGGGACAAGACGCTCCTGCAATATGCGAAGACGCCATATATGGATCAGTTAGCCCGAATGGGGCGTAACGGCCGCCTGATTACCGTGGCGGAAGGTTTCCATCCGGGTAGTGAAGTAGCCAACATGTCAGTGTTGGGATATATCTTCCGAAAGTGTACGAAGGTCGTGGACCGCTGGAAGCTGCCAGTATCGGTGTGGATTTGAAACCGGGCGAGATAGCAATGCGTTGTAACTTGATTTGTGTGGAAGGAGAAATTCTGAAGAATCACTCCTCCGGACATATATCTACAGAAGAAGCGGACGTATTGATTCAATACCTGCAAGAGAAACTAGGCAATGACCGCGTACGGTTCCACACAGGAGTCCAGTACCGTCATCTATTGGTTATCAAGGGAGGAAATAAAGAACTGGACTGTACTCCTCCGCACGATGTTCCTTTGAAACCTTTCCGCCCATTGATGGTGAAACCATTGACTCCGGAAGCACAAGAAACGGCAGACCTGATTAACGACCTGATTCTAAAATCACAGGAACTGTTGAAGAATCATCCGTTGAACCTGAAACGTATAGCTGAAGGCAAAGACCCCGCCAATAGTATTTGGCCCTGGAGCCCCGGTTATCGTCCGCAGATGACTACTTTCTCCGAAACTTTCCCGCAAGTGAAAAGGTGCGGTGATTTCGGCTGTCGATCTGATAAACGGAATCGGTTATTATGCCGGATTGCGTCGTATTGCAGTAGAAGGGGCAACCGGTCTGTATAATACGAATTATGAAAATAAAGTGGCTGCTGCATTGGAAGTCTTGAAAACCGATGACTTTGTCTATCTTCATATCGAAGCCAGCGATGAGGCCGGACACGAAGGAGACATCGACTTGAAACTTCTCACTATCGAGAATCTGGATAAACGTGCCGTAGGACCTATCTACGAAGCAGTGAAAGATTGGGATGAACCGGTAGCAATAGCCGTATTGCCTGACCATCCTACTCCCTGCGAACTTCGTACGCACACTTCCGATCCTATCCCGTTCCTTATCTGGTATCCGGGAATTGAGCCGGACGAGGTGCAAACTTACGACGAAGTATCTGCCTGCAATGGTAGTTATGGTGTGTTGAAAGAAGACGAGTTTATTAAAGAATTTATGAAATAATGTTCACCACAGATTACACAGATTCGCACAGATTTAAAGTGATAAGAGACTTTTGTATTATGTAATAATAGAGAAAATATCTGTGTAAATCTGTGTAATCTGTGGTGAGCACTAAAAATATCATTCCATGAAATATTATAGTACGAATAAACAAGCGCCGGTGGCTTCTTTACAGGAAGCAGTTGTAAAAGGTCTTGCAGCCGATAAAGGGTTGTTTATGCCTATGTCTATCAAGCCTCTTCCACAAGAGTTTTACGATACGATTGATACGTTGTCTTTTCAGGAAATAGCTTACCGTGTAGCCGATGCTTTCTTCGGTGAGGATATTCCTGCCGACACTCTGAAACAGATTGTATATGATACCTTAAGTTTGATGTACCTTTGGTGAAGTTGCGGATAACATCTACTCGCTCGAACTTTTCCACGGACCGACACTAGCCTTCAAAGATGTAGGCGGTCGTTTCATGGCGCGTCTGCTGGGATATTTCATTAAGAAGGAAGGACAAAAGAATGTAAATGTACTGGTAGCCACTTCCGGTGATACGGGAAGTGCTGTGGCTAACGGTTTTCTGGGTGTGGACGGTATTCATGTATATGTGCTCTATCCGAAAGGAAAAGTCAGCGAAATACAGGAAAAGCAATTCACTACACTGGGACAGAACATCACTGCGCTCGAAGTGGACGGAACGTTTGATGATTGCCAGGCATTGGTAAAAGCTGCTTTCATGGATAAGGAACTGAATGAACATCTATCATTGACTTCTGCCAATTCCATCAATGTAGCCCGTTTCCTGCCGCAAGCATTTTATTATTTCTATGCATATGCTCAACTGAAGCGTGCCGGAAAAGCAGATAACGCCGTCATCTGCGTACCTAGCGGAAACTTCGGAAACATCACCGCAGGATTGTTCGGAAAGAAAATGGGATTGCCTGTGAAGCGTTTTATTGCTGCCAACAACCGCAACGATATTTTCTATCAATATCTGCAAACAGGTAAATACAATCCCCGTCCGTCTATTGCAACAATTGCTAACGCTATGGACGTGGAGATCCTAGCAACTTTGCCCGTGTACTTGATTTGTATAATGGTTCGCACGCTGCTATCTCTGCCGAAATTTCAGGAACAACTTATACCGATGAACAGATCCGTGAAACGGTGAAAGAAACTTGGAAAGAACATCATTATCTCCTCGATCCTCACGGAGCTTGCGGATACCGTGCATTGGTAGAAGGCTTGAAAGAAGGCGAAACGGTGTATTTCTTGAAACGGCTCATCCGGCCAAATTCCTTGAAACAGTGGAAAGCATTATCGGTGAATCAGTAGAGATACCTGCCAAATTGCAAGGAATTTATGAAAGGCGAAAAGAAAGAGTTTGCAAATTGACGAAAGAGTTTGCAGATTTCAAGAGCTATTTACTTTTATTGTAGTTAGTCTTAATAGGTTGTTAAACAGTGATTTATAAAACGTTAACAGCCTGTTGGAATGAAAGAAAGATTCTCACCGCAATGAGAAAAAACACTCATAGTAATGAGAACTTTTTCTCATTGCGGTGAGAATCTTTTCTCATAGTGATGAGAATTCTTGAGAATTGTACTTCCCTGATAATGGTTGACTATTTTATTTCTTATCACTGCTTCGGGTTGACTTGCAATATTACTAACCTATCTACAGTTGACTTTATTATTTGTATTTCCCTGATAATGGTTGTGTACTTCGGTTTATATAGAAGCTAGAAACACTAAATACTCTCCCGTGCATTGAATGGTAAAACGATTGCTTGTAGCTTCATTAAGAGTTCCTTGCCACCAATTCGTAAAGTCGCTAAGCGGATAAACCAATCCTTCCCCTTTCAATCCTTTCGCTCCGAAATTGATAATGGAAATTTGCTGGCCTGTGTGAGACATAAAAGTCTGCGTGCCATTTGCGGGAATAAATACCCCGTAATCCGTAACAGTTCGTACTTCCATACCGCTTTTCATATAATCCAGCAGCAAACTGATATTTCCTAATGTATGGTCTTCCCGTTTTCCGGTAGCACCGACGATGGCTATTCTCCGGTAGCCTTTTTCTTGCAGGAAGTGGACAGCTTTGGTTTGGTCATTCGTTTCCTGATCGGCTATATGGTGAATAATGTCCGAAAAGCGTGTTTTGTTTTCCGGCGAAAGAGAATCTCCGTCGCCAATAATAATATCGGGAGTATGGCCACGTAAGATATATTCGTTGGCTGCTCCATCGCAACAAATCACGAATTTAGCCTCTTCTAGTATTTTCAGGGGAAGCACATGCGTAGGATATTCGCCGTTGGCAAGTATGACGGCTTCGGGAGTATAGTGTTCACTTATCATTGTACGCTCATTAATTTTTTCCATTTAAAGTAGCCAAAGATAGCTATAATGGAGTAAAGTCCGTATAAAGCAGAAGTAAAATAAAGGTCTTTGTAGATATAAAGTCCGCAGCAGACAATATCCACAAGAATCCAGGCAAACCATTGCTCGACGTATTTACGTGCCAGCATCCACATGCCGACAATGCTCAATGCGTGGTAAAACTATCCAGCCAGGGCACGTTGCTGTCCGTATATTCGATCAGTATCCATGCAATGCCGATAAATGCAACAATAAATACCAGAAAAAGAGGTAAGTAACATTTCCATGGAGTATGCACGATAGGAAGGTCTTTGGGTTTGTCACCGGTTGAAGCATCTGCCGACTGTTGACCTTTCTTCTTTCTGTGTCCCCACATCCAGAAGAACCAACCGTAGATGGCAGCTATCAGATAGTAGATATTGATACCGAAATCGGCATACAGTCCTGCTTTGTAATATACGAAGATATAGATGGCAGGCATCACGATACCTGCTATCCAAAGGTAGATACTTGCCCGGTACTCCAACCAAAGGTAGACCAGCCCGACAATCGTACCGAATATTTCCAGAAAATTCAATTCCATAACTCTGTGTGATTAAAAGCGGAAAGAAACATGTCCCATAACGTTTGTTCCTGCTTGCGCTGCATATCCGGCATAGTTTCCCCGATTCTCTACCGTATCGGTGTAGTCGCTCGAGACCCAACCGTTGTTTTCATATTTTTCATTAAACAGATTGTACACAGTGAACCCTACCGTGACTTCTTTCAACACCTTCTTGGGACGGAAGGAGTACGCCAGATTGAGGTTACTGACAAAATATTTATCAAGAGTCAATTCTTCTACTTCCGCATTTGTCATATACTGTTTGCTTACGAACTGCGATTGCAGAGCTGCTTCGAATCCCTTATAAATGAATGAGAAGCGGTTATTAAATAGAAGTCGGGTGAGAAAGCGATGTGAGTGTCTTTATGCTTGATCTGAACAGTCGGGAGGGAAGTAGAACTGCCATCTTCATTATAATGGTAGCCCGGCAGGCTTTCTACAAAATCCTGGATGCGGTTTTTGCTCCATGTAGCGTTTATATCCCATTGAAACCATTTACATGGTTTGATTCCCAGCATTAGCTCGACTCCCATACGATAACTGTCCGGCACGTTTTCGGTCAGTGCTTCACCGATGTCATTTAAAGCTCCGGTCAGAACCAGTTGGTCGGTATAATCCATGTAGTAGAAGTTTGCACCTGCTGTCAGCCATTGGTTGGCGAAGTATATCCCGCTTCATAGTCGAGTAATTTTTCTGCTTTGGGATACGAATCCGGATCGCCATCCGTATAATTGTTTCTGGTCGGTTCCTTTTGAGCAACCGAGAAAGAGGCATAAACGCGATGGTTGGACGTGATGTTCCAGTTTAATCCTACTTTCGGGTTAAAGAAATCGAACTTCTTGTCTACTGCCAGTGGACGCAGGGCATTTTTGCTCCAGTCATATTTATCATTGTTGCCGTCGATGGTATAGTCGATGTGTCGATACTGAAGATCGGCATACGCGCTTAACCCGCTGGTGAGATCGTAGTTTGCTTTCAGATAAATATTACCATCGGTCTTTTGGGATTTATTGCGGTAATATTCATGGTCGGGAGATAGAGTGCCCACATAATTCTTCACCCAGGGAACTTTCCGAAGTTATTGCCCCGGTATTGATTCAAACCACCTCCTAGAGACGCATTCAGCCTGTTGACCGTATAATTGAGAGAAAAACGCCGCCACCGAATTTGTTGTCCATCTTCTTCTGACGGACTAAATCACTTTTGGTTATTTCGGTTCCATCAATAGTGAATGCTTCAGGCCATATTCTATAAGGGATCTTCCGTCTTTGTACTCTTCGTAATAGCCGTCGCCTTTGGTATAATGCAAGGCAACGTTCAAATTCCAGGCTGTCGAGAAAGTATGATTGAAGAGAAGTTGATAATTCTTTGCAGATAATTATCCGTTTGGTCGTCATAAAAATGCTTGTTGCCGTTGGCATCGGTGTACATCTCGCCACAGGGGTTGTAGCGTCTGCCGAAATCCTCCATTTCCTTTTTGGTTGCGTATCCCCAGGCGTGATATGTCTTTTCTTTTCCGGCAAATGCAATCAGTTTCACAGATGTGTTTTCTGCAAAGTAGCCTCCTTGTAGGTAGTAAGAATTCAGGTCTACCGAAGCGCGGTCTATGTATCCGTCCGTACCGATATTGGAAAGACGAGCGTCAAACGTCCAATGATTATTGAGCAAACCGGTTCCCACTTTCACCGTTTCTTTGTGCGTGTTGAATGAACCGTATGAACCGTTGAATTCGGCATACGGCTTCATGGATGCACCTTCAGTCTGCATATTAACGCTGGCTCCGAAGGCACCTGCCCCATTGGTAGACGTACCTGCGCCGCGTTGCACTTGCATATCTTTTACGGAGGAAGAAAGTCGGGCATATTTACCCAGAACAGATTATGACTTTCAGCATCGTTCATCGGTATGCCGTTTACCGTGATGTTGATACGTGTACCGTCGGTTCCGCGCACGCGAAGAGTCGTGTAGCCGATACCTGCTCCTGCATCCGATGTGGTCAGCGTAGAAGGAGTCATGCTTAACAGATAAGGGATGTCTTGTCCGAAGTTAACCTTCTTCAATTCCGCTTTGCCTATATTGGTGAATGCCACGGGAGTTTTGGCGGTGGCACGCGTGATACTACCTGCACTTCTTGCAGGTTTACTACTCTCATACTATCCTTTACACTCGTCTGTGCATGAACAGTGATGCCTACGCCCGATAAGGCGATGGTCATCCATACAATTTTTTCATCTTGCTTACTAATTAGTTCTCTACGCCGGCATTACCCGGATCAGATTCTATGGGTATGTTCTCAGCCCGTCATGTTAAGGCACCCCTACCAGTGAATCGGTTACAAAAATACTGCTTTTGCAGGAGGAAAGCAAAAAAAAACTTTTAGATTCACTAAAAACAATATAACTTTGTATTTTGTTAAAATAGCAATATAACTGTTTACTCATTAATATACATTTTAATTATGCTACTATTATTACAAGCAACACAAGCTGCGGATTCTGTGCAAGTGGCCGCAGATGAATTAATGAAAGAAGCGATTGCCAATGCTGACGGATTGGACAAACTCTCGTTGATTACTCAACACTGATAGACTTTGGTATTCGTGCCGGAGAACGTATACTGATTGCGGTCATTGTCTTTATCGTCGGACGTTTCCTTATCTCTATGCTTAATAAGTTTGTCGGGCGTTGATGGATAAAAGAAAAGTAGATATAAGTATCAAGACTTTTGTAAAAAGCTTGGTGAATATTACGTTGACTGTACTGTTAATCATTTCTGTAGTAGGTGCTCTTGGAGTTGAAACAACTTCGTTTGCTGCTTTGTTGGCTTCTGCCGGTGTTGCTGTCGGTATGGCTTTATCCGGTAATTTACAGAATTTTGCGGGAGGTTTGATTGTATTGTTGTTTAAGCCATATAAGTGGGAGATTGGATAGAAAGTCAGGGAGTTTCTGGTACAGTGAAAGAAATACAGATTTTTCATACTATTTTTGACTACTGCAGATAATAAAGTGATTTACGTGCCGAATGGTGCAATGAGTAGTGGAGTGGTAACTAACTATAGTAATCAGGTGACTCGTCGCGTGGAATGGATTGTTGGGGTAGATTATGGAGAAGATTATGAGAAAGTGCAGAAAATCGTTTATGATATTCTTGCTGCTGATCAACGTATCCTGAAAGAACCTGCTCCCTTTGTGGCTCTTCATGCGCTGGACGCCAGCAGTGTGAATGTAGTGGCACGTGTATGGTAAATAGCGGAGATTACTGGGGTGTTTATTTCGATATAAATAAAGCGATTTATGAAACCTTCAATGAAAAAGGTATCAACTTCCCTTTCCCGCAACTTACAGTACATCAGGGAAATTAATCATTATACGCTGATTATTCCAAAAAACGAGGGAGTTTCACATTGAGTGTAACTCCCTCGTTTTTGGATAAACTTGTCTGGTGTGATTGAATAAATTTCTTTCTTTTATTTAATGCCGAAATCTTCGGCTAGTTCATATCTATCTTCTTTGATCCCCAGTACATGATTGATTTTCCTTCTTTTCTCAAGATCTTTAAAGTAGTTTTCCACAACCTGATAGAGATCGAAGTTCGTAGTTGAGCCAGCGGCTAAATCGAGTGATTCCACCATCTTTTCTACAGCTTGATGGATTTTCTCTGCGTCTATCAGATGCAGTTCGTTGCTGTGTATTAAATATTTTTCCATGACTGCAATGTTTTTAATGTTATATAGGTATAACATCTTGCAGTCATGGAAAGTTCAATGATTGAATGTTAGATTTTGGCAAGTGCCTGATCCAAATCAGCAATTAGGTCATCGATATGTTCTGTTCCAATGGATAGACGTACGGTGCCCGGATAAATTTCCTGTTCGGCTAGCTCCTGTGCATTGAGCTGCGAATGGGTAGTGCTCGCCGGGTGGATCACCAATGATTTCACGTCAGCCACATTGGCTAGCAGGGAGAAAATCTCCAGACTGTCGATGAAACGGTGTGCCTCTTCTTGTCCGCCTTTTACCTCGAAAGTAAAGATAGAACCGGCACCGTTCGGGAAATAACGTTGATACAGTGCATGGTCGGGATGGTTGGATAATGACGGGTGATTCACTTTCTTCACTTTTGGATGATTGTTTAAGAAATTCACTACCTTCAATGCATTTTCTACATGACGCTCTACACGTAAGGAAAGAGTTTCCAGGCCGTTGACAGCAGGATAAAAGCGTTGAATGGGCTGATGGTAGCTCCTGTGTCGCGCAGCAAAATGGCACGGATGCGGATTGCATAGGCAGCCGGACCGGCTGCATCGACGAAGCGTACGCCATGATAGCATGGATCGGGTTCGGTCAGTTGTGGGAATTTGCCGGAAGCTACCCAGTCGAATTTGCCTGAATCTACAATGACTCCTCCCAATGAGGAACCGTGTCCGCCAATGAACTTTGTTGCGGAATGTACTACGATATCTGCTCCGTGTTCGATGGGGCGGATTAAATACGGAGTTCCGAATGTGTTATCAATAATCAAAGGTATTTTGTGGCGATGGGCTATTTCTGCCACTGCTTCTATATCAATGATATTTGAATTCGGATTTCCCAGGGTTTCGATAAATACGGCTTTTGTATTTTCCTGAATAGCCTTTTCAAAGTTCGACAAATCGCTTGGGTCAACGAATGTTGTTGTGATACCATAGCTGGGCAAGGTATGTGCCAGTAGGTTATAACTTCCTCCGTAAATGGTTTTGGCTGCTACAATATGATCGCCTGCACGAGTGATATTCTCAAAAGCATAAGTGATGGCAGCGGCACCCGAAGCGACTGCCAGCCCTGCTACTCCTCCTTCAAGAGCGGCTACGCGTTGTTCAAAGACTCCTTGAGTGGAGTTGGTCAGACGGCCGTAGATGTTTCCCGGGTCCTGCAGGCCGAAGCGTGCGGCTGCATGGGCGGAGTTGTGAAATACATAAGAGGTGGTCTGGTAAATAGGTACTGCGCGGGCATCTGTTGCCGGGTCTGCTTGTTCTTGTCCTACATGAATCTGTAAAGTCTCGAAGTGTAATTTCTTTGTTGCCATAATCGTATGTTTTTTAAGTTTATATTCTTTCTTTATTTTCTTGCAAAGTTATGAGATGTAGATATATCGAACAAGATATAGATGAAATATAGAAAAATAATGCTATTTTTGTGCCTTTATATGGAATAATGTAACTGCGTTGTTCCTGAAAATCACCTTTTAGAAGAATATTTTTCTTATGGATACTTTTGATAAGTTGGATAAAGTAGATTTGCAAATACTCCGTACTTTGCAAGAGAATGCGCGGTTGACGACCAAAGAGTTGGCTGCGCGGGTGAGTCTTTCTTCAACTCCTGTTTTTGAACGTCTTAAACGGTTGGAGAATGGAGGTTATATAAAGAAGTATATTGCCGTATTGGATGCGGAGAAACTGAATCAGGGATTTGTCGTGTTTTGCAGTGTGAAGCTTAGACGTCTGAATAGGGATATAGCGGCAGAGTTTACACGGATCATACAGGACATTCCTGAAGTAACCGAATGTTATAACATATCAGGAAGTTATGATTATCTGTTGAAGATTCACGCTCCCAATATGAAATACTATCAGGAGTTTATTCTGAATGTGTTGGGGACGATTGATAGCTTGGGATCACTGGAAAGTACGTTTGTGATGGCGGAAGTGAAGCATCAATATGGAATACATATTTAGTCCTTTGTGTGATAGTCTGAAATTTATCTTGTATATTTGCTATGTGAAGTTACGAAAAGAGTGTAATTTATTGGAAATGAGCGTAGGTTAATTGCTCTTGATAGTAATAGGTTACGATTTAGTTAGTTATCTACTGCATTATCCTTCTGCGCGTTGCGTAACCTTCAAAGAACTCTTCGTATGCAAAAGTAGCTATTTAATTCGAGATTTTGATATAAACTCCCGTTTTTTATCCCCTCATTCATAAGAATTTTCCGTAAAAGCGGTATTGTCCGTCGCACACCATTGCCCAAAACGAGTTTGGAACAAACGTGTGCCGACTACCGCATAGCTGGAGAAAAGGGCATTGCCTCACGCCTAAACGATGTTTAGACAGATGAAGCAATGCCCCTTTCTTTTGCGCCTATGCCAAGAGGTGCTTTTACGGGTTTTCAAATGATTTTTCTTTTTTCGCTGTCTCTTTTGCCGGAAGCGGAAAGTGAATGCAGAGTGTGTCAGCCTGCCCCATGAATGAAACAGGCGCCCACACACAGCCGGACAAACCGGGAAGAATGATTGTTGCCACCCGGCTGAACAAGTTCCGTCGGATCGGAAACAATCATACTTCCTTTGTTGTGGTTTGCCCTTTTCACGCTTCCGGTGATGTCTTTTTCCTTTTGGTGATTCTTTTTTTTACGGATTTTCCCCTGAAGTTTTTTTCTACACAATCTGCCTCTGTTTTCGTTTACCTCCATTTTGCGCCTTTCAGTAAGCCGCATCAGTCAGTCATTTTCGTTCTGGGCGCAAAGGTAATTCCGGGATTGGACGGGAAAGCAAGGTCAAGCCTCCTGTTTTCGGTAAAAATCTCCAGCCCTGCGGGTAGTATTTTGACCGAAACCTTGCATTCCCTAATCCCTACCTTTTCAAGCACCCGAAACGAAACGACCGATGCGACAGAAAGACGACTAAAAAAAAATAGTCGGATAAACGAGAGCAGATAAGATAGTTTGAAACTCAACTCCCTCAGCTCTTGAATCCGCATTAAAAACAAAAAAATCAAAAACAGCGAAGATATGACGGCAACGGCAAATTTCAGACAAATGGCGCAACACATCGGGTTGGCGATATGCGGCTTGATGATGCGCACCGCCTTCGGGGTGTTCGGCATCCTTTGGGGCATCATCAGAGAGATTGTAAACGGAGTGTTCCGAGTGGCGATAGGTGTAATCGTGGCTATCCTTTCCACCATTGCCTTCTTTGGCTTCATCCTTTGGTTATTCACCCTTTAACCCTTACCGACATGGCAAAAAGAAACAGCAAGACGGCAGCGCAGCAGTGCAGATATTACGAGGTGGACAACATCTTCGTGTATATGGTGGAAACGTACATCAACGGCAATTTTGAAACTTTCCGAAGATTGTACCACGAACTGAACAAGGACGCACGGAGGGATTTCATGGACTTCCTTCTCAGCGAGGTAGAGCCGACCTATTGGAGAGAGATACTGAAACAGATAATCTAAAAATGACAGCGATATGAAAGGAACAGACCATTTCAAGAGAACGATATATATGTACTTGGAACAGCGTGCGGAGGAAGATGCGCTATTTGCAAAGAAGTACCGCAACCCTGCCAAGAACATGGACGAGTGCGTGACCCACATTCTGAACTATGTGCAGAAAAGCGGTTGCAACGGTTTCACGGACGGAGAGATATTCGGGCAAGCCATCCACTACTATGAGGAAAACGAGATAGAGGTGGGCAAACCGATGGACTGCCAAGTGGTTGTGAACCACGTTGTGAAACTCACGGCAGAGGAAAAGGCGGAGGCACGTCAGAACGCTGTCCGCAAATACCAAGAGGAGGAACTCCGCAAGTTGCAGAACCGCCACAGACCGTCAGCGAGAAAAGAAAACCAACCCCAACCCTCATTATTTGATTTAGGCTTATGAAACCGAAGACCAAGATACAGAAAGAGGTGGCAAGACTTTCCGCCAACCTTCGCCCCATATCAGCGACACAAATAGATTGGGCATACCGCCACTGCGTTGAGCATATCGGCTACCGCACCAAGAAAGGGAACATCACCTGTTCCGACTGCGGTCACGAGTGGCACAGCGACAGCGGACTATGCGACACCCTTGAAGGCTGCACCTGCCCAAATGCCATGCCGAACTCAAAGTGCAGGACACACGCAGACGCATCTACAAGGAAACGCAGAATTTCAGCGTGATAACCACCTGCAAAGGGTATCAGGTAATCCGCGTGGCGCAGGTCAGATGCGAGAGCAGGAAAGGCGAACCGATGCGTTTCTACTGCCACGAGGTCGTGCAGCGTTGGATTTCACCCGACGGCAAGGTTACGGACATGGCGTTGCTCCGTGGCTTCCTTTTCTGCTATTGCGATGTGTGGGCATTAGGCAGCGATATGGAGGTAAGACCGCACAACAGCCTATACGATGATGTGGTGGCAAGAAGCTGTGCATATCCAAAGATGAGGATATTGCCCCAACTCAGACGTAACGGCTTCAAGGGCGATTTCCACGGCATCTCCCCCGTGCGTCTTTTCAAAGCCTTGCTTTCAGACCCAAGAATTGAAACCCTTATGAAAGGCGGTGAGATTGAGGTCATGAAACACTTTCTTTTCAATACCCGTACTGCCGATGAATGTTGGGCATCATATCTGATTGCCAAGCGTCACAAGTATCAGATAGACAACCTCTCAATGTGGTGCGACTATCTGCGTATGCTCAAAAAACTCGGTCAAGACCTCCGTAACCCGAAGAACATCTGTCCCGAAGATTTCATGGCGGCACACGACAACGCAACCCGAAAAATTGAAGCCATACACGAGAAGGAAAGAGCCGCAGAGCAACGCCGTTGGGAGATTGAAAGGCGTGAGCGTGAGCAACAGCGACAACTCCAACGAAAGAAAGATGCGGAGGATTTCATCGCCAACAAATCCAAATTCTTCGGCTTGGTAATCACGGACGAGGAAATAATCGTCAAGGTGCTTGAAAGCATAGACGAGTATTACAACGAGGGCAAGACGCAGGGCATCTGCGTGTTTGGCAGTGGATACTACAAGAAAGCCGACACCCTCATACTATCGGCAAGGATTGGCGATGAGATTATTGAAACCGTAGAGGTGGACTTGCGAACCCTCGAAGTGGTGCAGTGCCACGGCAAGCACAACCAGGACACCGAATATCACGAGCGCATCATAGACCTTGTGAACAAGAACGCCAACCTTATCCGTGAGCGGATGAAAGCGGCATAGCATAACCCCTAAAACAACATTGATATGGAAGTAAGAATTGAAAGTATGATTTGTGTGTGGGATGATGCAATCCCCACGATGTTCCTTGAATTTGTGAACCTCCTCACTCTCACAACGAGTGAGGGGGAATTGAGAAAGAGCGTAAAGGAGTTTGCCGAGAAGCACGAACTTGACAAGTTTTTCCTTTACGGCTTCGGCTCACACCATTTCTACCTGCACCAACGCTACACAAGCAACCCCGAAATGGTGATGAAGAACAGAGTTCTGTCAGTACATTTTTAACCATCTAAAAAGCAACATTATGACAACACGAATGACCATCAACGGAGTAAGCACCTGCGCGGAAGCAGGTACGGAGAAATACGAGCGTTTCCAATCGGGTATCGGAAGACGCAGGCGGACACTTGTGCAGTACGACTACCGCCACCCCATAGACAGAGAATTGTTCTCTTGTGTCAAACCCACGTTGGACGAGTGCCGAGCCGCACGGGACAAGTGGCTGAACGCAAAGAAGGGAAAGGAGGACAGACTATGAACACGACCTATCAAACGCTGATAGTCAAGTTCAGCGAACCTATCACGGCATTGGACGGTATCTTTGACGATACCGGAGCGTGGGGAACGGACACCCTCAAGGGGTGGATAGATGATTACGAAAGCACACGTTTCACCGCCACCGACAGCCATACGGCAGTCATCACGAGCGAGTACAATATGGAATGTGTGAAAGAGTGGCTACAACGGCAGACCCCCATTTCCGAAATGCGAGAATTTTGAACGGGATGGCGGTGTCCGCACCGCCAATACTTAAAACCCTAAAAACAAAAGATATGATAGCCAAGACGATATTACAGCAGATAGGCGGAAAACGCTTCACCGCCATGACAGGTAGCCGTGATTTCATAGATATGGGCAACGGCTTACGGATGAGCTTGCAAGGAACAAAACAAGTGCCAACCGCCTTGACATCATCTATGACGAAGGGGCAGACCTCTACAATATGCGCTTCTACCGCAGGACGTTCAGCAAAAAGACCTTTGAGTGCAAGACAAAGGACATTGCCGTACACGAGGGTATCTATTTTGATATGCTGGAGGAAATGTTCACGATGGTGACGGGACTTTACACACGCTTTTGAGTGGCGGGGCGGCGAGAGCGCCCTACTTTCTTTCAGTGAGCATGATGGCGGACAAAGAAAGTAGCAAAGAAACCTTTGTCCAATCTGCGATAACTAAAAAATCCGCAAGTAAAACTTGCGGAGGCTATATATTGGGTCGTTATTTTTTGGTGGAGGGGAATGATAATCTCGAACCGTTGAACTACACATTTCTGCTTCGTCTCCATTTCCCCCAACGATTTGATACGTTCAATCATTTTTGTTGTTCCTTTCTGAATTTTCCTAAATACTTTCTTCATAATTTCGCTATACTTTTTATGGTTAATAACTATGTTTTGTATTGCTCTCACAACACTTACAACTTGAAGTGTTATTTGGAAACCGATAGGCAAAAATGGCTCAACGATGTCAATTAACGAGAAAATCCTACGATAATCTATCAAGTGATAGAGCAAAAGACGTGCCAAGTTAAATATGGCACGTCTTTTGCCAGTTTTGTCAGTCCTTTTATGGGATATACAACAGCGCAAACTCCGCCTTTCTCCGTTTGAGCAGCATGGCGTGGCGTTTTCCTTTGTAGTTGCAGAAGGCTATATACTCACGGTAGATGTTCCTGTCACCAGCTTCCAGCTTCTTGATTAAGGTGCTTTTGGGGATTGTTTTGCTGCCTAACAGCTTCGCCGGTCCCACATTGTAAGCTAACGTGCCAAGCAAAATCGAATCAACCCCGAATTTACGGAACATGGCGACAAATTTGCGCAGGTCTTTCCGCAAAAGTTCATCCGCATCCCGTTTTGTCATGGTTCGTGCCGAATACTTCTCGTTTGGCAAAAGTTTGTGACCCCAACCGACGTATGGGTAGTGTTTTTCTGAGTGCCAGCCTTCAAAGTAGCGGCAGCATAAAAAAGCACGTTCCATAAGCGGCAGTCGGTAGATTGCCGCCTGCCCGTCCGTTCCCTCTTGGCGGCTGATCTGCGCGGACACAGAACAGACCGTCAGAAGTGAACAGAGCATTGTCATGAATACACGCATCATTCAACAAGGGCTGAAGTTGCCGATGGGAACGATGGTAAGATCGTCGTCCTTTACATTCCTGTTGTTGAAGTCAAATTCCAGTTCGTAGGAGTTGCTAAAGTTATCCTCCACCACCACGATGAAATTATGCGCCTCATCACCCGCCGCCGTGTAGTACAGGCGGAATTTTTCGTTCTCCAGCAGGTAGCGGTCGTTAGGCAGGAAGGTGATGCCGTTATCCATTTTGAGCGAGCCTTCCCCCTCGAACTGGAAATAGCGGATGGTATAGAGCGTACCCGAAAAGTCGCCCTCCTTTTTCAGTTCACAGCGGATTTCCACTGTCTGCCCCTTTACTACCTTGTTCGGCACGGGCATGACCTCCACCGTGAAGGGATAGGACTGCTGGATGTCCATGTCATCGTCACATGACACGAGGGTGAATGACATGGCGGCTATCAGGCATAACGCCACTGCCTTGAATATTGATGTTCTCTTGTTTCTGTTGTTCAGTATGTTCATTGTTCTTCGATTTTTAGATGGTTGTTTTTCTGTTTTTTCGTTGTCAGTTGCAGGTACTCGTTCAAGTCCTTGCAACCGTCATAGAGGGAGGAACGGTCGGTGACACGTTCCCCGTATCGCATGGTAAGTGCGGCAAGCGTCCGCCGTCCGGCTTCGTCACGGTCGAGGAAGCAGCCGATGCGCCCGTATCCGTCCAGCAATCCCGCCGCCTTCTCCACGTTGGCGACTGAGTTCAGCACAAGACAGTCAGCGTTACCGGTTACACCAAGCGTCACGGCAGAGAGAAAGTCCATGAAGCCCTCGAACACGAGGCACTCGTCAGCCGGGATGTCATTCGCCTTTACCAGTGATACAGACTTCGGAGGTATGCAACCCTTGAAATATCGCTTCTGACTTCATAGCCACCTGCCATGTTCGGAAAGCCAACGGCAAAATACCGTTTCCCACGCACACCGTAGTTCAAGCGGCAGCAGTGACGGGATGCGATGGCGTAAGGGATGCCCCGTTCCTCTAAATACTCCGTCAGCAGTGAGCGGAGCAGCGGAGCGACCTCCACATCCTCAAAAACGGATTCGGTCGGCTTCGAGAGATAGACGGGCTTTTCCCATCCGGCAACCGTCATATTGGCGGCTTCCGCTATGAACTTCGCTTGCTTCATGAAGTCATCGCTTTGCAGAAACTCCCCGGCAAGCGTGAAGATGTCGCCGCCCTTGCCCAAACCGAAGTCGTACCAGAGCTGTTTCGCCACGTTCACACGGAAAGAGGATGTGCGCTCGCCCCTGTACGGGGCAAGATACCACAGCTCGTTACCGCTCCTTCTGACAGGCTCATGCCCCAGCCGTGCGAGAAAATCCGCAAGCGGCATCCTTCTGACAGCATCTATTTCCGTCCTTTCCATGCCCGTGTCAGTTGATGATGAACTTGATACCGACCCCGAACTGCGTGTGGAACTTCCGTGTGTCGCCACCCCAAAGGCAACGCTCCCGCAGGTTGGCAAGCAGGGCGATACGGTCTGCCACGTAACACTCCACATCGAGCGTCAGCGCACCGCCGTAGATGAAGGCGTCCCGGTCGTGCAGCGTGGAGCCGTCATGCAGCACCTTCTTCCCCCAATTTACCGCCTCATATCCGGCGAGAGCCGAAGCCCCGGCATAGACGAAAACAATCTTTCGGGCGTCCGACAGTATCTTGAAGTAATAGCCGCCCTCCGCCGTGAACTGCGCCACGGGTATCTTGGTGTCCTTGTAGGGATTGTTCTTCAACAGGTATTCGCCACCGAACACCCACTTGTTCCCCTTCTTCGTGTAGGTGGAGAGAGCCGCCCCGAAGCTGTACCCGCCGTCCTTGCCGCCGAGATTGAAGCCGTCCGCCATGTCCGCCCTCACCTCGATGCCCTGCATCTTCGGCAGACACCGCTGGGCGTGCGCCTGCCCTGTAAAAAGGGCAAGCGACGCGATGATTATTGCGATGTACTTTCTCATGGTCAGCGTACTTGAAGTTCGTTGATGGTACCCGCGCGTACCAAATCCTCGTTCTCAATCACGAAGGACTGGTGACGGCCGCCGTTCTTCTCGTTCAATTCCACCACGAGGCACTTGTCATCGGGATGGTGAACTTCGCCATCGTGAAGACCGTGCGCTCGCTCTTTTTGCCCGGCACGAGGGTGGCGTAGTTCTGCGCGCGGAGCGGCAGAATAATCTGCTCCTGCACGGCAGTACGCTTCGCAACCTTCTTGTCCACGATTTTCCAAGTGATGTAGTCCACATCGAAAGGCACGTTGCTCTGGTTCTTTATCTCCGTGTGGAAATAAAGCAAGCCGTTGTGCGTGTAGATGCCTTTCAACAGGTATTGGATGCCGAAACGCTTGCAGCCGATATGCTTCACCTCGCGCTTGTTCTGTTTGTGGATGGACTTCATGATAAGGCGCACCAGCATCGGGCTTTCGCTGCCCAGCTCTTTCAGATAGATTTCCTGCGCGTTGTTCGGGCGGTTCACCGTGCTGCGTCATGGATGAAGTCGCACATCTCCACGTTGAGCAACAGCGGTTCGGCGGCGTACTTCACGTTGAAGGTGTAGAAACTGCCGTCCTCCGTGATGACGGACATATTCGTTTCGTTGGGAAAATTCCTTACGGTAGCCTTCACACGGATGATGTTCTCCGCTCCGTCGGCTTTCCCGGCAATCAGGTCGGGCGAGCCTAAATCGACATAGCGCACCTCCGCCGGAAAAATGACGTGGACGGTCTTGTCGTAGGTCACTTCCAGACCGTGCGGCGGTATCATGCGGTCGAAGGTCAGCTTGCGTGACAGCCCGTGATATAGGTCGCCGTCCGCCTCCTTCTGCGGATAGACCTCCTTCGTCAAGGTCGGTTGTTCACTTCCGTTGGTCGTTTCAACGGTTACATTCTCCTGCGCGTTGGCAGTTATGATGCCCATAGCGAGGGCAAACATGATGATTACTTTTCTCATTACTTTTGGATTTTAGTGGTAATTTTTATTGTTTTCAATATTTTTCTTGGTAAAGCATGACCCTGTACCCGGCTTTCAGATGCACCTTGACGGTTCGCATCTTTTTGGCGATGTACTGGCTCGTGCCTTGTATCAGCCCTTGCCCAAGTCGGAGGCGAGCTGCGCCCCGGCATTGGTGGAGATGTTGATGCTGCTTCCCAGCGAGCCGCCCATGTTGGCGGCGACCTCCCGGACGGCGTTCATCTCCATCGAGTTCGGGATGAAGATGCCGGGCTGTCCGTCCGTGTCATAGACCGCAAGCTCCACGGGGATAATCGTGCCGTCGTATTCCAGCGAGGTAATCTCGATGTCGAGCCGCTCACCCTGTATCTTGCCCGTGCCGACCACCACCGCACCCCGGGGTATTGTCCTGCCTGCCACCGCCATAGGCTCCAGCAGGCGCAGCCTTACCGTCTGCCCGTCCGTCACGCTCTGCGCCCCATGCACGCACGCCGGTATGGTGTTCCTGTCCAATACCTCCGCCGTGCCGACAGCCGTGTTGAAACCCCGGTTGCGTTCCTGCGATAAGGCGGCGACAAACTCCGCGTTACTCATAGGCTGTGAGAGTGAAGAAACTACTTGATGCTCCACCTGTCTGATAGGCATTGCCTTGTTCTTCTTCCCTTTCTGCACGGTAGTTGGCTCTGCCTCTGTTCCGCCGATGGCTGTCCTCCGTTCTGACCGCCCATGTACTTTGCCGCCAGCTCGTAGGACTTCTCCATAAGAGCCACCTGCTCGTCCATAGAGGAAGCCTTGCCCCTCTCGCTTTCCAGTTCCGACTCCAGCGATGCGATGCGCTCCAACAATTCGTCCATCTCCGCATTGTCGTTTTTCGGCTGGTCGTAGAAGTTTCCGAGCGTGGCGTTCAGGTCACGGTAGGCGGCTGCGGAGGACTGGATGGTCTGCGGCGTGGCTGGCTTTGCCCTTTCTTCCTTGCCGCCCGGATTGGCGAGGTCGAAGTCCACTCCGTTCTCCGTTCCCGCTATCTCGCGGTCGAACATGTCGCCCAGCTGCCCGATGGCACGGTTGCGCTCTCCTGACGCTCTTCCATCTCCCCATGCTCGTAGGCTTTCAGCTTGTCGCCGATAATCTGCCGGTTCGCCTTGTCAGCGTCGGGCATCTCGGTGTTGTATCCGTCCGTTCCCGGCGGTTGCTCCTTGCCGGAGGACGGGGCGAATATCAGCCACATCGCCCCGATGAACACCAACACCATAGCGGGCAGCACGATCATCTTCTGCCGTTTCAGCCGTTGCGCCTCTGTCAGCGGTTCGCGCTCCTTTTTCGGTTTCCCCGTTTCGGGAGCAGCTTTGTTCTCTTTCGTCGGTTCATTCTTTGTCTGTTCCATATAAATAAGGTGTTAAGTGATTGCCTGTTTCCGCCGGGGTCGGCAGTTCCACCCGTCCGGCGTGTCCCGTTTCCATATGTGAGCCGTCGTTCCTGCCGATGTCATAGACGCTCTGCCGAAGGTGTAAAGGGCAAGCACCGCGAAGGCGGCGAACATCCCCAGCACGATGCGGCGGCGTGTTTCCGGCGGCAAGCCGTCCAGATACCCTTTGAGACTTGCCGCCAAGCGTTTCCGTTTGTCGTGGAGTTTCCAATACATGCCCCACATTGATTTTCTGATACTTTTCATGTCCTGTTACCGTTTGATAGTCTGTAAATCCTTGTTCTCAATGATGGTGAAACCCTCGATGGTAAAACCGTTCGGGTTGTCATCCGACCGCGATGCGTTCAGCAGGCGGCAGGTGGTCACGAGGCTGCGCTCGGTGACGTTGCTCTGCCGGATGATTTTCTGTGTGGCGTAGGTCACGGCACGGTAGGGATAGGCGTTGAAGTCGCACACCACGCTGTCCACCTTCAGCACTTGGTTGATGTTCCCGGCGATGATGCGGTTGTAGTACCCCTTCTCCGCGAAGTCCGAATAATAGTGGTACACGCTCTTGTCCGCCAGCAGCAAGGCACGTTTCACGTTGTGTTCAATCGCGCTTTTTTCAGGTGATAGCGTGAAGAACATCTCGTGGAAACGGCGCACATGTTCCCGTGCCTCCGCCGGGCGGTTCTGCGACAAATCCTGAGACAAGGCGAGCATCAGGCTCTTGCCGTTGTCCAGCACATAGATTTTCTCCCGTTGCTTCTCTGCGAAACGGTAGGAGTTCCACACGCTCCACACCGTCACCACGGCGCACAGCGAGAGGAAGACGATACCGAACAGGCGTATCTGCCTGAACGACGATTCGATGTTTCTAAGTGATTTGAATTCCATTTATATTTTCCAATTTATGATTGCACATTGATTATTTCAGCAATTTGCCGACACGTCCGACTGCGTTTCCTGCGGCTGCACCCGCCACGCTGCCCGCCATGCTTCCGGCTCGTCCCGCCATCTGGTTCACGTTGCGACCGTAACCGCCCATGCCTCCGGCTTGGATAATCCAGCCCGCAACGGTGGGAATGGTAAAGTAGCCGATGATGCCGATGCAGAGGAATACGATATACACCCCGTCGCTCGAATCCAGCGAGAAGTTCGGGTCTGCCTGCATCCGCTCGATGTCGTTTTGCAGCATCAGAACCTGTATCTTCGCCAGTATGGTGCTGAACATGTCCGATACCGGTAGCCACAGATAGACCTGTATATAGCGGCATATCCACTGCGTGAGCGTGTTTTGGAAACCGTCCCATACCGACAGGGCGAAGGCTATCGGACCGAGAATCGCCAGCACCACGAGAAAGAAGGTGCGGACGGTGTCTATCACGAGGGCGGCGGCTTGGAACAGCAGTTCGAGTATCTCGCGGAAGAAGTCGCGGATGCTCTTCTTCATGTTGTACATTCCCCGGTCGATATACATTCCCGCCATCGTCACCATGTCGGAGGGCGACCAGCCGAGTTCCTCCAGTTGCTTGTCAAATTCCTCGTTGGACACGAGGTAGGCGGTTTCGGGGTTGCGTACCATCGCCTCGTATTCCAGTTTGTCCTTCTGCTCCCGGTATCGGTTCATGTCCAGCGTTTCCGCCTCCAGCATCTTTGCCGTGCCCTGTACGACGGGTGAGAGGATGCTGTTTATCGTGCCCAGCACCACAGTCGGAAGAACATGATGCACAGACCGATGGCAAAAGGACGGAGCATCGGGAATACGTCTATCGGTTCAGCTCTCGCCAGCGACTGCCATACCCGGTAGGCGACGTAGAACAGCGCACCCAGCCCGGCGATGCCTTTCGCCACACCAGCCATGTCCCCACACAGCGGCATCATCTGCTCATAAAGTGAACGTAAAATCTGATGAAGGTTGTCGAACTTCATAGGCTACCAGTATCTTTCGTTCATGTTCCCGTACAGCCCCATGATGCGGTCGAGGTCGTTCTTCTTTTTCGCACGCAGGTAACTCACGGAGATGTTCTTGTTCGTGTAGTAGCTCACGAGGTTGCGGTAACGCTTCATCTTCGAGTGGCAGCGTTCCACCACGTCCATGCGCTCCTTGTCGGTCATGGAGAGCGTGGTGATGTTCACCACGTTCCTGAGTTCCGTCAACACTTCGTTGCTTTCCTCCAGCAGTTTCGTGTAGCCGAAAGCGATTGCGGAAAGCTCTTCGGGTCTGAAATTCCCGTCACGGAGCATCCGTTGGAAACTGTTCACATAGATGTCTGTGATGTCGCCCACCATCAGGATGGTCTGCTGCACCTTGCGGGCGTCCTTGACAGATTGTTCACCGATTTGAGGGCATCGTAATACTTCTTGCCCTGCTGATAGATTTTCACCGTCTCCTGAAAGTTGCTCACCATGTTCGTGGCGGTCTTGGAGGTATGGATGATGTTTTTGGAGGCATTGATGATGCCCTGCGCTAGATTGCCCGGATCGCTTACGACCACTGTGCGCTTGCCCTGCCCGCGAAAAGCAGGCACAGGCAGATAATCATTGTTATTCTTGTTCTCATGTTACTTTGGATTTTAGTGGTTGTTATTCTTCGGTCGGATGTCCCGGCTGCGGCTTCACCCGCACATAGTCCCCGTTTGGCGAGAAAGTCAGCACATCCGTGGCCTCGTTGTAGGACACGTCGATGCGGAAGCCGGTGTTCATGAACAGGTTGCCGTTCTCCTCCTGCAAGAGATAGTTTCCGGCTTGAGCTTGCGGCGCAGACCGCTACGACGGAACACCGTCACTTTGTAGGCTTCGCCCTCCTTGTAGATAAGCACGTCAGGTTTTCCCTCCACGCTCTCCCAGTTCCCGCACAGCATGTCGCGGCGGTTGTCGGCCACGTCGCAGGATTGCAGCATCATGACCGCCAATCCGATAAGGCACTTGCTGACTTGCAGCATTTTCACTTTTGGTAAATTCATACGCGTTTTTCTTTTTTGGTTGATACATTCTGTTTTTTAGTTATTCCTTGTTTCTCCGCCTTTCGGCAAGCTGCCGGATGGCGGCTTCGATGTCGTCGCCCAGCTTCTCCGCCAGACGGTAAACCTCCACTTTTTCCGTTTCCTCGGTGGTGTACGCCAGATACTCTTCCGCGCTGACCTCCGTGGCATAGACCGCCGACTGCGTGCCGCCCAAGCCTATCCACACCTCCTTGTAGAGCCGTGAAGGGTTGTTCGCCATGTTGATGGAGAGTATCTGCGACTTCTCCTTTTCCGTCAGTCCGAGCAACGCCTGTATCTGGTCGAACTTGTTCATATATTTCCTTTGGTCAAGCAGGA
>ENA-OQJH01000250-OQJH01000250.1-human-gut-metagenome-genome-assembly--contig:-NODE-250-length-31434-cov-15.973744_pt1 | contig 31434 bp, 47 predicted proteins | sample MGYA00242597_ERZ504763 | MGnify/ENA primary metagenome ERZ504763 (study PRJEB26092, sample SAMD00036359) | human gut metagenome | host: Homo sapiens | study: EMG produced TPA metagenomics assembly of...
TAAAAGATGACTATGGGAAAATTCCAAGGAATTTATAGATTTTTGCAAATGACATGAAAAGAGCATGAAAATTAATGCCGCAAAATATGGATTAAGGCTTATTACCTTTGAGACGGGGCATTACGATATGTGCGGATATTTTAAGGATAACGAAACAAAAAAGTATGCATATTTTCATTCCATGAATGCAGGAACCACCCCATAGATTTCGACATGATGAACTCTAAGGGATTTCTCGTCCGTTCTGCAAAAGGATTGAACGATTGCACTGGAGGATACAACAACTTTACGGACTTGAGGGGATTTTTCCAACTGGTAAAGCAGATTATAAGGCAGAATGCCCAGAAAATGAGAAGTGGCAGAAATTTAAGAAAGAATTCTGGGGAGAGAAACTGCTTGCCACTACAGAGTGGGGACTGATTGATTTTGATCCACAGGGAAAAGACGACATGGTCGGAGGAGATACTCTGTCTTATGACGAGTATCTGGATCTACAGATGCAGTCTGGAAAAAAAGTAAGAACATACTTTGAGATATGCTATTACGATGCTGATTTCTTTTCCTTTAAAGGAAGAACCTTGTACATGATATTATTTATGTAGAAAAGTACACATTGTAGATTGCTCATGAGAAAATTTATGAGGATAAAAATCGTCCGGTGATGTGTGGAATTGTATCCATGTGTCACCGGATTTTTTGTTTTCCGGAAGCGAAATGCGAATATACCGCTATATGTCGCTATTCGGAAAGATCCCGTTTCATGGCTTCGTCGATGGCTCGGTTGATAAAGGCAGTTGCACTTTCTCCCATAGCTTCAGCATGTTCCTTGATGATGGAACGTTTTTCTGGGGTTACACGAACTTTCATTTCAACGAATCGATCATTGTATTTCTTATTTGCTCGTCTGCGAGCTTCTGAAAGCTTTGAATGGGTGGTTTTTTCTTCACTCATGGTATTTCCTCCGACTATGTGTTGTTGCAGATCTAAGAAGAGTATAACACAAAATGGTACATGAGACCATGTAAAATTCCAAATTAAAAAGGAGACGGAGCTTATGAAGAATCAGAAAAATAGAAGTATGAAGGTATATTCCCAGAATGGAAGAAATTATAAAGCAACACCAACAATTATCCTGAAGGGCCAGTGGCTGGAAGAGATGGGATTTGCGATCGGAGATTATATTTCCGTCAGTTGTGAGAATGGGAAACTGGTGATTACGCTAGATACTGAAAGAGCGGAGCTGGAGCAGATGAAGGCTGATTTTATGGAAAAGGATACTAAGAAGCTGCAGAAGCGATTCCAAAGAGAAAAGGAAGAGCTGTATGCGCAGTTTGTAGCTGAGAAAAAGGCACAGTACATGGCAGAGAAGGAGGAACAGTAATTATGAGTAAGGTTATTGTAAGAGGAGTTGATCGATTATGAAGGTTAATAATAGAAGAAAAGTATTTGGTGACGCAGTGGACCTGTTAATGGATGATATCGAGGAAAAAACGGCAGCTGGCGGATTGAGGATGCTTTCGATAAAGAAAATCCGGCCTTTCCATGATCATCCATTTCATCTGTACGAAGGAGATCGTTTGGAAGACATGGTTGCCAGTGTAAGGGAGCATGGAATTTTTAATCCAGTGTATCCGTAAATGGAATAGAGGAGAACTGCCGGTGGCTCTGATTCATCCTGCATCAGCAGGGCATGGTCTCAATCTGCAGTCAGGCGGAAATATCTTAATCTGGTTTGGACTTACCTGGAGCCTGGAACTGTATCAGCAGACAGTGGCCAGATTGTGGAGGCAGGGACAGTCGGCTGAGACTGTTGTGGTCCAGCATATTATTACTGCAGGAACGATAGATGAAGATGTCATGAAAGCATTGGCCAATAAGGATATGACACAAAGCAGATTGATTGCTGCTGTAAAAGCGAGGGTAACGCATGGTAGGTAAGAATTTAGCAGAAGATCCATATGAACATCTTGCCAATGCTATTATTCTTAGTGCGGTTTCTGATTATAGAGCCGCACTCAAAAGGGTAAAGCGTAATCAGGGAAGCAAGACAGCAATGGATGAGGTTTTGCGGATAGAGAAATTCTTCAGAAGTCCGTGATATCAGCAACTGGCTTCAGTGGATGGAGAGTTTTTGATAAGAAGGCTTCAGGATGAAATAAGACAATCAGAGTAAATCCGAGGGAAATTTTTATTTTATCGGAGGTAGCATATGACAGCAAAAGAGTATTTGAAGCAGGCGTATCTTTTGGATAAGCAGATACAAGTTGAGGTTAAGGAACTGGAACAGCTTCGGGAGATGCGTGGCACCATTCAGGGATGTAGCTATGGGGAAAAGATTGGTACGAATCCTAACATAAATCTGGAGGCTCCATTTATTAAAACTATTGAGAAGATATGGGAGTATGAGAAGAAGATTGATGGTAAGATTAATAGATTGGTAGATCTTCGCTCAGAAATCAATACAGCGATTGAAATGATGGAGAATTCAGAGGAAAGGCTTCTTCTTAAATATCGTTATCTTAAAAATGAAAGCTGGGAAGATATTTCCTATGAGCTGAATGTTTCTTATAGAACAGTACATCGTATCCATGCATCAGCATTAAATAATTTTGTCGTACCGGAATAAGGTTGGCACACCTTGTCACAACGTGGCAGAAGCATATATGTTATTATGATAGTGTCGAAAGTGTATCACAGAACAGAGCCTTGAGAGAAGAAATTTTCCCGGGGCTTTTTTTGCATGAGTAATGAGGAAAGTAGCTGCCATGCTTGCATGAGCAGACATTTGACGAATGTCGCGACAATGAGAAAATTTGTTTCGAGTGCATGGAAGGAAGTGTAACTGTGCCTAGCAAGCCGAAGAAACCGTGTGCTTATCCAGGCTGTCCTGCGTTAGTGACAGGGCGGTACTGTGCAGAGCATGCGAAAAAAGTGAATAGTGATTATGAGAAATACGGAAGAGATAAAAATGCGAAGAGAAGATATGATCGTGCATGGAAAAGGATTCGTGATAAGTATGCTGCAGGGCATCCGTTCTGTGAGAAGTGCTACGAGCGAGGAGTTCTGGCTCCAGTGGAGGAGATTCACCACAAGCTTCCTTTGAGTGAAGGCGGCACACATGACCGGAGCAATCTGATTGCGTTGTGTAAGTCGTGTCATTCACAGATCCATGCGAAGCGTGGGGATCGTTGGCATGACCGGTAGGGGGTATCAAAATCTCTGTAGACCGGCTCACCATAGAACGGCGGGTGGGTCTTGCGTGTGCAGTCGCAAAATTGAATAGGGGGGATAGCAGAAAAAAACCACCTCCCAAAGAAAGTGGTACTATTGTGAAATATCGGATTTTGCTTCTGTATTATCTGAAGGATCAGTAGTTTTGTCTTCTGGCCTTGTTTGAGCTGATAAGCGATCCAATAGAATATCGGTGGTGTTAGAAGGAATATGTATTCGTTCTTTCTTCATCAGTGTTCGAGCTTTTTGATTTGTTTCATAATCGCGATCACCTCTTTCGAAAATGGAGCAACAAAGAAAATCACATTTTAATTCACCTTGCGCATTTGCCTTGATGATAAAGATGAAATTATCAACACTAAAATGGCTGGATATTAAATAATCTGCTTTAATGCCTGTGATGAAAGGATACATGCGTGGCATGTATGAATATAAATTAAATTTGTTATCAAGGGATTCTTTCAAGTGAACTAAAGCTTCAAGTCGAGGTTTTATCATCTCCTCGTACTGGGCTGCTTTTTGAACTTTTTCAAATAGTATTTTACCCTCAAGAATTCTATCAGCAATTTTGGAAGAAGAATAATTGGGAAGTGAGATATCTTTCATATACTGGAAGCCAGCTAAATGCGGATAATCTTCCAGAGAAAAGGTGAGATTAATTGGATACAGCTGTTTCTTATAGCCATATGTAAACAAATATCTATATTCAGTTATTTCTTTCCAGGCTTGTGCAGACTGTTGTAATAGATCCATATTATACCTTGTCCTTTGCAAAAAATAAAGGACCCTGCCAATGCAAGGCCCTTAAAAAGCGTTTTCATTCAGTTCCGAAGAACCTATTCGGTTTGAGGTTATCGCATAACCCAAGGTCAGGCTCCACAACCGGCTGCATGCCGACACAGTCAATTGCTTCAACACCACGATAGCTGGTCAACGCCACTATCCTCTAACTTCATTATATCACAAAAATACTCGTAGTCAACAGAAAACGAGTTTTTGAGGAACACTATTTGCTTCGTGTTCTTAATTATTATATGTAGAAATAATGGTTTTGACAATAGAAAATATTGGAACTTGAGAAAGGAGGGATTTCGATGGCGGGAAGAAAGCCAAAGCCTACAGCTGTGAAGAAGCTGGAAGGTAATCCAGGTAAGAGAAAATTGAATACGAAAGAGCCAGTTCCAGCAAAAGGAATGCCTGCTTGTTCTGATTGGTTAATGCCAGAAGCGAAGAAGGAATGGGAACGCTTGGCGAAGTTGATGAATCAGATGGGTGTTCTTACTGAAGTTGATATGGCGGCGTTTGCTGCATATTGTCAGTCATATGCAAGATGGAAGGAGGCTCAGGAGCATATTACTTCTGTTGGCTCGACATTTGAAACTGATAAAGGATATCAGCAGCAGACACCTTGGGTTGGAATTGCAAATACGAATCAGAAGTTGATGCTGCAGGCGTCATCAGAGTTTGGGCTTACGCCATCTTCGCGGAGCAGGATTGTTGCCGGTAATGGTAAAGCGAAAGAAACAGAGGATGATATGAAAAAGGCGGTAAAGAAGGCAGGGACACAGGCAAGGAAGGATATCCAGGAGAATGCCCCTGTGAAGACCGGTGCCTATGCAAAAAGCTGGGCGGCGAAGACCACGAAGGAAACTGCCAATGCGATGGAGATCGTGGTGTATTCCAGAAACAGGTACCAGCTGGCCCATCTGCTGGAGTTCGGCCATGCGCTGAGAAAAGGCGGCAGGACAAGGGCGTTTCCCCATATTGCGCCTGCAGAGGAAAGGGCTGCGCAGACTCTGGAACGGGAAGTGGAGAAGGCACTGAGGTGATGGCGGGAGGTGAAAGCACATGACACTGGAAGAACTGGCAGGGATGCTGGAAGAGATTGGTTTTCCTTTTGCCTATGATCATTTTGCAGAAGGTGAAAGCCCGGATACGCCGTTTATCTGTTATCTGCTTCCCGGCAGTGATAATTTTTCGGCAGACGGACGGGTATATTTCCGGATCAGTGAAGTAAGGATAGAGCTTTACACGGACAGGAAGGATCCCGGGGCAGAAGCCTGATGGAAACAGTTCTGGATGATGCCGGGATTTTTTATAATAAGTCGGAGGTCTGGATCCAGAGCGAAAAGCTGTATGAGGTGCTGTACAGTATGGAACTGTAATGAATTGTTAAATGATGGAGGGATATTATGTCTGATAAGAATAACAAGGTGAAGTATAATCTGAAAAATGCGCATTACGCTTTACTGACGGTTGGAGAGGACGGGGCGGTGTCCTATGCAGCGCAGGTGCCGCTTCCGGGCGCTGTATCACTGTCCCTGGATGCCAACGGGGAACCGGAGAATTTTTATGCGGATGGCATTGCGTACTATGTAATCAACAACAATATGGGCTATGACGGGGATCTGGAGCTTGCACTGATTCCGGAGAGTTTCCGAACGGATGTGCTGAGAGAAAAACTGGATGCCAAGGGCGTTCTGATTGAAAACTCGGATGCAGAACTGGCACTGTTTGCCCTGCTTTTTGAGTTTGACGGGGATGTGCGCCATATCCGCCATGTAATGTATAACTGTTCGGCTTCCCGTCCGAAGATTGAAGGCAAGACCAATGAGGAGAAGAAGGAAGTGCAGACGGAAACACTGACCATTAAAGCCACGCCACTGTCGGATGGAAAGGTGAAGGCAAAGACAGGGAATACTACGGATGCAACTGTTTATGCAGACTGGTATAAGTCGGTGTATCTGCCAGCCGCGGATCCGGTTTCTTTGCAGGCATCTGATAGTGGAAAGTCTGTTGTGGATGCTTCAGGAAATGGAAAAGCACTGAGCTGAGGGGGATTCGGATATGAGCATGATGAAGAAGATTGAGATTGACGGGAAGGCGGTTGTTTTTAAGGCTTCTGCCGCCATTCTGCGTATTTACAGGATTAAGTTCCAGAGGGATATCTACAAGGATTTATCTGTTCTGGAAAAGAGTATCGGGGACGGGGATCCGGAAAAGTCCTCACTGGATATGTTTTCACTTGAGATGTTTGAGAACATTGCGTATGTGATGGCGAAACATGCGGATCCGTCTATCCCGGATAATCCGGAGGACTGGCTGGATGAGTTTAACACATTTAGTATTTATCAGGTTCTGCCGAAGCTGATCGAGCTGTGGGGGATGAACATCAGGACGGATGTGGAGGCTAAAAAAACTTCATGCAACAGACCGTGAAATGACAACTCCTCTGTTTCTTCTCCGGTGTGTGCAGCTGGGGATTTCCATCCGGGATCTGGATCTGCTGACTATCGGGATGGTGAATGATATGTTTGTGGAGAGCAGGAATGATGAGTACAAAGGATGGAGACAGGTTGCCACACAGGAGGATTTTGACAGGTTCTGATCTGATGAAATGTGATGACAGGATAAGCGAAAAAAGGTATAATGATTTCATGAAATCAGAAGCTGGAGGAAACATACATGAAAATTGTGATTATTAACGGAAGTGCCAGAAGGGGAAACACGCTGACGGCGATTGACGCATTTATAAAAGGGGCATCAGAAAAGAATGAGATTGAAATCATCCAACCAGACAGACTTCATATAGCACCTTGTAAGGGATGTGGGGCCTGTCAATGTTATAAAGGATGTATTGATCAGGATGATACAAATCCCACGATTGATAAAATTACTGCTGCAGATGTGATTCTTTTTGCTACTCCGGTATATTGGTGGGGAATGTCTGCGCAGTTGAAACTTATTATTGATAAGTGCTACTGCCGCGGTTTGCAGCTGAAAAATAAAAAAGTTGGAACAATCGTTGTGGGAGGATCCCCGGTGGACAGTATCCAGTATGAGTTAATTGACAAACAGTTCGATTGCATGGCGAAATATCTTTCATGGGATATGATTTTCCAAAAATCATATTATGCAACAGCCAGTGATGAACTTGCAAAAAACAAGGATTCTATAAAAGAACTTGAAAATATTGGAAAAAACTTATAAAGCATATTTAAAGTTCCAGGTTTCAGGAAAGAAAAAATAAAAATAATGATGAAAGCATTTGTCAGGATGGCAGGTGCTTTTTTTGTGCCTTTATTATGGGATTTAGGGGGTGAGCCGTATGGCAGGGAACAGAATTAAGGGGATCACTGTCGAGATTGGCGGCGATACCACGAAATTGCAGACTGCCCTGAAAGGGGTTAATACGGAGATCAGGAATACGCAGAGCCAGCTGAAGGATGTGGAGAAGCTTCTGAAGCTGGATCCGGGGAATACGGAGCTGATCGCACAGAAGCACAGGCTGCTGGCACAGGCGGTTTCTGAAACAAGGGAAAAGCTGGAGATTTTGAAGACTGCACAGCAGCAGGCGGATGAGGCACTGCGGAACGGGACGATTTCCCAGGACCAGTATGATGCCCTGCAGAGGGAGATTGTTGAGACGGAACAGAGACTGCGGAGTCTGGAAGAGCAGGCGAACCAGTCTGCGACTGCCCTGCAGAAATCGGGGCAACCGGTGAAAAGCTGCAGACGGTTGGAAACAAGATTTCTTCTGTTGGGCAGAAGCTGCTTCCTGTGACGGGAGTGGTGACAGGGCTTGGAACGGTGGCGGTGAAAACTGCCGCTGATTTTGACTCTGCGATGAGCAGGGTGGCGGCTGTGTCCGGGGCAACGGGATCTGATTTTGACAGCCTCCGGGATAAGGCCAGGGAGATGGGAGCCAAGACAAAGTTCTCTGCGACTGAGGCGGCGGATGCCATGAATTACATGGCAATGGCCGGATGGAAGACGGAGGATATGCTGTCCGGTATTGAAGGCGTTATGTATCTGGCTGTGGCATCCGGGGAAGACCTTGCAACGACTTCTGATATTGTGACGGATGCGCTGACGGCTTTTGGGCTGACGGCAGCGGATTCGGGACATTTTGCAGATGTGCTGGCGGCTGTTTCCAGTAATGCCAATACCAATGTGTCCATGATGGGCGAGACGTTCAAGTATTGTGCGCCGGTTGCGGGGCACTGGGATTCTCGGTTGAGGACACGGCAGAAGCGATCGGTCTGATGGGAAATGCAGGTATCAAGGCTTCCCAGGCGGGTACTTCCATGCGTTCCATCATGACCAACCTGACCGGGGATGTGAAGCTGTCGGGTGCGGCGATCGGGGATGTGACCATTGCTACCACGAATGCGGACGGTTCCATGCGGAGCCTGTCTGCAATTCTGGCTGACTGCAGGGGAGCTTTTGCAGGAATGACGGAAGCTGAGAAGGCAAATAATGCGGAGGCTCTGGTTGGAAAGAATGCAATGTCAGGGTTCCTTGCACTGATGAATGCGGCCGGAGGATATTGAAAAGGTGTCCGGGGCGGTGAATAACTGCAAGGATGCGGCAAAGAACATGGCGGATACCATGCAGGATAATCTGGAAGGGCAGCTGACTATTCTGAAGTCACAGCTTCAGGAGCTGGCGATCTCTTTCGGGGATCTGCTGATGCCTGCGGTGCGGAGTATTGTTTCCGGACTGCAGGGAATGGTGGATGTGCTGAATGCCATGCCGGACGGGGTGAAACGTGTGATCATGATCGTTGCACTTCTGGCTGCGGCTCTGGGACCTGTGCTGATCATCATAGGCAAGACCCTTTCGGCCATTGGAACGATCATGACATGGGCACCGAAGCTTGCCGGTGCGATCAGCGCAGTGAAGGGTGCTTTTGCGGCGCTGAGTCCCACGATGATGGCAAATCCGATCGCCATTGTGATCGCTGCCATTGCAGCTTTAGTGGCGACATTTATTTATCTCTGGAATACAAATGAGGAGTTCCGGCAGTTCTGGATCAGGCTGTGGAATGAGATTAAGGAAGTCGCTGTCCAGGTATGGACGGCGGTTTCCCAGTTTCTGGTTTCTGCATGGAACGGGATCCGGAATACGGCGGTGGCTGTATGGAATGGCATCCGTGATTTCTTTTCCGGTCTGTGGGCTGGGATTAAGACACTGTTCACAACGGTTGTCACTGCAATTTCTACTTTCCTTGTGGGGGCGTGGAATGGGATCCGGGAAACGGTTATGGCGGTGTGGAATGCGGTTTCAGCATTTCTTGGTTCTGTCTGGAATGGGATTAAGTCTGTTATTACGAATGTGGTGAATGGGATCCGGACATTTTTGCAGACATCGTGGAATGGAATCAGAACAATTATCACTACGGTGATGAATACGATCCGGACGGTGATTTCTACGGTATGGAATGGAATCCGGACAATTATTTCTACTGTGCTGAATGGAATCAGGGTACTGTCAATTCCGTGTGGAATGGAATCCGAAATACCATTTCTTCTGTGGTAAACGGGATTAAGAATACAGTTTACGGTGCTTTTAACGCCATGTGGTCCGGGATCCGGAGTACGATTTCCGGTATTTATAATACGATCCGGGATGGACTGGGAAATGCGGTGAATTATATTACAAGCCTTGCATCTGCCGGATGGCGGTGGGGTGCGGATATCATCAATGGCATTGTGAATGGTATCCGGAGCTGTATTGGCGCAGTTGCCAATGCTGTGACGGATGTGGCAAATACGATCCGTTCCCATCTGCATTTCTCAGTGCCGGATGAAGGGCCTCTGACGGATTTCGAGAGCTGGATGCCGGACTTTATGAGTGGTCTGGCTGAGGGCATTGAGAAGAGCAGGGGCATGGTAAAGGCGGCTGTGAACAGTGCGGCTGCGGATATGGTGATTTCGCCGCAGATGGCTGTGGCAGACAGTGGTGTGATGACCGGTACGGGAACGTCCGGTGGTGCAGATTTGACAGCCGGTATTGTGGCGGCGTTGAAGGATGTGCTGGGTGATCAGAAAGAACAGCAGGGGGATCTGGTGATTCCGGTTTATCTGGGAAACCAGCTGCTGGATGAGGTGATCGTGACGGCACAGCAAAGAATGAGTCTGAGGAGCGGAGGTAGATAGAATGGCATTTTTTCAGTATCTTGTGTTTGACGGGGAGAACCTGCCACTTCCGGATTCTTATGAGGTGGAGCTGGAGGATGTGGAAGCGGATTCCGGCGGTGAGACGGAGGCGGGGACGACACAGAGGGATGTGGTGCGGCATGGTGTTGCGCGGATCCCGGTGTCGTTTTCTGTTACGGCGAAGTGGCTTAAGAAGCTGGCAGGGTATGCGAAGAAGGATAAGATCAGTGTGCAGTATTTTGATGTGGAGACAGTGGAACTGAAACTGGCAGAGATGTATGTGACGGGGTATAAGGCGAAGCTGAAAAAGGATACCAGTTATAAGGGATTGTGGACGGTTAGATTTACGTTGAAGGAGATGTAGGATGGTGCTATACTTGGAGTATCAGATTAAGAGTACAGTCATAAAAAATATTATTTATAAGAAAAAGTATCGTTTTATTTATTGCATAATGGCATTTTTGCTTGTGCAATGCTGATTTATAAAATGGAGGTAAGTATATGCATTATAACAAAGATATGCTCCGTATAGCTCAAATGGAAGAGGGCGAGAAGATATATCATTATACAACAATTGACGCATTAATTAATATTGTTTCTAGAAAAGAATTATGGGTTACAAAATGGGATTATTTAAATGATATGGATGAACTCACAGTTGCAGAGGATGTATGTGCAGTAGTTTTGAGAGAAGAAAATGTAAAATCAGAAGTAATCCAGGACGTAAAAAAATATATAAAGGAAAGTATTAGAGGAAATGCCTTGTCAGATTCGTATTATATCTGTTCTTTCTCTCATAATAAGGATAGCCAATTGTTGTGGTCGAATTATTCCAATTATGATGGCATCAATATAGAGATTGATTTTGCAAAATTTAGAGAAAATTTGAATCATAGTATTATGTGGGACGGTTTGGTGAATTATGATTTTGAATCACAAAAAGAATGTTTAAAGAGAACGTTTTGTGACGAGATCATAGGTGTTGCTGATTTTGGAAATATAAAATCTTTAGAGGAGATTAATAAATTACAAGCTAGAGAGTACGAAATACTCATTTCGCATATGTCAATTATATGTGAACTGTATAGTATGTTTTTTAAAAGAAGTTGTTTTAAAGGGGAGAACGAATATCGATTTGTGTTTGCTGTTGATAAAAAACAAGAAATCAGCTTTAGAAACAAAAATAGTATAGTAATACCGTATATAAAAAAAGAGATAGAAAGCATCGATTTTATTACAAGAATAACTATTGGACCAACAAATCAAATTGATATTGCGACGAAAGGGATAAAGGAGTTATTACATTATTATCAGAGAGATGTTGATGTTGTAAAATCCGAAATACCATTGCGTTTTTAAATAGTGCGAATAAGTCTATAGTTTCTAATTTGTAAAAACAATAACGTTACATAGCATCAGTCGTTCAGTTGGCAGGTGCTTTTTTCGTGGGGAAATGGAGGTGGTGGGATGTATCCGGTGTCGGATGCTTTCTGAGGGCAGTCAGGAGTAATACAAGAAAATATTTCTGGACGGGTACGATCATTACTAAGGGCGGAATGACGTATGAGTCGGGGCGAAGGAGATTGTAAAGGGCTCCGGGTATATTTCCAGGCAGTGCTGCGGGAGTACGGAGATTGAACTGGGGATGGTGTATGCGGCGGAGATGGGGATCACGTTTCTGAGTGATATTGATCGGTACACGCTGGAGGATGCACAGGTGACGCTGGTGTTTCACCTGGTGCTGGCGGATGGTTCGGTGGAAGATGTGCCGATGGGAGTTTTTGAGGTCAGTGAGGCGAACCGGCTGGCAAAGTGCCTGGAACTGAAAGTCTATGATTTATGCTGCGGTTTGATAAGAGTTTCAACGGGTTTGAGACTGTGGGGACTGCTTATGATTTTATTGCTTTGTGCTGTAAGCGGTGCAAGGTGGAGTTTGCGAATAAGAGGGCGGAGATTGATGCCATGCCGAATGGCGGGGTAACGCTTTCTGTTTATACTGAAAATGATATTGAGACCTGCCGGGACATGCTGTTTTATGTGGCACAGGTTCTGGGAGGTTTCTTTATTATCAACAGGGAGGGAAAGCTGGAACTGAGAAAGTACGGGAAGGATCCTGTGATGAAGGTGGAGCAGAGACACCGGTTTTCTTCCAGCTTTTCGGATTTTATCACCAGGTATACGGCGGTGAGTTCTACGAATAAGCAGACGCAGATTGCAGAGTATTATGCTCAGGATCCGGATAACGGGCTGACCATGAATCTGGGAGTGAATCCGCTTCTGCAGTTTGGGCTGGAGGAGACCAGGGAGATGCTGTGCAGGAATATCCTGGCAGATCTGTCTGTGATCCGGTATGTGCCTTTTGATTCGGATACCATCGGGAACCTGCCTGGATCCGGGGGATGTGCTGACATTTGCAGGAGGACAGGCGGATGAGGAACAGATCACCTGCATCACTTCCATCAGACAGAAGATCGGGGGAAAGCAGAGCCTGAAATGTGTGGGGAAGAACCCGAGGCTGGCTCAGGCAAAGTCAAGGAATGACAAGAATATTTCGGGGCTGCTGAACCAGATTGAGGATAATGCGAAGACTGGGAAGATCGGGATCCATACGTTTACCAATGCTTCCGCGCATGAGATCGGGCAGACGAAGGTGAAGCTGGTCAGTATCCAGTTTGCTTCTTCTGAGGAAAACCATATGCAGTTTTTTGCACAGGTTGTAGTGGATGTGGCTGCGGATCCTGTGGAACGGTCTGCGGAGGCTTCTGGGACTGTGGTGATTCCGTTTCCGGGCGAAAGCGGCAGTGGAACTGGAAGTGGTACAGGTGGTTCTGATGGAACTTCTGAGAGTAGTAAAACTGAAAATGATGTGACAGGAAATGCTTCCGGGAATGAGGATACGGGAAGTACGGATGATATTTCTGGAGGAGCGGATGCAGGATCCGGGAATGGTTCGGAGGTTTCTGTGGATGTTTGTCTGCCGGTGAAGTGGCAGGAGGACGGACAGGTAGTCTGCCATGTGGTCTTTGAATTTAATAATGAGGAGATTGTGGAGCATTGTCCGGTGGAAACCTGGCATTCCGGGAAGCATATTTTGTCGCTGTATTATCCCATTGAGAAGATTGTTGCCAATTATACGAATACGTTCAATGTGTATCTCTGGATCTTCTGATGAGCAGATTGAGGTGATTGCGAAATATCAGGGACAGGAAGTAAAAACAGTAAAACTGGAAACTGTTTTTAGGAATGCGCCGACAACAACTGAATTTACGAAATCAGATATTACAACAGGTGTGGAACTTGACGGAGCAACACTGACGATTTTGGATTCAGACGGAAAAGAAGTAGAAAAATGGACTTCTGTAAAAGGAAAAGCTCATGTAATAAAGAGACTTCATGTGGGAGAAAATTACACACTTCGGGAAGAGTTTGCACCATATGGTTATCTGCAGGCAGAGGAAGTGAAATTTACAGTTTCTGATACTGCAGATGTTCAAAAAGTAGAAATGAAGGATGCTGTTCCGGTTGGACGAAGGTGAATTTGTCAAAGAAGTTACCTGGAAAGATATGCTGGCAGGCGGCATGGACGCAGCATTTGGTTATGTTACAGGTTCTTTGAAAGATGTTACTTTTGAAATTTATGCAGCGGAGGATATCAAGGCTGCAGATGGGGAAAGCAGTGATTATTATAAAAAGGACGAACTGGTAGCAACAATTACGACAGATGCTCTTGGATATGCGAGATCAGAAGATCTTCCTTTAGGCAAATATTATGTAAAGGAAAAAGAGACGGCGGATGGATATGTTCTGGATGGAGAAATCAGAGAGGTTGATCTGACTTATCGTGATCAGAATACTCCGGTTGTGACTTATGATGAGGACTGGCAGAATAACCGCCAGAAAGCAAAAGTAACTGTAGTTAAGAAAGAAAAAAATACAGACCGTGTTCTGGAAGGCGGAGTATTTGCACTTTATACAAAGAATGATATTTTAAATGCAGAAGGCGAAGTAATCCTGAAAGCAGATACATGATCGAGCAGAAAGCTACGGATCAGGATGGAAGAATTGTATTTACGGCAGATCTTCCAATCAATGGCAGCTACTATGTAAAAGAAGTGCAGGCTCCTGCAGGATTTGTAACAACAGAAGAAATCAAGGAATTTGACTTTACTTATGCGGTAGAAGATGTTGCAGAAGTATCCTTTGAGTTCACTTATGAAGACGAGCCAACTACTTTTGAAATCACAAAATCAGATCTTACAATTGGGGAAGAATTACCAGGTGCAAAACTGAAAGTATCCGATCCAGAGGGAAACGTTGTGGATGAGTGGACTTCCGGAAGCACACCACACATCATTAAGGAACTGGAAGTTGGAAAGAAATATACATTAACAGAGACAATTCCTGCTGATGGTTATGCAATTGCAGAATCCATTACGTTTGTAGTAGAAAATACTGCAGATATACAGAAAGTAGAAATGCAGGATGATACAACAAAAATTCTGATCAGTAAGTTGATATGACAGATGGAAGCAGCGAGGTCAAAGGTGCTAAACTGTATATTCTTAATGAAAACCAGGAAGTTATGGAAAGCTGGACATCTGGTGATCAGCCCCATTATGTAGAGAAACTTCCAATCGGTACTTATACATTATTGGAGGAAACAGCACCGAAAGGCTATATTGTGGCAAATAAAGTGACATTTGAGGTTAAGGACACCGGAGATGTTCAGGGAGCCAAAATGGAAGATGAACAGGCAATGGGCAAGGTAATCTTAAATAAAACAGATAAAGACACCAAGAAGCCAATGAAAGGTGTAGAATTTGCCCTTTGTGACAGTAAAGGTAAAGTTCTGGAAACTCTGGTAACAGACAGTGCCGGCCATGCAGAATCAAAGAATTATCCGATTGCGACTTTTAAGAATGGGCAGTATAAAAAAGCAATCACATATATCCTGAAAGAAACAAAAACACTGGATGGCTATCAGCTTGATGAAACAGAGCATAAAATTCATTTTGAGTATGTCAATGACAGTACACCTGTGATTGAATATACTCTGGATCTGACAAATGAGAAAGCTCCGGAAAAAGATACTCCAGAAACATCAGAAAACCAGGGAGCCAGCACTCCTGTTTCCCATGGTTCTGATGCGACTTCTGTATCCAATTCACCAAAACAGGAGATAACACAAATATTGCTATTTTTGTGCTGGCGCTTGCAGTATCAGCAGGATGTCTGGGAACTGTAGTGGCAGTTAAGAGAAAACGTAAATGATAGTAGAATAAGGCTTTGGAGCTGCAGTTGCAATGCAGCTCCAGATACTGTAGAAAAATATATGCATTATGGTATTATGATAACTAAATTAGAAATTTAGATTAAAAATGAGGTGAATAAAATGCATATAGTGGATGTTATTCAACAAGATAGCTTTTTTCCGAATTTTGAGAATAGTCATAGACATAAAGAAAAAATTCTTTATGCTATGGTTGCTCCTATTCTCTTTGGGCTTCTTGTTGGGCTAAAACATGAAGTTATTGAATCTTGTCGTGGTATTGATAAGATATTGCTTCGAGAGTTAGCACGGAATTATAGAGAAGGTGATGGCGATTGTGGCATATGTTTTGAATATGCGGTTCATTCTGCGATTCGAAATAATAATCCTTTAGTGATTGAAAGAATTCAAGAGGCATTATCACTGTGTGGAATTGAAGGAAGAAATACGACATCTATACTTTTAGGGTTTGAAAAGTCAAGAATATTGCAAATAAATAACGAATTATTAAATACATTAACAGATAATTCGATATTAGTAAGTAATATTAACAATAAGGGGATTAGAATTAAAAAGTATTTAGAAGAAATACAAAAATCTTTTCGATTTCAAAATATACGAAAAAATTTACCTGTATCTATAAATGGTATTTGGAAAGCCGACTTGTTTGTTGGTAACCTAGACACTGATATGTGGGCTGCTGTTTCTGTAAAAATAAATCCTTTATCACTAAGGTATGCAAACGGTCTTGTAATTGGTATTGTACCATCAAAATGGAATCAGGAGAAGCCGTGTCAAATAAAAAATGGCATGGTAATTTGCCCATTGTTATACGATAATGCTTTTATGTATTTTTTTTATTCTGCTTGGAGAATTATATCTGAATTTATAAAATATGATGCTAAAGTACCACATGAAAGATTTCTTAGTGGAATCGAAGAACTAAGCGTGGCTCAATATTTAGAACAGAACAGAGAACGTCCAGTTTTAGAACTTGTCGATGAGGATTTAAAAAGATTGGCACATCCTACGTTGCTTTTACCAGAAGTTAAAAATATTATAACAACGGATATAAACAATAATTTTTTAAATCAGGATAAGACTAATAGTACAATCGTTGTGCCGAACTCAATTTTGAAATCTACTTTTTAAATGTATTTTATAAAACCCGAACTATACAGAGTATGGTTCGTATAATGGTTATAATTTTAATTTTTGGAATAATACAGAGGTGTATAGTTACGTATAAGTGATTATACACCTCTGCATTTTAATTTTATATATTGTTTATGGTTTATGAGAAAGGGATATAGCTGAAATTAGATAGGAGAAGGAATTGAAGTTAGGAGCAAGAATAAGAAAAATCCGTATGTTTCGTAACATAACTCAAAAAGAACTGGGGCGCAGATTAGGGTATGGGGAAAGTAGTGCAGATGTGAGAATCGCCCAATATGAAAGTGGACAGCGTACACCGAAGCAGGAAACGCTTATCCAGATAGCAGAAATATTGGAAGTTGATGTCCGGAATTTTTTAAGTCCTGGAATTGCGACAATGGACGAATTAATGGAAACTTTATTCTGGATGGATGAAGAAAATAGAGGGCTTTTTCATCTGTTCCTGCTAAATGATTCAGAAAGTGAAATGGCTGGAATCACAATAAGGGATAAAAAAACAATGTCTTATCTGCAGGAATGGATGGGGAAAAAGCAGAAACTGGGCGATGGAAGAATCACAGAAGAGGAATATCTGGAATGGAAACTGCATTGGCCAGAGGATAAGAGAAAAACAGAATATAAAACCGTATGAAGTAAAAAGGAATTGCTTTGCGGAGAGTTACCTGTTAGAATATTACTGGAGTAACCGTGTACAGGGTTGGTAAAAACCTCCTGGATTTTCAGATTCCGTTAAGGGATACAGAAGAAGGGAGGTGGAGCGAATGGATACATACGAAGTCTTGAGCTTATTGTTCTTAGGCGGTACGTTTCTGATTGCTTTGCTTGCCTATTTGGATAATAGGGACAACAAGCGAAAAAAATAGCCTACCCTGTCTGCCAACAGGATAGGCAGCTCTCTTTGAGAGCAAAATAAATTAAAACCTAATCCAGGAGCATCCACCTTGTGGGCGGTTACTCTTTTCAATTAGAATATAGCATTTTCTCTCCGAAAAGTAAAGTACATTTTATGCAGCCAATTCTAAAAAGAGTAGGCTGTTTTTTATTGACAGGAGGGAAGTTAAATGTCTAAACTACAGGACATCCGAAACTTGGTACAGGAACATGCCGTATCAGTAAGCAGTTCGCCAGGGAATTGGATGGATTATATGGATACAGCATCAAGATTATATCGGTATTCTTTTTCTGATCAGCTTCTGATCCATGCACAGCGTCCAGACGCAACAGCCTGTGCATCACTGGAACTATGGAATGAAAAGATGTTACGCTGGGTAAATCGTGGTGCAAGAGGAATTGCCCTGTTTGATGAAACCTGGCAGAATACCAAGCTTCGTTATGTGTTTGACATTTCGGATACCCACATGGTAGCCGGAGGCAGAAGCCCGTATTTATGGCAGATGCAGGAACACCAGAGAGAAGAGATCCGCACCCATCTGGCAGAAGTCTATGCTCTGGAAGAAAAGGATGCGGCAACTTTGCAGGACGCATTGATGGCGGTCGTAAGGGAAATGGTCAATGACAATCTGGAGGAATACCTGGATGGATTGGAATATGCTGTAGAAGGTACTTATCTGGAAGATCTGGATGAGGTGACGATCCGCAGTGATTTCCGTCAGCTGGCAACAGACAGTGTTTACTATCTGCTTTCCAGGCGATGCGGGCTTGACCCGATGGAACTTCTGGAAGAAGAGGACTTCATGCATATTACAGATTATAACCATCTGTCAGTTCTCACCTTCCTTGGAAATGCGGCAAGCCAGCTCAGTGAGAGTATTCTGATTGATATTGGAAAGACCGTACATAAAATTTCTCTGGAAGAAGCGAGAAAAGAGGTTGAAAATTCCAATGAAAGGAATTATAATAACTTTACCACATTAATGTATGAAACTAAGAGTTGGGATGCAGAAACGAAAAAAGAAGAAAATATTGAAAATGAAGGAGGAACCGATTATGGAACTGACATATCATCGCAAGGGAGATTACCTGTTTTCGAATCTGACCGTCGAAGAGGAAGAAGTGACGATCGGGAAATACGGGATGCTGCGGAGGACATTTCTGAAAGAACACAAGAACAGCCTTTATCAGAGCCTGTTCCTGACCGGAAAGCTGAACAGCCATCTGGAACAGATCGAGAAAGCAGCACAGGAGAGAATGGACAACCAGATGGAGAAATTGCTGGAGAAGAATCCGGCACCGGACAAGGAAGCAGATCCGATGGCATGGACAGCACACATGAACGCACTGATGGCAACAGCGGAAGAGAGCATCTTAACGGAATTGGTATACAGTTAGTCGAAGAGACAAGAGAAGATGGATTAAGCAAAGCAGAGGAAGAAATCGCCTCTGCTTTATCTTTGTCCGAATATCCCACCGCAAATGAACAAAGACGGCAGATTGAGGAAAGGGCAGCTGCCCTTTATGCCGGAGAAGTTCCGATTCCAGAGCAAGTTGTTGATGAGATCTTACGGACAGGAGGAAACCGGAAAGCCAGCCAGCTCCGGATCATCTATAATTTCATGAGTGAACAGACACCGGAGGAATATACGGAGTTTGTGAAGCGTGAATACCGTAAAGGTGGAAAAGGTTTTCAGATTGATGGAAATGAATATTCAGTCTGGTTTGATGAAACCGGGATGCAGATCGCAGTAGGGCATACGGTTACAGACCATATCTTAGATAAGGCATTTTTATCATGGGAAGATGTCAGCGGACGTATCCATCAGCTTTTAGACCAGGGTGAATATGCACCGCAGTCTGTATTGGATGCGGCAAGAAGTAATGCAGTAAAAGAACACGCCCAGGCTCTTGCCTATATGAAAGGGGATATGGCAGAAGGAGTAGCGGAGATTGTTTTTGACGAAGAGGACTTACCACATCTTCGCAGTATCTATCCGAAGATCACAGATTATCTGGAAGAAAAGCTGGAAGATTCCCAGTGGCTTTCGGAACTGAATGAAAGACTGGATGCACTGGCAGAAGCCTATGAAGAAAATCATTCCATTATGCGTTTCCATCATTATAATCCTGTAAATATCTCAAAGCAGTTTCAGAAGTTTGCGGATGAGGTCATCCCTTATCAGGCAAGGGACGGGTTTGCCTGGAAAGAACATCCGATGTTCATTACACAGGATGAGATTGATGCTTTTCTTGCAGGAGGTGGAGCGTATTCGCAGGGCAGGATCAGGACGTATTCTTTTTATCTGCTGCATGAGGATGAAAGAGCAAGGACAGGTTTTATCAAGGAACAGTATGGGATCGGTGGAAGCAGTCATGCACTGTTCGGTGCCGATGATTCACATGCAAACTATGATGGAAAAGGATTATTTCTTGCAAGAGGTGCTTATGGGAATCCATATACGTCAATTTTATTATCCTGGAATAAAGTTGCAAACAGAGTAGCTTATCTGATAAAGAATGACCAGTTCCTGCAGGCAGAAGATTATGCTCGTATGCCGGAATATGAACGGGAACAGATGGCAAATAAGGTACTACGCTTTTATGATCGTCTTCCGGAAGAGATAGACAGACCATTTACGGATGATTTCTTCTGGGAAAAACCAGGAAAAGAAATGGTAGCAGTTTTAGAGAATCCAGAGCAGACAGAAGAACTGTTACAGAAGATGGATGCAGCGTTGGCAGCTCTTCCATTAGATTTTGAAGCGTATGGGACAAACTATCAGCAGAAAACAGAACTTCTTTCGGAACTCCACCAGTATGCAGAAGGAACCTATACGATATTTCCGACACCGGAAGTAGAACCGTCTTTTGTGGAACCATCCGGACACCAGATGACCATGTTTGATTTCTTGGATACGAAGGCAGTGACAGAACCGACCGTAGTAGATATGTCAGATGTGGAGAAAATAGAAGAGGAAGAGGTTACTGCCAAAGAAGATATTCCGGAAAGTCAGGAACAGGAAAAAGCTGTGTTAGAACCACACAACTTCCGTATCCAGGATAATGACCTTGGTGCAGGCGGTCCGAAGGCAAAGTATAAGGCAAATATGGAAGCCATCCATTTGTTACAGACGTTGGAGAAAGAAGAACGTTTGGCAACACCCGAAGAGCAGGAAATCTTATCCCGTTATGTTGGCTGGGGTGGCATCCCGCAGGCATTTGAGGAGAGTAACAGCAGCTGGGCAGATGAGTATCTGGAATTAAAGAATACCTTATCACCAGAAGAATACAGAGCAGCAAGGGCATCGACCTTAAATGCTTTTTATACGTCCCCGATAGTAATCCGAAGTATGTATGAAGCACTGGAAAATATGGGACTGAAACAGGGAAATATCTTGGAGCCGTCCTGTGGTGTCGGTAACTTTATGGGACTGATTCCGGAGAGTATGAGCAAAACTAATATGTATGGTGTGGAACTTGACCCGGTTTCGGGCAGGATCGCAAAACAGCTTTACCAGAAAAACAAGATTGCCGTGCAGGGATTTGAGGAAACCAGTTATCCGGACAGCTTTTTTGACTGTGTGATAGGCAATGTTCCGTTTGGAGCGTATCAGGTCAGTGACCGCAGATATGACCGGCATCATTTTATGATCCATGATTATTTTATTGCAAAATCCCTTGATCTGGTGCGTCCCGGTGGCGTAGTGGCTGTGGTAACTTCCAGTGGAACGATGGATAAGCAGAATCCGGCAGTGAGACAGTATATCGCAAATCGGGCAGAACTGCTTGGAGCCATCCGATTACCGAATAATGCGTTCCAGAGAAATGCCAATACCAGTGTTGTTTCTGATATTTTGTTTTTCCAGAAAAGGGACAGGGCATCCATTGAGGAACCGGAATGGTTAAATTTAAAGGAAATACCGGAAGGCTATTCGGTCAATGCTTATTTTGCAGAGCATCCGGAAATGGTGCTTGGTGATTTTACTACAGAAAGTACCCAGTACGGAAAGCAGGAAGTGACCGTAAAACCAAAAGAAGGCATTACCTTAGAAGAACAGTTAAAAGAAGCTATCAGGAATATCCATGGCACGATTACGGAACTGGAACTTTCGGATACAGAGCTGGAGGAGGATGTTGTCTCTATCCCGGCAGACCCGGATGTAAAGAATTTCAGTTTTACCGTAGTGAATGAGGAAGTCTATTACCGGGAAAATTCTGTGATGAACCGCATGGAGCTTCCGGCAATGACAGCGGAACGTGTCAAAGGGATGGTGAAGATCCGTGATGTTACGAATGAACTGATCCAGTGTCAGATGGAAGAGGGAAGCGATGAACAGATCATAAAGCTGCAGGGAAAACTCAATGAAGAATACGATACCTTTACAGCAAAATATGGTCTTATCAGCAGCAATGCCAATAAGAGGGCATTTAGTCAGGACAGTAGTTATTGTCTTTTGACTTCTCTGGAATTTCTGGATGATAAGGGAGAACTGAAACGGAAAGCGGATATTTTTACCAAAAGGACAATCCGCAGGGCAGAAACGGTAACTTCCGTGGATACTGCCAGTGAAGCACTTGCGGTTTCTATTGGTGAGAGGGCAGGCGTTGACCTTTCCTATATGGCACAGCTTTCCGGGAAAACAGAAGAGGAGCTTACTGAAGAACTGGCAGGGGTGATCTTTAAGAATCCAATCGGTGAAAAATGGGAGCCGTCGGACGAATATCTTTCTGGAAATGTGAGGGAGAAACTTCAGATTGCCAAACAGTTTGCAGAAGATCACTCGGAATATCAGGTGAACGTGCAGTATTTGGAGCAGGTACAGCCAAAAGATCTGGATGCATCAGAGATTGAAGCAAGACTTGGGGCAACCTGGATCTCCGAGGATTACATTACACGGTTCATGGCAGAAACATTCCATACACCAAGATATTATGTAGGGAGCAAGGTCAAAGTCCAGTATGCCGAAGTGACCGGACAATGGAATGTTATGGGAAAGAATGTGGACAGTTACGGAAATGCTCTTGTTACTTCCACATATGGAACGCAGAGAGCCAATGCCTACCGTCTTTTGGAAGATGCCTTAAACCTTAGGGATACCAAGATTTATGACACGGTACAGGATGCCGAGGGGGAACACCGGGAATTAAACCGGAAGGAAACAATGCTGGCACAGCAGAAGCAGGAACTGATCAAAGAGGAATTTAAGGAGTGGATATTTAAAGACCTGCACCGACGGGAAGATCTCTGTAAGATCTATAATGAACGATTTAACAGCATCCGTCCACGGGAATATGATGGAAGCCATATTCAGTTTGTCGGCATGAACCCGGAGATCACCTTGATGCCGCACCAGAAAAACGCAGTGGCTCATGTGCTGTATGGAAATAATACCCTTCTGGCTCATTGCGTAGGAGCAGGGAAGACGTTCCAGATGATTGCAGCCGGTATGGAATCAAAACGGCTGGGACTCTCACAGAAGAATCTTTATGTTGTGCCAAACCATCTGACCGAGCAGTGGGGCAGTGATTTCCTACGTCTCTATCCGGGAGCAAATATCCTGGTGGCAATGAAGAAGGACTTTGAGCCGGCAAACCGAAAACGTTTCTGTTCCCGTATTGCAACAGGGGATTATGATGCCGTGATCATCGGCCATACGCAGTTTGAGAAAATCCCCCTTTCAAAAGAACGGCAGATTGCCATGCTGGAAGATCAGATTGCAGATATTACGTTCTCCATTGAAGAAGCAGCACATCAGGCAGGGCAGAATTATACCATCAAGCAGTTGGAAAAAACAAAGAAAAGCCTGCAGGCGAGGATGAAAAAACTCAATGACCAGACCAGAAAGGATGATGTAGTAACCTTTGAGCAGTTAGGCGTAGACCGGCTGTTTGTGGATGAGAGCCATAGTTTTAAGAACCTTTTTTGTATACAATGCGGAATGTGGCGGGTATCTCACAGACGGATGCACAGAAAAGTTCGGATATGTTTATGAAATGCCGGTACATGGATGAACTGACAGGCGGCAGAGGAATCACCTTTGCTACAGGTACTCCCGTATCGAACAGTATGACCGAGCTTTACACTATCATGCGTTATCTCCAGTATGACACACTCATGCGTATGGGTATGGGACACTTTGATTCCTGGGCGGCAACGTTCGGGGAGACAGTAACCGCAATCGAATTATCACCGGAGGGCTATACTTTAGTAGGACGATAAATAATGCGTTCCTAAATTGAAAATAGGTTATCAAAGTCGGTTGCAGAATTTCAAAAAATATTTTTTTGATTCTTTGAAAAACAGTTCCGCTTTGTATCCCTATTTTCTCCTATTGGTAGAGGGAGTAATACTTTTAATACCAAAACAGATTACATAAAGAAAGGAGGATAAGAGAATGTCAAGGACTTCAAAGATTACAGCACTCTATGAGCGTTTATCAAGAGATGATGACCTCAATGGTGAGTCAAATTCAATCACCAACCAAAAGAAATACTTGGAAGATTATGCTCGCAGAAATGGGTTCACGAATATTCGCCATTTTACTGACGATGGTTTTTCGGGTGTGAATTTCAATCGTCCGAGTTTTCAAGAACTGATTAAGGAAGTAGAAGCAGGAAATGTCGCAACGATTATTGTTAAGGATATGAGCCGATTAGGACGAAACTATCTGCAAGTCGGCTTTTATACGGAAGTTCTGTTCCCACAGAAAGATGTCCGTTTTCTTGCAATAAACAACAGTATTGACAGCAACAATGCTTCGGATAATGACTTTGCCCCGTTTTTGAATATAATGAACGAGTGGTATGCCAAAGACACAAGCAATAAAATCAAGCTGTGTTTGATGCCCGTATGAAAGACGGAAAGCGATGTAGCGGTTCTATTCCCTATGGATATAACCGATTAGCAACCGACAAACAAACGCTTGTCGTTGACCCTGTGGCTTCTGAGGTGGTAAAGCGTATCTTTCTGCTTGCCAACGAGGGCAAAAGTCCGAGAGCAATCGCTGAATTGCTTACCGAAGAAAAGGTTTTAATTCCGGCAGCACACGCAAAGGAATATCACCCCGAACAGTATAATGGAACGAAGTTTCAGACCCATATACTTGGGGAATGTCAACCATAAGAGCGATTTTGAGCAGACAGGAATATCTTGGTCATACTGTTTTGCGTAAGTCGGTCAGCACCAATTTCAAACTGCACAAAAGGAAAAATACCGATGAAGATGAACAGTATGTATTTTATAATACGCACGAGCCTATCATCTCGCAGGAACTTTGGGACAGCGTTCAGAAGCGAAAGAAACGAGCCAACAGAACAGCGGCAAGAGGAACGCACAGCAATCGTTTAAGCGGTTATCTGTTCTGTGCTGACTGTGGCAGAAGAATGACCTTGCAAACGCATTACAGTAAAAAAGACCGTTCGTTACAGTATTCTTACCGTTGCGGTGGGTATGCCAGCAGAGTAAACTCCTGCACTGCCCATTCGATTAGTGCTGATAATGTTGAAGCCTTGATATTATCGACTGTAAAACGATTATCAAGATTTGTTCTGAATGACGAAGAAGCTTTGCAAAGGAACTTCAAGTATTGTGGAACGAAAAGCAGACAGAAAAGCCAAAGCACAATAAATCGGAGTTGCAGCGTTTTCAGAAGCGATACGATGAACTGTCAAAACTTATTCGTGGGTTGTATGAAAATCTTGTTTCGGGATTACTGCCCGAAAGACAGTACAAGCAACTAATGAAGCAGTATGATGATGAGCAGGCTGAACTGGAAACGAAAATTGAGGAAATGCAAAAGGAACTGACCGAAGAAAAGGCGAATACGGTTGATATTAAGCATTTCATTTCTTTGATACGCAAGTGCAAAGAGCCGACAGAAATTTCCGATTTGATGTTTGCCGAACTCATTGACAAGATTGTGGTTTATGAAGCAGAGGGTGTGGGAAAAGCAAGGACACAAAAGGTTGATATTTATTTCAACTATGTGGGGCAGGTCGATATTGCCTACACAGAAGAAGAACTTGCTGAAATCAAGGCACAGGAAGAACAGATTGAAATGGAACGACTGGCAAAACAGCGTGAGCGTGAAAAAGTTTACCGAGAGAAGCGAAAGGCGAAAAAACTCGCTGAAAACGGTGGAGAAATCGTAAAAGCAAAGGTATGCCCCCATTGTCAAAAGGAGTTTGTACCTACAAGCAACCGACAGATATTCTGTTCAAAGGATTGTTGCTATCAGGCAAGGCAAGACCAAAAGAAAGCCGACAGAGAAGCAGAAAAAGGAAATCATTATTATCGTCAGCGTGTCTGTGCTGTGTGTGGCAGTACCTACTGGCCTACACACAGTCAGCAGAAATTCTGTTCCGAAGAATGTCAAAAACAAAATCACAACGAAAAATCTTTGGAATTTTACCATAAGAAGCAAAAGGAGAAATCAAAATGCAAAGATTTATTACAGACGAAAGAACCGGTATCCAGTACGAACTCATCGGAGATTATTACTATCCCTGCTTGACGATAGAAAACGAAGAACCGCCCACTCTCACAAAATACGGAAGAATGAGGGAAAGATATTTAAGGGAACACAGGAAAATCTTGTATATCAATCTGCTTACAAGCGGAAAGTTATATGAACACCTTGCCGATATTGATACTTCGGCGTGTGATATGGCGGAGTATCTGATAAAGGAAATGGCAAGAAAGCAGGGTGTGACGGAAGAACTGAAAGGAAAGGATATGATGAAATGGATAGGATTGATGAACAATATCCGAGCCTGTGCAGATGAGATTGTATTGAACGATATTGTGTATTCTTAATAGCATACCAGCCGAAAAGGAACTGCTGTCTTAACGGATGGCAGTTTTTCTTTTTCGGGAAGTATTTAAGAAGTTATTAAGTCGTGAGTATAATCGAAGTGGCTAAGTTGAAAAATTCACAAAAATATGGTACAATACGTCTAAATCAGCGAGATAAATCCGAAGTTGTGGAGGTAAAATATAGATGAATCAAGGTAGAATTATTGTAATCACAGGTGCGCCGGGGACAGGAAAAACTACAACGGCATCTGTTGTTGCAAAAGAATCAGATTTGGAAAAGTCTGTACATATGCACACAGATGACTTTTATCATTATTTGAGTAAAGGGGCAATACCACCGCATTTGCCAGAATCAAATGAGCAAAATTTGATTGTCATTGAAGCGTTTTTAGAAGCTGCGAAGCGATATGCTCGTGGTGGATATGATGTAATTGTAGATGGCATTGTAGGACCGTGGTTTTTAGAGCCGTGGCTCAACATTGTTCAAGAGCATTATGAAGTACACTATATCGTTTTAAGGGCAAGTAAAGAAGAAACCATGAAGCGAGCTATCGAACGCTCAAAGTTAGACAGAGAAACAAATATTGAATTAGTTGAAACAATGTGGAATCAATTTTCCAATTTAGGAATCTATGAATTAAATGTTATAGATACAACTGCGCATTCAATCAAAGATACTGTTTCAGCAGTAAAAGAAAAAATAGTAAGCGGTACGGCCTTACTATTTTAGACAATTATTGGTGGTAAGTTTGTTAAAATTAGAACATTCAAATTGCCTAATCAAGAATTGCCAGAAAATGTTTATTATTATGACTCTATTTAGTTATTAAGAATGAGGTGCAAAGATGGATATTATAAGTAGAAAATACATAAATGAAGGCTTTAATAGTAAGGCATATATTATAAATGATGATTATATTTTACTTGATGGAGTAAATCAAAATTCATATAAAAACTATCAAAAATATGTGAACGTAATTAATCAAATAAGTAATGTTAAATCGTTGGAAATACCAAGAATTATTGAATTGATTGAGCCTTGCGAAGAATATCCAAATGGCGCATTAATTTATAAAATGATTAAAGGACATACTTTTAGAAAAGAACATATTGAAATAGTTAATTTAGATAATATTGCTAAAAAACTCGCTGAATTTATGGATGAATTATATGAAATAAGAGTTGATTTTGATAAAGATGAATATATAAAAAATGAATTAGAAATAACTGAACAAAGTGTTATTGAATTAAAAGAATATTTAAGTGAATCTAATTATGAAAAAATATTATCTTGGTTTAATGAATATAAAAACTATTTATTAACATTTAATGATTATCATTTTATACACGGAGATTTATGGTATGAGAATTATATTCTTAACGATAATAACGAATTAGTTGGAATAGTGGATTTTGAAGGCTCTGGTATGGGTGATCCTGCTTATGATATTGCTGCACTTTATTATTTAGGAACAGGTTTTATAAATAAGGTATTAAGTTATTATAAATATACAGATGAAGATTTAATCAAAAGAGTATCAATGTTAATAAAGGCACGTGAAATTGCTGATTTTGATGATATGGTTAAAAACTATCCGGAAGAAGTAGAAGAACAAGTTGATAAAATAAAGAAAGTTTTATAAATGGTGGTACAAATGGATATATATGAGTTAATGAAACAAGTTAATGAATGGGTTAAAGAAATATTACAAGATAATTATGTTGGAGTTTATTTTCACGGCTCATTAAGATTAGGAAGTTTTAATCCGAATAAATCTGATTTAGACTTTATTATAGTTGTAAAAGAAAAAATAAATTCAGAAACAAAACAATTTATTTGGGATAAAATGTTAGAAAATGAGCAATTATTTCCTAAAAAAGGTTTTGAATTTAGTGTTGTACTAGAAGATAATTGTAGAAATATAAAACATCCAATACCTTACGAACTTCACGGTAGCAGAGATTGGATAGAAAGATATAAGGAAGATAAAACAATAGTCATCAATGATGATTATAAAGTTGACCCTGATCTAGCAAGTCATTTCAATGTTATAAATGTTCCAAATGATAAGATGGATTTTGGTAAGCCATCAAAAGAAGTGTTTTCAAAAGTACCAAAGGAATACATTATTGATTCCAATTATTCTGATACATTAGATTGTGTAGAAGAAATTGTGAATAATCCCGTATATTGTATTTTAAACCTTTGTAGATTTTATGCACTAATCAGAGATGATTTAACTTTATCAAAATATGATGGTGGTAAATGGGCATTAGAAAATATGGATTCAAATTATAATGATGTTATTAAAAATGCTATGGAAGATTATTTAAGTGATACAAATAATAGTTATGATAATACAAGATTAAAGGAATTTGCTGGGGAAGCAATTAGTTTAATTAATGATTGTGTAAATACTAATAAAATTAGAAAATAAAATAGTAGATGGAGTTGAGATAGATGGAATATAAATTATTAGAAGAACAAGATTTGGAACTTATGCTAGATTTTGTTGATGATGAAAATACAAAATATAATGTAGATGTTTTAAAAAAATTTATAGATAATAAAAATGATTTTGGATTTATTGCAAAGATAAATAATAAGATAGTAGGTTTTGCTTTTGGTTATATTTTATTAAAACCAGATGGAAGAAAAGTATTCTATCTTGACGCTATTGATGTTATGCCAGACTTTCAAGGCAAAGGTTATGGAACAGGTTTAATATCATTTGCTCGTGATTATGCTAAAACTATTGATTGTTATGAAATGTTTTTAATAACAAATAGAAGTAATATTTCTGCTTGTAAATGTTATGAAAAAGCAGGAGGAATAAATGACGCAGATGATGAAGTAGTGTATGTGTATGATTTTAGGGAGGAAAATTAATGGAAATAGTACAAGATAAAATAAGAATAAGAACTTTGACAAATGATGATTTTCCTTTAATGCTAAAATGGTTAACTGATGATAGAGTATTAGAATTTTATGGTGGTAGAGATAAAAAATATACATTAGAATCATTAAAAGAGCATTATACTGAAAAATGGGAAGATGAAGTATTTAGAGTAATTATAGAATATGATAATGTTCCTATTGGATATGGACAAGTATATAAAATGTATGATGAACTTTATTCTGATTATCATTATCCAAAAACAAATGAAATAGTTTATGGAATGGATCAGTTTATAGGAGAACCTGAATATTGGAGTAAAGGCATTGGCTCAAAATATACAAAAATGATTTTTGAGTTTTAAAAAAGAAAGAAATGCTAATGCAGTTATTTTAGACCCTCATAAGAATAATCCAAGAGCAATTAGGTCATATCAGAAATCTGGATTTAGAATAATTGAAGATTTGCCAGAACACGAGTTGCACGAGGGTAAAAAAGAAGATTGCTATTTAATGGAATATAGGTATGATGATAATGTTACAAATGTTAAAGCAATGAAATACTTAATAGAACATTACTTTGAAGATTTTAAAGTTGAAAGTATTAAGGTAATTGGTAGTGGATATGATAGTGTAGCATATTTAGTAAATGGAGAATACATATTTAAAACAAAATTTAGTGCTAATAAGAAAAAAGGATATGAAAAAGAAAAAGCAATTTATGATTTCTTAAATCAAAGATTAAATACTAATATAAAAATACCAAATGTAAAATATTCATATTTTAGTGATGATATTTCTATATTAGGTTATAAAGAAATAAAAGGAACTTTTTTAACACCAGAAATATATTTTGCTTTATCAAAAGAAAAGCAAGAATTATTAAAGCAAGATATTGCTATGTTTTTAAGACAAATGCACGATTTAGATTATAGTGAAATAAGTTTGTATACGATAGACAATAAACAAAATGTTTTGGAAGAATATCAATTACTCAAAGACACAATATATGATAGTCTTACTGATATTGAAAAACAATATGTAGAAGACTTTATGCAAAGATTACATAGTACAACTATATTTGATGGTAAAAAATGCTTATGCCATAATGATTTTAGTTGTAATCATTTATTACTTGATGATGAAAATAGATTATGTGGTGTAATAGATTTTGGAGATTCTGGAATTATAGATGAATACTGTGATTTCATATATTTGCTAGAAGATAGTGAAGAAGAAATTGGCGTGTCTTTTGGAGAAGATATATTAAGATTATACGGAAATATTGATATTTCAAAAGCAAAGGAATATCAAGATGTTGTAGAACAATATTATCCAATAGAAACTATTGTATATGGTATTAAAAATAATAGACCTGATTTTATAGAAAAAGGTAGAAAAGAGATTTATATAAGAACTCGCAAAGATGAAAAATTAAGGAAGTGATGATATGGTTAAAAACTATCCGGAAGAAGTAGAAGAACAAGTTGATAAAATAAAGAAGTTTTATAAATGGTGGTACAAATGGATATATATGATTTAATGAAACAAGTTAATGACGCATTCAATCAAAGATACTGTTTCAGCAGTAAAAGAAAAAATAGTAAGCGGTACGGCTTTACTATTTTAGACAATCCCAGTTTGTCAGTATCTTAAATAGAATATATGTGACAGAAAACATCGTAGAAATACGGTGTTTTCTGTTACCCAAAACCCCACAATTTCATACATAACCACAGGTTAGTACGAATACCTTGTGTGATTTTTTGAAAGGCTTAGAAAGGCAATTTTGCCCGATTTTCGCCCCGAAAAATGACAGAAACAAGGCAGTAAGTATCTTCCCTGTGGTTTTTTGTTTTCAGGCGGAAAGGAGGATTGATATGCGAGAATGAGCAAGAAACGGAAACAAGAGTGGGCGTTGTTTCTGAATGAAAGAAATCGCATTACCTACAACGAACTTTGCAGAAAGTGCAGTAATGACTGCAAGCAGAGTTTCCGCTGTATCGTAGTGCTTTGCCCGAAGTATTTATCGAAAAGGAGAACGAAGAACAATGAAGCAGACGGAAAATGAAATGAATGTAAATGGTAAGCGCTTAATTTTTTGGTATGATAAAAAATCCCCGACTACTTTTCAGTAGCCGGAGCACCTTGACAATTCACATATGATTGATTTGATTCGTTTGCACGACGTTCGATTTCAGCTTTGACGGTT
>ENA-OQJH01000251-OQJH01000251.1-human-gut-metagenome-genome-assembly--contig:-NODE-251-length-31367-cov-2.769974_pt1 | contig 31367 bp, 32 predicted proteins | sample MGYA00242597_ERZ504763 | MGnify/ENA primary metagenome ERZ504763 (study PRJEB26092, sample SAMD00036359) | human gut metagenome | host: Homo sapiens | study: EMG produced TPA metagenomics assembly of...
CGGCTTCGGAACGCAAGGAACTGGTGATGATTTCAGACGGGGAAAGGTTAAGTGCTGGTCAATGTGGATATCTTCTCCGAAGGTTTCGACTGTCCCGATGTGGAGTTCGTGCAGCTGGCACGTCCCACGCTTTCCCTGGCGAAATACCTGCAACAGGTAGGACGTGGTTGAGGAGATCGGCAAACAAGGAGTCCTGTATGCTGATAGACAATGTGGGTCTGTACCGCATCTTCGGTCTGCCTGCCCGGAACCATGACTGGGCGGCGATGTTCGAGGGACGGATGATTGGCAACGCGCTGTCCCGGGCACGGATGGAAACAGGCAGGCTGTCCGTATCCGGCCCGCTGCCGGAAGATGAAAGGCAGCGGGAGGATGAACTGGAGGTGGTGATAACGCACGACCGGCTGATGGACTTCCTTACAAACCGGAGGGATTCCGCAACAGAGAAAGAAGGACAGCCCGTTTTGAAAAGTTATTATGACAGACAAAGCGGGCTTTGGGGATTGAGGCGCGGGGAGAGGATGACGGTAAGGCCCCGGTATCCGGAAGTGTTTGATATTTGTGGAGACTGGGCGGCAGTGAGATTCGGGAATAACCGGGCAGGTGTGGTGAATGAGACCGGACAGTCCGGAATACAGCTGGACCGCTGCCGGAAAATGAAGTTCATGAAGGAGGATTTGCTTGCCGTGACAGACTGTGCGGGCAATGAATCTTACATCGACCTGAAGGTAAACAGAACCTATCGGGAGAAACCCGTGGTGTTGTCATTCGGCTGTATGGAATTGCCATACGGCGGTGTGGAGCTGCTGAAGGTGGGAGCGTTCTTTTTTAGCCGTACCGGAAAACCGTATGTCACCATGCGCGGGGTGGATCAGAACGGCATCTACTTTTATGATTTTTATCTGAAGATACCGGATTACCGTGTTCCGAAGGACTGCCACTGGTGGATCCTGTCTGGACTACCTTGTTTGATGTTTTCGCCTGTGTGCTGGCAGGGGATGAGGAGGAAGTGTATTGGTGCTGTGGCCGTCTGGCGGACCGGAGCATTGTGGTGATGGACGGGAACGGGAATTATTATCATGTGGAAAAAGGGAAGGAAAAGCGGTATATAGCCTGTAACGCTCCCCGGCCGGGCGAGGAAGATTTCCATACGGTGATGGAACGTCTGAAGGAAGAAGCCGGGCGGCGTGCCGGGATAGCTCAACGGAAACAATTGCAGGAAGAGGAACAGAAAAGGCTGAAAAGGTTGGAAGAGATCAGGGATGCATTGCCTTTCCGGATGGGGATGAAATGGGGCTTGAAACTGGGGGAACGTATCATTGTGCCTCCCAAATACAGGAAGATTCTGCCTCCTGTGGGCTATTATTGCGCTTACGAGGAAAACGCCTGCCAATGGGGAATAATGGCTCTGGACGGAAAAGTGGTGGTGGAGGCCAGATACCAGAAGGTGGATATAGAATGCAACGGTACGGTGCATCTGACGGTGATTCCGGGTAAGGTGAAGACCATAAAACTCTGAGCGTCTGCCGGAACGGAGTGCAAATGGCACAAATAGGAACCGGGATAAATTTGTGTCATTTGCGTCATTTGCATTCTAAATAGTCATCACTAGGTAATTTAACACTATGCCTTAAGCGACTGGTTAATGCTGTCAATATAATCCAGAATCTCCTGTCTGCCTGTTTTCTTTTCAGAGGAGGATACGAAATGAGGAGGGAGTTCTTCCCACTGTTCTGTCAGTTTTTTCAGATATTTGTTTACATTATCCTTAACCTTGCCATTGGTCAGCTTGTCGGCTTTGGTGAAGATGATAGAGAAGGGTACTCCATTTTCTCCCAGCCATTCCATGAATTCCAAGTCTATTTTCTGAGGTTCCAGACGGCAGTCTATCAATACAAACAGATTGGTCATTTGCTCGCGTTCCAGGATATAATCCTCGATAATCTGCTGTATCTTTTCTACCTGTTTCTTGCCCCGGGAGGCATATCCGTATCCCGGTAAATCTACCAGATACCATTCTTTATTGATCAGAAAGTGATTGATCAGCAAAGTCTTCCCCGGAGTGGAGGAAGTCATAGCCAGTTTGGGACGTTTGGTCAACATATTTATCAGACTCGATTTACCTACATTTGAACGGCCGATAAATGCATATTCGGGCAGGTTGTCCTGCGGGCATTTCTCTACTTTTGTGTTACTTACTACAAATTCTGCACTGAGTATTTCCATAATTCTTTGTTTTTATACTTAAACAAGTCAGCCCCATAAAAGTCAGGAAGCCGTTAAACATTAACATTTCATAGCCAACTGATAGCCGGTGGAGGTGAACACCAGCCGGTCTATGGCATAGCATAATAGCGGCGAGGCGATGGCTATGTAAGGAACAAAACGGTCGCGCGGCCGCATTGGGGTGAACAGCCCGAATGCAAACAGCCCCAATAACGGGCCGTAAGTGTACGAGGCGATGGTATAGATAGCGTCAATGACACTCTTGTTGTTTACTGCCTTGAACAGCAGGATGAATCCGATAAAGAGGACTGATATGCAGAAGTGCACGAGCTTCCTCCGTCTTTCCGCTTCTTTGCCGGACAAATGGCTTATGCCCGCTATGTCTATACAGAAGCTGGTGGTGAGGGCGGTCAATGCCGAATCGGCGCTGGAAAAGGCGGCTGCAATGATGCCGATGGTAAAGAATATCAGTACGGCGAATCCCAGATGGCCTTCCGCCGCAAACAAGGCAGTATCTCATCCCCGGCTGCCGGCAGGGGGATGTTCAGTTGCGAGGCGAACAATAACAGCAGGATTCCGAGTGACAGGAACAGGAAATTGACCGGAACGAATGAGATGCCGTAGCAATACATGTTCTTTTGGGCTTCATGCAGGTTCTTGCACGACAGGTTCTTTTGCATCATATCCTGATCCAGCCTGTCATGACAATCGTGATGAAGATGCCGCTGAAAAACTGCTTGAAGAAGTTCTGTTTGCTGTGCCAGTCGTCAAAAACAAAGATACGGCTGTGTTCATTTTCCCGGATGGCATGTACCAGTCCCGGAAAATCCAGATTCAGTTGGCCGGAAACCTCATAAAGTATTAATCCCAGCGCCAGCAGCAGGCAGAGTGTCTGCAAGCTGTCCGTCCACACAATCGTGCGTATGCCGCTGCGGCGGGTGTATAGCCAGATCAGTAAGACAATCCCTATCACCGTGGCGGCGAAAGGAATATGAAAGGCGTCGAATACATAATGCTGGAGGATAAGGCATACCAGATAGAGGCGTGCTGCGGCTCCGATGATTTTGGACAGAAGGAAAAAAGAGGCTCCCGTCTTATAAGCGTGTTTTCCGATCCGGTCTCCCAGATAAGTGTAGATGGAGGTCAGGTTCAACCTGTAATAAAGCGGCAGCAGAACGTGGGCGATGATGAGATAGCCTATGAAGAAACCGAAACAGGTCTGCATATAGTCATGTCGATGCCGCGTACCATACCCGGGACGGAAACGAAGGTAACTCCTGAAAGGGAGGCTCCGATCATTCCGAAAGAAACAATATACCAGGGAGAACGGCGGTTGCCGCGAAAGAACGCGTCATTATCGGAATGACGGCCGGTAAGGCGGGCTACAAGCAGCAGCATTCCGAAATAGAGCAGTATGGTCAGCAGAATATAAATTCCGTTCATGTTATTTTTTGAGTGCAAATGTACTCAAAATCGTTGAAATTGCGTAAGTTTGCATCCATTATAATACAAAATAACTGATGAACCAACAATATCCGTCCATGCTGCTGGAAAAAGCGGTAGGAGAGTTTGCCAAGTTGCCGGGTGTGGGACGCAAGACCGCCATGCGGCTGGTATTGCATCTGCTCAGACAGGATACAGCTGTGGTAGAGGCGTTTGGTAATGCGATGATTACCTTGAAACATGAAGTGAAATATTGTAAAGTGTGCCATAATATATCGGACACGGAAACTTGCCGTATCTGTTCCAATCCGGCGCGGGACGCTTCCACGATCTGTGTGGTGGAGAGTATCCGTGATGTGATGGCGGTGGAAGCCACGCAGCAGTACAGGGGGCTGTACCATGTCCTGGGGGGAGTCATCTCGCCCATGGATGGCATAGGCCCTTCCGATCTGCAGATAGAAAGTCTGGTGGAACGGGTGAAAGGCGGTGAGGTGAAGGAAGTGATCCTTGCCTTGAGCTCGACGATGGAGGGGGACACGACGAATTTCTATATCTCGCGCAAGCTGGACGGCATGGACGTGAAGCTGAGTGTGATAGCGCGTGGTATCTCTATCGGGGATGAGTTGGAATATACGGATGAAGTGACGTTGGGACGTTCCATCATAAATCGTACTTTGTTTACGGGAACGGCATAAACTGGGAAAAACAGAAAGAGATGGAAAAGAAGATAAAACAATTGCTGCGATACTTGCAGATAGAATATGTGGCGGTATGGGTGTTGCCTTTGCTCCTGGTGGCTCTTTATGAAACAGGGGTGATGACCGAGGGGGCTTACGCGGGCGATGTCCGTATGGATTATGTCTTGCAGACGGTAGGAATTTTATTGGCGGTGGGGTTGATTCCTTTATCGCTCCGGCTGTTCAGCCTTTCCTTGGTGAAGAATGTGAAACAGCGTTCATTGCCGGAAGCCTTGAGAAGTTATCGCCGCTGGAGTGAGATAAGGACAGGGATGCTGGTGGTTCCCGTATTGGTGAACTTGTCATTTTATTATCTGACTCTGAACAACACGGGTGTATTGTGTGCCATGATGGCGCTGATCTCTTCCCTGTTCTGTGTCCCTACCCGCAAGCGGATGCTGGATGAGCTGGATTTGGTAAAAGAGGAGAATGAGGAGCCTGCTTTATGATGAGTGACCGGCATTTTCAAGGAACGGGATAAGGCTCCGTGCGCCGGAGCCGGAAGACTTGGAAGTCATGTTCCGTTTTGAGAATGCTACGGATGTGTGGGAAATGAGCAATACCACAGGCCCGTATTCGCGTTTTCAGTTGAAGCAGTACATAGAGCAGACCCAGAATGATTTGTTTGCCGACCGCCAGTTACGCCTGATGATAGAAAACGGGAACCGGCAGGTGGTGGGGATGGTGGATGTATGTTCATTTGACCTTTGCACAACCGGGCCGAGGTGGGGATTATGGTGGATAAATCTTGTCGCAGGCAGGGGATAGGGCGTAATGCCCTGGCTTTGCTGGAAGAACACTGTTTCCGTTATCTGGGAATTCATCAGTTGTTTGCCTATATCGCTGTGGAAAACCTTCCTTCCCGCAGGCTCTTTGCGGCGTGCGGGTACAAAGAGAGTGCGGTATTGAAAGAGTGGGCGCATACGTTTGGCGGTGGATATACAGATGTGCTGGTTGTCCAGAAGCTGAATCTCAGTTGAGGGAGGGGTATTGGGGATAGCGGGCCCAAATGGCGTATTTCCCTCCCATTTCGTTCAAACTGGTATGCCATAAGTCGCGGAAGTGCTGGTTGAGCAACGTTTCTTTCCCGGCTTTTCCTATGAGCCATGAGTTTTCTTTTATTTCTTTGGCAAGTTGTCCATGATCCATCCCGCGTAACCGGCAAAGAAACGGATCACTCCTTCAATGGGCTTCCCGTCCAGTATATATTGTTGCACGGCATTGAAATCACCATTCAGATAAAGTCCGTTTCCCAGAGGCAGTGCGCTTCCAGATCTTTTAGCGTATGCAGGAAAAAAATTGTCTCCCGGCTCACCGGCCCGCCTTTATACACCGGGACCCGCTGTGCGAATTCCAATTCGGGGATGAGATCATTGAGCAGAATGTGGTAACGGAAATCTTTATTCATGATAATACCCATACTTCCCTCGTCATTATGCTCGATAAGAAGCACGACTGCTCTTGTAAAGTGGTAGTCGTTCATTGAAAGGGGAAGGATATAAGGATGCTTCCCTGTTGTGGAAGTACTTTATTTGATTCTACTTGAAAAACATGCATATCCATAGTTGCGTTTCCTTTTATTTACACGACTAATATACATATTATATTTAAAAAATACATGAAGTGCTCTTCTTTTTTTTGTTATTTTTATTTTTTCTTGTATCTTAAATTGGCTTATTATCAGAGTTGATGTAAAAAGTTCAAGAAAATATTCGTAAAATGCTTGCAGATATCGAAATTTTGCGTACCTTTGCAACCGCAATCGAGAGAGATGCAGTATAAGAAAAATGAAATTTGGTGCGTTAGTTCAGTTGGTTAGAATACATGCCTGTCACGCATGGGGTCACGGGTTCGAGTCCCGTAGCACGCTTCTCAAGAAAGAAAAATTAGGAAAAGCTCTGATTCTTAACGGAATCAGGGCTTTTTTATTTGTTTGAAGTGAAGCGGGATATAGCGTTTCTGCGAAGTATGTCAGGGTTATTGAACATTCGTCTGTATCAGATTCATAAAGACTGGTATGTCGTGAAGCTTTGATAAATCGCAAAACGAAATGATTATGTTGGTTGATAGCTTGTTTTATGAATAAAATCGGTTACAATATGTAAAATATCATATAGGTATTTCCCTTGTTCTTTTTAAGGATAGAAAATAGGAATTATGGTCCTTTATAGTAGAAATAAGAGAGTTATATAAAAAATAGCTTGTGAAAAATATCTGTTTTTTTTGTTTTGATGTAATTCTTTATTAATTTTGTAGTCTATTACATTAACGTAGATATTTGTAGATAACACACGCACATTTTTGAAATGAAAAACATTAGTTTCGTATTGATGTTTATTCCTTTAATCTCTTTTGCACAGACATATAAATATATAGGGATAGAGGATGGACTCAGTAACCGTAGGATATTTGATATCCAGAAAGATTCTAAAGGGTATATGTGGTTTTTGACTAATGAGGGCATGGACCGCTATGATGGTAAGGAAATAAGGCACTATAAGTTGCTGGATGAAAGTAAAAGTTTGACCTCCTCTATTTATCTTGGGTGGTTATATAAAGGAGATGAGGGGCGTTTATGGGTGATTAGCAAGAAAGGAGGTGTCTTTTACTATGATGAATTATATGACCGGTTCAAGGTAGTGTATAAATTGTCCGATGCCTCAGAAGGGGTTACGTGTGGGTATATGGATCATAGTGATAATATATGGTTGTGCGGCAAGGACTCTATTGTACTTTATAATATAAAGGATACTGGTATCCGTAAGGTAGCTAACGTGATGCATGGAAATGTACAAATGGTAGAACAAGTAGATAGCAGCCATTTTTTCATTGCGACTGAAAGGGGAATACGCTTTACGGAATTGAAAAATAATGCATTGAGAGTTATTCCGATAGAATCTTTGTGTGATATCAGTTCACAAGTGAATGAATTGTATTTTCATTCGGCATCTCAAAAATTATTTGTCGGAACCTTTGAGGAAGGTATTTTTGCTTTTGATATGAACACTCGCCAGATTGTCCGTTCCTCTATTGATTTGAGTGATGTAAATATTACCAGAATCTGTCCTTTGAATGAGAAAGAACTGCTGATTGCTACGGAAGATGGGAATACATAAAGTGGATGTGAATACATGTGTTACACATCCTTATATTACTGCTGATTATGAAAGCAATAATACAATGAACGGAAACAATATTAATGTTGTTTATATTGATGAAGAAAAACGTATTTGGCTGGCTAATTATCCGACAGGAGTTACGATAGTGGATAATCGGTATAAAAATTATTATTGGATAAAACATTCTATTGGGAACCAGCAGTCGTTGGTAAACGACCAGGTACATTCTGTCATTGAGGATAGTGATGGAGATTTGTGGTTTGGAACCAGTAACGGAATCAGCCTTTATAACAGACAAACTAAAAAGTGGCACTCGTTTTTAAGCTCTACTGATCATCATTGAAGGATAAAAATCATATTTTCATTACTTTATGTGAGGTTTCTCCTGGAATAATATGGGCGGGGGGATATACCTCCGGTTTGTATAAAATTAATAAAGAGAGTTTGTCTGTAGAATATTTCTCTCCTTTTTTGCTTACTTCTATAAATATGCAGCCGGATAAATATATTCGTGGTATGATAAAGGATTCGCAGGGATATATATGGTCGGGAGGATTCTATAATTTGAAGTGCTTTGATCTAAAGGATAATAGTGTCCGTTTGTATCCGGGGGTAAGCTCGATAACGCTATTGCGGAAAAAGATAGTCGCCACATGTGGATTGGTACAGTTGCAGGGCTTTATCTGCTGGATAGAGATTCCGGCGATTATCAATATATCGCAATGCCTGTAGAGTCTAGCTATATCAATACACTGTATCAGTCGGCTGATGGGTTGTTATATATAGGAACGAATGGTTCGGGAGTACTGACTTATGATCATCGTAATAAAAATTTTGTACATTATTATACAGGTAATTGTGCATTGGTTTCTAATAATATATATACCATTTTACCTGAAATGGATGGATGTATCATTATGAGTACGGAGGATGGAATTACTAGTTTTCAGATAAAAGATAAAACTTTTCACAATCGGACCAGCGAGCAGGGACTTTTGTCGGCATGTTTTAATCCGTCTTCCGGTACATTATGCAGGAATGGAGGTTTTGTTCTGGGGAGTACGGATGGTGCTGTTGAATTTCCGGAAAATTGAGATTCCCTACTTATGTTTACAAAAAAATGATATTAAGCGATTTTCAGATATCTTATCAGCCGGTTTATCCTGGAGATGAAGATTCTCCATTGGAAAAAGATATAAATGAAACGCAGGTCTTAAAGCTGAATTATGATCAGAATACTTTTTCTTTGGTATTATCTTCTATTAATTATGATTATCCCTCTAATGTGTTGTTTTCATGGAAATTGGATGGATTTTACAATGAATGGAGCCAGCCGGGAACTTCTAATCTCATACGTTATACAAGTTTGGATCCCGGTAAATACACGCTGCGCATCCGGGCTGTTTCCAAAGAGGAACAACAATTGGTTTTTGAAGAACGTGTACTGACAATTATGATAGCCCGTCCTTTGTGGTTGAGTTTTTGGGCTATATTAGGGTATGTGATTCTTGCGTTATCCCTATTTGTTATTATTTATCGTGTCTTGAATTTAAAGAAGCAAAAAAAAAAATGTCAGATGAGAAAACTCGTTTTTTTATCAATACGGCTCATGATATCCGTACACCGCTTACATTGATAAAAGCCCCTTTGGAGGAATTGTTTGAGAAAGAAGTTTTAGTGACCGTGGAAAGAAAAGGATGAAGATTGCCTTAAGGAATGTAGATGTACTGTTGCGGCTGACTACTAATTTGATAAATTTTGAACGGACGGATGTTTATTCTTCTGAGTTGTTTATTGCTCAATATGACTTGAAATCTTATTTACAGGATGTTTGTGATACTTTCCGTTCTTATGCTGCTTTTAAACATTTGGATTTTACCTGCGACTGTAATGTGGAGGAAGGACTGGAAGTATGGTTTGATAAAGAGAAGATGGATTCTATTTTGAAAAATCTGATCTCGAATGCGATGAAATATACACCTGAATATGGTATGGTTCGTGTTTCGGTGCAGGAGAATAAGGATACTTGGAAACTGGAAGTGAAAGATACAGGTATCGGAATATCATCTAAAGAACATAATAAATTGTTCAAGATGCATTTTCGTGGAGTAAACGCTATTAATTCGAAATCACAGGGAGTGGCATCGGCTCATGCTGACACGAACTGATACGTCTGCACGGTGGTGAAATAGAGGTAAAAAGTGTGGAACATCAGGTACTACTATAAAGGTAACTTTTTTAAAGGGGCGGGAACATTTGCGTAAATGTATTCAGATTGAGCCTGAACGGGAAATGAAGAAAGGAAGGATGGATGAGATTGCGGTTGCAGATCATTCTGGGAAATCTTCTGAAATTGTTGATAATGGTGCTTTACCACGCATTTTAGTAGTGGAAGATAATGATGAATTGCGGACTTACCTGATAGATTCTCTTTCGGATATATATAATGTGCAGGCTTGTTGTAATGGAAAAGAAGCATGCATCATTGTGAAGGAGTTTTGGCCGGAACTTATCTTGTCGGATATTATGATGCCCGAAATGGGAGGGGATGAATTGTGTGTGACTATAAAAGGTGATATAGAAACGTCTCATATTCCATTTTGTTGTTAACGGCGTTGGGGGACGAACGGAATATTCTGGAAGGGTTGAAAGTAGGGGCGGACGATTATATTACCAAACCTTTTAATTTGAAAATCCTGAGAGCGAGAATTGCTAATCTGCTTGCAAATAGAGCATTGCTGCGCGAAAAATATGGCTCTTTGAATATGACCGCAGAAATATTGGAAGAGCCGGTAGGAAAAAATTGTTTAAATGCCTTGATTGGAAATTTATATCGGGGGTGCGTAAAAACGTGGAGGATAATTTGGATGATCCTGATTTTACTGTAGATTCGCTTTGTTCATTGCAAAACATGAGTCGCTCCAGTTTTATAATAAATTGAAAGCATTGACAGGACAGGCGCCGGCAGATTATATCCGGCTGATACGCTTAAACCGTGCGGCGGAATTGTTGAAAGAGGGTGGAAAGTCCGTATCAGAAGTGGCAGAAATGACTGGCTTTTGTGATGGTAAATATTTCCGTGAAGTATTCAAGAAACATTTTAAAGTGAGTCCAAGTAGATATGGAAAAGAAGAACCTCTCAGGGTGGATGCTGAATAGGAATATGATTATCAGATAGGGAGGAGTTGTAATATTTGGTCTTTTCTTTATCATAATTGTTTTTTAGACAATAAAATGCCTCTGTCTTTTCGTTTGTATGGTTAATAGAATTATATTTGTACATTATACAATATCTATTGACCATGAAAACTTATTCATTATTAGCAGGCATTTTATTGTCTTTTTCGTTATCTGTTCAGGCAGGTGATCTGAAATTGTGGTATAAGCAACCTGCCGGAACGTGGGTGGAAGCGCTTCCGGTCGGCAATTCCCGGATGGGAGCGATGGTATATGGCGGAACGGCCCGTGAAGAACTTCAACTAAACGATGAAACCATGTGGGGAGCAGTCCTTACCGGAATGACAGGCCGGAAGCATTGAAAAGTCTGCCCCAAGTGCGTGAACTGATTTTTGCCGGAAAAACATGGAGGCTCAAAACTTGATTCAAGATAATTTTTATGCCGGGAAACATGGTATGCCCTATCAAACAATCGGCAGTTTGATTATAGAAACTCCCGGACATGAAAAGGTAACCGATTATTATCGTGATCTGGATTTGGAACGTGCGGTGGCTACTACTCGCTATAAAGTGGATGGCGTGACTTTTCAACGTGAAGTTTTGCATCATTTCCTGATAAGGTGATAGTGGTCCGTTTGACAGCAGACCGGCCGGGGAAACTGAATTTTAAGGTCGGATATGTGTCGCCATTGGAACATAAAGTCAGCAGGAAAGGAAAAAAATTGGTTCTGACTGGAAAGGGTAGGGATCATGAGGGAGTGAAAGGATTGATTCGTATGGAAACACAGACGCAGGCTGATGTGGATGGGGGTAAGGTGAAAATTGATGACCAAAACATTACAGTGGAAGGAGCGGACAGTGTTACTCTGTATGTTTCATCGGGTACGAATTTTATTAATTATCACGATATAAGTGGCAATGAGAGTAAAAAAGCGTCTGGATATCTTTCTCTGGCATTGGGACGCCTTATAGTCAGGTTTTACAGGAGCATATAGCTCTTTATAAAGAGCAGTTTGACCGTGTAAGATTGGATTTGGGAACCAGTGAGCGGGCTAAGCTGGAAACTGTCAAACGCATCGAACTGTTCAATGAGGGTAAGGATGTTTCTTTGGCGGTGTTGCTTTTTCAGTATGGACGTTATTTGCTTATTTCCTCCTCCCAGCCGGGAGGTCAGCCTGCCAATTTGCAAGGTATATGGAATAATAAACTGGCTGCTCCATGGGATGGAAAATATACCATCAATATTAATACGGAAATGAATTATTGGCCGGCTGAAGTGACCAATCTGAGTGAAACACACCAGCCCTTGTTCGAAATGGTGAAAGAATTATCAGTTACCGGCAGGGAAACGGCACGGACTATGTATGGATGCAACGGATGGGTGGCTCATCACAATACAGATATATGGCGTGCCACCGGTCCGGTGGATAAAGCGTTTTATGGTACATGGCCCATGGGAGGTGCTTGGTTGACTACCCACTTGTGGCAGCATTATTTATATAGTGGGGACAAGCTGTTTCTTTCCGAAGCCTATCCGGCATTAAAAGGAGCTGCTGATTTTATCTTGATTATTTAATTGAACATCCTGAATACGGTTGGATGGTGACTGCTCCGTCCATGTCTCCGGAACATGGACCTTCGGGAGAGGATACTAAAAAAGCTTCAACGATTGTGGCAGGTTGTACGATGGATAATCAGATAATTTTCGATGTGCTTAGCAATGCATTGCATGCGTCAAGAATTCTGAAAATGTCCGCTTCTTATCAAGATTCTTTGCGGTCTATGTTAAATCGTCTGGCCCCGATGCAGATCGGGAAATACAATCAGTTACAAGAATGGCTGGAAGATTTAGATAATCCGAATGACAAGCATCGCCATATTTCTCATGTATATGGATTGTTCCCTAGTAATCAGATATCTCCTTACACTCATCCTTTACTTTTCCAGGCAGCTAAAAATACGTTGTTACAGCGTGGCGACGAAGCTACCGGTTGGTCCATTGGCTGGAAAGTTAATCTGTGGGCCCGTTTGCTGGACGGTAATCATGCGTTCCGGATTATTAATAATATGTTGAAGCTGCTGCCTGGAGATGAAGTGAAAGAAGCTTATCCGCAAGGACGGACTTATCCTAATCTGTTTGATGCTCATCCGCCTTTCCAGATTGACGGCAACTTTGGCTATACTGCCGGTGTGGCTGAAATGTTGTTGCAGAGCCATGACGGAGCTGTACATTTGCTTCCGGCTCTTCCGGATGCTTGGGCCACAGGAAGTGTGCAAGGACTAGTTGCCCGTGGAGGATTTGTGGTGGATATGAACTGGAATGGCGTGCAGCTGGATAAAGCGAAGATTCATTCCCGTTTGGGAGGTAATTTACGTTTACGTTCGTATGTTCCTTTGCGTGGGGTTGGATTAAAAGAGGCAAAAGGTAAGAACCCGAATGAATATTATATGCAGGCAGAGATCAAAGAGCCTTTGATTTCCAAGGAGATAAACCCGCAATACCCTGCTTTGTATAAGGTGTATGAATATGACTTGATGACAGAACAGGGACAAGATTATATAGTGGAGCGTGGGTTATAATACATGAAGATGCCCAAAGTGATTTTTGTATTATTTCACTTTGGGCACTTTTGTAAATGGAAGTGTCATTGTGTAGTTATCAGATGGCTTCCTCCTTTTCCAATTCTAATGCTCTGGGAAAATGATATTGTTTTCCAGGTGGATATGTTCATGTAATGCCTCTTCAAATTGTTTCAATTGTTGTAAAACCAAGCGGAAGCTGGCACAAGCATCTTCAGGGGCGGTGAATCCATTGGTTAATGAAGAGATTTTTTCAAAACGTTCTCCTTCGTGATTATGTTCATCTTCCATCACTTCGATGGGATATAGAATGGTGCCGCAATGGAATTTAGCTACTTTCAAACCTTCCTCTTTGGCTTGGAACATTTCATAAACATAAGGAAATAATACATTCTCTTCTTTTGATAAATGATTTTCCAAATCAAGAAGCGAGTCGCGGAACAGTGCTTGGACTTGCAATAACTCTGGATGATTCTTTGAATGCGCTTCGGTTACTTTGGCTAATAATGCTTCTATTTGCGGACCTTTGGCACGGATTCCCCGATGGTGTATTTTCAATACGTAGTCTATTAATAAATCGATGGGCCATCCGGCAAAGTCAGGAGCATTACTAACCGTATTCTCTTGTAATTCATTTAATTCACGTGCTACTGCTTCGGGATCAATACCGCGGTTCCGGCAGGCTTCTGCAAACGGAGTATTGCCATGGCAGCAAAAATCAATATGGTAACGGGAGAATACTTTGGTTGTATCAAAGTTGCCGGCTACAATTTGTCCGACTGTACATGAATTGTAATTTTTCTGTTTCATAATTATTCCGTTTATTCGTTCATTAATCCTAATTTTTTCATATCACTTTCTACTGTACCGATACCGCTTACTCCAAAGTTCTCGACTAGTACTTTCGTCACGTTGGGCGAGAGGAATGCGGGTAAGGTGGGACCGAGATGAATCTCTTTTATTCCCAAACTGAGTAATGCCAGCAATACGATTACCGCTTTCTGTTCATACCAGGCGATATTGTAAACAATGGGCAGTTCATTGATGTCATGTAGCCCGAATACTTCCTTCAGTTTGAGGGCGATGACTGCCAATGAATAGCTATCGTTACATTGTCCTGCATCTAAAACACGCGGAATGCCATTAATGTCACCTAACCCTAGTTTGTTATAACGATATTTAGCACATCCCGCAGTCAAAATGACTGTGTCTTTGGGGAGCATCTCGGCAAAAGTGGTGTAGTAATCACGACTGCGCATACGCCCGTCACAACCTGCCATGACGATGAACTTACGGATAGCTCCGCTCTTTACCGCTTCTACTACCTTGTCTGCTAGTTGAAATACCTGATTATGGGCAAAACCACCCATGATTTCTCCATGTTCTATTTCTGTCGGTGCGGCACATTGTTTGGCTGTTTCTATTATTTCAGTATAGTCCTTATGTCCTTTCTCATCTGCTGTAATATGCTTGCAACCGGGATATCCGGTAGAATTAGTGGTAAACATGCGTTCTTTATAAGTGGCATTGGGCAGAGGAGGAACGATGCAGTTGGTTGTGAACAGGATAGGACCATTGAACGAGGTAAACTCCTCCCGTTGTTTCCACCAGGCATTTCCATAGTTTCCTACAAAATGTGTATATTTTTTAAATGCCGGATAGTAATGTGCAGGAAGCATTTCACCGTGAGTATATACGTCCACGCCACTGTCTTTGGTTTGTTCCAACAATTCTTCCAGATCATGCAGGTCATGTCCGCTTATCAGAATACCGGGGCGGGTACCTGTTCCTATATTTACATGGGTAATTTCCGGATTACCATACCTGGAAGTATTTGCCTTGTCGAGCAGAGCCATTGTTCGAACGCCTATTTCACCTGTTTTCAGTGCTAATGCAGTCAGTTCATCAGCCGATAAAGATTTTGTTGTAATTTGTGCGATGGTGTTCTGCATGAAACGATGAATACTTTCGTCATTATGTCCTAACCTCATGGCATGTTCCAGATAAGCAGCCATTCCCTTTAGACCATACATAATCAGTTCTTTTAAAGAGCGTAGGTCCTCGTTTTTTTCACGCAAAACTCCGACTGTTGCGGCTTTTGCATCATATTCATCGTGACTGCCTTTCCAATTTAACTCATCGGCTTCCGGCAGAGGAATATCCTTGGCAAAAGCTTGATGTTTAAGGTCATTACGTATTACTAATCCTTTGTCAATGCGTTTCATAATGCTTTCGTCGTCGAAATTGGCATTGGTAATGGTACAGAATAAGGCGTCTACAATAAAATTGTCCACATCTTTTTTAACGGGGAGGGAATGTTGGCGCAATTGATCTGCCACAACAGAAATTCCTCGTACTACAAAAAGCAATAAATCCATAGTACGTGCTGTAGTTGCATTTTTTCCACAAACACCTTTTAAGGTGCAACCGAAACCTTTGGCTGTTTCCTGACATTGGAAACAAAACATGTTATTCTCCATATCTTTTCTCATTTTAATGATTTCTATTACTTTTGTGCAAGTACATGGTTTTCGTCTTTTAAGTTGTACCATATGTTACAGCGGATACAAATAACAGTTAAAAGAAAGTAGGATGGAACTGACAGGATTATTGCAGATGGCTCCTTTCCAGGGAATGAAAGAGGAAGAATTGGTTGCTTTCCTGTTCGGCCTTCCGAATAGTTTGAAGCACTTTGAACCGGGTGATATCATTGCCCGGCAAGGTGACTTATGTAAAGGGCTGTACATTCTTGCATCGGGAAGTGTACGGGCGGGAATGATAAATGATGAAGGGAAAGAACTGACGGTAGAAGAAATTGGAGCTCCTAACTTGCTGGCCTCGGCTTTTATTTTTGCCACTGAAAATCGTTTTCCCGTTAATGTAGAAGCAATAGGACTTTGTGAGGTTTTTATAATAGGTAAAGAACGATTTTTAGAATTTATGCGTTTGCATCCATTGATGATGCAGAATTTTTTGAAGGATATTTCGGACAGGAGTGTCTTTTTAAGCAGGAAATTGAATGAGTTTGCTTTGTTGAATTTAAAGACTCGTTTGTTGAAATATCTAGAAACACATTCTGCTATTCATAATCAGCAGGAGGTGGCGCAGAAGCTGGGAGTTACTCGTCCGTCATTGGCTAGGGCGCTGTCTGAACTGGTGAATGAAGGGAAAATAAAGAAATAATTTGAGATTTCTTTTTTTAAGTGGAAAACGTGTCTTGTATCTTTGAGAGTTTTTATGTGTAACCCATTCTTGTGAAAGTGTTCAAGTTGTTTTTCTATAAAAACTTTGACTTTAAAGAAAGAAAAGGATCCTTGTCTATAAGGATTGGTTCTTTTGAAATGAGGACTATTTTGAAATTCTCTTGATTAAAAAAGAGGGTGAATTCAAGACCCTTTATGTGATTCTTTTGTCTTGATTCACCCTTTGGGAAATATTTGGTTGGTGTGTATTCAACATGTTACTTCATCTGAATACTTTTATCTCGTACTTTTCTTAATATTTGTTGTAATTCGAATACTTTTTCGGGATGTTCAGTCGCTAAATTCACTTTTTCCCCTGCTTGTTTCATATCATATAACTGGGGAATACCTAAATAACCAGTTTCAATTTTTGGCCCCCAAGGAATCATTTTAGGACCATCGCTGCCTTCAATAAATTTCCAATCTTTAGTACGCACGGATAGGGTGTGATTGGATGCCTGTTCAATAACCCATGGGCGGTCTGTTTTGTCTTGTCCTAATAAATTTGCTAACCGATTGTAGCTGTCGGGAGCACTTCCTTTCGGAATACGGGCATCTACCAAAGAAGCCAGTGATGCCAACCAGTCTATTTGTGAAATAAGCACATCGCTGACTTCCGGCTTGTTAATAGCTTTAGGCCAGTGTACAATTACAGGAACACGGGTACCCCCTTCAAATGCACTGTATTTTCCACCTCTCAGGTTACCGGCAGGTTCGTGCCCGTTCAGTAGCTCTTCTGCCTTGTCATCGTATCCGTCGTCTACTACCGGTCCATTGTCGCTGGAAAGAATAATTAATGTGTTCTGGGTCAATCCCATTTTATCGAGGGCCTCGAGTAACTGACCTACACTCCAGTCAAATTGTGCGATAGCATCACCGCGCAGTCCCATCTTGTTTTTACCACGGAAGCGATTGTGTGGAAAACGGGGAACATGCACATCATTAGTGGCGAAATACATAAAGAAAGGCTCGTCTTTATGTTGTTTGATAAATCAACTGCATGTGCGGTAATGGAATCGGCTATATTTCATCTTTCCATAATGCTTTGCCACCTCCTTTCATATAACCGATTCGGCTGATGCCGTTCACGATAGACATATCATGACCGTGGCTCGGCTTCAGATTATATAAAAGTTCAGGATTGTCTTTTCCGGTAGGTTCACCGGGGAAATTTTTATATAGCTTACTTCTATCGGAGCTGAAGGATCATAATTGGCTACTTGACCATTCTCGATAAATACACAGGAACCCGGTCGGCTGTGGCTGCATGATATAGGAATAGTCAAACCCCAAATCACCTAGAGAAGCGGAGAGAGGGGCATTCCAGTCTTGTTGTGCAGTTTTATCACCTAATCCTAAATGCCATTTGCCAAATGCTCCTGTGGCATATCCGGAGCTTTTAAACATATCTGCCATAGTATACTGCTCGGGGCGTATAATCATTCCTGCATTGCCTGCAGCTACATCTGTTCCGGGTTTACGCCATGCATATTCTCCGGTCAGCATGGAATATCTGGATGGGGTACTGGTAGCGGCAGTGGCGTGTGCGTTGATAAATCGTATCCCTTCGGATGCCAGACGGTTGACATTTGGAGTTTGTACGTTTTTTGCTCCATAACACTCCAAGTCACCATATCCTAAATCATCAGCATAAATGAAGATGACATTGGGCTTGTCTGTGTTTTGATTTTTATTTTCCGCATGAACAGCCAAGCATGAAGTAAATGCCAATGAGAGCATTCCGTAATGTCTTTTTTCATAGTAATTATATTGTTTAGTGAGTAATCAATTCTACAAAGATAAAGATATATTTTAAAAACGGGGATTAATTCTACAAAATTGTGGAATGAAATTGTGGTATTTCCACATAATGTGGAAAAAAATGATTATTCTGTTGATTTTTAGTGTATTGAATGGTACTATGCCCCGTGGTATATTTTTTGTTATGTGAATTAACATAATACGCTAAAAACTAAACTTTTAAATATATAACCATTTACCTTAACAAAACAAGGGTGAAAAGCTGATAGAAAAGCCATGTTCCCCCTGAATGGGAAAATCTGTATATAACTCAGTTTTAAGCTTCCCGGTTCGTGACGAATCGGGAAGCTTCTATTTTTTCTTAATGAATCTAGTTTTTCTACAAGTCTTTTACTGAAAATAAGTTAATATTAATGGATGAAATGCAGTATTTGATCTCTTTTTTACTTTTAAGAGTAGAAAATAGATTAATACATTATGGTTATGAAAAAATTGAACCTTTTATTATTAGCATTCCTAGTAGTTATGGGAGTCACTTTCCAATCATGTGATGATGGTGATGGCTACTCTCTTGGTGATGTGGCAGTGGATTGGGCTACTGTAAATGTGAAAGGTGCCCATGTTTATGACTTTACAGGTGACAGATGGGGACAAATTTGGCCTGCAACTACTGATTATTTTTGGTATTCCCCGATAGATGGACAACGAGTTATTCTTTATTTCAATCCTCTGTATGATAATTATCCGGAAGGATATGATTGTTCAGTCAAAGTGTTGAATATAAAGGAAATTCTAACTAAACCTATAGAGGAGTTAACAGCAGAGAATGAAGAAACGTTTGGCAATGATCCTGTAGATATATTTGAAGGTAATATGTGGATTAGTGGTGGTTATTTAAATATTATTTTTAATCAGAATATGCCTTCTAAAATGAAACATTTGGTTAGTTTGGTAAAGAACACTACAATTACGCCCGACCAGGATGGCTATATTCATTTAGAATATCGTTACAATACGTATGCTGATACTACTGGTTATTGGAGAAACGGTGCGGTATCCTTTAATTTGAATTCTTTGGAAATAACATCGGAAACAAAGGGTATAAAGGTAAAAATAAACTCGGCTAAAAATGGTGAGAAGGAAGTCACTTTTGATTTAAAAGAAACACCGTCACCAGTAGGTTTGAGCCAAATGGATTTTTCTCAAATGGAAATCAAATAATTAGGGTTTGATTAGAGAGAGTTGTGTGTGGCCCCTTGCATCTTGTTGTGGTAGATGCAGGGGCTGATTGTTATTGTTGATAACGTTTTTCAGTTTGATTATTTGTTGTTTATTGGTTGGTTGATGGAAAAAATTGTAATGGTTACTTCGTTTTTTTTTCTTATTTCAGTGTTTTTTCAGAATTATCTTGTTCTTTGTCTTTAAGAACCAAAAGTTGGACTTATGAAAATACTATTAGTAGAAGACGATGCTAATTTGCGTGAAGTGACTCAGCGTTCATTGGAAAAGGAGCGTTATGTGGTGGAAATTGCTGCCGATTACCGTACTGCATTACAAAAGATAGAGGATTATGATTATGACTGTATTTTGCTGGATATTATGTTGCCGGATGGGAGTGGCTTGGATTTGTTGGAAAAGTTAAAAAAAATGCATAAACGGGAAAATGTTATCATTCTTTCAGCCAAAGATTCTATAGAAGACAAAGTGCTAGGATTGGATCTCGGAGCTGATGATTATCTGCCTAAACCTTTTCATTTGGTGGAACTGAATGCACGTATCAAAAGTGTGATACGCCGTCATCAGCAAGGTGGGGAAAATAGTATCAAATACGGAAATATAGAAATTTTTCCCGATAAATATGGGGTGACCGTAGCTGGAAAAAAGATTGAACTGAACCGTAAGGAATATGATATTCTGGTTTATTTTATGAACCGTCCCGGCAGATTGGTTAATAAAAACACACTTGCCGAATCCGTATGGGGCGACCATATAGATCAAGTCGATAATTTTGATTTTATCTATGCCCAAATAAAGAATTTACGAAAGAGGTTGAAAGAGGCAGGAGCTACTCCTGAACTGAAGGCTGTTTATGGTTTTGGATATAAAATGGTAGTGGAATAAATGAAATTGATTTATTATGTCATTATCCGTATATCGTTAGTGTTGTCGGTTTTATTGACTGGCTGGGCCATCCTTTTCTATTTTACTGTAATGGATGAGGTGAATGATGAAGTGGATGACTCATTGGAAGATTATTCTGAAATTATCATCATACGTGCATTGGCGGGAGAGGAGCTTCCTTCTAAAAATACAGCTTCCAACAATCAGTATTTCCTGCGTGAAGTGACAAAGGAATATGCAGGATCTCGTGATGATATCCTTTATAAGGATTCTATGGTTTATATTCCCGAAAAAGATGAAACTGAACCTGCACGAATCCTTACTACCATTTTTAAGGATGATGGCGAAAAGTTTTTTGAATTGACGGTAGCGACCCCTTCTATAGAAAAAGATGATTTGAAAGATGCTATGGCAGGTTGGATGATTTTTCTTTATATAGCTTTATTACTGACTATAATTGTTATTAATGTGTGGGTGTTTTATCGAAATATGCGTCCTCTTTATGTATTGCTTCATTGGTTGGATAAATATCGTATCGGTAAAGGAAACGAGCCTTTACAAAATAATACCCGGGTTTCAGAATTCAGAAAATTAAATGAGGCGGCTGTTCGTTATGCAGAGCGCAGTGAGCAGATGTTCGAACAGCAAAAACAATTTATTGGTAATGCATCTCATGAGATGCAGACACCACTAGCTATTTGTCGTAATCGGTTGGAGATGCTGATGGAGGATGAAAATCTTTCAGAAAGCCAATTGGAGGAGTTGATGAAAACCCATCAGACTTTGGAGCATATAACGAAGCTGAACAAGTCTTTGTTATTGCTTTCGAAGATAGAGAACGGTCAATTTACGGATACTACCCAAGTAGAAGTGAATAAATTATTGAGGCAATATTTGGAGGACTATAAAGAAGTGTATCAATATCGTGAGATCATAACAAGTGTAGAGGAAGAAGGTATTTTCTATCTTACGATAAATGAGACACTGGCAGTGGTGTTGCTTACCAATTTGTTGAAGAATGCTTTTGTACACAATATAGACGGTGGACACATCCGGATTGTCATTACTCCCCACAGTGTGATGTTTTGCAATACAGGGGCGGCACAACCACTGGATGCCCAGCGTATTTTTGAGCGTTTTTATCAAGGAAAGAAAAAAGAAGGCTCAACCGGTCTAGGCTTGGCAATAGCAGATACGATATGTAAAATGCAGGCTCTCAGGCTTTGCTATGAATATAAGAGTGGGGAGCATTGTTTTATACTTTATACATCCACTCATAATCAATGAAAAAAAATCGTGTTTTTTTCAGAATTTCAAATTCTTTTCAGAATCTCCCTTCATATTTGCATCAGAAAACAGAATGTAGAACCAAATAAAAAAAATGACGATTATGAAAAAGGTATTATTATTGTTAGTGTGCTTATTTACGTTGCAAACAGTGGTATGGGCGGATGATGACAAACCTATTCAAGTAAACCAATTGCCTCAGACTGCACAAACTTATCAAACTCATTTCCCCAATAACAAGGTGGCGATGGCTAAAATGGAAACAGACTGGTTTGATAAAAGCTATGATGTGATTTTTACCAATGGAGACAAATTGGAATTCGATAAGAAAGGGGTTTGGACAGAAGTGAATTGCAAATACAGCGCTGTACCTGTCGCTGTGGTTCCTGACGCGATAAAGAAGTACGTCACTACGAATTATCCCGATGCAAGATGCTCAAGATCGAGAGGGACAAGTATGATTATGAAGTGAAACTTTCTAATGGTTGGGAGATAAAGTTTGATATGCAGTTCAATGTGATTGATATTGACAATTAATTATTAGTTATAGATCTGAAGTGTGGTTTATGTGAATAAACTGAAGCTTTGCAGGCCGTTTCTTGTTCCATGAAGAAACGGCCTGTCTTTTATTGATTTTAATAGCATAGTAATTCTGCCGACACGATCTTGTAATAGATAACATGGATATTTGCATAGTTTAATAATAAAGATATGCATCTAAGAACGTATTATCCTACAGTGGTTTTATCGGATATCCATCTGGGAACCTCTCATTCCAAAACAATTGAAGTCAGTAACTTTCTGAAATCTGTCAATTGTGACCGTCTGATATTGAACGGAGACATTATAGATGGTTGGCATTTGCGTAAGGCAGGTACTAAGAGGTGGCAAGCAAAACATACTGATTTCTTTAAGGTTATCATGAAGATGATGGAGAACTTCGGTACTGAAGTAATTTATGTGTGTGGCAACCACGATGATTTTCTGGACAGCTTGGTCCCTATGACATTCTATAACGTAAAAATCGTCAAAGAATACATCCTTGAAACACATGGAAAGCGTTATTATGTGACACATGGCGATATATTCGACCGGGTTACTACGCAGATGAAATGGTTAGCCCGGTTGGGCGATGCAGGTTATACATTCCTCTTATGGGTGAACCGCTTTTATAACCAATATCGTACTAAGCGGGGGAAACCGTATTATTCTCTGTCACAGGCCGTCAAACAAAAAGTAAAGTCGGCTGTTTCCTATATATCGGACTTTGAGAAGTATTGGTGGAGTTTGCACGTGTACGTAAATGTGACGGAGTGATTTGTGGTCATATCCATCATCCGGCTAATACCTATTATGATGGTATTCATTATCTGAATTCGGGCGATTGGGTAGAAAGCCTTTCGGCACTGACTGAGGATGCGGACGGGAATTGGAATATCATGGAATACCATCATGTACTAGCTGATGAGAATGAAGAAAATAAAGAGTTTACCCTAATACATACAGCCTCATGAAATTTTTATTTATAGTACAGGGTGAGGGGAGAGGACATCTTACTCAAGCCATTACGTTGGAGGAAATATTGCGCCGGAACGGTCACGAAGTAGTGGAAGTACTGGTAGGTAAAAGTAGTTCGCGCCGCTTGCCGGGATTTTTCAATCGTAATATCCATGCTCCGGTAAAACGTTTTGTCAGTCCTAATTTTCTGCCTACACCAGCTAACAAACGGGTGAGTTTGATGCGGAGCGTGGCGTATAATCTAGTGAAACTTCCTGTGTATATCAATAGCATTAACTACATTCGTCAGCGTATCGAGGACAGTGGTGCGGATAGGGTTATCAATTTCTATGAATTGCTGACCGGACTGACTTATTTCCTGTTCCGTCCCTCTGTTCCGCAAATCTGTATAGGGCATCAATATCTGTTCTTGCATAAAAGTTTTGAATTTCCAAAGGCTGATAAAGTAAGCTTGGCTCTTTTGAAGTTTTTTACCGTATTGACCAGCTTGGGGGCGAAGGAACGTTTGGCTCTTTCTTTTCGTCACATGAACGATGATCCTCAGAATCATATCCGTGTGATTCCTCCCTTGTTGCGTAGGGAAGTGACTTTACATGAACCTTATTCCGGTGACTATATACATGGCTATATGGTTAATGCGGGTTTCAGTGAAAATGTAATGAAATGGCACAGGCAACATCCCGGGATACCGCTTCGTTTCTTTTGGGACAAGTGGGAGGAGGAACCGGTGAAGAGAGTGGACAATACATTGAGCTTTTATCAACTGGATGATGTGGAATTTTTGAGGCAGATGGCGGGATGTAAGGCTTATGCCAGTACTGCCGGATTTGAATCGGTGTGCGAGGCCATGTATTTAGGCAAACCTATTCTGATGGTTCCTGCTCATATAGAACAGGACTGTAATGCATATGATGCCGAAAAAAGCGGTGCGGGTATCATTTCCTCAGATTTTAATTTGCAACAGTTGCTGGAATTTGCGAAAGATTACCACCCAATCGTGATTTTGTGTATTGGGTACGTGGAGCTGAATATACTTTGTTGAATTTGTTAGAGAGTGATTCTTCCAATTATCAACAAGTTTTATTTAATGAGATGTATTTGGTTGAAGAGTTTATTTGATTTTCTTATAAAAACTCTCTTTAAGTCATGGCTGTATGCGTCGGCTGTGACTTTTTTATTGTTATTGATTTGTAGTTATATTGACATGTTATTGTAATGTGTATGACGTATTTTTGCTAAAAATATTAAAACCGTATGGAGAAGAAGAAAAAGGAAGATAAATATTATCTGCCGAGAGATATCAGTTGGATGTATTTTAATCGTCGCATTTTGCAGGAAGCCATGAAAGAACGTGTTCCTATACTGGAACGGTTGAGCTTTTTAGGAATTTACTCTAATAATTTGGATGAATTTTTCAGAGTACGTGTAGCTACTCAAAGCCGGGTGGCCGAGTGCGAAGATAAAGCGGCGCATTCTGAACGGGAAGAAGCATTGAAATTGATTAGACAGATAAATAAACTGAACAACAGGTACTCTAAAGAATATGAAGGTGCGATCAAGCAGGTAACGGCAGAATTGGAGAAAGAAAATATTTGTTTAGTCAATCATGTACAACTGGATGAGGAACAACAGTTATTTGTCGATTCTTTTTATCAACAACGGCTGAATGGGTTTATTAGTCCTGTCTGGCTGAAATCAGTAAAACAACTGGGTAACGAAGCGGATGAAAATATCTTTTTGGCTGTAAAGATGAGGAAAGAAGGACATAAAGTTGGAGAATATGCAATTATAGAGCTGCCTGTAGCACAGGCAGGGCGTTTTATCCGTCTGCCGGATAAGGATGGTAAAAATTACCTGATGTATTTGGATGATGTGGTACGCTATTGTTTACCATTGATATTTCATGGTATGAACTATAAACATTTTGAAGCGTATGCTTTCAAGTTTACCAAAGATGCGGAGATGGAGATAGACAATGATCTGCGTAACGGAATGATGCAGAAAATTTCTAAAGGAGTAAAGAGTCGCAAACGAGGTGAGCCTTTACGGGTTATTTATGATGCCAGTATGCCTAAAGATCTTTTAAAACGTGTCATGAACAAGTTGAATCTGGATAAGTTGGATACAGTATTGGGCGGTGGAAAATATCATAACCATAAGGACCTGATGCGTTTTCCAGACTGTGGCCGGAAAGATTTGAAATACCCTGAATGGACTCCTGTTTTGAAAAATGAGCTTTCGGGTAACGTTGGTATGTTGGAGCTGATTCGTAGGAAAGATCGTTTTATTCATGTGCCTTATCATAGTTTCGATTCTTATATCCGTATATTGCAGGAAGCGGCGATTAATAAAGAAGTAAAAAGTATCAAGACAACCCTCTATCGTTTGGCTAAAGATTCGAAAGTGGTAAAAGCATTGATTAATGCGGCACGCAATGGAAAGAAAGTAACAGTAGTTATTGAATTGCTGGCACGTTTTGACGAGGCTTCCAATATAGATTGGTCAAAGAAAATGCAGGATGCCGGTATCCGTGTGATATTTGGGGTGGAGGGACTGAAGGTACACTCTAAGATTACCTATATATCCATGAAAACAGGTGCGGATATAGCTTGTATCAGTACAGGAAACTTTCATGAAGGTAACGCCCGTATGTACACTGATTATATGTTGATGACGGCTGCTAAGAATGTGACGCGTGACGTGAGTTTGGTCTTTGATTTTATAGAACGCCCTTATTCTCCCGTTCGCTTCAAAGAACTGTTGGTATCTCCTAATGAGATGAAGCAAAAATTTAGCCGTCTTATTAATGAAGAAATTAAGAACAAGCAGGCCGGAAAACCTGCTTACATTTTGATAAAGATTAATCATATTACTGATCCGGTAATGGTGAAGAAACTGTATGAAGCATCTTCGCATGGTGTTCGGATAGACTTGCTGGTTCGTGGTAATTGTTCACTGATTACGGGAGTGCCGGGAGTGAGTGATACAATTCGTATCAATGGCATCATAGACCGTTATCTGGAACATTCGCGTATTTTTATTTTTGCCAATGGTGGTGATGAGAAAATGTTCATTGGTTCGGCTGACTGGATGCCGCGCAATTTGGATAACAGGGTGGAAGTGATTGCTCCCGTTTACGATCCGGAAATAAAGGCAGACTTGAAGCGGGTAGTGGAATATGGTTTGAAAGATACTCTGCAAGGACGGGTGGTGGACGGAACAGGAGAGAATCGTCCTTGGATATCGGAAGATAAGACAGCTTTCCGTTCGCAGGAGGAATTATACAAATATTATTTAAATGAAAACAGAATAAAGGATTAAGATGGGAAAAGTGAATTATGCTGCTATTGATATTGGTTCTAACGCTGTGCGCCTTTTGATAAAAAGCATTGACAGGGAGGCTGTGCAGGAGAAAAAAATTAAAAAAGTGATGATGCTTCGCGTACCCCTACGACTAGGGTTCGATGTTTTCTCCATAGGTGAATTGTCCGAGAAGAAAGCGGATAAGCTGAGACGTTTGATGAAGGCTTTCCGTCAGTTGATGAAAATTTATGATGTGGATGATTACAGGGCATGTGCTACTTCGGCTATGCGGGACGCGCGTAACGGGAGGACGATAATCAAGAAAATCGAAAAGGATACAGGTATCCGCATTGAGATAATTGATGGTCAGGAAGAGGCTCGAATGATTTATAATAATCATATAGAGTGTATGGAAGACCGTCTGGGTAATTATATGTATGTGGATGTGGGTGGTGGCAGTACAGAGATTAATCTGTTGACTAACGGTGAGTTGGTATGGTCGGTGTCTTACAACATCGGTACGGTGCGTATGCTGAGTAATGCTGTTAAAGAAGGAACTTGGCAGCAAATGGAAGAAGAGCTTATGAAAGTGACGGAAGGTGTTGCTGCGATCAATATCATCGGATCGGGTGGGAATATTAATAAGTTGTTCCGCCTGGCAGATAAGAAGGATAAGAAGTTGCAACGTTTGCCGGTCAGTTCGTTGCAAACAGTCTATGATGTGTTGAAACCGCTGACTCCGGAGGAAAGGGTAGAGGCATTCAGTCTAAAGCAAGACCGTGCCGATGTAATTGTGCCTGCTGCGGAAATTTTTCTGAAAATTGCAGAAGTAGTGCATGCAGAATATATTTATGTTCCGGTCATTGGACTGTCTGATGGTATCATTGACAATCTGTATGCCAAAAGCCTTGAGAAAGAAATGAAAGCTGAATAAGCTTTCATTTTAATACTGTTTGTGTTGTACGGCTTCAAAAATATTCGCTTTTCTCTGATAAATTGTTGGAAATTAATAGTTGAAGTTCCAAAATTTGCTATATATTTGTAAATCGTTAACAACTAATCAAACAGAAATACCATGATGAACAAAATGTGCATGGCAGCTATAATAGCTGCTTCTTTGTATGCAGGGACTACTTTTGCCCAACCTGCCGCCGTAAAGAAAATCATTGAAACGGGCCAAACTGATAACCGGGTAATGCATCAGTTGGATATTCTCACCAATCGTTTTGGGGGAAGAGTTATTGGCTCGGATGCATATGAGAATGCAGCCGAGTGGATGATGCGTGAATATAAACGGTGGGGTATTGACGTACGCTTGGAAGAAGGGCGTCGGGAAGCTGCGGTTACGGTTTAACCGTGTCCATGGTTCGGACGTTTAATCGGGGGAGATCAGGCGATGGATTTGCATTTTGTCACTCCATCCTACACTTCAGGTACTAAAGGTCTGCAACGCGGGCATGTTTTGATAGAGCCCCGTACTCAAGAAGAACTAGACCGCATGAAACATCAGTTGAAAGGCGCTTGGGTGTTGATTTCAGGTGAAAATGTAGGTTGGCCTGTTGACCGTTCTGCTAAAGGAGATTCGTTGAGAGCTGCTATCAAAGCTGAAAATATAGAAATAGAAAAGCAGAATGCTGCCTTGATGGAAGAGAATTGGAGCAAAGGAACCAAACATGCCATGAAGCCTTTGCGTGAAATGCCGGGACTATTTTATAAAGAGATGTGTGAGGCAGGAGCACTTGGCTTTATTCAGTCGGCACCTGTACCTTTACGTGCTTTGTATGATCGTGCTTTATTAAATGATCCCCATACTACGTTTGATAATTTGCCCGAAGTCTGTGACATCAAATTGGATGAACATCAATACAAAATCATCAAGCAGATGGTGAAAGAACGCCGGAACTTCTGGCTGGAATTTGATATTCGTAATCATTTCAAACTAGGTCCTGTGAAATATCATAATGTCGTAGCATCCATTAAAGGTACTAAATATCCGGATGAATATGTTATTATAAGCGGACATCTTGATTCTTATGATGTGGCAACCGGTGGTATAGACTGCGGTACAGGTATTGGTCCTATGATGGAGGCTGCCCGTATGATTGCACTTTCCGGTGCAAAACCTAAACGTACTATATTGTTTGTGGCTTTTGCTGGAGAGGAATTTGGTTTGTTGGGCGCAAAATCTTATGTCAAGACTCACGCTAAAGAGTTAGGAAAGATTGCTAATCTATTCAATCGGGACGGAGGACCGACTCCTCCGGTGGGAATCTCCGTTCCTCAGGCTATGTATGATGATTTTGTGGAAGTGTGCAAGCCTGTGAAAGAAATCCGTGCGGATTATCCGTTTGAAGTAAAGGTAGCGAAACCTTTTAAACGTCCTACTCAAAGCGGTGGTACGGATGCCAGTGTTTTTGCAGTGGAAGGAGTGCCTACTTTTGGTTTCAATACACAAGACATAAAAGGATATAATTTCTCTTATGGGGAAATATGGCATACGGAACGTGATCTTTATACGAAGAATATACCAGAATACCAAGAGCATGCAGCTACGGTAACAGCGGTGGTCGCCTTGGGAATTGCTAATTTAAGTAAACAGTTATCTCGTGAAGGAATGCACAAAAAGTAGCGCAAATGTTCTTTTTTTCTTCTTTTAGTGGAATTATGTCGTTTTGATGTGTAAAAAATGTTAGCTTAAGTTCAATCTACTGAGATAATCTTTACCTTTGCTGCGCATATAAAGCAAAATGTAGGTAAACAAAAAACCTGCGATATTTGTTAATATAGAAAAGGTAAATTATCAAATAAAAGTAAATAGAAGCTTATGTCACAGATTATTGGACATATTTCACAAGTTATCGGACCGGTAGTCGATGTGTATTTTGAGGGCAAAGGCATCGACACCGATCTGCTTCTTCCAAGCATTCATGATGCATTGACTATCAAACGCAATGACGGCAGAATTTTAGTCGTGGAAGTTCAACAACACATTGGTGAAGACACAGTGCGTACTGTAGCTATGGATAGTACGGACGGTTTGCAACGTGGTATGGAAGTAATTCCGACAGGACATCCTATTACTATGCCGGTTGGTAATCAGATTAAAGGCCGGTTGATGAACGTAGTAGGTGAGGCTGTGGACGGTATGCGCCCGCTGAGTAAGGAAGGGGCGTTTCCCATTCACCGTGAACCCCTAAGTTTGATGAGCTGTCTACTGTGCAGGAAGTACTCTTCACAGGTATTAAGGTTATTGATTTGCTGGAACCTTATTCAAAGGGTGGTAAAATCGGATTGTTTGGGGGAGCCGGTGTAGGCAAGACCGTGCTTATTATGGAGCTGATTAATAACATTGCCAAGAAACATAACGGCTTTTCCGTTTTTGCCGGAGTCGGTGAACGTACACGTGAAGGTAACGACCTGTTGCGTGAAATGATTGAATCTGGTGTAATCCGCTACGGAGAAGAATTTAAGAAAAGTATGGAAGAAGGCCATTGGGACCTTTCCAAAGTAGACTATAATGAAGTTGAAAAGTCACAGGCTACATTGGTGTACGGACAGATGAACGAGCCTCCCGGCGCACGTTCTTCCATTGCTCTTTCGGGGTTGACCGTTGCCGAATCTTTCCGTGACCGCAAAAACGGTGACAGCAACGGACCACGTGATATTTTGTTCTTTATCGACAATATATTCCGTTTCACTCAGGCAGGTTCCGAGGTTTCGGCTTTATTGGGTCGTATGCCGTCAGCCGTGGGGTACCAACCAACACTGGCAACAGAAATGGGACAGATGCAGGAACGTATCACTTCTACCAAGAATGGTTCTATCACCTCGGTACAGGCTGTGTATGTACTGCTGATGACTTGACAGACCCTGCGCCTGCTACTACATTTACTCACTTGGATGCAACAACCGTATTGAGCCGTAAAATTACCGAACTGGGTATTTATCCGGCTGTAGATCCGTTGGAATCAACCTCACGTATTCTTGACCCGCTGATTGTAGGGCAGGAGCACTATGATGTGGCTCAGCGTGTAAAGCAGATTTTGCAGCGTAACAAGGAGTTGCAAGATATCATTTCTATTCTGGGTATGGACGAATTGAGCGATGAAGATCGTCAGACTGTAAACCGTGCGCGTCGGGTGCAGCGTTTCCTGTCACAACCTTTTGCTGTGGCCGAACAGTTTACAGGTGTTCCAGGTGTCATGGTTTCTATTGAAGATACCATTAAGGGATTCAAGATGATTCTGGACGGTGAGGTGGATTACCTGCCGAGCAGGCATTTCTGAATGTGGGAACGATAGAGGAAGCAATAGAAAAAGGAAAGAAGTTGCTGGATGCTGCCAGCCATAAGAAATAAAAGTAAGTATGGAACATCATGAAGATCTTCATTTGATAGTGGTTTCTCCGGAAAGTACATTGTTTGACGGTAAAGTGGACATTGTGATATTACCGGGAGAATCAGGCTCTTTCTCTGTCCTGCATGACCATGCTCCGTTGATATCGTCATTGATAAAGGGGGAGATAAAATATACAGAGGATGGATTAGAGAAATCAATTGGAATATCGAGTGGGTTCGTTGAGGTGAGGGACAATATAGTTTCGGCCTGTGTGGAAATCTAATACATAATTATGTTTTTGTTAGCCGTAAAGAGAAAATTTATCATATCGTTGACCATATTAATGGTTGTGTTGAGTTGGGGAGGAGCCTTGGTATTTCACACCTTGTTGCCTAGGTATTATTTTGCCTGGTATCCCTCCATACCGATATTTTTTTATCTTTTCGGCCTTTTTTACATATTTATGTTCGGGTACTGTTATCGGGTAAGTCCGCAAAAATGGTGGCGGTTTACTTG
>ENA-OQJH01000252-OQJH01000252.1-human-gut-metagenome-genome-assembly--contig:-NODE-252-length-31214-cov-5.135555_pt1 | contig 31214 bp, 47 predicted proteins | sample MGYA00242597_ERZ504763 | MGnify/ENA primary metagenome ERZ504763 (study PRJEB26092, sample SAMD00036359) | human gut metagenome | host: Homo sapiens | study: EMG produced TPA metagenomics assembly of...
TCACCCGCACACCAGCCAACGATATCCACGCAGGTGCCAGTTCACCTGTGTCATCCTGGCTGGCGCATGGTGGCCTACGCTCCCATTCTGGCGATCGGCGGCGTGATGCACCGTCGACCCAGGCAACACCGGCCTTGCTGGATCATCGTGCTGGACGTAGCCGCTCTGCTTCTGCTCATCACGGTTCTGATGACGTCGCCATGCCCAAGTTCAAGATCATGCAGACGCTGGTGGACAAGCTGAACCTCGTCAGCCGCGAGATCCTGACCGGCGTGATGCCGGTGCGTGCATTCAGCCGCGAATCCTTTGAGGAAAAGCGTTTTGATGCTGCCAGCCGGGAGCTGATGGCACCCAGCTGTTCACCAACCGCGCATGGTGGCCATGATGCCCTTTATGACCCTGATCATGAACGGCACCAGCCTGCTCATCGTCTGGTTCGGCGGCAAGGCCATGGATGCCGGAAATATGCAGGTGGGCGAGATGATCGCATTCATCACCTACACCATGCAGATCGTCATGTCTTTCCTGATGCTGGCCATGGTGGCGTGATGCTTCCTCGTGCCGGTGTGGCCGCTGACCGCATTGACGAGGTCTGCCGCACCAAGGCTTCCATCCATGATCCCGACGCTGCCACCGCAAAGCCCGCCCTTGAAAAGAAAGACTGGGATGGCGTGGTCCGGTTTGAGGATGTCAGCTTCCGCTTCCCCGGTGCCGACAGCGACGCGCTGGAGCACATCAGCTTTACCGCAAACCCCGGCGAGACCACAGCCATCATCGGCTCCACCGGCTGCGGCAAATCCAGCCTGCTCAACCTCATCCCCCGCTTTTATGATGTCACCGGCGGCCGCGTGACCATCGATGGCATCGATGTGCGGGAGATGCCGCAGGAGCAGCTCCACAGCCTGCTGGGTTATGTGCCACAGAAGGGTGTTCTGTTCAGCGGCACCATCGAGAGCAACCTGAAATTCGGCGGTGCGCAGATCACCGATGCTGGCATGAAGAAGGCGGCTTCCATCGCACAGGCCGCCGAGTTCATCGACGCAAAGCCTGAGGGCTATGCAAGCCCCATCGCACAGGGCGGCTCCAACGTGTCCGGCGGCCAGAAGCAGCGGCTCTCCATCGCCCGTGCCATTGCCAAGGAGCCGAAGATCTATCTGTTCGACGACAGCTTTTCTGCCCTTGACTACAAGACGGATGTCACCCTGCGCCGTGCGCTGAAGGAAGAGACCGACAACGCCACTGTGATCATCGTGGCACAGCGCATTTCCACCGTCCTCCACGCCAATCAGATCCTGGTGCTGGACGACGGCAGACTGGTGGGCAAGGGTACTCACGCGCAGCTCATGGCCACCTGCCCTGAATATCAGGAGATCGCCAGGAGCCAGCTGAGCCAGAAAGAGCTCAACCTGCAGGACCTGAACACCGGAAAGGAGGATGAGTGATATGCCGAGACCCGGAAAACAGACCACCGAGCGCGCCAAGGATTTCAAGGCACTCTGCGGCAGCTCCTCAGCGCATTGAGCCAGTATAAGCTCTCCCTCATCGTTGTGATGGTCTTTGCCATCCTTTCCACCATCTTCAATATCGCAGGCCCTAAAATTCTGGCCAAGGCCACCACTGCCCTTGCCACCGGCTGGATCGCCAAGCTGCGGGGGATCGGCGGCATCGACTTTGCTACATCGGCAAGATCCTGCTCATCCTGCTGGCCATGTACCTCTGCTCCGCCGCATTCAGCTTCATTCAGGGCTGGCTGATGACCGGCCTTTCCCAGAAGGTCTGCTATGATTTCCGCCGCCAGATCAGCGAGAAGATCAACCGCCTGCCGCTGGCCTACTTTGAAAAGCGGACGGTCGGCGAGGTGCTCTCCCGCATCACCAACGATGTGGACACCCTGGGCCAGAGCCTGAACCAGAGCGTGACCCAGCTCATCACCAGCATTACCACCATGATCGGCGTGCTGATCATGATGCTGTCCATCAGCCCCAAAATGACCCTGATCGCACTGCTCATCCTGCCCGTCTCTCTGGTACTGGTGATGCTGGTGGTCAGGTTCAGCCAGAAATACTTCAAGGCCCAGCAGGCCACCCTGGGTGTTGTGAACGGTCAGGTGGAGGAGGTCTACTCCGGCCACAACGTCATCAAGCCTTCAACCGTGAGGCCGCCGTGCTGGAGGACTTCAACACCGCCAACGACAAGCTGTTTGAATCCGCCTGGAAGAGCCAGTTCCTCTCCGGCCTGATGCAGCCCATCATGAACTTGTGGGCAACCTGGCTATGTGGCCGTTGCCATCGTCGGCAGCATCTTTGCCGCCAACGGCATCATTACCATTGGTGATATCCAGGCCTTTATCCAGTATGTCCGCAATTTCACCCAGCCCATCCAGCAGCTGGCACAGGTATCCAACATGCTGCAGAGCATGGCCGCCGCTGCCGAGCGCGTGTTCGAGTTCCTGAACGAGCCCGAAGAGGCTCAGCTGGCCGACCCTGCCCGCCGGGCAGACCCCGCCTGCATTGATGGTCAGGTCACCTTTGACCATGTCCGGTTCGGTTATGTGCCCGAAAAGACCATCATCCACGATTTCAACTGCAATGTGCAGCCCGGCCAGAAGGTCGCCATCGTCGGCCCCACCGGTGCCGGCAAGACCACCATGGTCAAGCTGCTCATGCGGTTCTACGATGTGGATTCCGGCTCCATCACCCTGAACGGCCACGACATCCGCGACTTGACCGCAGTGCCCTGCGCGAGGGCTTCGGTATGGTGCTGCAGGACACCTGGCTGTTTAAGGGCACCATCATGGAGAATATCCGCTATGGCCGTCTGGATGCCACCGATGAAGAGGTCATTGCCGCCGCCAAGGCCGCCAATGCCGACCACTTCATCCGCACCCTGCCCGGCGGCTACCAGATGGAGCTGAACGAGGACGCTTCCAACGTCAGTCAGGGCCAGAAGCAGCTGCTGACGATCGCCCGGGCCATTCTGGCCGACAACCGCATCCTGATCCTGGATGAGGCCACCAGCAGTGTGGACACCCGCACCGAACAGCGCATCCAGACTGCTATGGACAACCTGATGCGGGGCCGTACCAGTTTCGTCATTGCCCACCGCCTGTCCACCATCAGGGATGCAGACTCATCCTTGTCATGCGGGACGGCGACATTGTGGAGCAGGCACCCACGACCAGCTCATTGAGGCCGGCGGTTTCTACGCTGACCTGTACAACAGCCAGTTTGAGGATGTTGTGGATTAAGCCACGCTCCCTTCTTTGAAAAAGGCTCAGGTTTTTGATCGAAACCTGAGCCTTTTTCTTTTGTCAATTCCTACCGGATGTGCTATACTTATTTTTGTGTCTTGAAGTAGGAAAGGAGTAACCACTCATGGAAACCACTCAAAAGCCTACGCATTCAGCCGCAAGGTATTCTGCGAGGGGATGCGGGATGGCGTGCCCATTGCGCTGGGCTATTTTGCTGTCTCGTTCTCATTGGGCATTGCAGCCCGCAATGCGGGGCTGACCCCCATTCAGGCTTTTTTGCAAGCCTGTTCAACAATGCTTCTGCCGGTGAGTATGCAGCCTTTTCGCTGATTGCTGCCGGTGCCACCTATCTGGAAGTTGCCATCATCACCCTGATTGCCAACGCGCGCTACCTGCTGATGAGCTGTGCTCTGGCCCAGAAATTTGCCCCAGGCACGCCGTTCTTCCACCGGCTCATCATCGGCTACGATGTCACCGACGAGCTGTTTGGCATCACGATTGCACGGCCCGGCTATCTGAACCCGTTCTACACCTACGGTGCCATAGCACTGGCGGCACCCGCCTGGGCCATGGGCACAGCGCTGGGCATCATTGCAGGCAATCTGCTGCCCGTGCGTGTGGTCAGCGCCCTGAGCGTGGCCCTGTACGGCATGTTCCTGGCCATCATCATTCCCCCCGCCCGGAAGAACAGGGTCGTTGCCGTGCTGGTGATGCTGAGCTTTGCCCTGAGCTTCGCCTGCGGCTGCCTGCCCGGCATCGCTTCCCTTTCGGACGGCACCCGCACCATCCTGCTGACGGTGCTGATCTCCTGCGGGGCAGCCGTTCTGTTCCCTGTTACACCCGAAGCACCGGAAGCTGCCGGAACTGAGGAGGTGCAGGCATGACCTACAATAATTGGGTCTATATCGCCGTGATGGCCGCCGTTTCTTACGCCATCCGTGTGCTGCCGCTGACCCTTATCCGCAAACCCATCAAAAACCAGCTCATCCAGTCCTTCCTCTACTATGTGCCCTATGTAACGCTGGCCGTGATGACCTTCCCGGCCATCATCAACGCCACCCAGAGCCCCATTGCCGGTGCTGCCGCGCTGGTAGTGGGCATCGCCGCTGCATGGTTCGGAGCCAGTCTGTTTCAGGTGTCCGTCTCCTGCTGTGCCGTGGTGCTTGTGCTGGAACTGTTTTTGGTGCACTGAGCATGAAGATCTTAATTTCCGGCTCCTCCGGCTTTGTGGGTTCCCGGGTACTGCACCAGTGGCAGGGCCGTGCAGAGCTTTTCACCTTCCCGCGCGGATCTCTGGCTGCTGCCGATGAAACTGCCATTCGCCGTTTCGTGGAAACCGTGCAGCCGGATGTCATCCTGCATCTGGCGGCATTGTCCGATACCGGCTACTGCCAGCAGCACCCGGAGGAATCCCAGCGTGCCAACGTCGAATTGCCTGTCTGGATGGCAAAGGCTGCACGGGACACCGGGGCCAAACTGATCTCATTCAGCTCGGATCAGGTGTACGCAGGTGTGACCCAGCCCGGCCCCTGCCCGAAACGCTGCCGCTCTCCCCCGCCAACACCTATGGCCGCCACAAACTGGAAGCCGAGGAGCGGGTCCTTGCGCTCTGCCCGGAGGCGGTGCTTCTGCGAGCCCGTGGATGTACGATCTGCCGGTGATGGCCTGCCCCTCCGGGGCAATCTGCCGCTGAACCTGCTGCAGGCCGCACAAAACGGTGCTCCCGTTCGCTTTTCGCCGAACGACCACCGGGGTGTCAGCTGGGTGCGGGAGGTGGTGGAACAGCTCTTCCCCGCCTTGCAGCTGCCCGGCGGTGTATACAATTTTGGCAGCGGGAACGATGCCGACATGGTCACAACGGCCCGGCAGTTTGCCGAAGCGCTGGGCGTGCAGGTGCAGATCGAGCCTGCTGATTTCTCCCGCAACCTTGTGATGGACAGCTCAAAGCTGGCTGCACAGGGGATTCGATTCCATGATACATTGAGCAGTTTTTGAAGGCTGTTTGGAACAAAGCAAACCTCTCAGCCACGCTGACGCGTGCCAGCTCCCCTGATAGGGGAGCCCTTGGCATAAACAGAAAGCCACCCGGTCACAGACGGAAACGCTGCGGCCGAGTGGTTTTTTGATGTTACAGCAGAATACAGATCAATCCGGTGCAGCCATCGTTGATGACCTGTTCCAGCGTTTCCTGCAGGCGGGTGCGGGCTTCCTGCGGCATGTGGAGAAGCTTGTTCTGCAATCCCTCATTCACCAGTTCATGCAGGCTCTTGCCAAAGATGTTTGATTCCCACAGCCTCTCCGGGTCTGCTTCAAAATCGCCCAGCAAACTCTGCACCAGATCCTCGCTCTGCTTCTCGGTGCCCACAATGGGGCTGATTTCGGTATGGATGACGGCTTTCATCATATGGATGGAGGGTGCGCTGGCTTCCAGCCGGACACCGTACCGTCCGCCCTGCCGGACAATCTCCGGTTCCTCCAGCGAGAGCTCCTCAATGCTGGGCATCACGATGCCGTAGCCGGTGGCTTCCACCTGTTCCAGTGCACTGCGGATCTTCTCGTACTCCCGCTTTGCCCGGGAAAGCTCAATGATGCAGGGCATCAGGCCTGCTTCATCGCCAATTTCCAGCCCCGTCTGCTCACTGAGGACGCGGTAGAACACCTCCGGCTTCAGCAGAACGGTCACCCGCACCACGCCGTCGGAAAGGTTCATGCCGCTCAGGGCGGACTCCTGCACCGAATCCCCGGCCAGCGCCCCGGCACTGTTCTGGGCCGGAACATCCTTCATCCGGCTGATCTTCTCTGAAAACTGGAGCGCCGCCGTGTAGATCTCGTTCTGGAGCCAGTGGCCCTTTTCCAGCATCGTCACCCAGCGGGGAATGGCAAAATCCAGCTCCCGCACCGGAAATTCGTAGAGGACACGCTGCAGGATGGACAGCAGGTCATCTTTCTGCAGATCCAGACAGCTCACCGGCAGGACCGTGCGTCCGTAGGCCTGTTCCAGCTCTGTGGCCAGAGCCTTTGTCTCCGGAGCATCCGGGCGGGTACTGTTGAGCAGGATAACAAAGGGTTTGCCCAGCGCTTCCAGCTCTTCCACCACCCGCTTTTCGGCGGCAGGTAGTTTTCCCGGGGGATCTCGCTGATGGAGCCATCGGTAGTGACCACGATGCCAATGGTGGAGTGATCCCGGATGACCTTGCGGGTGCCGGTCTCAGCGGCAAGGTCAAAGGGGATCTCTTCCTCGAACCAGGGGCTTTTGACCATACGGGGCTTCTCGTCCTCCTCGTGGCCCATGGCTCCCTCCACCATATAGCCCACACAGTCGATGAGCCGGATGCGGCACTCCCCGCCGCCCTCCAGTTGGAGCGGCACGGCCTGCTCCGGGATGAACTTCGGCTCTGTGGTCATGATCGTTCGCCCTGCCGCCGACTGCGGCAGCTCATCCCGGGCCCGGAGCTTTGCATCCGCCGGGCCGATGGCGGGCAGCACCAGCTGCTCCATAAACTGCTTGATGAGGGTGCTCTTGCCGGTGCGCACCGGCCCCACCACGCCAATCAGGATCTCCCCGCCGGTGCGAGCCCCGATCTCCCGGCAGACAGTGGCTTCCAAACACTCCTGTTTTTCCAAATTGCTCTCTCCTCTCTCCCGTCCGCACCGGGCGGCAAGGCCGCACCTTCTGCGTCTGCTTCTCGGAAACAGTCTATTCGGACAGGCGGCAGGATATGAGCGGCACCTAGCGAAAAAGCGTTGGTTGACGGAAAAATCCCTCTGCGCTACAATAGAGAAAAATTGAGCAGAAAGGTGGAACGCAGATGGAGTGGAAGGTTTATTTTGAGGACAATCCGGGCTGTCACCGCCCGCATCGGGGCCGCCCCGGGCAGGAAGTGTCCTGCGGGGCACACTCGGTGTGGTGCGGGCAGCATTTCATCATCCCGGCGATTTACCTTTGTGGAAAAGGGCTGGTTGTAGACATCTGCCGCCGGGTGGAGCGTGAAGCGATCGAAGCGCATTACCAGAAGTTGGCCGCTTATGAAGGGATGGATATTGACGAATGCCGCCGGAAGTTGTCGAACTGGCCGAAGCCGAGGACCCGTTTGGTTCTTTTGACTATCTGCCAAGTGTAGCCATCAACGGCAAAACCGTGGAGTACAGCCGCGGTGCCGGGGAATATTATAACCCCCTCCGCTCCGAAGAGGAGATCGTTTGCAGCGGTGAACAGGCGGCGCGGGACATCGTGAAGCACTACGGGCTTGACCCGGAACAAGGCTGGGATCTCCGGCAGTGGAGCTTTCCCTGGGCGACAAAGCGCAGGCCGGCCCACATCACCAGCCTGACACTGACCCTCACCCAGCGGGAACAGCCTGCCGAAGCGGTGCAGTTCACGGCAGCGCCCGGAAAGGTCGTGGAGTTTGCCCACCCCGTCACCGGTGTGCCCTGCGTGCTGACGGTCAAAGACCTGAAACCGGCCCGGCTGCCGGAGAATGACCTCCCCCACATGGGGCCGCCCATGGAATGGCCCCGGGAATTTGTGGAAATGACTTACACCCTGACCCCCGCCGTGACCACCGGCTGGGTGCAGGTGAACGACTGCGCCTCTAGTGATAAGCCCATCCGGAAAAGCGACGCACCCACGGAAGATGGAGCCATTGGCATCATCGGCGGGGCAGACGGCCCAACGGCGATCTTTGTGAGCGGAAAGCAGCAGGGTGATACCCGCACTGCCTGTTCCTCGCTCCACTTTGCGCGGTGGAACCGGAAAGTATCCGTTGGAAGGTGACCTACTACCAGAAGCAGTTCCCGGATGGAACTATAGCGCTCTTATAACGAAAAGACAGGTGGCTCCAACCAAAGTTGGATGCCGCCTGTTTTACTGTTCAGATCAGCTTGATGGCCACTGCCTCGCTGGTGCGGTCCTGGGCTTCGTTGGTATGCTCTGGGTCATCCAGCATATAGCGGAGCAGAAGCACCTCGCCCACATAAAGCACCGCCACCTTGATGGGGATGCTGCCGGAATCCAGCGGGCTTTCCTGCGCACCGCACCGCAGCACCACATCTGCCATGGCTGCGCCGGGCGAATCCTCATAATGGGTGAGCAGAATGATCTTTGCGCCGGATGCCTTGGCCGTGCGCAGCGTTTCCAGCATATCGCGGGTCGCGCCGGAATAGGAGATGAAGAGCACCACATCCTCCGGGCCCATCAGGCTGGCAGCAGGATCTGCAGATGACTGTCCCCTGCGGTGCGGAACTTATTGGACAGGCTGGAAAAGCGGGCGCAGATATCGTTGGCCAGCAGCATACTGCCGCCCTGACCCAGGCAGAACACCTGCCGCGCCGCACGCATCAGATCCACAGCCTGCTCCACGGCTTCGGGCGAAAGAGAATTCTGGGTGCCGTTGATGGCAGTGAGAAACAGGCCGCTGGCGTGCTCACACAGGCTGGCGGTGGTAGCGCCCGGCTCCGGCTCATGCTGGTTGACCAGCGCACCGGTGGCGTTGGCCTGCGCCAGCGAAATGCGCATCTCATGGTAGCCCTCAAAACCCAATGCCCGGCAGAAGCGGAACACCGTTGCCTCTGCTACCTTGCATTCCCGCGCAAGGGAGGAAATGGAAAGGTACTGTGCCTCGTCGGCATGGTGGACAAGGTAATCTGCCACAGCACGGCCGGATTTTGTCAGTTCGTCCTGCCTTTGCTGCAGCAGCTCCCAGAAGTTTGTGGTCGTAGACATGATGGTCTCCTTTTTCCTGCTCCGTTTCCCGCCGGAAGGGCTGGCCGCACACGCCAACACCATTGTCGGGAAGTTTTCCTTTAAGAAAAGTATAAAAGAATCCCAGCCGCTTGGCAAGAGGGGCTTTGACTACAAATTCGCGATCGTTTCTGTGCAGAGCGCCCAAATTCGCCGCATTAGTATGACTTATTTGTGAAAATCCTTTTCAATTCATCGGATTTTCTGCTCTTTTTTGAATGAAAACTATTTTCACCAGCAAAAAGTGTGATTTTTCTACAATGGTTACAAAATAGCTACAACTTTCAAAATTTCCGTAAATCCTGTCCAAAAGGTCAATCTTTTCGCTAAAATTGTGCGACATCCACAAGAAAATTCTTTCATTATTGGGCAGACAGCCGATAGACAAAATGAAAATATTTTTCTATAATAAGGCCAATAGAAGCGGTTCCCACACGAGGGCCGCAGAGCAGAATCGCACTACATCAATGAGTAAGGAGAAGTTTCTTATGAAAAACAGTATCTCTCGCCGCTCTTTCCTGAAGGCCGTGGGTGCCTGAGTGCAGCCGGTGCGCTGGCCGCATGCGGCGGCAGCTCCTCCAGCAGCACTGCTGCTTCTTCCACTGCAGCTTCTGCAGCGGCAAGCACCGCAGCCGGCGCAAACATCAAGCTGTGGACATACCCCATCGGCGGCTGGGGCAAGGACGAGACTGTGCAGGAGCTGATCTCCAGCTTCAACGCAAAATATCCCGACATCAAGGTCACCGTTGAGTACCTGGATTACACCAATGGTGATGACCAGGTCAACACCGCCATTGAGGGCGGCAGCGCACCCGACCTGATCATGGAAGGTCCCGAGCGTCTGGTTGCCAACTGGGGCAAGAAGGGCGTTATGGCTCCCCTGAACGACCTGTGGACCGACGATGCCAAGAAGGACATCTACGCTTCCGTTGAGTCCGCCTGCAGGAACGATGCCGGTGACTACTATGAGTATCCCCTGTGCATGACCGCACACTGCATGGCCGTGAACATGACCAAGGTCAAGGAAGTGGGCGCAGACCAGTACATTGATACTGATAAGCACACCTGGAGCACCGACGGCTTCCTCAAGACCGTTGACGCACTGTACAATGGCGGTTATGAGAATGTTGCAGCCATCTACTGCAGCGGCCAGGGCGGCGACCAGGGCACCCGCGCCATCATCAACAACATGTACGGCGGCACCTTCACCGATGCTGAGCACACCAAGTACACCGCTGACTCCCCCGAGAACATCAAGGCCATCCAGCTCTGTACGATGCCAAGGGCGTGAACTTTGATGCTTCCATCAACGGCGGCGAGGAGATCACCCTGTTCCGCAACGGTACCCTGCAGATGGCATTCTGCTGGAACATTGCACAGCAGCTGAACTCCGACAACAACGATGCCGGCCTGACCAACAGCGGCGACGAGATCTTCCCCATGGCCTTCCCCACCGAGAGCGGCAATCCCAAGCTGTGCGGCGGCATCTGGGGCTTCGGCATCTTCGACAACGGCGACGAGGCCAAGATCGAAGCAGCCAAGACCTTTATCGACTTCATCGCTGCTGACCCCGATCAGGTTGGCGCAAGCGTTCTGGCTTCCACCTACTTCCCCGTTCGCGAGAGCGTTGGCGATATCTATGCCGGTAACGACATTATGAGCGAGTACACCAAGTTCATGGGCTTCCTGGGCGATTACTACCAGATCACCCGGGCTGGGCAACTGCTCGTACCGAGTGGTGGAACATGCTGCAGCGCGTTGCCACCGGCGAGCCCGTTGAGCAGGCCGTTGCCACCTTTGTCGAGAATGCAAATGCTGCCGCTGCTGCCGAGGCATAAGCGCACCACCTGAGTTTTTCATCGTAACGTTATAGACCTTGCCCCTTCCTCGATAATCCCGGCGAGGGAGGGGCATTCTTTTTGCAAGTTCCATCGGGAGCCGGTCATTTTACCGGAACTAAACGAAAGGTTTGGTGATTTTCTTGGCTGCTACCACCGTAAAAGTCAAAGAGCCAAAGCGCAGCCGCGCACTGGTCCGGCAGGAGACCATCGCATCCTACCTCTTCCTTCTGCCCAGCCTGATCTTCTTTCTGGGGTTCGTCATCTATCCCATGATCCTCTGCGTGGTCACGAGCTTCTTTGATTCCACCATGAACCGCGCCGATGTCTTTGTCGGCCTTGCAAACTACAAAGAGCTGTTCGCCGATAAGATCTTCCTGGGTGCTCTGAAGAACACCTTCATCATCGTTATCGTGTCGGTGCCTGTGACCTGCGCCTTCTCGCTGTGGGTCAGCTCCGCCATCGTGGATCTGCCCGAGTGGGCCACCAGCCTTTTCCGCTGCGTGTTCTACCTGCCCGTTGTCACCGGTTCCGTTGCCGTTACCGTTGTCTGGAAGTGGATGTACAACAATTACTACGGCATCTTCAACTATCTGGGCAAGACGCTGGGTCTGATCGACAAGAACATCAACTGGCTGGGCGATGAGCGGTTCGCTCTGGGCTGCATTATCCTCATCCTGCTGACCACCTCTGTGGGCCAGCCCATCGTTCTGTATGTTTCTGCCCTGGGCAACGTGGACCAGTCCATCGTAGAAGCTGCCGAAGTGGACGGCGCGACCGATTTCCAGTGCTTCTGGAAGATCAAGTGGCCCGCCATCATGCCCACCACCCTGTACATCCTGGTCATCACCACCATCAACTCCTTCCAGTGCTTTGCGCTGATCCAGCTGCTGACTTCCGGCGGCCCCAACCACAGCACCGATACCATCATGTACTACATCTACTACACCGCGTTCAAGCTGTACCGCTACGGCTATGGCAACGCCATGGGTGTTGTGCTTGCCATCATCATTGCCATCCTGTCTGCTATCCAGTTCAAGGTTGCAACCAGAACAATTGAGGAGGTGCGTAACAATGAGTGCAACTGCTGCAACCGCAAAAAAGCAAAAGCCCTTGAAGCGTCACCCCAGCAAGCTCAAGCAGGCCAGCGCCTATACCATCCTGACCCTGATCCTGATCAGCATCGTGGCCGTGACCTTTGCGTTCCCGCTGTACTGGATCATCACCGGTTCCTTCAAAACCGGTGCAGCCATCAACTCCACCACCCCCGAGTGGTGGCCCCATGAGTGGGTGCTGATCAACTACCAGAAGCTGTTTGCCGGAAAGAGCGCTCCGCTGTGGCAGCTGGCTATCCCCTTCAGTGCACGCTTCAGTGCCGACGGCGAGCCCATCTATTTCTCGGTGGGCCCCACCGCTCCTGCTGCCCTGCGCTGGATGATCAACACCGTGTTCATGGCTGTTGTCTCCATGATCCTGACCTGCATCACCGCCGCCATGGCCGGTTATGCACTGGCCAAGAAGCGCTTTGTGGGCCGTCAGCTCCTGTTCACCCTGATCGTGTGCGCAATGGCTCTGCCCAAGCAGGTCATTCTGATTCCCCTGCTGCGTGAGATGAGTGCCTGAACCTCTACAACACCATCTGGGCCGTCATCTTCCCCATTGTCGGCTGGCCATTCGGTGTGTTCCTGATGAAACAGTTCAGTGAGGGCATCCCCACAGAAATGCTGGAGGCCGCCCGCATTGACGGTGCAAGTGAAGCCAAGACCTTTATCAGCATCGTGCTGCCCATGGTCAAGCCAGGCATCGGTGCTCTGGCCATCTTCACCTTTATCAACAGCTGGAACGATTACTTCATGCAGTTGATCATGCTGTCCAGCACCAGCAACCTGACCATTTCTCTGGGCATTGCAAAGCTGCAGGCGGAGAACAGCACCGACTTCGGTCTGATCATGGCAGGCGCTGCACTGGCTGCTGTGCCTATCATCATCATCTTCCTCATCTTCCAGAAGTACTTCACCAAGGGCATCGCAATGGTGCCGTTAAGGGCTAAATTGCGACCGCCGCCTGCGGCGGAAACAGGAGCAATTTGGCGCAGCGGTCTGCAAGACGCGAGACCCGCCCAAGGTCGAAGCGGATGCAGGGCACCGCAAGAGGGCATTGATGCAGTTGCCCGGAACAGAAAGCGTTGGAGCTTGATGTTCAGGGAGCAATTTTTGGCGCAGCGGTCTGCAAGACGCAGGGCCCGCACCAAGGCCGAAGCGGATGCAGGGCACCGCAAGAGGGCGCTGATGCAGTGAACAGAACAAATAAGCATATAGGAGCTTAAGGAGACAAACCATGAAAGATATCACTAAGTACCAGGGCGTTATCCCCGCTTTCTACGCCTGCTACGACGCAGAGGGCAATATTTCCACTGAGGGTGTCAAGGCCCTCACCCGCCACCTGATCGCCAAGGGCGTTAAGGGCGTGTATGTCGGCGGTTCCTCCGGTGAGTGCATCTACCAGCATGTGGACGAGCGCAAGGCCGTGCTGGAGGCAGTGATGAGCGAAGCCAAAGGCAAGCTGACCGTCATTGCACATGTTGGCTGCAACAACACCGCCGACAGCGTGGAACTGGCCCGCCATGCCGAGAGCGTAGGTGTGGATGCCATCGCTCCATCCCCCCCATCTACTTCCACCTGCCGGAGTATGCCATTGCCAAGTACTGGAATGACATGTCCGCTGCTGCTCCCAATACCGAATTCGTCATCTACAACATTCCCCAGCTGGCTGCACCGGCCTGACCATGAGCCTGCTGAAGGAGATGCTCAAGAACCCCAACGTGGTGGCTGTCAAGAACAGTTCCATGCCCACCCAGGACATCCAGATGTTCAAGGATGCCGGTATCGCCGCCCGCGGCGAAGGCAACTTTGTGGTCTTTAACGGCCCCGATGAGCAGTTCGTCTCCGGCCGCGTCATCGGCGCAGACGGCGGCATCGGCGGCACCTACGCCGTGATGCCTGAGCTGTATCTGGCCATGAACGAGCATATCAACAAAGGCGAGGTCAAGGAGGCTCAGGCCCTCCAGTATGAGGCCGACCGCATCATCTACAAGATGTGTGAGGCCCATGGCAACCTGTACGCCGTGCAGAAAGAGATCCTGCGCCGGATGTACGGTCTGGAGCTGGGCGGCGTGCGTGAGCCCATGCCCAGCCTGGTCCCCGAGGATGAGACCATCGTGGCCGAAGCACAGGCCATGATCGAAGCCGCCATCGCAAAACTGTAAGCTGAACAAGCGCCCCCTCTCCGTCTCTTTTCAGAGGGGAGGCGGGCGCTTCTTTTTTGGAGGGAAAGCGTATGATCTGCGATACCCTGGATCAACTGCATCTGTACAAGGGGTTCCACAAAAACCTCGACACGGCCATTGAGTTTCTGGCCGCACACCCGCTGGATACCCTGCCGCTGGGCCGTACCGAAGTGGACGGCGACGAGGTGTTCATCAATGTGATGGATGCCGATCTCAAACCCCACACCGGTTCCCACGCCGAATATCACCGGCTCTACGCCGATCTGCAGATCGACCTGACCGGCGGCGAGCTGGGGCTACGAGACCGCCCCCGGCACCGAGGTGGAGCCCTACCAGCCGGATATCGGCAAAAAGGACAGCGAGGATGCCGTTTTCGGCGCTCTGGGCGAGGGGCGGTTCGTCCTCTTCTTCCCCGGTGAGCTGCACCGCCCCGGCGTGGAAATGCCCGGCTGCAATCGTGTCCGCAAAGCTGTTGTCAAGATCAAGATGGAGGATAAGTATCATGGATAAGGAAAAACTGTTTGCTCAGATCAAGGGCGGCTGATCGTCTCCTGCCAGGCATTGGAGCACGAGCCCCTGTACACCAAGGAGGGCGGCGTGATGCCCCTGATGGCCAAGCAGCCGCCATGAGCGGCGCGGTGGGCATCCGCGCCAACACCGTGCGTGACATCACCCAGATCAAGGAGGTCGTGGACCTGCCCGTGATCGGCATCATCAAAAAGGACTACCCCGGCACCCCCATGTACATCACTGTGACCATGAAAGAAGTAGACGAGCTGGTGGCCTGCGGCGTGGATATTCTGGCGGTGCAGCACGGGAGCTCTCCGCCCGGATGGTTCCACCTCCGCTGAGTTCATCCGCGCTATCAAAGCAAAGTACCCGGATCAGTTGGTGATGGCCGACTGCGACAACTTTGAGAACGCCATGGCCTGCGCCGAGGCCGGTGCCGACTTTGTGGGCACCACCATGCGCGGCTACACCCCTGAGACCCAGGGCATTGACGACATCGATTTTGATTTCGTCCACAAGCTGGCCACCGAGTGCCCCGCCAAAGTCATTGCCGAGGGCCACATCCACTACCCCGAGCAGGCCGTCAAGGCACTGGAAGCCGGTGCTTTTGCACTGGTGGTGGGCGGTGCCATCACCCGCCCTGCCGAGATTACGGCCCGCTTCACCGGAGCCATCAACGCCATGAACAAGTAAAACGGAGACACTGAGATGAAACAGTATCTTGCGATCGATATCGGTGGCACTGCCGTCAAGCTGGGCATCGTGGATGAAACCGGCGCGGTAGCTCCAAGGCCGAGGAAAGTGTCAACTTTGACGGCTACCAGACCCCGGTGCTGACCACCGTGCTCAAAGCCGCCAAAGCCTTTGTGGAGACCCAGAACATCGACGTGAACACACTGGAAGGCGTGGGCGTTTCGGCCACCGGCCAGATCGACAGCCGCAAAGGTATTGTAGCCGGTACCTGCGGCAACTTTCCCAACTACATCAACAGCCCCATCCAGGCCGAACTGGAACGGCTCTTCGGCCTGCCCGTCACCGTTGCCAACGATGCCAACTGCATGACGCTGGGCGAGGTCTGGGTCGGCGGCGCAAAGGGTTATACCGATGTCATCGGCGTGACCCTGGGCACCGGCGTGGGCGCGGCATCCTGACCGGCGGCCGCCTTTTGGAGGGTGCCCGCGGACTGGGCGGTGAGCTGGGTCACTACCGCACCCATGCACTGGACGGTGTCCCCTGCACCTGCGGTGCCACCGGCTGCTGGGAGCGCTACGCCGCTACCACGGCTCTGGTACGGGCCGCACAGGAAAAGGACCCGGCCTGGAAAGACGGCCGCGCCATTTTTGCTGCCGCAGAGGCCGGCAACGAGACCGTTCTGGCCCTGCTGGATGCCTGGACGGATGAGATCGCACAGGGCCTTGCAGGCATGGTGCACATCTTCAACCCGCAGCTCATTCTCATCGGCGGCGGCGTAAGCGCCCAGCAGAAGCTGCTCATCGAGCCCATTGCCGCCAAAGTCAGGGCCTCCGTTATGCCCGCCTTTGCCGAGGGGCTGGAGATTCGCGCCGCCCAGCTGCACAATGATGCCGGTATGGTAGGCGCAGTCTATTACTTCCGCCAGCAGCACGGCGAAGCCTGATCATCTGAACGATCAAAGGAGTATATTGAGATGAAAACACATATTCTCTGCCTGGGCGATTCCAACACCCACGGTTATTGTGCCGACCCCAAGGACAATGCTGATGGCGGCATCCGCTTCAACGAGGACGAGCGGTGGACCTGCCGCCTGCAGACTGCTCTGGGCGACAAGTATCTGGTAACCGAAGAGGGCCTTTCCGGCCGCACCACCGTTTTTGCAGATCCCATCCACGAGTCCATGGATGCTCTGAGCGTGGCCTATCCCCTGCTCAAGAGCCATGAAGTCATCGACCTGCTCATCATCATGCTGGGCACCAACGATGTGAAAGAGCGCTTCAACGCAAACGCCGCCTGCATTGGCGCGGGCATGGAGCGCCTGATCCAGAAGTGCAAGACCGTGGACTGCTGGGGCGGCAAGGAACCCAACATTCTTGTGGTTGCTCCTCCGCGCATCAAGGAAGGCTTCCACGATGAGGTCATGGGTGACGGCTGTGTGGAGAAGTCCAAGGGCGTTGCCGGCTGGTACAAGATCATTGCAGAGCGCAACAACGTCCATTTTCTGGATGCTGAAGGCTGCGAGTTCAACCAGATCGACTTCATGCACCTGACCCGTAAGGGCCACGCACAGCTGGCCGAAAAGCTGGCCGAGCTGGTGCCGACGCTGCTCTGAGTCAAAAAGAACAACCCTCTCCGTCATTGCCATGCAATGCCGCCTCACCCTTCGGGAAGAGCAGGCAAAGCAAAAGGCTTTGACGGAGAGGGTTGTTTTCTTTTGTCAGATGTAATCCGAAATATACGGGATCTTATGGAAGAGCACGTCATCCAGCCGTTCCACAGCCTCTTCCCTGCCTCGATGCGCTCCAGCTCATACAGACGCTCTGCGGTCTTGTAGCCCAGCAACAGGGTGGTAAAGGTGCCGATGCCCATTTTCAGGTGATACTCGGCGGATTCACGGGTCATGGTGCAGTGCCCATCCGCAAAGCGAACGTTGAACGTCCGGTCGTTCCATGGCAGAAGCGAGTCCTCGATTTCCAACTCGATGCACAGGGTGCCGCCGTCCGGGTCACAGGGGTAATCGGCGAGGAAATCCTCCACGTCAATGATGCGTCCCATGGCATAGGGGCGGATGCTCTCCTTGATGTCGCCATCGTCCATCTCAAAGGCGATGGGTTCGCTGAAATAGGTACTGCCGTGCACCTCATCGATCATGGAATCATGGGCATGGATATACTCCCACAGGCCTTTCTGGGCCTCGCGGTTGAGGTAGACCATCTCCTTGATGTGCATGATGTCGTTTTTGATGAGGTAGACCATGTAGCCGCAGGGCTTATCCTTGACGTTGTAGTAGACCGCAACATTGGTATCGTCCTCATCCCAGCGCCAGTATTCCTCCAGGCCAGACTGTTGCGGAACAGACAGCCGTGGGTGATGGACGCAAAGTGGGAGTGCAGCTCATGGAACTCGGTGTTATCCCAACTGACACGCCGGACATAGCCGGGGGCCTTGACCTTGGTGGGGATCTGCCGGTCCTTGATGTTGAACGAGATCTTGTTGGAAACGATCTCCCAGCCCAGGTGATGGTACAGCGGAATGCTGTACGGGTAGAGCAGAGCGAAGGATTTGCCCTCCTCGTGCATCTGGGTCAGGCCCTTGATCATCAGGTGCTTCATAATGCCCTGCCCGGTGTACTCCGGGTAGGTGCAGACACTGGTGACAAAGCCCACATGGTAGACCGTATCGTAGATGTTCATTTTCAGCGGATAGACGGCAAACTGGGACACCAGCGTGTCTCCATCAAAGCAGCCCAGAACATCGGCACGTTCCAGCACCGGGAACTTGGACTGCTTGATCTCATCGTCCTTCCAGCCTGTGGCAGTCAGCTCTTCTTCCGTGACCTGAAAGGTGTAGCGGAGCAGTGCGTTGTACTGATCCAGATCCTTCGCTTCCAGATAACGGGTCAGATAATGGTCTGCGGCGTCATACGAACACCCCCGTCCTTACGGGGTCAGACGGTTGGGGCCGCGGAACAGGAACTCCGCGTCCTTGATGCTCTCGCCCACCAGCAGCATGGTCAGGCGGTCGATGCCCAGACCGAAGCCGCCGTGCGGGGGGCAGCCATACTGGAAGAACTCCAGATAGAACTTGACATCCTCAGCCAGACCCTTTTCCTCAGCCTGCTTCTTCAGCACCTCATAGCGGTGCTCACGCTGGGCACCGGTGGTGATCTCCACACCGCGCCAGATCAGGTCGTAACCCTGAGGCACACCGTTCTCGTCGCGCATGTGGTAGAAAGCACGCTTCTCAGCATCGTAATCCGTGACGAAGAGGAACTCGTGGTTATAGTGCTTCTTCACCCAGTCGTAGCTCAGGCGCTCGGCCTCGGTGGTCAGGTCGCCCTTCTCGGAATCGTCCACCACATAGCCGAAGTCCTCTTCCAGACCCTTGTACAGGTCAGCCAGCTTGACCACGGGGAACGGGGTCTCGGGCACGATGACTTCCTTGCCGAACAGCTCCTGGATCTGGTCGCCGTAAGCATCCTTCACAGCCTGCAGGCCAGCCTTGAGCAGCTGCTCCTCCATGGCCATGACATCCTTGTAAGAGGTGATGTAGCTGAACTCCAGATCGAAGCCGGAGAACTCCGTGGCGTGCTTATTGGTATAGCTCTTCTCGGCGCGGAACACAGGGCCGGTCTCGAAAATGCGCTCAAAGCCTGCAGCCATTGCCATCTGCTTGTAGAACTGGGGGCTCTGTGCCAGATAGGCATTGCGGTCGAAGTAATCCACCTTGAACACCTCAGAGCCGCTCTCGCTGGCAGCAGCGATCAGCTTGGGGGTGTGGATCTCGATAAAGTTCTGGTCCAGCAAGAACTTGCGCATGGCGTTGACCATGCAGCTCTGGGCCTTGAACATCAGCTGGTTCTCGTCGGTGCGCAGATCGACCCAGCGGTAATCAATGCGCTGGTCGATGCTGGAACGCTCCACCGCCTTTTTCTTCTTGGTGGCGGCAATGGCCTTGCGGGCAATGGGCAGTGCATCCGCAATGCTCTCCACCTCGATGGCCTCGGGGATCATCTCGATGCCGCCCATCTTGACGTAGTCGTTCTCGACCACCTTGCCGGTGACAGTGATGACAGAATCAGGGGTCAGCTGATCGATGGTGTCCACCAGATCAGGATGATCCTCTTTTTCAACCGTGATCTGCAGCTTGCCGGTGATATCCTTCAGTACGATAAAGGCCATATACTTGCTGTTGCGCAGGTTTTCAATAAAACCCTGTACCTTGACCGTATTGCCAATTTCCTTTTGTACCTCGTTGATGTAGGTGCGATTCATGGAAATCCTCCTTTGATGTCTTATACCGTTTTATTATACGCTTTTCAGGGGATAAATCAAGTATTCTGCCCGGGCCAGTCTTACTTCTTGTGGTTTTCCTCTTCGTGCAAAGTGCCGGTGCCGCCCTCGACCACACCGTCGTGGTCGAGCACCGCCCTGATGGTGCCAAAGAAGCACTTTACGTCCATACCAAAGCTCAGATGCTCCACATAGTAGCCGTCCAGCCGGGCCTTATCCACGATCTCCAGCTCATCCCGTCCATGGATCTGAGCCCAGCCGGTCAGGCCGGGGCGGACATCGTTGGCGCCGTACTTGTCCCGCTCGGCCAGCAGGTCATACTGGTTCCACAGCGCCGGGCGCGGACCGATGACTGCCATATCGCCCACAAAGATGTTCCAGAGCTGGGGCAGCTCGTCCAGACTGGTCTTGCGCAGGAAGTGCCCCACCCGGGTGATATACTGATCCGGGTCCTTGAGCATGTGGGTGGGCATATCGTGGGGGGTGTCGATGCGCATGGTGCGGAACTTGAGGATATTGAAATGTTGTTTGTGGATGCCCACCCGCTTCTGCCTGAAAAAGATCGGCCCCGGGGAATCGATCTTGATGGCAAGGCAGAGGATGAGCAGCAGCGGCGAGAGCACGATCATGCCGCAGAGGGACAGAATGACCGCCAGCAGCCGCTTGATGCCGTTTCGATACATGGAAGATCCTCCCTTTTCAGAGTACCCTTTATTATAGCAAGCCATTCGACAGTTTGCAATCCATTCCGTGCAGTTTCACGCCCGAGAGGCTCAGGCAGGTGCAGCAGAAGTATTGGCTGTTGCGCAGGCCACAAAACGCCTGTTTTGTTGTATTATTCATCCTGTTTTCTCTCTTGTTCCGGAACGATTTCTGCCGTATCATTATAGTAACAACTCTATCTGAAACAGGAGGTCTTTTCTGTGATCCAACGTTTTTCTTTCGGGCATCCTTTTCCCACCCAGAGCGTTGTGCTGTCTCTTCCCGCGGAAAGCGGCCCCATCCCCTTTCTGACTCCCGATGGCAGCGGCTGGCAGCTCACCCTCAGTGAGCAGGCTGCGTCTACGGTCTGGGTGAAATGCCCCGCGGCATCAACAAGCGCGGCTGGCACTACATCGCCAACAACACCGATGAATCCCGCCACAGCGAGGACAAGCTTTCCTTCTATGGTGCGCACAATTTCCTGCTGGTGCGGGACGGCAGCACCTGCTTTGGCCTGTTCGTGGATTTCCCGGGCAAGGTTTATTACGACATCGGTTATTCCCGCCACGATCTTCTCTCTTTCCACACCGAGACCCCAGACTACGATCTGTATCTCCTCTCCGGCGGGAACGAAAATGCGATCTGCAAGGAGTTCCGTACCTCATCGGCCGCAGCTATATCCCGCCCAGGTGGGCATTCGGTCTGGCACAGAGCCGCTGGGGCTACAAGACTGAGGAGGACGTACGGGAAGTTGCACGCCAGTACAAGGAGCACGACCTGCCGCTGGACATGATCTGTATGGACATCGAATATATGCAGGACTATGCCGATTTCACCGTAAACAAGGAACGTTTCCAGACCTTACAAAGCTCTCCGCAGACCTGAAAGCGCAGGCATCCGGCTGGTGCCCATCATCGATGCCGGCGTGCGCGTTGACCCCAACGACTCCACTTGCACTGAGGGGCTGGAAAAGGGATACTTCTGCAAAAAGGCCGACGGAACTCCCTTTGTGGCGGCAGTCTGGCCCGGCAAGGCCTACTTTGCCGACTTCCTGCGCCTGAGGTGCGGGAGTGGTTCGGCCACAAATACAAGGCCCTGACCGACTGCGGCATCGAGGGCTTCTGGAACGATATGAACGAGCCCTCCCTCTTCTACTCACCTGAGCGGCTGCGCGCTTTTCTGGACGATATGGCCGCCTGCGGGAGAAGGACAACATTGAGCAGGAGGAGTTTTTCCCGCGCGTGGTGGGTGGTGCCATGGGCCTGATGAACAGCCCGGCAGACTACGCCAGTTTTTACCACGAGGCAGACGGCCGGAAGGTACGTCACGATCAGGTCCACAACCTTTATGGCGGCAGCATGACCCGCGCCGCAGGGGAAGCCTTTGCCGACCTGCGTCCGGGCCAGCGCACCCTGCTTTACAGCCGTTCCAGTTTCATTGGCAGCCACCGCTACGGCGGCATCTGGCTGGGCGACAACAATTCCAGCTGGGCCCAGCTGCTGGCCAATATCCAAATGATGCCCAGTGTCCAGATGTGCGGTTTCCTGTACAGCGGTGCCGACCTCTGCGGCTTCTCCTGCGATACCACGCCGGATCTTGCCCTGCGCTGGCTTGAGTTCGGTCTGCTCACCCCGCTGATGCGCAACCACTCCGCGGTGGGCACCCGGATGCAGGAATACTACCGCTTCCCCGAGGTGCTGCCCGCTGTGCGTAATATGATCCGTCTGCGCTACGCCCTGCTGCCCTACCTGTACAGCGAATTTATGAAGGCTGCGCTGGAAAACACCAGCTACTTCCGGCCGTTGGCCTTCGATTACCCGGATGACCCCGATGCCCGGGAGGTGGAAGATCAGCTTTTGCTGGGCGAGGGCCTGATGGCCGCTCCCGTCTATGTCCAGAATGCCCACGGGCGGCATGTCTACCTGCCCGAGCCCATGAAGCTCCTGCGCCTGCGGGCTGTAGACGACTACGACGAAGAGATCCTGCCCGCCGGACACCACTATATCCGCTGTGCGCTGGACGAAATGCTGTTGTTCATCCGTCCGGGCCACATCATTCCCGTGGCACAGCCCGCCAACAACACCGCTGAGCTGGATGATGCCAGTTTGACCCTGTGGAGCTTCCTGCCCAACGGCGAATCTGCGGAGTACCGGATGTACCGGGACGATGGCGTGACAACGGAATACGAGAAGAAAGAGCACTGGAAAACGCTGCAGATCCATCATTCCTGATCAAAGCGCCCCAGAAAGGCAGGAACCCCCTGCGCGGCATCTTGTATTTTACAGAAAACTGTATTATAATATAGGTGTTCTTTACAAATTGCGTTGTGCCGCAAAACGGCACGGCGCATTTTTTACGCTTCGATTTTGGTGCAAGAGTATGAGAGAAGTTTCAAAGGAGGCGGAGCTTTCATGGCACAAATGTCCCAAGCCGGTGATCTGACCAGCGGCCCGATGCTGAAAAAGATCATCCTGTTTTCCCTGCCGCTGGCGGCATCCAGCTTTTTGCAGCTGCTGTTCAATGCTGCCGATGTGGTCGTGGTGGGTCGATTTGCCGGCAGCGCCGCGCTGGCAGCAGTTGGTTCCAACGGTGCACTCATCAACCTGCTGGTCAACCTGTTTGTCGGCCTTGCGCTGGGTGCAAACGTTGTGGCGGCCCGCTGTTATGGTGCAAAGGATGACCAGGGCGTGCACGAAGCGGTGCAGACCGCTGTTACCCTGAGCCTTGTGGGCGGCGTTCTGATGGCTTTTGTGGGCTTTTTTGCAGCCCACGGCCTGCTGGAACTGATGTCCAGCCCCGAGGATGTCATTGACCTTGCTACACTTTACCTGAAGATCTACTTCATCGGAATGCCGATGACCATGCTGTACAACTTCAACGCCTCCCTGCTGCGTGCCGTGGGCGACACCCGCCGCCCGCTGGTCTGTCTGGCGGTGGCAGGTGTCATCAATGTGGTGCTGAACCTGCTGTTCGTCATCGTATTCCAGATGAGTGTGGCGGGTGTTGCGCTGGCCACCATCCTCAGCCAGACGGTATCCGCCATTATGGTCACGGTGCTGCTGGTCAGGGAAGAGGGTGCCATGCACCTTGACCTGCGGCATCTGGGCTTCCACAAGAAAGCCATGCTGCAGATCATCCAGATCGGCCTGCCCGCCGGTCTGCAGAGCACCGTGTTCAGCCTGTCCAACGTGGTGATCCAGTCGGCCATCAATTCCTTTGGCTCCACGGTCGTGGCCGGAAACTCTGCCGCATCCAACCTCGAGGGCTTCATCTACACCGGCATGAACGCCTTTGCGCAGGCGGCCGTGACCTTTACCAGCCAGAACGTGGGTGCCCGCCGGTACGACAACCTCGACCGCGTCATGCGCAACTGCCTGCTCTGCGTCACTGTGGTGGGCCTGTTCCTGGGCTGCGGCGCTTACTTTGGCGGCGAGGTCCTGCTGCACTTCTACTCCACGGATGAAGCCGTGGTGGCCGCCGGCCTGTCCCGGATGCAGATCATCTGCACTGCCTACTTCCTGTGCGGCATAATGGACACTTTGGCCAGCTGCCTGCGCGGCCGCGGCTACTCGGTGATTCCCATGATCGTCAGCCTGGTGGGCAGCTGCCTGCTCCGTCTGGTCTGGATCGCAACCATCTTCCGGATGTTCCGCTCCACCGGCACGCTGTACATCAGCTACCCCATCAGCTGGGCCCTGACCGCAGGGGTGCATCTCATCTGCCTGCTGGTCGTGCGCAAAAAGATGAACGATCAGCTGAAGGAAGAGAGCCGCCTGGTCGCATAACAAAAAACGCTCTCCTGTGCTCAGCAGGAGAGCGTTTTTGTTACAGCATCTTCTTTAACAGATATCGGTCATACCCGCCGTACATCTCCCGGCGGTCGGCAATGACAAAACCGCAGGCAAGGGCATTGTTCAGGCTGTATTGATTCTCCGGCTGACGGTGGCCCCGATGCCCACGATGCCGGGCCGGACAAGCGGCAGCGCCGCTTCCAGCAGCTTCCGCTGCAGACCGTTGCCCCGCCAGTCCGGGTGGACCACTGCGCTGTCTGCATTGGCCCAGTGCTCCCACTCCTCCCGGGGCACCCCCAGAAAGGCCGCATAGTTGTGTGCGCTCCGGCCGCAGTAGCGCAGGATAAAGTACGCCCCCAGCCGTTCGCCGTCGTATGCCCGATGCACAGGTCCTCCCTCAGGTAGGCCGTGATGTTTTCCAGCGTGTCAGGCACAAACTGCTCCGGGTGAGGCATGGCGGCCCGCACTTCGTTCTGCAAAGCAAAGAATGCGGCGGCATCCGCAGGGCCGCACCGGCGCAGGCGAATGGGAAGCTGTGCAGGCCGGCCACACACTTTTTGCAGTATCAGTTCCATTTTGTGAACCCTCCAAAAATAAAATCATACTTCTGCTGGATTCCAGTATAATTACCATTCAAAATAAAGTCAAATCATGCTATAATGAAAGTAAGAAAATCTGTCCGGCGCAGCTTTTGGGTTGCAGGGCAGGTTTTCCCAAGTCCAGGCGGGCACTGCCCCGCCCGCGAACCGGAGGAACAGCCCATGAAAGAATCCAGCTCTTCGTCATCCATCCGCCTGGGCGGTGCGGTCATCAGTGACCGTGTCGTCGCGGCGCTTCTGGAAGAACTGCGCACCGGCCGCTACGCCGATGCCGACCGCCTGCCCGCCGAGGTCGATCTGGCCGCGGAACTCGGTGTCAGCCGTACCGTGATCCGGGACGCGCTGAGCGAGATGGAGCGCGCCGGTTACATCGAGCGTGTGCGCGGCATTGGCACAGTGGTCAACCGCACTGTGCTCGGCCTGCGCAGCCGCCTTGACCAGAAGCTGGAATATTACCCGCTGATCCGCAGCTTTGGCAGCTACCCCCACGCCGATGGCATCCAGATCTATCCCATCCGCGCCGGGGCCGAGCTTGCCCGGGATCTTGCCATTGCACCGGGGGACGAGGTCATCTGCATCAAAAACGAATCCTGGCCGACACCACCCCGGTCATCTACTCCATCGATTATCTGCCCGCGCCCTCTTTGGCAGCCGGGACTACACCCGCATCGACCTGAGCGGCGGCGTGTTCGATATCCTGGAGCAGGAATGCAACCAGCAGATCTCCTCGAACGTGGCCCACCTCAAGGCCAGCTGCGGCGACGAGGCCATCCGGGCTGCCATGCGTCTTGCCCCCGGCGAGGCCATGCTGCTGCTGGATGAGATCTGCTTCAACCGTCTGTGCCACCCGGTCATGCGCTCACTGAGTTATTACACGAATTTCTTCGATTTTTCCATTCTACGAAAATTACTTTGACGGAGGTAAAATTCATGCGCCATCTCATCGATCCCTTGGATTTCAGCCAGGAGGAGATCACCTCTCTGCTGGATCTGGCCGACCGCATCCGCTCCGACCCTGCCGCTTACCAGGACGTTGCGGCTCACAAAAAGCTCGCCACCTTGTTCTATGAGCCGTCTACCCGCACCCGCCTTTCCTTTGAGGCGGCCATGCTGAACCTGGGCGGCCATGTGCTGGGCTTCCCGAGCGAGACCGTCTCCAGCGCTTCCAAGGGAGAAAGCGTTGCAGATACCATCCGTGTGGTCTCCTGCTATGCTGATATCGTGGCAATGCGCCATCCAAAGAGGGTGCGCCGTTCCGCGCTTCCCGCTACTCCCGCATCCCGGTCATCAATGCCGGTGACGGCGGCCACCAGCACCCCACCCAGACCATGACCGATCTGATGACCATCCGCACCCGGATGGGTCGGCTGGATAATCTGACCATCGGCCTGTGCGGCGATCTGAAGTTCGGCCGCACCGTCCATTCTCTCATCAAGACCATGGCACGCTGCAAGAACATCCGCTTTGTGCTCATCAGCCCCGAGGAGCTGCGGGTGCCCGACTACATCATCAAGGATGTGCTGGAGGCCAACGGCATCGAGTACCGTGAGACCCGGAGCCTGGAGGAATCCATGCCTGAGCTGGATATCCTGTACATGACCCGTGTGCAGAAGGAGCGCTTCTTCAACGAGGAGGATTACATCCGCCTGAAGAACAGCTACATCCTGACCAGCGAAAAGATGTCCCTTGCCAAGCCTGAAATGGCAGTGCTGCATCCCCTGCCCCGCGTGAATGAGATCGCACTGGATGTGGACAACGATCCCCGTGCTGCCTACTTTGAGCAGGTGCAGAACGGCGTATACATCCGCATGGCACTGATCATGACGCTGCTGGGTCTTGCCGACCCCAAGGCACCGAAGGAGGGCAACTGATATGCTGAATATTGACGAGATCCAGAACGGCATTGTGATCGACCACATCAAGGCAGGCACCGCTGTGGGCCTGATGGAGCTGCTGGGCATCACCGGCAACAAGACCGCCAACGTGGCACTGATCCAGAATGCGCGCTCTCACAAGGCCGACTGCGGCCGCAAGGACATCATCAAGGTCGAGGGAGACGCCTCCTGGCTGAACCTGGACGTGCTGGCCTACCTTGACCCTGACATCAGCGTGACCGTGATCGAAAACGGCAAGGCTGTGCGCAAGGAAAAGCCGAAGCCCCCCAAGCGTCTGGTGAACATTGTGCGGTGCCGCAATCCCCGCTGCATCTCCTCCATTGAAGAGGAATGCGACCAGATCTTTGAGATGAGCTCCAACGGCAAATACCGCTGCATCTACTGTGAGCAGGAGCTGCAGGTGAAGCCGGAATAATCGGTACAAAAGCAAAAGGCAGTGCGTCCCACGCGGCGCGCTGCCTTTTTTGTTTGTTACACGAAATCCTCCCGCATCGGAGTGAAGATATCCAGCAGGATGCCCGCTTCCGTACAGGTGCAGCCATGCTCCACACCGTCCTCCTTCCGGCCCGATCTCAAACAAAAAAGCCCGACAAAGCTCCCTCCGGCAGCACCGCCCGGCATCCCATTCCCACATACGATGCCGTGCAGGTGCAGTGCATTCAGAAGGTCTCTATCTGCAGCAATCCCCCAAGATCGCCATTCAGAGCTTCGTCAGACTTTTTATTCGTAAAGACGTTCCGGCCCACGCACACACGCCTGCGTTCCCGGATGTTCCTTCCTCTGTCGGCCGCAAACCATACAGCGGGGAGGCGCTCCTGCCTTTAACTTGATTTCATTGTAGCAGATTCCGATGAAACTTTCACCCCAAATGTCATATTCTGCAGGGTTTCATGTCATAACTTGCGGAGCGGGATGGTGCAGGTAAAGCGGAACCAGCACTCCCGGCAGCTGATGGTATATTCGCCGCCGTATTTTTCAGCACATCCCGCACGTTCCACAGCCCGAAGCCGTGGCCCGCCCCTTTCTGAGAGATGCGGGGCAGCTGACCGTCCACGAGGTTCAGGTCCTTTTTCACCCGGTTGCGGACGGAAAGCACCACCTCGTCCTCGCTCTTCCGCATCCGCACATAGATCTCCGGCGGATCAGCCTGCGCGGCGGCCTCAATGGCATTGTTGAGCAGGTTGGAGAACACGATCACAAGGTCTGTCTGATCCATGGGCATATCCCGCAGATCGGGCAGATCAAAATAGACCATGACCCCTTTTCGGCTGGCTTCCTCGTACTTTTTGCTAAGCAGGGCATCCAATAAAGGGTTGTGGGTGTTCATAATGGTGGTATTTGCCGCAATGGTCTTTGTGAGCGTGGAAAGGTAGGCCTTTGCGCCCTCGTAATCGCCCTGCTGAAGCAGCAGAGCCAGTGCCTCGGTGTGGTTGGTGAACTCATGGGTCAGCCGCCGCTGAGTCTTGTAGGATTCCAGAAGAGCTTCTGCGCTCTTCTTCTGGCGCACAGCCTCCACCATCAGTGTCTGCTGCAGCAGCATCTGGTCGTTGACCATCTGCACGATCCCCAGATGGATCAGCACTGCTATGGTCAGACCAAAGGTCAACATCATGTTCATCATGCTGGGCACTTCACTGCCGCCGGATACCATCAGCACGATGTTCAGCACCACAACGATGCCAGGAAAGAAGGACATGACCAGCATCTGCAGCGGGGTCAACGCCTGCTCCCGCCGCCAGCGCCGGATAATGTAGGCTGCAAGCAGGCCAGCCCCCACAACAGCAGCAACCAGCAGGAACAGACAGCTGCGGTAGCGCCAGACCTCCCGGACGGGAATGTGCTTACACCAGGCAAAGGTGTAGCTGACTGTGTTTTCCGTCAACAGGCACATGATGCCGTTGACAAGGCAGGCCGAGAGCTTCTGGTTCCAGCTTCCGCCGAAAAAGAGCACCGTGACCAACAGGTAGATAACATTCAAAATCACAGATTCAACATTGAAAAAGCCAATGTCATGCCGGATCGAGCCGCCAGAAAACTGCTGCCAGCAGGGCTGCCCACAGGCAGGGGAAGCGGAATCTCCTGCCGCGGCCCAGAAATGCATGGTCCACCATGATAAAGGCCGCCCACTGGCCAATGCAGACCAGATGCCCCATCAGAAGCCAGAGCATTTCCTTAGTCATCCCCAAACTGCCCCTTCCATTCCAGATAGGTGCTGCGAATCTCAGCATAGCCGTTCCGGCTCACGCCCAGCTTGACTCCGTTGCGCAGGGTGACCATGTAGCTGCTGATCTGCCGGATGTACTTCATATTGACCACCGCGCTCCGCCCCACCCGCAGAAAGCCGTTCTCAAACAGGGCCTGCGGCAGCTCGTTCAGCTTGCCATAGTAGGAGCACAGGGGCTGGTGGGCCACGTCCCCGTAAACGTTGATCTTGCGCAGGTCGCTTTCGAGGTAGTAGATGCTGTCGTAGGGCAGCTCGGTCTCGGTGCGGTTCTGCCGGATGGTCAGGGTCTTGGGAGTCCGGTGATCCTGCTCGTGCAGAATGGCATCCAGACAGCGGGGCAGCTGGCAGTCCAGGTCGCGCTTGAGGATATAGCGGAACGCATTCACGGTGTAGCTCCGGGCAAATTCCAGATAGGCCGACACATACACCAGACAGATCTCCGGCTGCACTGGCGCAGCTGCTTTCCCAGTGAGATGCCGTTCATGGTGTCCAGATCCACATCCAGCAGCGCCACCTGATATAGATCAAGGTCCCGCCGGGCCAGTGTCTCTTCCCCGCTGTGGCAGACGGTGCATTCCACCTGCAGGCCCCGCCGCGCAAAGAATTCCCGGACGAGCGTTTCCACGCGGGCAGCAAATACCGCATCATCGTCACAGATCAAAATGTGCATTGTGTCCTCCAACAAAAACGCCCTCTCCGCCAGTGCTTCGCACTGCCACCTCTCCCAAAGGGCGAGGCAATTGCTGCTCTGACTTCAGGCTGTGCAAGTTGCTTACCCATCAGATGCGTTGGCTCCCCCTCGGGGAAGCTGGCGAGCGAATGCGAGACTGAGAGGGTTTATTTCCTTATGCAAAGAACTTGTCGTAGATGCCAAAGGCAAAGATGAACAGCACGATCACGGGCAGACCGTAGGTCAGGTAACCGCGCATCCAATCGTGGATCTTCAGCCCCTCGCCGGTGTTGACTTCCTTCTTATAGTTGTCCCAGCCCCAGCCATAGCGGGAAACACAGAACAGCAGGTAGACCAGGCTGCCCAGCGGCAGGAACAGATTGCTGACAAGGAAATCCTCAAAGTCCAGCACTGCACCGCCAAACACGGCAAAGCCATCCCAAGCCCAGAGGTTATACCCCAGCACGCAGGGCATGGACAGCAGGATGATGAGGAACAGGTTGACCAGACTGGACTTTTTACGGGTGCAGCCGGTCAGCTCCATGCCGCAGCAGATGATGTTCTCGAACACTGCCAGCACGGTGGACAGGGCCGCAAAGGCCATGAATAGGAAGAACAGGCTGCCCCACAGCCGCCCCAGCGCCATGTTGGCAAAAATATTGGGCAGGGTGATGAAGATCAGACTGGGGCCTGCAGTCTGATCCACGCCAAAGGTGAAGCAGGCCGGGAAGATGATGAGACCGGCCGTGATGGCCACAAAGGTATCCAGCACCACCACACGGACGCTCTCGCCCAGCAGGGAGTGCTCCTTGCCGATGTAGCTGCCAAAAATGGACATGGCACCGATGCCCAGGCTCAGGGTGAAGAAGGCCTGATTCATCGCACCCACCAGGGTGTTGACGATGCCAACCTCCTTCATACGGCCAAAGTCAGGCACCAGGAAGAAGGAAAGGCCCTCCTTTGCGCCGTCCATGAAGAGGCTGTTCACGGCCAGAATGACCATGATGAGGAGCAGGGCGATCATCATGCCCTTGGTCACACGCTCCAGACCATTCTGCAGGCCCTTAGCGCAGACCAGAATGCTCAGAACGACCACGAACACCATCCAGAAGGTCATAATGCCGGGGCTTGCCAGCATCTCGGTGAACTTGCCCGCCACCTCGTCGGCGTTCAAGCCGGAGAGCTTTCCGGCGGCAGTCATATAGAAATAGTGCAGCATCCAGCCTGCAACGGTGGTGTAGAACATCATCAGCAGATAACAGCCGATCAGCGTAAAATAGCCGTGGATATGCCACTTCTGACCCGGCTTTTCCAGCACCTGATAGGCGCGCACCGGGCTTTTGCGGCTGGCACGGCCCACAGCAAATTCCATGGTCATAATGGGCAGACCCAGAATGACCAGGAACAGCAGGTAAAACAGTACAAAGGCTCCTCCGCCGCCCTGACCTGCCATATAAGGAAATTTCCACACGTTGCCAATGCCGATGGCACATCCTGCCGACAGCAGGATGAAGCCCAGCCGCGATTTCAGCGTTTCACGTTCCATAGTAAATTTGTCCCCTCCAATAATTTCAGCCGCCCGCCTTCCGCGCGAAAAACAGGCGAAATCAGTTTATTATATCACAAATTGGAAGAGAATGGAGTGCTTTTTCGTATTTTCCCTTGCAAATTTCTTTCATCTTATATAAAATAGACAAGATGAAATGTGTACAACACGGAAAGGA
>ENA-OQJH01000253-OQJH01000253.1-human-gut-metagenome-genome-assembly--contig:-NODE-253-length-31135-cov-2.143157_pt1 | contig 31135 bp, 41 predicted proteins | sample MGYA00242597_ERZ504763 | MGnify/ENA primary metagenome ERZ504763 (study PRJEB26092, sample SAMD00036359) | human gut metagenome | host: Homo sapiens | study: EMG produced TPA metagenomics assembly of...
GAGATGATGGTGGCGGCATTCGGCGCACTCTCGGAGAAGGTCGCCGCCCTGAGGCGCAAAAGCGACACGGGGCGCATGGAAAGATGGCTCACGGGCGAGGAGGTCTGCGGGCAGTTGAGAATAAGCCGCGCACGTTGCAGACGCTGCGTGACAGGCGGCTTATCGGCTACTCGCAGATAAACCGCAGGTTCTATTACAAGCCAGAGGAGGTGAAGCGGCTGATACCGCTTGTCGGCACGCTCTATCCGCACGGCAGATGATTTGATTTATTCACCCACTGAATCCGAAGTTATGATGAACGAGAACAACGATGTTTTTACGATGGAAGACGAGCCGATAGCCTCTGTGGTGCAGGATATGCGCAAAGGCTCGAAATGGCTGTCCGCATTTCTGGAAAGCTACCGTCCTCCGCTGGACGGGGAACGTTACCTGACGGACGGCGAGGTGTCGGAACTGCTCCGTGTGAGCCGGCGCACCTTGCAGGAATACCGCAACAACCGCGTGTTGCCCTTCATACTTTTGGGAGGGAAGGTGCTTTACCCGGAAACGGGGCTGCGCGGGGTACTGGAAGCGAACTACCGCAAGCCGCTGGAGTGAGGCGGTTTCATGAAAAAGTAAACGGGTGACACCTTTTGTGGTGCTACCCGTTTACTTGTCTTATGGGGTATGTGCAATCAGCAATACCCGGCTTTTCCGTTCTGTATGAACATCACGTATGTCTGCCGTTTCTCTTGTGAGAGTGCCTTTCCCACCAGCATGTGCGGAACAGGTGGGTGTTGTAGGTATTCACCCTGAAAGCGACCGGGATGATGATTTCAAGGGCGTACACGTCCGCGTGCAGCCCGTTTTCAAGCTGCATGTAGCGGCACACCTCGTAGTCGTTCAGCACGTCCGACTTGCGGACGGCTCTGATGGCGGCGTTCACTGCCGGGACGGTCGTATGGAACAATCCGGCTATTTCGGTGGCGGTCATCCACACGTCGTTACCGGTTACGCTGACTGCCTTGTCCTCGATGATGATTGTGTCACGTTTCATGGCTTTTCTTTTTAGATGGTGCAACCTGCAAATTCCTCGACGCCGTTCAATCTTGCGGCAAGGTTCTCCATGTCCTGATTGAGCTTCTCTTTGGTTATCTTTGCGTAAATCTGCGTCGTCTTTATGCTCTTGTGTCCGAGCATGGAGCTGACCGTTTCGATGGGAACACCGTTGGAGAGGAATATCGTCGTGGCTGCCGTGTGGCGGCTCTGATGCCACGTGATATGCTTGGTGATGCCGCAACGCTTGGCGACGGCACGGATACCGGCAAGGCACGTGTTATAATGCGGAACGGGAAATATCCTGCCGTCCCCGCACAGTCCCCGGTATTTGCCGATTATGCGGTTGGCGATGTCGAGCAGGCGGATGTTGGACACCACGCCCGTTTTCTGGCGGTTGATGTTTATCCACTCGTGTTCGTCGAAGTAGGTGCGGATATTCTCTTCCGTAAGGTTGCGCATATCCGCGAACGACAGCCCCGTGAAGGCGCAGAACAGGTAGAGGTCGCGGTACAATTCCTGTTTGGCGTTTTTCAGTTTCCCCTCCATCAGCAGGCGGATCTCATCTTTGGTCAGGAAACTGCGTGTTGTTTCCTCCTTCTTGATTTCATACTCGCGGAACGGGTCGCGCGTCAGCCACTCGTTGTTGATGGCGATGAATACCATCGTCCGTAACGGGCAGACGTACAGCCACACGGTATTGGTGCAGCAGTGCTTGTCCGTGCGCAGGAACATCTCGAAGTCGGAGATGAAAGCCGGGGTAAGCTCTTTTAGGGCGATGTCCTTCACATGGTAGCGGATGTCGAGGAACTCTTGCATGTGCTTGTAAACGGTGCGGTACTTCAGCAGCGTGCCTTTGGCTTTCATGCCTGCCTCCACCTGCTTCTCGTAGTCCTCGTTGTGCTGGCGGAACACCTGCATCAGCGTGTGGTAGCGGTGTTCCAGTCCGAGAAAGGCGTTCTTCACCTTCTCCGCCGTGACGAAGTTGTCACGCTCCATGATTTCCTGATAATGCCTGTTGATGCGTACCCGCATCTTGTCAAGCATACGGTTCGTTTCGAGTGCCGCCGTGCTTCTGCCCGTGACACGTCCACCTTTGGTGTCCCACAGTTTCGGATCGACAGTCAGTTTGCAGCTGAACTGTGTCTGGCTGCCGTCCACCGTGATGCGTCCCATGACGGGAACTGTCCCGTCCTTTTTCACTACCTGACGCTTGAGGTAGTAGATTACTGAAAATGTACTCTTCATTGTCCTTAATTTTTGGGTTTCAAAATTAGTTGGTGAAGAGTCCGGTGTTGGTACGCAAAACGGGGAGGAACGGCGCAATCTTTTTCCGTAACCTGATTTTTCGCATGAGTTATGGATAACTCACTATTCCTTAGAGCCTTGTTTCGCTATTCGTACCCGTTTGTCGCATTTTCGGGCATGGTTACGAACAAGTAACGTAGCGGCGTCAGGATTTGGCTTCGGCAGGGATTGTAATGCTTCACGGATTATCGCCACTTCAACCAAAACCCTTGTAACTCAATTCTATCACTATATCTTTCCGCATTTCACTTTTTTGTAGTAACTTTGCACCACAATATAAATCCTGTTCTCCTAACACAATGAAATGGCAACTTGTAAATAGCTTCGCCCATATGGATTGTAACAATAGAGAGTTCTGCTGCTACAACTGTTTGTGATTTAACGTAAGTCACAAGTTATTTTTTTATTCTATTCAATAAACTATATAAAAGAAGCCATTACAATGAATTCGAACATATATCCTCGTTCTAATGATTTTCAGACTATTTACCTGAATACGGTGATTAAGAATCCTGCTATTATCGTAGGTGATTATACAATATACAATGACTTTGTAAATGATCCGGTGCTTTTTGAGAAGAACAATGTCTTATATCATTATCCGATTAATAAAGACCGCTTGATAATAGGAAAATTCTGCTCCATAGCCTGTGGAGCTAAGTTTCTTTTCAATAGTGCAAACCACACATTGAATTCTTTATCCAATTATACGTTTCCTATCTTTTTTGAGGAATGGAATTTAGATAAGGGAGATGTTACTTCTGCCTGGGATAATAAAGGGGATATAGTAATAGGTAATGATGTATGGATTGGATATGAAGCTGTTATCATGGCAGGAGTACACATCGGGAATGGAGCAGTCATTGCGTCGCGGGCAGTGGTTACTAAGGATGTTCCTCCTTATACAATAGTAGGCGGAACGTCAGCCAGGGAGATCGGAAACGTTTTGATGAGCAAACGATTGCCCGATTGCAAGAATTGCATGGTGGGATTGGAGCGTCGAAAAGATCTCCGAATGTATACCTTATATTATAGGTGGAAAGATAGAAGAACTAATGAAAAGATAAACAATGCATATATGAAATTTATAATAGAATCCGGAACTTCTGCTGATATAAATGAATTGGAAAAGCTGTATGATGAACTGAATGATTTTCTGGCAGCTACGATTAATTATTTCGGATGGATAAAAGGTATCTATCCAATTTATTTTATCCAACGGTTTTAAATCGGGAGCCTGTTTTTCTTATAACTTTGCAGCTGATTTTAGAAAAAGAAGTTTGGAATGATAAATAGGTATGAAGCACGGCTAGGTACAGAGCGTATGTTGCCGCTCGTTTTCAAAATGGCGCTTCCCGCAGTAGTTGCCCAATTCGTCAATTTGCTGTATAGCATGGTCGACCGTATCTATATCGGACATATTCCGGGTATTGGTACTGATGCGTTGGCTGGGGTAGGAGTGACGACTTCTCTTGTTATACTGATTTCTTCTTTCTCGGCGATTGTAGGAGGAGGGGGCGCGCCATTGGCAGCCATGGCACTGGGACAGGGCGATCGTCTGCGTGCCGGAAAAATTTTGGGGAATGGTTTTGTCTTATTAATACTATTCACCCTGTTCACTTCGTTCATCGCATATACTTTTATGGAACCGATTTTGCTTTTTACGGGTGCTTCGGAAAATACGTTGGAATATGCGGTTGATTATCTTTCCATCTATTTATTAGGAACTGTTTTCGTTGAAATATCTACAGGATTGAATAGCTTTATTAATGCACAGGGACGGCCGGCTATTGCCATGTACTCCGTCTTGATCGGTGCCTTATTGAATATTATTCTTGATCCTATTTTCATTTTCTGGTTTGATATGGGAGTGAAAGGAGCTGCTTTGGCTACCGTATTGTCTCAAGCATGTAGTGCGGCGTGGGTATTGAGTTTTCTCTTTTCCCGTCGTGCTTCCTTACCTTTGGAAAAGCGTAATATGCGGTTGAGCCGGAAGATTGTATTCGCCATGTTAGCTTTGGGAGTATCTCCATTTATAATGGCAAGTACGGAGAGCCTGGTTGGTTTTGTATTGAATAGTAGTCTGAAAAATTTTGGAGATATTTATGTCAGTGCATTGACCATCTTGCAAAGTGCGATGCAGTTTGCAAGTGTTCCGTTAACCGGTTTTGCGCTGGGATTTGTTCCGATTATCAGCTATAATTATGGTCATGGTGATAAACAACGTGTGAAAGACTGTTTTCGTATTGTGATGATAACCATGTTTTCATTTAACCTGTTATTAATGCTACTTATGATCTTGTTTCCTACGATTGTAGCATCTGCTTTTACTAGTGATGAAAAATTGATAGAAACAGTCCGCTGGACAATGCCTGTTTTCTTGGGCGGTATGACTATCTTTGGATTACAGCGAGCCTGTCAGAATATGTTTGTAGCCTTGGGACAAGCAAAAATATCTATTTTTATTGCTTTGTTGCGTAAAGCGATTCTACTGATTCCATTAGCATTGATATTACCGCATTATATGGGAGTAACCGGTGTATATGCAGCTGAAGCTATATCTGATGCCACTGCGGCAATTTGCTGTACTTTGTTGTTCTTTTGGCAGTTCCCCAAGATTCTGGGGAAAATACAGGGGAATATTTTGCGTACAGATTAGAAACAGCCAATGTACAAAGCATTGGCTATTTTTTTAAGTCTGCTTCTTCCTTTCCCGGAGATTGAGCGTAAGGCTGTGTTTTCGATGGTTATTGATAGGAAGAAAGAAATAACTAGATGAAGAAAACATTCATAATAGTGGCATTTCTATTCTTGTCACCTGTTCTTCTTCGGGTACGTTAGGATTGCTGTAATAATATTCAATGGATGTTCCCGAAGGTTTGTAACTGTTGGTTTTTATCCATTCCATCATCTCGTTGTACAGGACAGCCAGTTCGCTGTAAGTTCCTCTATGCAGACAGGAAACTATTTTTCTTTCCGGTATCATTATAGATCGTATATCCCCTTCACCCTGTAATTCTTTGGATGACTTTAGACCAATAATCATTTTGATATTGTGTTCCGTCAGACTTTCAAAGTTGGGATATTCAACGTAGGGGATGTCGGTAGTGACTTCACCCTGTTCCTTAAATAAAGAGTCTATTTTTACAAAGTTCTTCCCGATAGCTTCCGACATTCCGTTCATATCTGTTTGTACTTCAACAGCCAAAGCGGATTGTTCCGGTTGCTTCAATAGCATTGATTTCTGAAATTTTTCCCATAATACATTGTTTTTAGAGGTTGATAATTAATTATTTCTTGATGACCGGAATATAGATGTCGGTAATTAGTTCTGTTCTAAGGGTGGAGGCAGGGCGGTTCATATACATTTCAAAGCTAAAGGTGCTTTGAGGACGATATTTACTTTCCGGGAACCACTCTTCATAAATAGTCCGGTAGAATTTATGCAATAAAGAGTAGTCACCGATATGCCTGAATATAGCATAACGACCACCGGGAACTTCCATTACTCCCGGCTGGGAATCATTTTCTTTGTTATCGATTATGACCCGAGATAGAAGCGACATTTATCTATTGGGGTGATGGCCGGGTCGTCCATACTAAGGCTGACAAACTTATCATTCGACTTTTCTTCATTGTGTCGCCTCGCATAGTTGGTGAGCCTGTCCCATATTAATTTGTATCGGAGTTCATCCTTATACTTTTCACCCACCTCGATACAAAATACTTTCATCGGCAGAATCGACCGGATTTCAGGAGTGATAACCGCATGCTGTTCGTCATACATCGGCTTATACTTCTCCCTATATTGAGAAGTTGACACTCCAAAATGTTTTTTGAAGGCTTTTGCCAGACTGAATTTAGTCTGATAGTTTGTCTGCTCCGAAATCTGATTTAATGTAAAGTCGGTGGATACTAACAGATGTGCTATATGTTCGAGGCGCAAACGTTGTATGTAGCTTCCGATATTTTCTCCGGCAACGGTTTGAAACACTCTTCTGAAGTGATATTTGGAAAGTCCACTTATCGTACTAAGTATATCTGCATCTAAACTATCGAATAAATGATTATTGATGTAAACGACTATATCCTGAATCTTTTGGTGATGGATATTACTGGTTTCCAGCTTCTGTTTCCATCGGTTCAGTTTGGGTAACCGTTCGTTGAGTATTCGCCTAAGTTCCTCCGGCGAATAAGCGGTATCTGCATATTCATTGTACTTGTCGGTGTATTTTATCCAGATATTAATCATTTCCGACATCGGAATGTCGACGATATATTTTCCATCTTTCAGGCAGTAGTAGCAATATTCGTCACTTCGGGAACCGTCGGAGTTAGTACCCAGATATTTCTCTATATCAAAGCGGAGAGGCATCCCGCAACTTTGACAATACCTTTTATTTATATCTGATTCAATCATCGGTTGGGTTTTCGTTTGATGGATAGCAGTCGCTCCATATCATTAAATAAGCAAGTGTCTTTCAATTCGAACATAAGCCACTTCCCATCGTGGAAAGTAGTTCGTCTCATCGTATACCTTTTTGAGTCTCATTGGAGAATACTTCTCGCAGAGATTCAAATTGGCACGCTCATCTTTACCTAAAATGACCATGAAGCCAATCGTTTGTTCTTTGGCGTATAGGGCACACAGCGTTTTTCCGCCTTTGCGATATTTATATTCGTATATCCATTTTTTTCCTCCATGGTTCCATAGTTGTTCCATATTGTACTTTTGCTCGATAAGCTGGCAAAGTGAAGTCCATATATCATAAAGTTCCTTACCTATCAAGGCTTCCAGTGCTTCGGGAGTGGGAATCTGCAAAGTTTCTTTCATGGTATTCTGTATTTACTTTTGATTATCCATATCACAAAGGTAGGCTGATTTTCTAATAGATCGTTGTCCAATATAGGCATTTTGTGTGTAGCTGGTGAACAATCTGCCCGGAAATTAATTTATTTTGTAAAAGCAAAATATTGGCAGTATAACCTTTATCTTTGCATTAATTTAAAAACAAAGCCCCAATTAAAGAAAATGAAAACAATATTATTAGCAGTAGGTACGCTCTGCCTCATGGCAGGTTGCTCGTCAAAAGTGGCAAGCTCAAAAGGAATCGTTAGTGATGCAACCATGAATACGGTAACGATTGTTACTGATAAGAATGATACCCTTTCGTTCAGTACGATGGATGCAAATAAAGATGAAGTCAACGGTTTGCTTCTGAATGATACGCTGGAAGTGTTCTATACCGGAAAATATACACCGGGAATGCCGGCTTCTAAATTAGTTCAGTATCCGCAATCTCCGATTGTGGGAGGTGATCGGGATGGACATGGCTGTATCGGTTCTGCCGGATATGTATGGTGTGAAGTGCAAAAAAGACTGTATCCGCTTGTTTGAGAAAGGAATCCGCACGGAATCGGTGGACGATAGCAATGCTTCTGCCTTTATTGTATTTAGTCCTGACTCTACGCAACTGGAACTTTTCTTTTCCAATAATCAACCCAATGAAATATTGGAGAGACGTGGCCTGCCTTCAGGAGGTTATGCATGGAACGTGGAAGATGACGATACGAAAAATGTACGGCTAATAGATGGCTTGTGGACAATCAGCCAAAGAAATAAGTTAATTTATAGCCAAAAAGGCCGGAAACTGATTTTAAAAGCTCCGGCTTTCTGACGCTCTGTTTGTAGAGTAATGTTCTAGGTAATTAAATTAATAAGTGGATATCAAAGATGCTGAATATATAAACTTCCATCATAATCTTTGTATTTAGCATCTTTGTATATATCAACCAGTTTGTTACTGTAATCAAGAATGGTATCTTTGGAGATTTGTGATAAATTTGTAGCCAAAATACCACTTCCCAAAATGCCCGGATTACATAATATACTGTCTTTTTCTTATTGAATTCATTGTAAGCTCTACACCTATGTAATCCTTGATACCTGCCTTTTCCAGACTGGATACAATATAGTTGTCCAAAGATGCTTTATCATCTCCGGTCATGAATCCATACCATAATAAACACTTCATGCCTAATTGAGTAGCCTGTATCAGGATATCGAGATAGGTTACTCCTGAATCTCCTTTCTTGTCTATTTCGTAAGGATCGATATGGATGAAAGAGGATGCGGGAAGTGAAGGCAACAGTTCTATTGTGCCTTTCAGGGAGTCGGTATGATGTATTTCTACGGATGTACTTAATCCGATTTGTTTGGCATAAATGTCTACATTCTCCAGCGCACTTCTTTCTAAATCGAAGAATACGAACCTTTTTGCTTGCTTTCCTAATACATTCATTGCCAGGCAGGAGAACCCAGATAATTTCCTTTTGCCATTTCTGTACTTTCCAGTTGGTAATAAATGGAATCTTTTAGAGATTTGTCATCATCTGCTTCTCCAGGAAATGATAGATACCATATTGCTGCTCCGGAGTTTGCGTCATGGGGTAGATGGCACATGCGGAATTGGTTTCTACATATACTTGTGGGGCTTCATTTCTAAGAACTTCACAGAGTATCAGATGTTTCAGTACATCGGGTTGTTTCGCGAAATGAGTGTAAGTTGCCATGTGGATACATCTTAATATTTATAGAACATAAAAGAACTGCAACCGCTATCTTTTTAGGCATTCATTAATTCATGGATTTCATGAATATGCAGGTGCAAATGACTTAGATAACCTTCTATCATGTCTTGTAGCGTAACCTTTGTTCCTTCAAAATCACACCAGTAGCTATCCAGTTTTGTCTGGTCTACAGATTTATAACCTGAATGATATGCAGGTTAAAAAACTTCCATAGTTGAATCAGGTTATTCCAATTTTCATTTTGGTAATCTTGTAATGCTATCCACAGATCATTATCCTGACGGTAATCGGGAAAGAAAAGCAAATCTTTACTGTATTGCAATCTGACCATGCGTTGGTGATTGTTTGATGCCGAATCAATCAAATGTCCGAGAATCTGTTTGATGGTACGATTTTGTTTATTACGTTTCAACGTGATCGTATCATTTTGTAGCCCGGTTAGTATTTTCTCTTCAGTTTCTATCACATGATAGATTCCTTCTGTTATTTTGGAAAAATCGACGTTTGACATACCATTCTTTTCCTTTAGGTGTTTATAGCAAAAATTGCTAATAGTACAAATATAGATAAATGTATCGATATTTATAAATTAAACGGAACTTTTCAATTCTAATTTTATCTCTCTTTCTTAAACCACCTGTAAAACCATTTACCGACTTTCTCGTAATGTCGGGTTTCGGTATCAGTATATAGCTTGGAGAAGAAAGACGTATCCAACGGCTCTCCCGACTGGTTAGGATACAGCACGATGAAGCTATTGTTGGAGAAATATTTCCCAAGCTGTCTCGGTAACTTCTCAAAAGAACTGTCATACGAAAGAGTTCCTGGTCGTGCACTGATAATAACCAATAAATGATCGTAACTTACCTGTCCTGTTAATACCAGCAGGTCATTCCAGTCTTCTAAGAGAGAGAAATCGGTAAGCGTCTGTTTATGCCTTTTCTTTATCCACGCTTGTAGGCGGATGGTAGTCTTTTCATTGGCAAAGAAGTGTACGCGGCATCCAAGAGTGCTCCCCATGCGACAGAAGTGCTCCATCCAATGCGGAAAACCGGATTCATATTCGGCTTTAGGAGGGACGGCAACGACAATCCGTTTGATTGTATGGACTGGTATCAGAAATTTAGAGATAATTATTTCACAGTTTAATCCGTTCAACAAATGTTCGGCAAGTATTCCAAAGTATGAATCTGTGATGTTTTTTTGCGGTGCAGGCCGGTGATAATACTCGTAATCCCATTTTCTTTGACTGAATGGATAATGCCGGAAGATATATTTAAATCATATCGGGTGACCTTTTTGAGTGATACATTCGCTTCCATTGCTGTCATTTCGGCTTTTTCCAGATAATGTTTGCTTCGAATTCGTAGATTATCAGAGTTATTATCGTCGTTGATGACATTTAATGCCAGGAGATTATCTTTCAATTTAGAGTCACGTATGACTAGAGAAAGATTCACCATGTCCTCGATAGTGTCCGGGTTGGCTATAGATATTAAAATCTTCTCTGTTTCTTTTGACAATTCATTTTCAGGTTGTGAATCATCCATCGCCATTTTTCTGGCTGCCCGTTCGGTAATCAGTGAACTCACTACGCAAGTAACCAGGATAAGCAAGACTGTTCCGTTCAGTACATCATCATTCAATAAACGTTCGCCGGTGGGCAGAATAATGTTGTATCCAACTAATACAGCCGCCAATGTGGCTGCTGCCTGTGCATTACTCAAACCATACATCAGATTTCGTTCAAGAACAGACATCTTATATATCTTTTGAGTGAGCCAGCAAGCAATCCATTTACCTGTCAGCGCCATGGTTATCATCACGGCGGCAACTTTTAAAGCATCCCCCTCTCCGAAAATAACACGTAAGTTGATTAACATTCCCACTCCGATAAGGAAATAAGGAATAAAAAGTGCATTACCAACGAACTCTAAATGATCCATCAATGGAGAGACGTGTGGGATGAGCCGGTTAAGTACCAATCCTGCGAGGAAAGCTCCCAAGATACCTTCCATACCAACAAGCTCCATCAACCCTGCTCCTAAAAGACCATCGCAAGTACGAAAATAAATTGCATCACGTTGTCATTGTACCGGTGAAAGAACCAACGACCGATGCGCGGAAAGAAATAAATGATCAGTGCCCCTAGAAAGATTACTTTTACCACCAGCCAAATCCAAAACAATCCTCCGGTTTCTCCTTTGAACAGTCCGCCTATAACAGCCAGTACCAGCAGCGTGAGTGTATCCGTTACGGCCGTTCCTCCTACGGCAATACTTACGCTACGATGGCGTGATATGCCGAAGCGGGTGACGATGGGGTAGGCCACGAGCGTATGAGAGGCATACATGCTGGCTAATAATATAGAGGTGATTACACCATATTTCAGATAAGATACATTGGCCACGAATCCAATCCCGATGGGAACGATAAAAGCCAGTAAACCGAGCACTAATGCTTTGTTTCGCGTCTCTTTGAAATCTCCCATATTCATTTCCAGACCAGCCAGGAACATGATGTAATAGAGTCCGACTTCCCGAATAACTGAAAGCTGCTGTCTCGTGCCAGGATATTAAATCCATGTTCGCCAATAGCCAGTCCTGCCAGGATCATACCGATAATATGAGGGATGCGCAGTTTATTCAATAATATCGGAGCAAACAATATAATCAAGAGTACAAGGAGAAATATCCATGTAGGGTCGGTGATAGGGAATGTTAAATCAAGGCCAATCCAATCCATAATTTGACGAGTTTGTGATATTTGTTCCGCAAATAACCTAAAAAATGCTTCTAAAAAAGCATTAGTTAATAAAATTCGTCATTTATTTTTTCTCCAGATTCATGATTGCCGGAATGAAGAATGCAAGTGTTCCTGGGACATACGTTTTTAAATATACGATGATTTTATCCGTGTGTGCGTTGTGGGGTGTATAGTGATTTTATCCGGCTCTACTTTTAGCAATAATAGTAGTGCCGGATATGTCTATTTTTCGAATCTTAAATCATGTTCTTGTATTCCTCTTGTTTTTTCTTGGGTAACTTCTTTATAACTTCTTCTACCGAGTGGCTAATCAACTCCTTTATGAGTTTATCGGGAACATCTCCTTCCAAGTAAACGGTTATCCAATGTTTCTTATCCGAAAAAGGTCCCCAAAAAATGTCTTCGTATTGTTCTATGAGCTCTTCTGATTTATCAGGATTACATTTCATATCCGCCCAGAATCTTCCGTTTTTAGGACGTAATGTAGCAAAAGTGAACATTTTATCCATAACCTTGAAAACCAAAGTATGTTCATCAAACGGCATACATTCTGTTGCTCCTTTGACTGACAGGCAATATTCTCTATAATCTTCGATATTCATGACTTCTCTTTTTGATTCATTCGTTGTACAAATATATCACTTTCTGTTTGCTTTTGAAAAACATGTTTCTATCTCAAAGTACCCGTTTCAATTTCGCCCTTATCCGGCTTAAACTTACCGGAGTTATTCCCAGATAAGAAGCAAGACACTCCAATGGTATTCTCTGTAATAGCTCCGGATTATTTTGTATCAATTTCATATACCGTTCGGACGCGGTGGTGAATAAGAGAGAAATAAGTCTTTCCTCTGTTTGCAGGAACTCTGATTCGGCAAACTTGCGCCCCCAGTTGGCAATATGGATATCTTCCTTGAATAATTCGTGTAAGTCTTTGCGCTTTAATAGATACAACACCGAGTTTTCCATCAGTTCCATTGACTCATACCCCTGTTGATTATTTACATAGCTTTTCAATGAGACAATGGTTGACCCTTCTTTCCCAATCCAGAACGTTACCTCTTTTCCGTCTACGGGAATGTAAGCTCTAGCAATCCCTTTCTCGATGAAAAAGATATTCGTTTCAGTCTTGCCAGCCTCCAATATATGATAACCTTTGGGATATGTGATTTTTGACAGATGTTTGACCACCTTATCCGCTGAAGCCTCCGGCATCCGATATATCCTGTTTATAATCTCGTGTATATCCATATCGCATTGAATCATTATTCTGCAAAAATCAAAAAGTTATATTAGGAAAAGAGATTTGATGATACTCTTACACCGTCGTTTCTTATCAAATGTAAGTGAAAGCTCCGGGCATCTTGTTAATTTTGCAGTCTAATATTAAAATAGAATGATATGAATTGGATTATATTGATTATTGCCGGACTGTTTGAGGTTGGTTTTACCTTTTGTCTAGGCAAGATTAAAGGAGCGACAGGCACCGATTTTTATTTGTGGGGAGCGGGATTTGTAATCTCTGTAACCTTAAGCATGTTCCTACTGGCAAAGGCTGCGCAAACATTGCTATCGGCACTGCATATCCTGTTTGGACGGGGATAGGAGCGGTGGGGACTGTATTGATCGGTATCCTGTTCTTTCATGAACCGGCAACTTTGGGTCGTTTGTTTTTTATGACGACTCTGATTATTTCAATCGTAGGGTTGAAACTGATATAACCAGACGAATAGGATTTAGTTTTAATAGATAGAAAAGTGTGATAAGGACTTTTTCAGTGTAAGTCATATATTGTTGAAAAGATTCCATCCGGTATAATATTGAGGAAGTTTGGAATTGACGAGGTCGATTATGTAATATATGCTTTCGTAATTCTGCGATTATTAGGCATTTATAAGAAGTCGTTTTGATGGGAAAAAGTTTGGTTTCTAAAATAAATGTATATATTTGCAGAATGTGGGACGCATCTCGTCCGGATTCGAAACTAAACTAAAATTCTATTTACTGTTATCTATTAAACATGAAATCCACTGATTCTGAACCTCAAGGGGGCGGTATGGAACTGGAACAGTACCGTACCAGCTCGAACAGATGGTTGAAGAGAAATCTAAAGACTTGATCGCTATTCAGGAGAATCTCGAAGCAACCAACCGACGGCAGGCATTATTTATCAAGGTACTGCAAATTTTGTAATTGGAACCGGATATACCTACTGCTATGAATATGGCACTGGCCGAAATTGGCCGTTATACTGGTGTCGACCGTTTGGCGACATGGGAAAACCACCTCGACGGAGTTACGTATGGCTGCACCAACGAATGGTGCAACGACGGTATAGAACCCGCTATCGATTACTTGCGGAGTATGACCATTGAAGCGGGAAAACCCTGGTTCGACATGCTGGAAGAAAACCATATCATTTGTACGTCCGATATTTATTCGCTTGATCCCTTTATTACTCAAATGCTCGAAGTGCAAGGCGTAAAAGCCATTGCTGTTTTTCCCCTGTCACAATTGGGAGTACATTTCGGCTTTCTTTCGTTCAACTTTTGCTGGAACAAACAATGGGATGAAAAGATGTGGAACTGATGAGCCAGATATCGCAAATTGTATCTACTGCTACTAAACGCTGGCAAGTTGAAACATCGCTGCAACAGTCGCAGCGAACCATGCAAAAGGTATTGGACAATATCAATGCCAATATTTTTGTGAGTGATTACGATACGTTGAAAGTGATTTTTGCCAATAAGCCTTTCAGGGAAGAAGCAGGAGAAGTTCCGGAAAATGCGGAATGTTGGAGAATGTTGAATGCAGGTCTGGAAAATGGGTGTAAACACTGCCCGAAGCCGAAGTTGCTCGATGCCAACCGTAAGTTTACAGGCGTTCATTTTTGGGAAGACTACAATCCGGTCACCAAACGTTGGTATACCATCCAGAGCATGGCAATAAAATGGCTCGACGGACGTTGGGCAATCATGGAACTGGCTACCGATATCACCACCCGCAAACAGGTGGAACTAGAGCTGATTCAAGCTAAAGAAAAAGCGGAAGAATCGGACAGGCTCAAATCAGCATTCCTTGCCAATATGAGCCATGAAATACGTACTCCTTTGAATGCCATCGTCGGTTTTTCCAGTCTGCTTGCCGAAACCGATGAGGCGGAGCTGCGTCATGTATATATGTCTTTAGTGCAGGAGAACAATGAGCTGTTGCTCAACCTTATTTCCGACATTCTGGACATCTCCAAAATCGAAGCCGGTATGATAGATCTTGTTATGGGACGGGTGGATGTACACAACTTGCCGGGAAGTGATTGCTACCTTCTCACATAAAAAACGTGACACTGCGGTCGAACTGCGGTTTGATGAAAATTCACCGCAGATTGTGATTGATGCTGATAAAAACCGAATCGTGCAAGTACTCTCTAATTTTCTGACTAATGCCTTGAAGTTTACGACTAAAGGCTCAATCACACTTTCCTATTCATTGGAAGATGAGAGTCAGGTGCGTTTTTGTGTAACGGATACGGGCAAAGGGATTCCCGACGAACAAAAACATGAAATTTTTAATCGTTTTGTAAAATTGGACTCATTTGTACAAGGTGCCGGATTGGGATTATCCATCTGTCAAAGCCTGGTCAATAGGATGGGCGGAAAGATTGGAGTCGAATCCCGTGAGGGGAAGGGTCGTGCTTCTGGTTCACTCATCCGTATGTTCCCGGTGCTTAACCAAAAAAAGAGATTGCATATTGAAGCAAACTACGTATATTGTTCCGCAAAGTACGGGACGAACAAAAAACAATAGTTTTCTTGAGAGAGGTGTCTGCAACTAAAATAACCCATATTTTGTTGTCTTTATACAGTATTGAGTTTTTAGCGAATAAATATATAAATAATGATGAAGATGACAAAGAACTTATTGCTAGGGATTGCTGCCGTATGTGGCAGCACTTTTCAGGCTGTAGCTTGTACGGGAATCTCGCTGACATCCCGTGACGGTAGTTATGTGCAGGCCCGTACGATTGAATGGGCGCGCGGTGTATTGCAAAGCGAGTATGTGATTATTCCACGTGGCCAACAGCTCACGTCATTCACTCCTACAGGTGTCAATGGACTAACGTTTACGGCAAAATATGGAGTGGTTGGTCTGGCTGTTGTACAAAAAGAATTTATTGCCGAAGGAATCAATGAGGCCGGACTTTCGGCCGGACTATTTTTCTTTCCTCATTATGGGGGATATGAGACGTATGATGCTGCACAGAACCAGCGGACACTGGCAGACCTTCAAGTGACGGAGTGGTTGTTGTCGCAGTTTTCCACTATTGACGAGGTGAAGGCAGCCTTTCTTCTGTACGTGTTGTAGGACTGGAAAAGACAGCGGTAGTACATTGGCGTATCGGTGAACCGTCGGGGCGTCAGGTTGTGTTGGAAATTGTAGGTGGTGTGCCGCATTTTTATGAGAATGAAGTAGGCGTATTGACGAATGCCCCCGGTTTTGAATGGCAACTCACTAATTTGAACAACTACGCCAATCTTCATCCGGGTGACGCTTCCATGCAAAAATTGAGTGGTATTACACTGCAACCGACTGGTGGCAACTCTGGTTTTCTCGGTATTCCGGGTGATGCCACGCCTCCTTCGCGGTTTGTACGTGCTGCCTTCTATCGGGGAACAGCTCCGCAACGTGCTACAGGCTTTGATACCGTGCAGCAATGTTTCCACTTGCTTAATAATTTTGATATTCCTATCGGTATAGAACATTCACAGGGTGATATTCCGGATATTCCCAGTGCTACGCAATGGACCTCGGCTATCGACCTCACGAACCGGAAGGTTTATTATAAAACGGCTTATAACAATTCGATACGTTGCATTGACTTAAAAGCTATTGATTTCTCAAAGGTAAAATATCAATCACAACCGTTGGATAAGATACAGGAGCAGCCGGTTGAAATGGTTAAGATTCCTCGGTAAAATACGGAACGGTATGGAGGTGCTCTTATATAATAGTTGCTCGCATTAAGAATGTTCTCAAATAAATGTTGGTGACGTTTTACCCTCACACCCTCACCCTTTATGCTCAATCCATTTATTCATCGGGGTTACAGGTGTGTGGGTAAGGTGAGAGTAGGTGAGGGTAACTTTTTACTCTCACTCTGTCTCGTCCTGATTTGAGTTGACCAATCTTATTCCGTTTTTACACTAACTTCTTTATTATTACCATATATCCACTTCCCGGCACATAAATCGGCTGCATGGCTCCACCCATATTTTTCAATTTACCCTCGTCGCGCAGACGTCGGATATGTCGCATGGCTGTACTTCTTGCCATTCCGCAAAGATATTGGAAGTCGTGTCTCCGCATAAATGGATGAGTACGGAAGTACTTAGTCAGTTGCAGGTCAATTTCCTCGTTCGTCAGTTGGGTGAAATCCAGTCCACCTTTGAGGTTTTTCACTTTAAGAACGCCGAATTCGTTTTTCAATGTCTGGTCGGCACGAAACTGAATGGCCTTTAGCTTCACTTTGGTCACTTTCCGTTTTGTGTCTACCGTTACAGGTTCCGTGGTCGTCAGGCAGGGATGGAAATAACCGATGCCGTCCAGATGAACTTGGCGTCCTTCCGCCAATTCCTGTCCCATGATGTGTGAAAGCGCATCAAGTACGGCTGTGACGTCTGTTTCTGTCAGTGAACAACGTTCTTGAATACGTCGGCGCAGTACGTCGGTCCCTGTGGAACCGTTGTATTTGATGCGCGGATGCAGGGTGTTTCCGTTTTCTCCCTGCTGTTTGTTTGAAGGCTTCGGGTCTTCATACCAATCGAATAATATTGCCATAGCTCTATATTTGTTTTAAATGAACTCTTCTTGTTATGTATTCTCTTAGATAGTAATACATTAATGCTTAATGTTTCTTTTGTTAAACTCTAATGATTTGCAAGGGCTCACCCATGTGAATAAGGCTGTTTACGTCTGTAGACGTTTTTATTTACAATTGATAGCCTGTTTGTTCACACGGGTGAGCCCTTGACAACTACTAAGCAAAGATACATAAATAATAAGGCAAATGCAAATAATATGCAGGTATTTATCGGATAAAATGCTTGTTTACCGGAGGATAAAAGCGTATCTTTACAGGAATTAAATATGTAGATGTGATTGTAGAAAAAATAGACAAAAATAGGATGAAAGTTACTTTAATCAGACAAGACAACGGGAGCGGAAAAGAAACTCTTAGCATTTGTGAGACAGGCACACTATTCGACAAAATGAAGACGGAAACTAAAGCGGGACATATCACGGCTTTGCGGGAGATTATACCGTTGCTGGAAGGTACGTATGCCCGATACGAACATATTGATAAATTGCCATACATTTATTCTGCTGTGGAATATACCCGTACCAAAGAGGGCGAACGGAAAATGAAGCAGTACAACGGTTTGGTACAGTTGGAAGTGAGCCGGTTGGCCGGTGGCTCGGAAGCGGAGTTTGTGAAACGGCAAGCGGCACTTCTGCCACAGACTTTTGCCGCTTTTTGTGGCTCCAGCGGGCGTAGCGTGAAAATATGGGTGCGTTTCGCTTTGCCGGATGACGGAGGGTTGCCGGTCAAGGAAGCGGAGGCGGAATTATTTCATGTTCATGCTTATTGGCTGGCTGTGAAATGTTATCAGCCGATGTTGCCTTTCGATATTGATTTGAAAGAACCTGTTTTGGCACAGAGATGCCGTATGACGCTGGACGAATCTCCTTATTATAATCCGGATGCGGTGCCGTTCTGCCTGGAACAACCGCTTACGATGCTGGGAGAAGAGACTTTCCGCCAGCGGAAACAGGGAGAGAAAAATCCGTTATTACGGTTGCAGCCGGGATATGAGTCGGCGCAAACATTCACGAAGATTTATGAAGCGGCCTTGAACAGGGCACTTCAGGAAATGGAGGATTGGAAACGTGGGGACGACTTGCAGCCTTTATTGGTTCGCCTTGCCGAGCATTGTTTCAAAACGGGGCTTCCCGAAGAGGAAGCGATACGACAGACGATGATTCATTATTATCGCGAGGAAGAAGAGCAGGTGATCCGTTCGATACTGCATAATCTTTATCAGGAATGTAAGGGATTCGGCAAGAAAAGCAGTATCAATAAAGAGCAGGAGACGGCTTTTCTGTTGGAAGAGTTTATGAAACGTCGGTATGAATTCCGTTACAATACGGTGCAGGACGATTTGGAATATCGGCAACGCGATTCTGTTCACTTTTGCTTTAAGCCGGTGGATAAACGGGTGCGCAACAGTATTGCGATCAATGCTTTGAAGGAAGGCATCAGTGCGTGGGACCGTGATGTGGATCGTTTTCTGAATTCGGAATGTGTTCCTTTGTATAATCCTGTGGAGGAATATCTTTATGAGACAGGTCGCTGGGACGGGAAGGATCGTATCCGTGCATTGGCTGGTCTGGTGCCTTGTGATAATCCGCATTGGCAGGAATTATTTTACCGCTGGTTTCTTAGTATGGTGGCGCATTGGAGGGGAGTCGATCGGCAGCATGGTAATAATACTTCGCCTTTGCTGGTTGGTTCGCAGGGGTATCGTAAGTCTACATTCTGTCGCATTATTCTGCCGCCGGAGTTGCGTTTCGGCTATACGGACAGTATTGATTTTAAAAGTAAACAGGAGGCGGAACGCTATTTGGGACGTTTTTTTCTGATAAATATTGATGAGTTCGATCAGATTAATGTCAGTCAGCAGGGGTTCTTGAAGCATTTGTTGCAGAAGCCTGTGGCGAATCTGCGCAAACCATACGGTAATACGATTCGGGAAATGAGGCGTTATGCTTCTTTTATCGGTACCAGCAATCAGAAAGATTTGCTTACCGATCCTAGCGGTAGCCGCCGTTTTATTTGCATTGAGGTGACGGCTCCTATTAATACGAATGTTACGATTAATTACAAGCAGCTTTATGCTCAAGCGATGGAGGCTATTTATAAAGGTGAACGTTATTGGCTGAATGATGAGGATGAAAACATATTAAAACAGACTAACCGTGAGTTTGAACAGGCGAGTCCGCTGGAACAGCTGTTCCACTGCTATCTTAATCCCGTAGAAGAGGAAATGGAAGGCGAATGGCTGACTGCCATGCAGATTTTGAGTTATTTACAGACGAAAACACGGGATAAACTGGCTATTAATAAGGTAGGACAGTTTGGGCGTGCACTTCAAAAACTGAATATTCCTTGTCGTAAGTCTCGTAAAGGGACGCTTTATCATTGATGAAAGTGGAGTAATTGATAAAGGTGGTGTGAAAGGGGGCTTTGTCAACCCAATCAGGACGAGACAGGGTGAGGGTAAAAAGTTACCCTCACCTACCCTCACTCTTACCCTCATCACTGAAAGGATGATGAATAGGGGGATGCAGGGAAAGTGTGAGGGTGTGAGAGTAAATCATGTATAAAAAATAATTGGATATTGAATCGGATGGTAAAGAATTGTGTGGCGGTCGCAGTCCTTGCCGGGTGATAAAGTATATTGAGAACGATTGATTGTATGGAGGAGTGGGAGGGGGATTGTCTTTTCTACGTAAAACAGCAATTTTCGGGTCGTTTATCAGTGATGCGTGTAGTAATTTTGCGGCATTGGAAATGAGAGTGCGAGTGTAAAAACGAAAATATTATTAGCTGTTATTTCAACTGTAAATATAATAAACGTATCTTTGGAAGTATGGAAGATAAAACGAATGTAATTAAGATACAGCGTTATCATTCTCCTTGTGGTGATTTGATGCTTGGCTCGTTTGAGGATAAGCTTTGTCTTTGTGACTGGGCGGCTGAAAGTCATAGGGATATCGTAGACAGGAGATTGCGGAAAGTGCTGAAAGCTGGTTATGAGAAAAGTACATCAGATGTGATACTGGAGGCGATGAGCCAGTTGGATGAATATTTCAATGGCGAGCGGACTGTGTTTGAGGTGCCTTTGCTTTTTGTTGGTACGGAGTTTCAGAAGAGTGTATGGTATAAGTTGTTGGAGATTCCATACGGTTCGACTGTGTCATACGGTGAGCTGGCAAAACAACTCGATTTGCCGAAAGCTGTCCGTGCTGTTGCTGCCGCTAACGGGGCGAACGCTATTTCTATTTTTGCTCCGTGCCATCGTGTCATCGGCAGCAACCACTCTCTTGTGGGATATGGTGGCGGGCTTCCTGCTAAAAAGCGGTTGCTGGATTTGGAATTAAATGGCAAACCTCTGTTATGAATGAGCAAAAAACGCTTGACTATGCACGCATTGCACAGGCAATCGGGTATATAAGGGAGAATTTTAAAAGGCAACCGGGATTGGATGAGATTGCCGGGGAGGTGGCGTTGAGTACGGCGCATTTCCAACGTATGTTTACGGAGTGGGCGGGAGTTAGCCCTAAGAAGTTCTTGCAATATACTAGTATTGAATATGCCAAGAGAATCTTGAATGAAACTCATGCGTCTTTATTCGATGCGGCACAGGAAACAGGGCTTTCCGGTACGGGCAGATTGTATGACTTGTTTGTAAATATAGAAGGGATGACGCCGGGCGAATATAAAAACGGAGGTGAAAGTCTTTCTATCAATTACAGTTTTGCCAAAAGTCCTTTCGGTGAAATCTTCATTGCGTCTACCGATAAAGGTATTTGTTGTATGGAGTTTGCAGACGAACATGACGCGGCTTTTAACTCTTTACGGAAGAAGTTTCCTAATGCAAAGTTTACCTCGATTGTGGATGAAGTGCAGCAAAATGCTTTATTTATCTTCACGCAGGACTGGAGTAAACTCAAAGAAATAAAATTGCATCTGAAAGGTACTGACTTTCAACTAAAGGTATGGGAAACCTTACTGAAAATTCCTGTCGGTGGCTTGACTACTTACGGAGATATAGCCGTAGGAATCAATAATCCGAGAGCTTGCCGGGCTGTTGGAACGCTGTCGGTGAGAATCCCGTAGCTTTCCTTATTCCGTGTCATCGGGTCATTCGTGCTTCCGGTGAGTTGGGAAATTACCATTGGGGAGAGATTCGCAAGACTGCAATGATTGGTTGGGAGGCTGCAAAAGGTGAGGTAAAGAGGGGATTATAGGAAAGAATGAAGGTGATTTTAGTTCACATTCTTTTTAGTGCAATGCTGTTTCTTATATTATTAATATATAACTAATTTGATTATGAATTATTTGGTATTACCTTGTCTAAAGGGTTTGAAACGATTGAGTTTAGTGCTTTTATAGATGTTATGGGATGGGCAAAGACGGATTTGATTGTAAAATAGATGTTGTGACCTGTGGCTTGAATCAAAAAGTGATTAGTTCTTTCAATGTTCCTGTTTTGGTGGATAAAGTCATGGATGAAGTGTCTGCAGATGAATATGACGCGCTTGCGATACCCGGCGGATTTGAAGAATTCGGATTCTATGAGGAGGCATATAATGAACAACTTCTGGAATTGATACGACTGTTTGACTCGCAAAAGAAATGGATCGCAACAGTCTGCGTGGGAGCTTTGCCTGTTGGGAAAAGTGGAGTGTTGAACGGTCGGAAAGCAACAACTTATCATCTTAGGGGTGCTCATAAACAGAAAGTGCTTCAGGGATTTGGAGCAACTATCGTAAATTCTCCCATCGTGGTGGATGATAATATCATAACTTCTTATTGTCCTCAAACATCATACGGGGTTGCATTGCTTTTATTAGAGAAGTTGACCTCTCATAAAGAAATGGTTTTAGTGAAAGATGCTATGGGATTTTAATAAGTTGCATTTAAGCACTGCACTCGGTTTTGAGTTCGCTATGGATGATGCTTCTCACTGCTTTTTCATGTTTGAATAAATAATAATAAGTGCTTGCGGTAAGAAAAGCCAGAAACCGGATATTGGTTCGACTATGCAACCGATTATGGTGAACAGTAGAATGAAGTAACCTAAAAATAAAGGTGCCGGTTTTTGCTCTTTTCTGATATAGTATTGAAGTGTCTCTCCCCAAAGAATAAGTATTATTCCGCAGATTAGGAACCAGAAAGCAAAGCCCAGGTTATGATTTTCTCCAATAGAGTCTATTAATCCATTGTTAAGCATTTCCGTAAAAGCTTCTTTTCCAAGAAATAGCGCATAAATGGTATGAATGATTCCTGTTGCTGTTAAAAGTGTTCCACTATATTTCCAAAGTTTCATGTTCTTGCCTTTTTAGTATTTTATTGGGATGTACACTTCTACAGAATTTGAAATTTAATCCGTTTTAACATATCATCCGGTTCTTAATAAGTTGCTCGATAACGCAAATATAAGTAATCATGTACGATTCCCAACGTATGATTTCGACATTTGTGTTTGTTTTAGATTCTTTATACTTGCTCATTCGTTTTCTTGTTGTGATATCTGTGGACATGAGTTGCTTTATAAATATCCTTTAGTTCTTCTTTATTGTATTGAAAATTATATCTTTGTATTTCAGATAGTTGGATTTATGGAGTTTATAAAAGAGGCTGGCGTTTCACCACAAAAAAGTATGGATATTAAGAATGATAAGATCACAATAAAGCCTTTGCGTGATAAAGATGTAGGCATTTTCAGTAAATGGTTGGCTAAAGAATATATTTATAAATGGTTCTGCCTGACGGAGAAGAACATAAAATGGCTTGGTTGGATGAGGTAAATAATAGAAATACCCAATATCATTATATGAAACATTTCATTGTTTATTATAATGATAAAGCCATTGGCTTTTGTTTATACTTGGATTGTTATTTTGAAAAAGAATATATACCGGAACATTACGGAAAAACTGTCGATGAGAAAGAGACAGTCTTTGAAATAGGTTATCTCATAGGCGAAGAGGAATATTGGGTAAGGGCATCGGAAGATTATTGTAAAGAAGCTGATCGGGGAAATTGCCGAAATAGGAGGGAAAGAGATATTGGCTGACCCTGATGAGGCTAATGTTTTATCCATAAGAACATTGTTAAGTAATGGATTCGTAAAAGTAAAAGATTGCGATTATAGGTATTGTCTTAAATAGATAAGAAAACTTCTTTTGAAAGAAGTTTTCTTATACGGCCATTCTATTTATTATTTGAATACAAAGTTGCTCAATAGATAACTCAAGAAGTTACCATAAATGATTATCTTTTATCTGACTTGTAAACTCATTTATGGCATCATATCTCAGCTTCGAAACAGAAGAGTTTACTTTCGCTATTTTCTTCGTTAAAAACCTTTCGATGAAATTCATTTTGTCAAACTGAAACTCACCACCTAAAATGGCTTTGGGAATCGATAATCTCTGTAAGAACTCCGGGAAAGCCTTGTTCATTTCTTCCGCTTCTTGTTCTTCGTTCATACAACAGATGAACAACCCTATTACTTTTTGCTCTAATAACGGTTGGTTATTTTGACAGAATTGAGTAACTTTTCGGTTTGGAGAGCCCGCATAAATAGCTGTTCCAAGAATTATTCGATCGTAAGTTCGGATATCAGGTCTCGGACACTCCTTTAATGAGATGTAGTCAACTTTATTAGTCAACTTTTCTCCGATAAGGTGTGTTACTCGCTCGGTAGTTCCATGTTTTGAATAATATATGATAGCTGTTTTCATTTTCAACAGGCATAAGCGGTTTAAAATAGCCGTTAATAAGTGGCATGGTTATCCTCTGTAAAGGTAGAGACTTTATTCTGACTAGCAAACAGTTTTCGATATAATTAATCTATACCTTGTTTTTCTCATATTTGAAAAGTATGTTCCCCATCTCAAAACGAGACAGAGCATTCCTTAATTTATAATAATGTACAGGTGCCAAGATTGATTCCATAATACCTGTACATATTGAAATTCCTACTTAATATCCCGGATTTTGATACTCGCTGCCATTGGTGATTGTTGCAGTAAATGTAGTTGAAATGGGACGTAATGCATAATTCGGGTGAAAGAATTGTGCTAAGTCCGGATGAGTATTCTCCAGATACTCCGAGTTCTTAAACATTCCTGTCCGTTTCAAGTCGTAGAAGCGGCAATATTCTCCGCAAAGTTCACGGCCTCTTTCATCTAAGATATCACGCACCGTAATACTCCCTGTAAGCGGATTTGCTCCGGCACGTTCACGAACCTTGTTGATATAACCGGCTGCATTTGCACCACCATTCAGGTAAATATCAGCTTCTGCCGCAATCAAATAAACTTCTGCCATACGCATGATAAATGTTGCATTCAGATTACCGTTTCTCTGTTTGGAAGCATTGGCTACATAATAATTACTGCTGTTATGCTTATTCAGTGACGGATAATAGTAGCGGAACTGGTTCTCGTTTGTGCCGTCATCCTTGTAATTGCCTGTGATGTTTGTATAAGCATAATTCATGTTCACGTTATTATTGTCATTACTATATACATGGTGATAATCAATCAGCAAGTAATCAGAAATATGTTCTTTTTGCTTTTCTGTAGCATAATCAATGTCCTGGGGCATGATAAACTTAATGGCTAAGTCACCTTTATTCAGAGCTTTGCCAATGACGGTTTCTTCTTTGTCATACATATGTACGGCACTCTCATCCCACGTGTAATTCTTGTTCGCGTTCCACTCTGTAGTGAACGATTCATGAAATCTGGGGTCCAATGTTCCGTCTTTCTGTACATACAAACTCAACAAATGCTGTGTGGGCATAAAGATACCGGTAATTGAGCCTTCCCAAGTAAGGCGTGTCTCCTGATTATCTTCACGAGCACCGAACTTATTGATATTGCATAAGAAATACTCATCGTTGCGATTTAGCTTGTAATTTCCGTTGCTTGATCCGTGACCGTCTGCTCCTGCATACCAGCGATGTTTCCAGAGAGCTTCTTTGTTTTCCCAGTTATTGCTCTCTTTGAATACTTCGCTATAAGATGGGTACATATACGTATTGTATTTCCCACCGCCAGTTTCGCAATCGGTAATCAATTTTTTGGCTGTATCCAGAGCTTCCTGCAAATATTCGGTGCTTCCATATTCGTACGTCTGTAAGCAGGCTTTAGCCAGAAAACCGAGAGCGGCTTTCTTCGTCGGGGTGGTAGTAGTTGCATGCGTACCTGTTGGCAACCATTCGGATGCGAATCTTAAATCGGGCAGGATTACTTCCTGATAGATAGTCATCGGATCGGTACGGGTGGGGGAGTAAGTCAGTGTTTCCGCTGTTATCGGTTCTGTGAGCATCGTCACTGCTCCGAATTGTTCCACTGCATTGAAATAATAGACAGCTCTAAGAAAACGGGCTTCCGCAATCTTGGCATTCCGCTCCTCTTCCGTGGTGTAGGGAGGTTTGTCTCCTAATGCGATAGCTTCGTTACAGGCTCCCACACGTCGTACGTCCCGTTCCACCAATTATTGGTGTAAGTCGTATTGGGTGATGTTCCTGCGAAAAACCAGAACCACTGTGTGTAACTTGTTGATTCGTTGGCTTTATACGTCCAAAGATCGGTGTCGCCTTCAGTCAGTGACATCCAGTCCGCAGAACCGTAGTAAAACCTTTCCATAGCAAAATAACACTGGTTAATCAGGGTTTCATATCCATCGATGGAAGTAGCCAAAGCCTCTTTGGTAAATGCGCCCGGGTTGTATTCCTCCAAGGTGCAGGAATGTAGAGATAAGCCGAGAACAGCACACTGCAAAATATGAATTTTATATATATCCTTTTCATGATTATAATCTTTTGTTAGAATGTCAAATTAACGCCAAAAACAAATTGCCGGTAGGTAGGAAATGCATCCGAACCGTTAGTCTCGGGATCAGTATCTTTCAACTGCTTATCTTTTACAAAGATGAACGGATTGTAGGCTGTGGCATAAATACGGCATTTCTCCATTAAAACTTTGCGGGAAATATTGACGGGTAGTGTATATCCCAGCGTGATATTTTTAATCTTAATGAAGGAGCCGTTGCGCACTCTTAATGAAGGATATACGGTTTTTTGTTCGTCTCCCGTTCCGGGACGGGGGAAATAGGCTCCTTGATTATCCTCTGTCCAGTAGTCTACGCCTGCCAGTTGATTCTTGGTTACGCTCTGTTCGGCGGTATAATAACCGAGCAGGTCACTGTTGATTGTCTGTCCGTAACGTGCCATGCAAGACAGGAGTAAATCAAAATTCATTGTTAGGTGAAGGAATTGCTGAATCCGATGATCCAGTCCGGATTGGAATGTCCTAGAATTTGCCGGTCTTCCGTACTGTATTTATGCACACCTCCATCGCCTTTCTGGTCTAAGGTTTCTATCTTGATGAATCCGGGTTTACGCCGTAGGCATCCAATGTTTCCTGTGGAGTATCGGTTCCCCAAATTCCGGTATATTTATATCCGTAAATAGCTTTAATCGGTTCACCAACAAACAGGTTTTCGGCGATCAGATCACCGTCAGGCAGATCGTCTATTTGTTCCTTGTTCCAGGTGACGGATAAAGTGGTGTTCCATGTGAAATCTTTATGCCGTATGTTGTGCGAAGTGATCGTTGCTTCCACACCTTGGTTACTGGTCTGGGCGATGTTCTGCCAGATAGCCAGAGGCGATCCCCATCCGGTCAGACCGCTGGTGATGGGCAATGTACGTTTGAATAATAATCCTTTGGTGGTTGTCTTGAACCATTCTACCGATCCGTCAATGCGACCGTTCAGGATACCGAAATCCAACCCCACATTCCAGTTGTATGACTTCTCCCAGCCGAGATCGGAACTACCGTAGGTACCGGAGTATTGCGTGAAAGGAACAATCTTCCCATTAATGGAAATTCCCGAAGCGTATATACGTATGCTTGTGTTGTGGTGCTGTATGCGGTGGTTCCTCCCGAGTTACCCGTGATGCCGTAGCTCACTCTCAATTTCAGGTTGTCCAGCCAACTACGTGTCTTTCCCATAAATGCTTCGTCCGATATTCTCCACGCCAGTGCGCCTGCGGGGAAAGCATCCCATTTATGTCGGTGGAGAATTGTGAAACACCGTCCAACGGGTCGAGAAGTTAAATAGGTATTTACCCTTGTATGAATAGTTCAGACGGAAGGCAAAAGACATTTTCTGCGTCTGTGCGAAGTCGGATTCTACATGTTGGGAAGTGCCCGATGTCAGTCGCCAGAAAGACCATTGATCTACCATTTGACCGCTGGCGGCAGCATACTGCTTTCCGACTGGTTCTTATTCCAGGAAGTAATCAGTGAACCTCCCAGATTATGGTCTTTGGCGATGGTTGTGTTGTATGCGAGAATATTTTCCCAAGTGTAATTCCAGGCATTGTTGTTGGTGATGGAAGCATGCGGTGAACCTGCATAAGACGGACGGTTGGCATTGCACTTCTCTCCCCAGTATTGCCCGCGGCGTGAGTGATTCAACGTACCATTGGCACGACTGGTAAAAGTCAGGTCTTTGACGGGAGTTAGTTCGACATAGCCGCTCATATTCAGGTAGGTAGAACGTGTGTTGTCTACATACTGGTTCTCTATAAAATCACTCATCGGGGAATATTGTCCTGTGATGTATTCGTGATTGATCTCCCCTTTTCGGTATAAGCATCACCCAACGATGGCGGAGAGAGATTTGGTGAATGTGTTTTTTACGCCGGAGTTCAAGTCCCGGTAGACTAAATTGGAGGTAAAGCCCACCTTTGCCCATGAAAATATCTGCTGATCCAGATTGAGGCGTAACGAATATCTGTTCAGATTTTCGTTATTAAGTAAACCTTCCTCCCGGTTGTAGGAAGTCGAAGCAAATAATTTTGTCTTTTCAGTGCCACTGCTGACCGAAAGACTGTATTTCTGTGTGGTAGCCGTGTTGCCCGACACTTCATCTATCCAGTCTATCCATTTGCCGTCGTTGTATGCATCTATAAAATCCTGTTTCCCCAGTAGGGCGGACATATCGGTAGGATAGTCACCATTTTTATATTTATAGGCTTCTTGCTGGTAGGTGACCCATTCATCCGCGTCATCCCATGTCTGTAGTTGGGTGAACCGCTGAATCCGTAATAAGCATCGAAGTTTACGGTCGCTTTTCCCTCTTTTCCTCTTTTGGTGGTGATGATTACAACGCCGTTTGCTCCTGCAGAACCATAAATGGCGGTGGAAGAAGCATCTTTCAACACATCTACACTCTCGATGTCTGACGGGTTGACCTGGCTATAACTGCCGGGGATTCCATCGATAATGAACAACGGTTCGTTGCTGCCATAAATAGATCGTGAACCACGTAACAGAATAGTGACATCACCTCCTACCTGTCCCGAAGTTTTGGTGATATCCATTCCGGGTATCTTCCTTGAAGGGCTTCCATTACATTATTGGTAGGGGCGGCCAGTACTTCCGCACTTTTGACGGAGGTTACCGCACCCGTCAAATCCCGTTTTTGACCGATCCATATCCTACCACCACTACTTCATCAATCAGTCTGGCATCTTCCGTCAGTATGATTTCCAGCTTGTTCTTGTTGCGTGTATTGACTTCTTGCTCCGTGTATCCCATATAAGATACCTTTAATACTGCATTGGGCGCTACGTGCAGTGTGAACAGTCCGTCTACATTCGTAATCGTCCCGTTACTGGTACCTTTTTCAACGATATTCGCTCCGATAATCGTCTCTCCTTGAGAGTTTTTCACTATACCCGAGATCGTTCTGCTCTGTTGGCAATAAGCTCGTGTTGATCCAAGTATCGATAATGAACCTATTAATAGGAATAATAGGTAAAAATACATTCTATAAACAGTCTTTAGGGGATTATTCTCCCCTATGTTTGTTTTATCAGAAAATGATTTCATGCTTTTTGTTTAATTGTATGTTTACTAATTTGTTTTTGGATAGCTAAATTTCAGGATGATTTAAAGCTATGTTTCGATTGTAATGACTTTACTTACCCCATAGGCTATTAGATTTTATTGGTTAAATGATGATTGTTCAGAATGTCAATGCCAATTGAACATTATTCTGTTACTGTTTTGAATGTGGCGCACGATTCATGTCAGTAAAAAAACTGACAGGGCAAAATTATGCATATAGAACTGGGGATTGAAAAAAATAAAGTTGACTTTTATCAGGACAGAGTTGTTTCTTACTACCTGTTGTATATTTGATTTTATAAGGTAATATTGTTGTTGATTAAACCTTTACCCGTCGTAAACTTTACGGTAGTAAAGTTTTAGAAGTAGATAAAATGATAAAGACTGGGATAAAATAGATCTAATTAGGTTATATTTAAAAGAGAAACAGATAGAAAGCTGTCTTTTTCAAAGGGCGATATGTAGTTGCGAATTTTATTTTCATTATCTTTGTCTCAATGTATTTACTAAAGCAACAATGATATGGATATTAAAGTAAAAGACAAGGTGAATCAAAGGCATGTCGGTCGCAATCTGCAAAGAATCCGTGTGTATCTGGGTATGAAACAGGAAGCGTTGGCTTCTGATCTGGGTGTTAGTCAGCAGGAGATCTCGAAAATAGAGAAACAAGATGAAATAGAAGACGGACTGTTGACAAAAATAGCTGAAGTCTTGGGAATATCTACTGATGTCATCAAGGATTTTGATGTTGAAAAAGCCATTTGTAATATTAATAATTATAAAGATGCTACCATTTCTCCGGGAGCAATTGCTACTGTTTATGCTCATAACCAACAGATTAATCCTATTGAAAAGGTGGTTGAACTGTATGAACGCTTGTTGAAAAGTGAACAAGAGAAAATAGAGATTCTAAGAGAGTGCATAAAGCAGGGAAAATAATCAACAGACTGGAATATGGAAACGGAAAAGTACACAAATACAATTCATCTGGGAAGAAAAATTGAACGGGTGCGTCGGCTTCGGGGAATGACTCAAGCGGAACTCGGTGATTTGTTAGGTATAACGAAACAGGCTGTTTCGAAAATAGAACAAACAGAGAAGTTTGACGATGAACGGTTAGGTGAGATTGCTTCAGCACTAGGCGTTACTGTAGATGGGCTGAAGAGTTTTAATGAAGAGACAATCCTGTATAATACGAATAACTTCTACGAGAATTGTGGTGTTAAAAGTGCTGTCAGTAATACAGGCAATAATCAGACCTTTAATAGTTTTCCTGTTGAACAGGTAATTGAGATTTTCGAAAAGCTGTTGGATAAACAAAAGGAACAATTTGAAACTTTAAAAAAAGAGAAGAAATAAATATCTCCAAGATATTGAATTTTATCAGTAGTAGTTATATTCCTGATACAATGATAGCTGAATTGATTTCCTCAAAAAACAAGGAAATAGATTGGTTGAAAGAAGAAATTAAGTTTTTAAGAGGGGAAAATGAAAAATTGCTGCTGATTGTGGGTGAAAAGATATGAGATGATGTTATCATAATTATGTGATACACTTCTGTCTGTTGTTTATATGGGTAGTTATCACCTTTATGTTGTAAGCATAACTAAGATCTGATTGAGACTTTATAAATAATATTTTTTACTGTAAATGTTGAG
>ENA-OQJH01000254-OQJH01000254.1-human-gut-metagenome-genome-assembly--contig:-NODE-254-length-31106-cov-6.044869_pt1 | contig 31106 bp, 47 predicted proteins | sample MGYA00242597_ERZ504763 | MGnify/ENA primary metagenome ERZ504763 (study PRJEB26092, sample SAMD00036359) | human gut metagenome | host: Homo sapiens | study: EMG produced TPA metagenomics assembly of...
CGCCGCCGGGCCGTGCAGGAGGCCCAGCGTGCCGCCGAGCGGGAGGAAGTGTCCAGAGGTTCCAGAATTGAGCATCGTGTTTACGCTGGCCGCGATTGCTGCGCTGGTCTGGGCGCTGGTGCTCCGGCCCATTGAGGCCCCGCCCAAAACCTACACCGCCCCGGATCACCGGCAGGCCTCCGGCGCGGCACAGGCAGAGCTTTCCACCGACCGCAGGGAGATCTGGGATCTGGGCGGGTATCAGGGTGTGGACTGCATCCGCACCCGGGATGGCCTTGTCTATGCGGCGGCATGGAACGGCTCCTCCCTGAAAAAACGCACCAGCGATCTGGTGCGCACCGACGGCGGCAACGCTGCGGTCATCCTGAGCGTAGAGGGCGAGCTGACCGGCTTTGCGTTCGATGCTGCGGGAGACCTGTGGCTCACAGTCCTCACCCTGCCGGGGGCACCCTCTGCCGCGCCCGGCACGACAGCTGGGGCGCTTCGGTGGAACAGGTGGTCACGCAGATCGACGGGGCCGCTGGGAGCTTTCTGCCGTGGAAGTCGGTGCGGACGGCAAGGTCTACTTTGCCGTGGTCGGGCAGGAGCACGCGGAACAGGGGCTGGAAAGTGCCCTGCGCACCGAGCTGCTGGCCCACACCGGAACAGGCGCGGTATACGTTTATGATCCCGCTGCCCGCACCGTGGAGCAGGTGGTGGGCGGCATTGCCGGAGCGTCCGGCCTTGCGCTGGACGAGCGCGCCCAGACCCTCTACATCTCCGACCTCGGCAGCCGCTGCATCTGGAGCGCTGCGGCCTCTGCCCGCAGCCTGACTGCAGGGGGCAAGGGCTGTCAGAGCAGCTTCAGCGGGCTGCCGGGCTATCCCGGCGCGCTGGCGCTGGATGAGGACAGCACCCTCTACATCAGCTACCACTGGGCCAGCTCCAGCTGCTGGAGCGCCACGCAGGCAGCACCTTCCTGCGCGGTGTGGCCCTGCGGCTGAGCGAATCGATGCAGGAGAGCCTGTTCTCCCTGCCCGCCGACGGCATCCGCGCCGAGGCCGTTTCCACCGCCAGCGGAAGCTGGCTGTGGAGCTTTTCCGGCAAGCCTCAGGGCAGCAGCTCTGCCCTCTGCCCGGTGGAGAACCGGGTGTATTTTGGCATTGCGGGAGAAAAAGCGCTTTATTCTGCACGGGTCTGAACCGCTCCGTCACGCTTCGCATGCCAGCTCCCTTACTAATGGAAGCCCCTGGCATCCCGGAAAAATTGTTGTAAACGCTTGGGCCCAATCGAACACAGAACATCGGGTCATCGCGGCAACCGATCGATACGAGGTAATTGATATGACAGACGCATTCAAACAGCAGATCCAGGCGGAAGCCCGGCAGGCAGTGGAAGAGCTGCTGGAACAGGCAAAGCTGAAAAAAGGCGACGTGTTCGTGGTGGGCTGCTCGTCCAGCGAGATCGTGGGCGGGCACATCGGCAAGGACAGCAGTCTGGAGGCTGCACAGGCCGTGTATGCAGGCATTGCACCGGTGCTGGCTCAGCGCGGCATCTGGCTGGCGGCACAGTGCTGTGAGCACCTGAACCGGGCCATTATCATGGAGCGGGAAGCCGCCGAACAATACGGCTGGGAGGAAGTGTGTGTCGTGCCCCGGCCCCATGCGGGCGGCAGCTGGGCCACCACCTGCTGGAAGCAGTTCAAAGACCCCATTGCCGTGGAGGAGATCCGCGCCCACGCCGGTATCGACATTGGCGGCACCCTGATCGGGATGCACCTGCGCCGGGTGGCCGTGCCGGTGCGGCTGAGCCTGAGCCGGATCGGTGAAGCAAACATTCTCTGCGCCCGCACCCGCCCGAAGCTCATCGGCGGGGAGCGCGCAAAATATACCGAGGAGGCTGATGCCTTATGGCAGAAAAAACACCGGAAGAGATGCGGGAGGCCGTACTGGCCATCCGTGAAAAGATGGCCGCTGCTGCCCGGGAGGCGGGCCGCGACCCTGCCGAGGTCCAGCTGTGCGCCGCCTGCAAGACCCGCACCGCTGAAACCGTGGCCGCAAGTGCCGCCCTGCCCATTGACGTGTTTGGCGAAAACCATGTGCAGGAGCTCTGCGCAAACTTTGACGCAGGCGCTTACTGCGGCAAGCCCAGCCATTTCATCGGGCACCTGCAGACCAACAAGATCAAAAAGTCCTGGCCGGACCAGCCTGATCCAGAGCGTGGGCAGTGAACACCTGCTGACCGCCATCGAGAAGGAAGCCGCCAGGGCGGGCATCGTGCAGAACGTCCTGCTGGAGGTGAACATCGGCGGGGAGGAGAGCAAGAGCGGCGTTTCGCCGGAGGCGCTCTGGCCCCTGCTGGATGCCGCTGCCGCACAGGAACACATCCGGGTCAAGGGCCTGATGGCCATTCCCCCGGTCAATGATGACGATGCACAGAACCGCCGGTATCTCGCCGCCGTCCATGACCTGTTCGTAAAGGCCGGGGAGCGCGGCTATTCCAACGTGGAGATGCAGACCCTCTCCATGGGCATGAGCGGCGATTACGAAAACGCCATCCGCGAAGGCGCAACGCTGGTGCGTATCGGCACCGCGATCTACGGCGAACGGGATTACAGCAAAAATAAACCTCTCCGTCATCGCTGACCGAGAGGTTCAAATCAAGGAGGAATCATGGCAAAACAGAACATCAAAGACCCCGGTGCGCATCACAACAGCAGCGGCGTGCTCATCCGCCGCTTTTTACCCTATCTGGCAAAGCACAAGGCAGTGCTCTTTCTCGACCTGTTCTGCGCCGCGCTGACCACCCTGTGTGACATCTTCCTGCCCAAGATCATGAGCACCATCACCAACTCGGCCATGGGCGTGGGCATCACCCTGACCACCGGCATCGTGCTCAAGCTGGCGGGCATCTACTTTGTGCTCCGCATCATCGACGGCGCGGCCCAGTATTTCATGTCCGGCATCGGCCACATCATGGGCGTGCACATCGAGACCGACATGCGCCGGGATGCCTTTGACCATCTGCTGCTGCTCGACCACACCTATTACAATAACACCAAGGTCGGCACCATCATGGGCCGCATCACCAACGATCTGTTCGATGTGACCGAGTTTGCCCACCACTGCCCCGAGGAATTTTTCATCGCCTTTATCAAGATCCTGGCCTCCTTCATCATCCTGTGCCAGGCCAGCATCCCGCTGACGCTGGCGGTGTTCGCCTGCGTGCCCCTGATGGGCGTGGTATCCGTTTATCTGAATGGCCGTCTGCGTGCCCGGTTCCGGCAGCAGCGCATCCAGATCGGTGAGCTGAACGCCACCATCGAGGACAGCCTGCTGGGTCAGGGCGTGGTAAAAGCCTTTGCCGCCGAGGAGCAGGAGCGCGCCAAGTTCGAGCAGGGCAACAAGGACTTTGAGCACATCAAAACGCTGGCTACTACGCCATGGCGGCTTTCAACACCTCCACCCGCCTGTTCGACGGCTGATGTATCTGGTGGTCATTCTGGCGGGCGGCCTGTCGCTGGTCAATGGCAAGATCACCGCCGGTGACCTGGTGGCCTACATGCTCTATGTCACCACTCTCATCGCTACCATCCGCCGCATCGTCGAGTTTGCCGAGCAGTTCCAGCGCGGCATGACCGGCATCGAGCGCTTTGCCGAGATCATGGACACCCCCGTGCCCATCCACGATGCCCCAGATGCAAAACCCCTGCAGCCCGGCCCCGGTGCCATCCGCTTTGACGATGTCAGCTTTGAGTACCCGGACGACCACAACAAGGTGCTCCACCATGTCAGTCTGGACATCAAGGCAGGCGAACGGCTGGCTCTGGTCGGCCCATCCGGCGGCGGCAAGACCACCCTGTGCAACCTCATCCCCCGCTTCTACGATGTAACCAGCGGCCACATCTACATCGACGGGCAGGACATCCAGCAGGTCACCCTCAAGAGCCTGCGCGAGGACATCGGCATCGTCCAGCAGGACGTGTATCTGTTCAGCGGCTCTGTGGCGGATAACATCGCCTACGGCAAGCCCGATGCCACCCGGGAGGAGATCATCGAAGCTGCCCGTCTGGCCGGTGCAGAGCGCTTTATCATGGCCTTGAAGGACGGCTTCGACACCTATGTCGGTGAGCGCGGTGTCAAGCTCTCGGGCGGCCAGAAGCAGCGCATCGCCATTGCCCGTGTCTTCCTGAAGAACCCGCCCATCCTGATCCTGGACGAGGCCACCAGTGCACTGGACAACGAGAGCGAGATCCTTGTGGGGCAGAGCCTGGAAAAGCTGGCCCATGGCCGCACCACCCTGACCATTGCCCACCGGCTGACCACCATCAAGAACTACGACCGTATCCTGGTGCTTGGCTCCGAGGGCATTGTGGAATCCGGCACCCACGACCAGCTGCTGGCAAAGCAGGGCGTGTACTACCGCCTGTGGAACCAGCTGCCCGGCGAGGACACGCTGTAACCCAAAAATTCAGAGATGATAAAAGCGGAACCGCTGTACTTTTCAACGGTTCCGCTTTTTGTTGTGGAAAAATAAAGGGCTGTCCCCTCTTCGTATGTATAATATTATTCCTCATCCTTCGGGTTGTCCAGATGCTTGCGCTGTCTGCGTGTCAGTGCGGCGCACAGCTGCAGCAATGCAAAACACAGGATACCGGTAAAAACACCGGCAATGACAGCACCGACCCAGTATCCATAGGAAAAACCGCTGATCAGCGTAACCGCCACCACAGCAACCAGAGAATACACGGCATTGGCCGGGGCCGTATCCAAAAGGTGACGATCCCACAAACCATTGCGCAGACACGCAACACACATATAGATGCAGCCGATCATAAATACAACCCACTCTCCGGCAGCCTTGTCCGCAGCCCGAACATCGTCTGCACGATCCACGCCGCCAGAAGGCCGCCCCACATCAACCAGAAGCCACGCCCCTCAATTTTGCGCAGAGTTTGCTCCTGCATCTCGTCCAACTGGTTTTTCTTGCTGTATAGTGAAAATCTCATAACTCATTCCTCCCAGAACAGTTCATCCAGTGTTTTTCCCAGAATTTTGCAGATGCTGCGGCAGAGATTGATAGTGGGGTTGTACTCGCCCTTTTCGATCGCGTTGATGGTCTGGCGCGAGACCCCAGCCGCTTCTGCCAATGCCCCCTGCGTCATATCTTTTTCCGCGCGGGCAGCTTTCAGTTTCAGATTCTTCGGCATCCTGTCACCTCGTCTATTTCCTGTGAGGGCGAACTCGTTCCCTCTGGATACAGAATAGCACTCACCAGACATTATGTCAAGTATAATTTACTTTTTGTCTTGTATTTTATATTTCAAAAATAGAAAAAGCCCCGTGTCCGGCATATCGCACCGGCACGGGGCTTTGCAATGATTTCAGAAAAACGTTCCCGGCCCGCCGGGATGTAAGGATGCAACCGGACGCGCTCCAAAATCCCGGAGATAGTGCTGATCCAGTTCGTCCGTTTTTGCCTCAAAAATAACCACGGCAGATTTACAATCGTTTTTTCATCAGCTTCAAGTTCGTTGCTTCTGCCATCCCGAAGCCGCCGTAAAAGTGCATGTGATGCGCATCATCCGGACAGACCAGTTCAATCATCTGTGCGCCGCGTTCCCGCACACGCTGTTCCACTTCTTGGAGAAGTGATCTGCCATACCCCTTGTTCTGATACTCCCCGAAAATCAGGATCTCGTCGAGATAATAGAATGTAAAATCATCGTAGCTTTCCAAAAAACCGATGACAAGCCCTGTTGGAATATCGTTGTCATCTTCTTGCATCAGGCAGAGGGAATCCTCCATCGTTACCATTTGATGGATTCGCTTATATGCCTTTTCATAAGTCCAGCACCCGCCAGAATGTTGGTTGTAGTGGTTCATGTAGAGCATTGCTGCTTTTTCAATATTTTCCTCTGTAATAGGGGTACAATTCATTGATTCAGCTCCTTCTTATAAAAAGCCCCATACCCACACATTCAGAGTGCAGGCATGGGGCCATGAAATATCAGGTTTTATTCTCCCACGATGAGCCGCACAGCACCATAGATGCCGGCATCATTGCCGAGGGTAGCTGCAACGATGGGGGTCTCGCGGCAGGAGCTGAAGGCATAGGTCTTGAAGTGCTCCCGCAGGGGGTTGAAGAGGACATCACCGGCACGGGCGACACCGCCGCCCACCATGAACATCTCGGGGTCAGTGGTAGAGGCAATGGAGGCCAGCGCCATGCCCAGGGTGTCGGTCATCTCGTCCACCTCACGGGCGGCCAGTGCATCGCCTGCACGGGCAGCATCAAAGACATCCTTGGCGGCAAAGTCGGTGCCGCGCAGGGTGCAGGGGGTGTCCGGGTTCTCGTCCAGCAGCTTCTTCATGCAGCGGACCACGCCGGTGGCGCTGGAATACTGCTCCAGACAGCCGTGCTTGCCGCAGCCGCAGACCGCCGTCTCGTGGGGGTTGACGGTGATGTGGCCGATCTCGCCGCCTGCACCGTGTGCACCCTCGGTGATCCTGCCGTTGACGATGACACCGCCGCCGACACCGGTGCCCAGCGTGACCATCACCGCGCTGCGGCAGCCCTTGGCACAGCCCATCCAGATCTCGCCCAGCGCGGCCACGTTGGCATCGTTGCCCACCAGCACCTTGATGCCGTCCAGCAGGCCGGACAGCTGGATGGAGACGTTCCGCTCACCCCAGCCGCCGAGGTTGGCGCAGACAATGGGCACGATGCGGCTGTCCAGCACAGGGCCGGGCACACCGACACCCACGCCCTCCACCTGCTCGGCAGTGATGCCGTTTTCCTGCATCTTGTCCTTCACGGCCTTGGCCAGGTTTCCAAGGATGTGTTCCCCTGCATTGGAGGTGTCGGTGGGCACCTCCCACTTTTCCAGCAGAGCGCCCGCCGTGGTGAACAGGCCCACCTTGGCCGTGGTGCCGCCCAGGTCGATGCCGAATGCGTACTCTTTCATATTCATTTACCCCTTCTTTGCGGCGGTCAGGCCGCCGGTTTTCTCATCGTTATCATTATAGCATATCCATTTGCAAAAGACAGAGGCTGAAACAGGATTTATGCAAAAAGCCGAAAATCCGTTTCGATTTTTGGCAAAGCAAAAGGCCTCCCGCAGTGGGAGGGCCGGAAAGCCTTGGGAGAACTTACTCCTCGTCAGAGGATCCCTCTTCGTCATCCTCATCCTCGTCGTCATCATCCGTCTTGGGCTTATAGAAAATGCCGCTGAGGAAGATGCTGATAAAGTACAGCAGGCACATGGGAACTGCCACGAAGCACTGCGACACGATATCGGGCGGGGTGATGATGGCTGCGACCAGGAAGATCAGGACAATGGCAACGCCGCGGCCCTTCTTCATGATCTCGGGGTTGCAATGCCCATCTTGGCCAGAATGATGGTGACCAGAGGCATTTCAAACACACAGCCGAAGATGATGAACATGGTCAGGCAGAGGTTGATGTAGCTCTCGATGCTGATGGATGCCGTGATGTAATCGGTACCCTCCAGCGTGACGAGGAAGTTCAGCATGAACGGCAGGGTGACCTTGTAGGCGAACAGCACACCCACGCAGAACAGCGCCAGACCGAACAGCAGCACCAGCCGGAAGAAGAAGCTCTCGCTCCGTTTCAGGCCGGGTTTTGCAAAGGCGTAGACTGATACAGCGCCACCGGAATGGTCACGATCACCGCAGCGATCAGGGACACCCGGAAATACTGCATCAGCTTTTCCTGCGGGGCCAGGAACACGAAGGTGTAGTTCGCATTCATTGCCATGGCCGTCAGCAGGTCGATCAGCTTATCCGAAATTGCCAGGAAGCCGATCACGCCCACTACAAACACCGCCGCGCAGATGATCAGCCGGTTCCGCAGCTCTTTCAGATGTCCGGTCAGCGTCATGCTGCCGTCGTCCGACATGACTTCGGCTTTCTTTTTGCGCTTCACGTTGGTAGCCACAAATTACTCCTCGTCCTTCTTCTCAGCCTTTTCCTCGGTCTTGGTCTCGGCAGGCTTGGCATCGCCGTTCTCGTCCACGTCGTCCATGCCTTCCTTAAAGTTCTTCATGGTCTTGCCGAACATCTTGCCCAGCTTCGGCAGGTTCTTGGGTCCAAAGATGACCAGAACGATGATCAGAACAATGATAAGCTCCTGAGGTCCGATTCTCATAATAATAATCTCCTTTTTCCTCTTGCCGCGCCGCTCTGGCGGGCTGGATTCCAGTTTTTATCCTACAACCGCGGGCGCGGGTGTATCCATGTACTTAGACCTTTGCCTCTTCGGCAGGGGCAGCCTCCTCAGCGGGAGCAGCCTCGGCAGGGGCCTCGTTTGCAGCGGGGGCCTCCTCGGGCTTTTCCTCTGCAGCAGGCTCTTCTGCCTTTTCCTCTGCCTTCACAGGCTCAGCGGCAGGCTCCTCCGCCTTAGCGGGCTCTTCGGGCAGCTCCTCCACGGTATCCTCCAGCTCGGCCACTTCCTCGACCTCTTCGGCCTTCTTGGCTTCTTCCTTGCTGGTCTTACCAATGTTGGTAAAGCTCTTGGTGACATCCTTCATGCTGTCGTCGATGTCCTTCTTGATGTCGGTCAGGGGAGCAACAGCTTCCTTGATGGGGGCCTGGATCTCGTTCAGGGGCTCCACCACATTCTTCTGGATCTCCTCGGAAGCGGCACCGGTGTACTTCTTCAGCTCCCGCAGCATCTTGCCGAGCTTGCGGGCGTACTCGGGCAGCTTATCGGGGCCGATGACCACGAAGGCCACGATGGCCACCAGGATCAGCTCTGTAAAACCAATTTTCATAGCGTTCCAATTCCTTTCCTCTCACACAACAGGCATCCTTTGCGGCCTGCCGTGCTGTTACTGCACAGGGGATGCGGCGCGGTGTGCGCCTTTGTTGCCCTATGTATACCGGAAGTGTGTGAACTTCAAATGAACTTATTTTGAACAGTATATAAACAAGAGCGATTTTGTCATCAATTATATAACCATTCGGATATTTACGCTCAGATATTGCGTTTCGGAATCATTTGACCGGATTGGTCAGCGTACCAATACCCTCGATCTCGCACCGCACCACATCTCCGGGCTTGAGGAACTGCGGCGGTCCATGCCCATGCCCACACCCGCCGGGGTGCCGGTGGCAATGATGGTGCCCGCTTTCAGGGTCATACCCTGCGAAAGCTCGGCAATGACATGGTCGATGTCAAAGATCTGCAGGGCGGTATTGGAATCCTGCCGCTTCCCGCCGTTGACAAAGCTGCGGATGCCCAGCCTGGGCGGGTAGTCGGCAAAGGCATCTGCGTGACGATGCAGGGCGATGGGGGTAAAGCCGTCCAGACTCTTGCCGAAGTACACTGTTTGTGCGCCGTCTGCACATCCCGGGCTGAGACATCGTTCAGGATGGTATAGCCGAAGATGTAGTCCCGGGTCTGACCGGCGGGCACATCCCTGGCATCCCTGCCCAGCACCACAGCCAGCTCACACTCGTAATCCAGCTTTTTCACCAGATCGGTGTGGGCCTCGATGGGGCCGCCGTCCGGCACGGCGCGGGTCACGCGCTTGGAAAAGTAGATGGCATCCTCGTGTTTGGTGGCAAAGGCAGCGGCAGAATATTTCTCCGCCTCATCGGAGTGGGCCATATAATTGATGCCAGGCAGATGACATCCTGCGCCGGGGCCGGATGGGGCTTTCCAGCGTGACGGCCTCCACAGGCAGAGCGGGAATGCCCGCAATGGCCAGCGACAGCCCATACCGCACCTGCGGGGTCAGAAACGGGATGGCCTCGCTCAGGGTCTCATAGCTCAGGCCCAGCCAGCTCAGCGGCCAGACCTGCCGCCCATCCTCCGATAAGATCGCCGGGTCTTCCACGCCGTCCGGCAAACGGCAGGTAATAAAGCGCATACCGCATCCCCCTTCTCAGTGCCGATACGCAATGGCGTTCCGGATACGCTCCGCCTCGGCCTGACCGGCCAGCTGGCGCACCAGTTCCAGTGCAAAGGGGATGGCACCACCCAGCCCATAGCTGGTGGTGATGTTGCCATCCACCACGACCTCTTCATCGTGGACGATGGCACCGGCCAGCTGATCCTGGAAGCCAGCGTGGGCGGTGGCGTTCCTGCCTCCAGCAGGCCCAGAGAGGCCAGGATGCTGGGGGCGGCACAGATGGCGGCCACCTTCCGGCCCGCCTTGGCAAAGGCGGCACAGGTCTCGGTGACCGTCTTGTTGGCGGCAAGGTTGGGTGTACCCGGGATCCCGCCGGGCAGAACGACCATGTCCACATCGGAATAATCCACTTCCTCGGCCAGCGCATCGGCGGTCAGGTGGATCTTATGGCTGCTCACCAGCTCCCTGCGGCCCATGGCAGAGGCCACAATGACCTCCACCTTGGCGCGGCGCAGCAGGTCTACCACCAGCAGAGCTTCGCACTCCTCGGTGCCATCGGCAAAAAATACAACTGCCTTACTCATCTTTACAGACTCCCTTCTAAAAAAGCGCACCGCAGGGCGGGTGCTCCCCTGCCCCGCGGCGCGCGGTCCGTGTTATTCTTCGGCGGGCTGTTCCGCCTTTTCTTCCAGCAGGCGGCGCAGCACACTGTCATCCTTGCTGATGACCCGGCTCACCCGGCTGATGATGGCGCTGGACGCACCAATGTTGCCCATGATGTTGGTATAGCTCTGCTTGTTGACCAGCTTTTCCGCGATGTTATACCGCTGCTCCATTGCACTGAGCTCGGCGTAGCTGCACACATCCTGTAAAAAGCGGTAGCACTCCTCAGGCGTTTTCAGCTCCAGCAATGCGGAATACAGGCCGGACTCTCCGGTGGGATGATCTTTTGCCATGGCTTATTCCTCCCCTATCGTTCAGGTTGGGTCTGGCCCGCGCGGGGCACTTCAATACACTACTTTATTGTAGTGCAAACGCGGCAAAAAATCAACGGGAAATTTACAGCATTTTTTCCAGCGTGGTCAGCTGCATGGAAATGCCCGCAGCTTCTGCCTCGGCGGGGCCCAGCACGCGGTAGCCCTTGGTCTTAAAGAACTGCAGCACCGGCAGGCACTTGGTGTGCACCTCGCAGTACAGGCGGCCCCGGCCCTCACCCCGGGCCAGACGCTCGCAGGTGGCCAGGATATCCCGGCCCAGTGCCTTGCCCGGTACTCGGGCTTGAGGTAGAGGTGGAGCAGGTGCAGGGCCGTGTTCTCCATCTTCCAGGCAAAGTAGCCGATGGTCTTGCCGCCCAGCACCACGAGGAAATAGTTCACATCGTTGTCGATGTCTGCCTCAATGGCATCGGCGCTCTGCAGCGTTTCCACCAGCGTGTCCAGCTGCTTTGCAGGGTAATAGCGCTTGTAGACCTCGTGCCAGATCTCACTGGCAAGATCAGCGTTGGCGTGAATGTATTTGGCCTTTGCGACCAGCTTGTAATCGGGTTTCATAGTGCTCCTTATGCGTATACGATATAATCCGGCTTGCGGGGGGCGGCGGCCGGGGTTCCTCTGCCGGGTAGCCCAGAATGCAGTGGCCCACACCGATATAGTCCCCCTCAATGCCCCACTTCTTCAGCAGGGCCTTGCCCTCTTCGGTCTCGAACTCTTCCTTTGCACGGTTGATCCAGCAGCTGCCCAGCCCGATGGCGGCAGCAGCGTTCATCAGGTTGCCCATCACAAGGCTGCCGTCCTGCACGCCACAGCGGGCGTTGGCATCCGCCAGCACCACCAGAATGGTGGGGGCACCGTACATGGGGTCCCCCGTGTTGCCCATCACGGCGGCATTCATCCGGGTGAGCTGGGCGCGGGTCTCGGCATCCTGCACCACCACGATCCTTGCGCTCTGGCGGTTCATGGCGCTGGGGGCAAAGGTGCCTGCGCGCAGAACGGCTTCCAGCTCCACTTTCGTGATCTGCTCCGGCTTGTAGGCGCGGCAGCTGCGGCGGGTCTCAAGGGTATGTAAGGTCTCATTGGTCATAGCAATTTCCCTCCCTGAAAGTTCTGGTTTTATTGTACCATACCACGCCGTAAAGTGCAAAACAAAAAGGCGGCTGCGCCTTCCTTTTTGAAAGCGCAGCCGCCTGATTGCTCTTCGTTGGTCTGGAACGAGATGTTTTACAGCGCGGTCTTGATGTTGTGATGCGTGGAGCTGTAACGAACAACTGCTTCCATCAGGGCAACGGGCCACAGAATGACCTTACCCAGGATCTCGGCCGGCTTGACATCCACCGTATCCATGCTGTTGATGCCGAACAGAACCAGACAAGCAATGCCGCAACCCAGAATGTAATAGTACATAAGTCAAACCTCCTATATTTTTCTCACAGGCTTACGCCTGAAGCTCATGTGTCGGCGGGGCGCTTTCCGCTCTCCGCATCCTTACTATACCGCAGTTTCGATATAAAGTCAATATCCAAAAACGTGAAACAAATTAAAGTTTCTTTTGAAAGCCGTTTTGTTCATGTAAATAAAGCAGTGAAGTTCGCTTTGCTTTATAAACGTGAAGTCAGTGTCCTGAATTGGCCGTGAGCCGGAAACAAATTGTTCATATTCTGCCCCGAAAGAGGCCGGAAACGGGCGTTTTGTCCTTGCAGAAAAAACAGGAAATGGTGCACAAAGCTCCATCTGCAATTTTGTGCAGAGCGCCCTGCAATAACAGCTGTTTTTCATACGTTTACAGGTTAAGGAAAGACGTGTCGGAAATTTTTGTTTTTTGAAGTGAGGACACCGCCATGAAGAAAATTTTTTCACAAAAAAATTTTTTGCCTTTTTCCTCTCGGCCCTGCTGGTGCTGGCCCTTTCCCTGCCCGTTTTTGCAGACATGGGCCCAAGCCCTCGGTCACGCTCAAGCTCTATTACACGCCGGGCCAACGCTATGCGGTCACCCTGCTGGGCAATACCAGGGTCAGCGGGCCGTGGGGCTCTGCAGACCAGTACCGGGAGCGGATGGGCTCCCGGGAGACCTGGGAGGCCTTCAAAAACTATCCTGCCCCGGAGGCTACTACTTCCTCGACTACTTCCAGGAATACCCCGCGATGCCGATGCAGAGTTCGTCTGGGGCTACTACCCGCCCAACAAGTTCTATGTTCTGCTCTATAATATAGAGACCGGTACATTCTACCGCAGCGAGGAGCCGGTGGAGCGCTATGCCTTTTCCAGCGAGTGGCAGGTGCTTCTCGATTCCCAGGACGGCCTGCGGGTCTACCACAACCGCAACGATTCCGACATTCTTTCCTCCTTTGCCGCCCGGGTGCTCATCACCCTGATTTTAGAGCTGACATGGGGCATCCTGCTTTTCGGGCTGCGCGGCCTGCCCAGCGCAATCTCATCGGCAAGGTCAACCTTGTCACGCAGATCATCCTGAACCTCGGGCTGTGCTATGGCACGCTCTATCTCGGGCCGATGTTGGGCAATTTCCTTTATTTTGCACTGGAGGTACTGGTGTTCTCCGTGGAGGCCTTTGTCTACAACCGGTATCTGCCCTGGCCGGAGGGCAAAAAGCCTCACCCCATCCTCTATGCGCTGACCGCCAATCTCCTCTCCTTCAGCATCGGGCTGGAATTGAACACCCACTGCACCAACACGCAGATCCGGCTGATCGGGCTTGTCTGTCTGGTGCTGTGGCACGCCGGGCCGTGGCTCTGTCGAAAGCTGCGGAAAGTGCAAAATGCACAATAAAAAGAAAAAAATTCGTCAAGAATCAATCTTGTTGCGTACCGGGAAATCCGCTATAATAGAAGCGTCAAACCAGATTTTACCGGAAAGGAGACACGGACGTATGGCAAAAGCATCTCAGGTCGTTTTACTGGAAAATGAGTTTTACCTCATCAAGGCACCCAATGGAAGGTGTTGGAGATCAAGAACTTCAACACGGAGAACGGCGCGGCCATCCGTCTGTGGGACTACGCCGGGCATCCGTGGCAGCAGTGGCAGTTCGTGGACGCCGGCGAGGGACGCTGGCGGATCAGGAACCGCTTTACAGGCAAGTTCATCGATCTGGCCCTGGGCGGCGTGGTCGAGGGCACCTGGCTGCACCAGTGGGGCCGCACCAGCGGGCTGAGCCAGTGCTGGGAGCTGGAGTCCACCCGGAACGGCCGCACCCGCATCCGCAACGTGCTGGCCGACAAGTACATCGACCTTGTGGGCATGAACACCTCCAACGGTGCACAGGCCCAGATCTGGAATTACGTCTCGGGCGGCAATCAGGAATGGAACCTGGTGCGCGTTGACCCCGACACCGCGCAGACCAACGCCCGTGCTGAGGAAAAGCGGGACCCAGAGCCCACGCCCTCCCAGCGCAAGCACCAGAATGATCTGGTGCGGAAGCTGAACAACGCCGGAAAAGGCCGGGCCGCACGGAAATAAGAAACGATAAAAGCGTCCCACAGGGGGCTCCCTGTGGGACGCTTTTTGTAATGCTGACAGAAACGGAGAATTGCTGATGGATCCCAAATTTCCCATGCGCAACACCACCCTGTGCTATCTGGAACAGATGATGCCTACCTGATGCTCCACCGCGTGACCAAGAAGAACGACCTGAACCACGACAAATGGATCGGCGTGGGCGGCAAGTTTGAACCGTTTGAAAGCCCGGAGGACTGCCTGCTGCGGGAAGTGCAGGAGGAGACCGGCCTCACCCTGACCTCCTACCGCTGCCGGGGCGTAGTGACCTTTCTTCTGGGCGAGCTGACCGAATACATGTTCCTTTACACCGCCGATGCCTGGACGGGCACACTGGTAAAGGATGCCGCCCGGAACGAGGGCATTCTGGAATGGGTGCCCAAGGAGCAGGTGGAGCAGCTGCCCATCTGGGAGGGCGACAAGATCTTCTTCCGCCTGCTCAAGGAGGACAGACCCTTTTTCTCGCTCAAACTCCGATATGAAGATGATACGCTGGCTGAAGCCGTGTTGGACGGAAAACCTTTATCACTCCCTCAGTCACGGCTTTGCCGTGCCAGCTCCCTCGGAGAGGGAGCCTTTTAGCCTCCCTCATTGAGGGAGGTGGCATCGCGCAAGCGATGACGGAGGGAGTTTAGTTCAGCTTCAGATCGCCCTCTTTGATCCAGCCCAGCTTGCGCTCGATCTCGCAGAAGAGAACGCTCAGGACAGCGGCAGAACAAAGCAGATCAGGGCCATGGCGGCCCAGTCCATGGGGGTAATGGCGGCCTTGGTGCCGGCGGCGATATCGTTCACCCAGCCGGTGTACACGCCGATCTGGCCCACCAGACCGCAGGTGCCCATGCCGGAGGAGACCGCCGCGCCGTTCATCTCAAAGTGGAACAGGCAGGTTGCCAGCGGGCCGGTGATGGCCGAGGCCAGCGTGGGGGCGATCCAAATGCGGGGGTTCTTGATGATATTGCCCATCTGGAGCATACTGGTGCCCAGGCCCTGGCTGACCAGGCCGCCCACACCGTTCTCCTTATAGCTCATCACGGCAAAGCCGACCATCTGGCGCAGCAGCCTGCCACAGCAGCGCCGCCTGCCAGACCGGTCAGGCCCAGAGCGGCGCAGATGGCGGCAGAGGAGATGGGCAGGGTCAGCGCCACACCCACGATGACAGACACCAGAATGCCCATGACCAGCGGGGCCTGCTCAGTGGCCACATGATCAGGTGCCCACCTTGCTGGCGGCAGCACCGATGGGAGCCGCAATGAGCATGGAGAGGCCCACGCCCACAAAAATGGTCACCAGCGGGGTGACAAGGATATCGATCTTGGTCTCCTTGCTCACGGCCTTGCCCATCTCAGCAGCCACAATGGCAATGATCAGAACAGCCAGCGGGCCGCCTGCGCCGCCCAGCGCATTGGCCGAGTAGCCCACGGTGATCAGGCTGAACAGCACCAGCGGGGGGCAGTGCAGTGCCCAGCCGATGGCGCATGCCATGGCCGGGCCGCTCATGGCCGAGGCATAGCCGCCCAGATCGACCAGCACCTCCAGCCCGGTCTGCTGGCCCAGCGTTTTGATGATGGTGCCGATCAGCAGGCTGGCGAACAGGCCCTGTGCCATGGCACCCAGAGCCTCGATGAGATAACGCTGCGGAGTGATAACGATATCCTTCCGCTTCAAAAAGTCCTTTACACTTGACATAGACTCTTCCTAACCTTTCTCTCCCGGCCCATTGCGCGGGAGCTTTCCGTGTCAAGTATCATACCATACACCTGTCAAGACAGCAAGAGGAGGCCGCGTTTTTCGTCCAAAGCGACAAATTTCACAGCTTTGGATGCAATGATTCTGCTTTCCTGCTCGTTTTTACTGTGGAGCGTGTTTTTCTTTCCGCTTTTTCTGCCTGACGCGATGCCGGAGCACAGCGAACTGATTGACGGCGACCCGGGTTTGGGTGTATACTGGGAGAGTAAAAATAGCTTTATCCGCAATGATGCGAGACTATATTGACGGGCCGGTGCAGTTCGTGTATCCTGCCCGGTCCAGCTTGGAGGCAGAGCAAGCGGCATGAAACCAACATCTTTCAAAAAATCAAGCAAGAACGGCACCGGCCGCAGCATCGGCCAGGCTGTTGCGTGCCTTGTGATGGCGGCAGCCATCACCATTGGCGGTGCGGGCACACCTTCCTGCTGGCATCCCAGCCTGCGGGCCTGACGGTGGAACCCGCCGCCCTGCAGACTGAGGCAGAGTGACTCTGCCCAAATTCGATCATAAGAGTGACAGGAGCGAGGCGAAGGCCGAGAGCACCCAGCCGGAGGAGAGCGCTTCTTCTCAGGAGCAGGCCGCAGCCAGCACCCCTGCCGCACCTGTGACCAAGGCGGAGAACACCGCCGCCCCGGCAGAGAGCACCGCACCCGCTGCAAAGCCCGCTGTGCAGCCGGAAGCCGCACCCGCCGACCCATGGCCGGGGATGCTTCGGAGATCGAGAACGAAAACTCCTTCCCCACTTCCTGACAGAGACCGAGGCGCTGGCCGCTGAGGACCCGATGGCCGCTCCTGAAGAGCCGCCATCCTGCCCGAAACGGAGGAGACCGCCCCCGTAGCCGAGGAAGCGCCTGCCGCTTCCGAGAACGGCGAGGATGTGCTGGCCGAAGCCCAGATCAAGGATATCAACGGCACCGTTCTGCTGACTCCCGAGGAGATCCGGGATGCACTGGACAGCGGCACGCTGGACGAGGAGAGCATCGACCCCACCTGCCTGACCGGTGAAAACGGCCTGCTGCAGTGGCTGTGGGAATTCTTCTTCGGCAAGGATGAGGAAGAAACGCCCCAGTACTCCGGCTGGCGCACCGAAAACGGCAAGACCTATTATTACGACCAGAACACCCACCAGCCCGTCACCGGCATCCAGAGCATTGACAACAAGCTCTATTATTTTGATGCCTCCGGCGTGCAGCAGCCCGCCACCTTCGGCATCGATGTTTCCAAGTACCAGAGCAGCATCGATTGGGACAAGGTGAAAACGGCAGGTGTGGAGTTTGCCATCATCCGTATCGGCTACCGCGGCTACGGCTCCGGCGCGCTGGTGCAGGACCCCAAGTTTGAGGAGCACTTCACCACGCCCGCAACGCCGGGCTGCGGGTGGGCATCTACTGCTTCAGCCAGGCTGTCAACGAGAACGAGGCCCGCGAGGAAGCACAGGCCTGCGTCTATGTGCTGAATGGCCGCCAGCTCGATTACCCCATCTACTTTGATACCGAGGCTTCCGGTGCAGGCAATGGCCGTGCCGATGGTCTGGGCGTGGAAGACCGCACCAAGTGTGCTGTGGCTTTCTGCGAAGAGGTCAAGACACTGGGCTACAAGCCCGGCGTATACGCCTCCACCACCTGGTTCCGCAAGCGGCTGGATATGAGCCAGCTGTCCAACTACTACATCTGGAACGCCCACTACAACGTGGCCTCCAGCCCCATTGCCTGCAACATGTGGCAGGGCACCTGCACCGCCCGCATCCCCGGCTACGGCGGCCAGATCGATGTGAACATCAGCTATATGGGTTAAGTTATGGACCGTATCCGCTTGATCGCATCCGACATGGATGCCACCCTTCTGGACGAACAAAGTCAGCTCCCGGCAGACTTTGAAGAGACGATCCATGCACTGGCAGAGCTGGGCATCCGGTTTGCTCCTGCCAGCGGCAGACCGCTCTATACGCTGGAAGCCATGTTCCCCACCTTACAGGATGAGCTTGTTTTCATCGGCGACAACGGCGGTGCCATCCGCTGGAAGGGGCAGAACCTCTTCACTTCGGAGATGTCTCCGGAAGGCTGGCGGGCGCTGAACCGCCTGACCCGGGAGCAGGGCGATATTGCGGTTCTCTGCGGTCTGGAAAGTGCCTATGTAGAGCGGCCGTTCGCCGTCCACGATGCCGTGCTGCGGCATTTCTACACCAAGATCGAATATGTGGACCGGCTGGAAGATGTCACCGCCCCTGCCGACAAATTCACCATCTACCTGCCACAGCACAATGCGCAGCAGGCCTACGATACGGTCTATGCCAGTCAGCGGAGCATCTACTCCGTAGCCGTTGCCGGTGAATGCTGGGTGGACATCATGAATCCCGGTGTCCACAAAGGTGCCGCCCTGCAAACGCTAGGGCAGCTGTGGGGCTTGCCGTCTGAGAGCATAATGGCCTTTGGCGATACCTACAACGATGCCGAGATGCTGCAGACCGTCCGCTATGGTTTTCTGATGGAAAACGGCAGCAAACCGCTGCGCCAGAAGGTTCCTTTTCTGGCTCCTTCCCACCGGGAAGCCGGTGTCATGCAGGTCTTACACCGTGTTCTGACACAGAACGGTTGTGTCTGTCCGGAGGATTTTATCCCGGCACATTAAATTCAAGCATAAAAAATGGAGCTGTTACACATCTCGTGTAACAACTCCATTTTGTTTAGCGTGCTCACCCTCTCCGTCTTTGCTTCGCAAATCCACCTCTCCCGAAGGAGAGGCAAGTGCTCTTGGCTCCCCCTTTGGGGGAGCTGGCGAGCGTCAGCGAGACTGAGAGGCGAGGCCGCCAATCTTATGCAAACATATCCTTCAGCTTCTTGAAGAAGCCCTTGCGCTTTTCGTAGTTCTCCTCTTTCAGGGTACCCTCAAACTTCTTCAGGGCATCCCGCTGGGCCTTGTTCAGCTTCTTGGGGATCTCCACCTCGCACTTGACGTACATATCGCCCCGGCCGCGGCCGTTCAGATACTGGATGCCCTTGCCGCGCAGGCGGAAGGTGGTGCGCTCTGGGTGCCTTCGGGCACAGTGTACTCCACCTTGCCGTCAATGGAGGCACGGTGATGCTGTCGCCCAGAACCGCCTGGCTGTAGGTGATGGGCACCGTGACCCAGACGTCATAGCCGTCGCGCTGGAACACCTCGCTGGGCCGGACCGTGACCATCACGATCACATCACCGGCAGGGCCGCCGTTGGCACCGGCATCGCCCATGCCGCGCAGTGCAAAGCTCTGATCGTCGTCGATGCCCATGGGGATGGACACCTCCAGCGTTTTCCTGGCGGCAGTTTTGCCGCTGCCATGGCAGACCTTGCAGGGGTTCTTGACCAGCTTGCCCTTGCCGCCGCAACGGGAGCAGGGCTGCTGGGTCTGCATCACGCCAAAGGGCGTGCGCTGCTGCCGGATGACATAGCCGCGGCCGCCGCAGTCCGGGCAGGTCTCGGGGCTGCTGCCGGCGGCACAGCCGCTGCCATGGCACTCCGTGCACTCCTGCTGGCGGGTGATGGTGATGTTCTTCTTGCAGCCATGCACGGCCTCATCAAAGCTCAGGGTGATCCGCACACGGATATCCTGACTTGCGGGGGGCGTTGGGGTTTGCCTGACGGGCAGAGCCGCCAAAGCCGCCGAAACCGCCGCCAAAGATATCACCGAAGATGTCGCCCAGATCGACTCCATCGCCGCCAAAGCCGCCGAAGCCGCCCGCGCCGCCGCCGTTCTGGGCTGCATAACTGGGATCAACACCGGCAAAGCCGTACTGATCGTACAGTTGGCGCTTTTTCGGGTCCGAAAGCACCTCGTTGGCTTCATTGACTTCCTTGAACTTTTCCTCGGCATCCTTATCGCCGGGGTTGTAGTCCGGGTGGTACTTCATGGCCAGCTTGCGGTAAGCCTTTTTGATCTCCGCATCGGTGGCCGTTTTGGATACTCCCAGCACTTCGTAGTAATCGCGCTTTTCCTGTGCCATAACCATACCTCTATAAAACCAGCAAAGGCCGCCCCGGCAAAACCGGAGCGGCTTTTGCTTTATCCGGCACGCCTGCCCGCCGGTTTGGCCGGGCATCTGCCGTTTGTGTCAGAACTTAGACTTCCTTGAAGTCAGCGTCCACAACGCCGTCATCGTTGGGCTTCTGCTGGTTGTTTGCGCCAGCATCGGGGCCGGGCTGTGCACCTGCAGCCTGCTGGGCAGCAGCGGCAGCCTGATACATCTTCTCAAAGACATGGCTCAGCTCATCCTGCTTTGCCTTGATCTCATCGATGGAGCCGGACTGAACAGCGGTCTTGAGGTCGGCCAGCTTTGCCTCAGCTTCGCTCTTCACGTCAGCGGGCATCTTGTCGCCGTTCTCCTTCAGCATCTTCTCAGTCTGGAACACCATCTGATCAGCGCCGTTGCGGATATCGACCTCTTCACGCTTCTTCTTATCATCGGCAGCAAACTGCTCAGCTTCCTTCACAGCCTTGTCGATATCTTCCTTGGACATATTGGTGGAAGCGGTGATGGTGATGTTCTGCTCCTTGCCGGTGCCCAGATCCTTCGCGCTGACCTTCACGATGCCGTTTGCATCGATATCGAAGGTGACTTCGATCTGAGGCACACCACGGGGAGCCGGAGCAATGCCATCCAGGTGGAACACACCCAGGCTCTTGTTGTCGCGGGCAAACTCACGCTCGCCCTGCAGAACGTTGATCTCAACAGAGGGCTGGTTATCAGCGGCAGTGGAGAACACCTGGCTCTTGTGGGTGGGGATGGTGGTGTTGCGGTCGATGATCTTGGTGCACACGCCGCCCAGGGTCTCAATGCCCAGGCTCAGCGGGGTGACATCCAGCAGCAGCAGGCCCTTGACATCGCCCTGCAGAACGCCGCCCTGGATGGCAGCGCCCACAGCCACGCACTCATCGGGGTTGATGCCCTTGAAGGGCTCGCAGTTCAGTTCCTTCTTGACTGCATCGTAGACAGCGGGGATACGGGTGGAACCACCGACATCAGGACCTTCTTCAGGTCAGAGGGACGCAGGCCTGCATCCTGCAGAGCCTTGCGGACAGGGGTCATGGTGCGGTCGACCAGATCAGCGGTCAGCTCATTGAACTTTGCGCGGGTCAGGGTCATATCCAGATGCTTGGGGCCGGTAGCGTCGGCAGTGATGAAGGGCAGGTTGATCTGGCTGCTCATTGCGCTGGACAGCTCGATCTTTGCCTTCTCAGCAGCTTCCTTCAAGCGCTGTGCGGCCATCTTATCCTTGCGCAGGTCGATGCCGTTCTCGTTCTGGAAAGCATCTGCCATCCAGTCGATGACGCGCTGGTCGAAGTCATCGCCGCCCAGGTGGGTATCACCGTTGGTGGCCAGAACCTCGGTCACGCCGTCGCCCATCTCGATGATGGAGACATCGAAGGTGCCGCCGCCCAGGTCGTAGACCATGATCTTCTGGTCCTCTTCCTTATCGATGCCGTATGCCAGAGATGCGGCAGTGGGCTCGTTGATGATACGCTTGACGTTCAGGCCGGCAATGGTGCCTGCGTCCTTGGTTGCCTGACGCTGGCTGTCGTTGAAGTATGCAGGAACGGTGATGACTGCATCGGTGACAGTCTCGCCCAGATAAGCCTCAGCATCTGCCTTCAGCTTCTGCAGGATCATAGCGCTGACCTGCTGGGGAGTGTACTCCTTGCCGTTCAGGGTCACCTTGTGGTCGGTGCCCATATAACGCTTGATGGAAGCCACCGTGTTCTCAGGGTTGGTGATGGCCTGGCGCTTTGCGACCTGACCCACCAGACGGTCGCCGGTCTTGGTGAATCCGACAACAGACGGGGTAGTGCGTGCACCCTCAGAGTTAGCGATAACAACGGGCTCGCCGCCCTCCATAACAGCCACGCAGCTGTTGGTAGTACCAAGGTCGATACCAATGATCTTACTCATAATGAAAGCTCCTCTCAAATTCAGAACGTTTTTTGTTTATGTGATGCTCAAATGTTACCAAGCGGATGTTATATTTGAAAACCCCTGCGGGGTCTTGCAAAATCACTCTGCCACAACAACGGTGGCATGGCGGACGATCTTATCGCCCAGCTTGTAGCCCTTCTGGTAAACCGTGATCACGGTGCCGCTCTCCTGCCCATCGGGGGCGGGGATCTGCTGCACGGCATTCATAAAGTTGGGATCAAAGGGCTTGCCCAGCGCCTCGATCTCCTCCACATGGAGGGTGCTCAGCGCCTTGGCGGCTTTGTCCAGCGTCATGGTCACGCCCTTCTTGTAGTTCTCGTCGGTGGTGGGGGCGTTGGCCGCCATCTCCAGCGTATCCAGAATGGGGATGATCTGGTTCACGGCAAAGGACACGCCGTCGTTGAACTTCTGGTCAGCCTCACGGGTGGAGCGCTTGCGGTAGTTCTCATACTCAGCGGCCATCCGCAGCAGCTGGTCCTTGGCCTGATTGGCATTCTTCTCAGCCGCGTCCAGCTTTGCCTTCACGGCCTCCAGCTCCCGGGCCTTCTTGTTGAAGAAGCCATCCTTTTTCTTGGGGTCTGCCGCTTCAGCGTTCGTCTCGGGAGCCGCTGCCTGCTCAGGTGCAGTTTCCGGGGCGGCCTGCTCGGCGGTGTTGGGCTCCACGGCAGGTTCTTCTGCCTGCGGGGTCTTTTTTGTTTCTTCGCTCATTCCAGGTCCTCCTTATAGATCACAGTCCGCCGGGGTGCGGCTGCCTGCGGGGTATCTTTTCGTTTGCCGCTCATTCCTTCGCCAAGCTGATCGGCAAAGGTGTGGAGCAGCGGCATCAGCTTCTGGAAGGGCATCCGGGTGGGGCCGATGAGGGCCACGGAGCCCCAGAGGCCTCCGCCCACCAGATACCGGTCACTCACGATGCACAGGCCGGGGATCTGAGGTTCCAGATCCTCGCCCAGCAGGATGCTTTCGCTCTGCTCTGCCGGGGGTGCAATGAGGGCGGCGGCCTGCTCTTCGTCGTTCAGCAGGCTCAGGATGCTGCCTACCTTGCCGTCCAGCTGGGGCCAGTCCAGCAGGTACTGCTCACCACCCAAATACACATGGGGCTGGGTGGAATCCTGCAGGATGGCGGCGGCGGCGCTGATCACCGGCACCAGCTCCGGGCTGATCTGGCTGCACAGCTCTGCAAGGAGCCGGGGCGACAGATCAACAGGAGCCACAAAGGTCAGGTTCCGGTTGAGCAGGGCGGCAAGCGCCGCTGCATTTCCCGGGAAGACCGGTGCGGACCCGCGCCACACGGGTGCGGACATAACCGGCAGTGGTCACAGCCAGCACCGCTGCGGCGCTGCGGCCCACCTGCACCACCTCGTAGTGGGCGATGCAGAGATCCTCAGCACAGGGGGTGCTGACGGCGGCGGTGCAGCCGCTGATGGCGGCCAGCGCCTTGGCGGCACCTGTGCCAGCTTTTCCGGCTCGTGGTCAAGGCTTGCGAACACCGCGTCCACACGGGCGCGGGTCACACGGTCCAGCGGCTGGTCATCGGTGAGAAGATGATCCAGATAATAACGGTAGCCCTTGGCACTGGGGACACGGCCTGCGCTGGTGTGGGGCTGCTCCAGCAGACCCAGCTTGGTCAGCGCGGCCATCTCGTTGCGCAGCGTAGCACTGGAAACTGCCATATCAAAGTAGTTTGCCAGCACACTGCTGCCCACGGGCTCGCCCTCGAGGCCATACAGCGCAACGATCGCCTGCAAGACACGCTGTTTGCGTGCATCCATCGTCATAGCGCCTGCCTCCTTCGTTCGCTTTTTGTTCTTTAGCACTCCTTCTTCCTGAGTGCTAAGACCATTATATCCAATTTTGCGGCGCTGTCAATAGCTTCTCAGAAAAGTTTTGAAAGATTCATAATTCTGTCATAAAGCTGGCCGCACCCTCTCCGTCATTGCTTGCGCAATGCCACCTCTCCCGAAGGAGAGGCAAGACATCACAGAGAACAGATGCTGCTAAATCTGGGATTGCCCTTGGCTCCCCCTTTGGGGGAGCTGGCAAAGCCGAAGGCTTTGACTGAGAGGGTTCGCAACCTAAAAAAGCCGCCACACATCGCTCTGTGCAGCAGCTTCTCTATTATAAGGTATTATTCCTCCATCTGCTTTGCCAGAAATGCCGCCGCCACGTTCACCGCCTTGAGCTGGGCGGCATCGGGCTTGGCAGTGCGGTCCTCCGTAAGCAGGCCCACACTGCCGGTGACATCCCCCGCCGCAATGATGGGCACAGCGCACAGCAGCGCCCGGGGTGAGCCTCACAGGGCAGCAACGCCTTTTCGGGGCTGCCATCGCTCTGGTAGGGCTTGCGGCTGTCCATCAGCTTTTCCAGCGGCTGGCTCACGCTGCGGTCGGCCAGATCCCGCCTGCCCGCACCGGATGCCGCCAGAATGCGGTCCCGGTCTGAGACAAAGGCCGTCAGGGCAAAGCACTTGCTCAGCACATCCACATACTGGGCCGTCACCCCGCTCAGTTCCCCCATGGGCGAATACTTTTTGAAGATGACCTCACCGTCCCCCGTTGTAAAGATCTCCAGCGGGTCTCCCCTGCGGATGCGCTGGGTGCGGCGGATCTCCTTGGGGATGACCACCCGCCCCAGCTCATCGATGCGGCGCACGATGCCGGTTGCTTTCATAAGGTTCCCTTCCTTTCCATGTTCCGGTTTTGCTTCCAGATTTCTGCGAAGTATGGTTATTCTGTGGAAACAGGAAGGGAATTATTCATTCAGCTCCTGCCGGAGCCTTACCTGCGCACATACTGCGTCTTTCTGCCCGCGCCGATCCTCTCCAGAACACCCTCCTCTGTCAGTTTTTTCAGCGCGCTTTCAATCGAGCTTGTACCAAAGCCCGGGCAGGCCTCTGCGGCCTCCTGTTTTGTAAAGGCTCCCAGCTTTTCCATCGCATAACTGCGCACTCGTTCGTACGCCGTCACGCGCTTCTGTCTCCCGCCAACCAGATCGACCCGCTGCTCAAAATCCTGGTAGCAGGAGCAGATCACCGCCAGCATATATTTGATAAACGGTGTCGGGTCATTTTCCTCCTCATGCCAGTGCTGATCAGCCTGCGCCAGTGCTGCATAGTACTCATCCTTAGTCTCTGCAATTGCTTTTTCAATGCTGATGTACTGCCCCACAACATATCCATTCTGATACAGCATCAAAAGGGTCAGCAGCCGGCTCATTCTGCCGTTACCATCATTGAAAGGGTGGATACAGAGAAAATCCAAGATAAAACAGGGGATCAAAAGCAGGGGATCAACGAGTTCTCTGTGCAGCACATCCTGATAAGTACGGCAAAGTGCCTCCACAGCACCCGGTGTCTCGTATGGTTCCAGCGGGCGGAACAGCACATGGCGTTCCCCGCTGGGAAGGGTCATATCGATCTCATTGGGTGTAGTCTTAAAATGTCCTCGATAGGTCAAATTCGTATATTTCAGCAGATCACGGTGCAGTTGCAGGATGTACCCCGGCTCTACCGGAATATAGGCATAGTTCTCGTGGATGAGATTTAAAACATTCCGATATCCCAATATCTCCATTTCGTCCCGGTTACGTGGAGTCGTTTTATCTTCAACCAGCTGTTTCAGGCGTGCATTGGTCGTGATGATTCCTTCGATCCGATTGGAGGACTCTGTACTTTGGATCTTTGCGATTTCCACCAGCCGCTCCAATTCAGCAGGCCTTTGTTTCAGATATAGTTCCTGCCGCCCCTTGCATTCATGGATCTTCGCAACATAAGACAAGACCTCATTATCCCAGGAGTATTCTGCAATCTTTTTATAATCAAATGTACGCATGATTCACCCATTCCTTCTCCCAGCCCGTTCTTCCTTCTCCCAATTATACGCTCATTTTGGGAGAAAGCACAAGAAACTGGGAGAAATCTTTTATCGTTCTCGTCACTCGCAGCTCCTGCCGGAGCGCTGCTTATCCTCATACATCCGGTGGTCGGCCAGGATGCGGATGGCACGCACATCGTCGCTGTCGCAGGGGTAGACCGCACAGCCGCAGCTGGTGCCAACCTGCACCTCTGCATCCTTCAGGCGGTAAGGCTCCCGGATGGCTGCCTTGATCTTTTCCACCCGGCTCTTGCAGAACCCCTCCGTTACGGCTCCGTTGACGATGAGGGCGAACTCATCCCCGCCGATGCGGAACACCGCATCGCTCTCCCGCACGCAGCCCCGCAGGCGGCTGGCCACCTCCTTGAGCAGCTGGTCGCCCACATCGTGGCCGTAACGGTCGTTCACAGGCTTGAAACGGTCAAGGTCGAGGTAGAACAGGACAAACGGTGTCCTGTTCAGCTCGTTTTCTTTCAACAATGCGTCAAAATAGCGTTCATTATACAGTCCGGTCAGGCCGTCGGTGTTGGCCAGGTCCTCCATCTGCTGGCGGGCCTCCCCTTCCTGCCGGAGGGCGCGCTCCTTTTCCTCCACGCGCAGGCGGCATCGGTGCGGACACCGTGCACCAGCACGATGCCTGCGCAGAAGAACAGCCCAGCCAGCAGCAGGATGGTGGCGTTCTGGATCTTCCGCATTCCACTGTCCACCACGCCACGGCCGACGATGCCACAATGGACAGATGCTGAAAGCCCACAGCTGGTAGACCAGATAATAGCTCTTGCCCTCAAGCCAGTAGGAAAGGCTGCCGCTGCGGCCCTCTGCCACGTCCTGCCGGGCCCGGGTCAGTGTACCCGCATCCACCTGCGCATACTTCTGCAGGTAGTCGAACAGGTTGTCCATCCAGTCCTCGATCTCGCTCTTGGGCTCCTCCGAGAGCATCACATCGCCATCGGGATGGATGATGTAGCAGTCGCTCTGCCCGCCGTAGGCACTGCCGCCGATCAATTCCTCAATGGTCTTATTCCGATAGCTCACGGCAAGGCTGGTGTAGGTAGTTCCGTCGATCTCCACCGGCGCAATGGGTGCAGCGTATACCACCCGACGCTCCCCGCTCCGCATGATGTAGCTGGACACCGTAGGCTTGCCGGTGCGGTACATCTCCTCAAAGGCCGTCCAGAGGTGATCCACTTTTTCATGCTTGCCCCGGATGCTCCAATATTCGCAGTTTTCATTGAACAGATACACGCTGCTGTACCGCCAGATCTCCCGCTCGGCCTCATAGCTGCGCAGGCGTTCCTCCGCCAGGCCCTCCTCATTGGCAGCCTGCAGGCTCTTGCCCCATTCGTTCAGCATGTTCCAGTTGCTCCGGCTGAAGATGGTAAACGCCTTATCCACCTGCTCATAGGTCTCCAGCAGGTTGCGGGTGCCTTCGTCATAGAACTGCTGCCGGATGTACAGGACGTACCAGCACAGACCTGTCACCACGACCATCGCCAGCAGCAGCGCAGCTGCCGTCCATCTTTCTTTTTTCTTCCACATATTCAGCTTCTCCTCAGCAGAGTCCCAACTCTCTGCCCTTTTCCGGCCGCATTTCCACAGCCTGCGAAACCACGCAATTCCGTCGAATCAACACTACCAAATTCTGCTTTTTCTGTCAAGGCTTTCGTCAAAGATTATTCGCTGCAAATTTGGGGCATTCTTCTATCCTTTTGCTGCTGTGTATGTTATAATAAAATGTATGGATTTCTGAGGGGGTGCTCTTATGCAGCAGATCGTGATATTGGGCGGCGGTGCAGCGGGCCTTGCCGCCGCATTGGCCGCCGCCCAGTCTGCCCCGGCAGGGGCAGTGCGGGTGACGATGCTGGACCGCAAACCCCAGGTGCGGCAAAAGCTGTTGGCCACCGGCAACGGCCGCTGCAATCTGGACAACACCGGCATTGCACCGGAGCAGTATTTCACCGCTGACCCCGCCGCCCTGCGGCCCCTGCTGGCCGCGGTGGATGCCGCCGCACCGCTGGAATGGTTCGCGGCGCTGGGCCTGTACACCCGCACCGATGAGGCCGGGCGGGTGTACCCCTACTCCAACCAGGCCGCAGACGTGCTGGCCCTGCTGGGAAGGCCACCTTGCCCGGCTGGGCGTGGAGGTGCGTACCGGCTGCACCGTGCAGACGCTGAGCCAGAACCGCAGCGGCTACACCATCCTGTGCGAGGATGCCGAGGGTCAAGACCAGACCCTGCGGGCCGATGCCGTCATCTGCGCCATGGGCGGCAATGCCGGGCCGCAGTTCGGCACCGACGGCTTCGGCACCCGATTCGCCGCCCAGTGCGGCGGAAAGCTGGAGCCGCTGTACCCCTGCCTGACCGCCCTGCAGACAGCAAAGCCCAACCGATCTCTGGCCGGCATCCGGGCCAAGGCCGCTGCCACCCTGCTGGACCTCGACCGCCACTGCACCGTGCTGTGGAAAACGGCGAGGTGCAGTTCACGGACTACGGGCTTTCGGGCATCTGCATCATGCAGCTGTCCGGCCATCTGGCCCCGGGGCGGGGGCCAAAGCGCCCGGCCGTTGAGCTGGACCTCTTCCCCATGCTGGACGAGACTGCCCTGACCGCCCTGTTTGCGGCCCGGGTGCCCCTGCTGCCGGGCAAGGCACCTGCGGATTTCTGGACAGGTCTGCTCAATCCCAAGCTGGGCCGCGCCCTGTGGGCAGCGGCAAAGCTGCCTGAAAAACCGGTGGACACCCTGCCGGATGCCGCCTGGCAGGTGCTGGCCAACGCGGCCAAGCACTGGCTGTTCGAGGGCCTGACCCCCTGCGGCTGGAAGCAGGCCCAGACCACCGGCGGCGGCCTGAGCCTGACCGAAGTGACCCCCAGCTTCCAGTTCAAGGGCTGCCCCGGCCTTTACTTTGTGGGTGAAACGCTGGACTGCGCCGGCAGCTGCGGCGGCTTCAACCTGCACTGGGCCTTTGGCAGCGGCATCGCCGCCGGGCGTGACGCGGTGCGGAGCCTGAAGCGGCCTGCCCCGAAGCCAAATAAAAAGAAGCGATAAAGAATGACCCTCTCCCTCCCGCATCTGACAGACAGACTGCAGGGACGGAGAAGGTCATTTTCGTTTCAGATACGCTTGTGTCTCCCGGACCACCACCCCCGAAAGCCCCACCCACGCCCACAAGATTGGGCAGCATCATCAGGCCGTTGAAGGTATCGGAGAGCGCCCAGGCCAGGTCCAGCTTCATCACAGCACCCACCAGCACCATGGCTGCAAACACCAGTTTATATCCTGCGGCGGCACGCTCCCCCAGCAGATACACCACTGCCCGGGTGCCGTAATGGCTCCACCCCAGCGTAGTGGAATAGGCAAACAGCAGGACCGACACCGCGATAAACTGCGGCCCGAACGCCCCGAACACCGTGGAAAAAGCCTGCCCCACCAGTGCGGAGCCTTCCACGTCGGTCAGGGCCGCACCGGTGTCCAGATCCACAAGGCCGCTGGTGAGTACCACAAGGGCCGTGAGGGTGCAGACCACCATGGTATCTGCAAACACCTCGAACATGCCCCACATTCCCTGCTGGACAGGCTCCTCCACGTTGGCCGCGCAGTGCACCAGCACCGACGCGCCCAGTCCTGCTTCGTTGGAAAAGGCTCCCCGTTTGAATCCCCAGCTGATGGCCCGGGCCATGCCGTAACCCAGCACCCCGCCCCCGGCGGCCTGCAAGCCAAACGCCCCCCGGAAGATGGCCGCGAATGCCGCCGGAACAGCCGCCCAATGGACACAGACCACGGTCAGCGCCCCGAACAGGTAGAACAGGGCCATGAGCGGGACGATGGCCTCCGTAACTGCGGCCACCCGCTTCAGCCGCCCAGTATGACCCGCCCGGTGAGCAGGGCCAGCACGATGCCCGTTGCCACCGGCGGCACCCGGAACACCGCCTGCAGATTGCCCGCAATGGAGTTGATCTGGCTCATGTTCCCATGCCGAAGCTGGCCAGCACGCAAAAGCAGGCAAACAGCACTGCCAGTGCCCGGCCAAAGCCGCCGCCCAGCCCCTCGGCCAGATAGTACATGGGCCCGCCGCACCATCTTCCGGCGGCATCCCGGCGGCGGTAGCAGATGCCCAGCACGTTCTCGGCATAGCTGGTCATCATCCCCAGCAGGGCCATGACCCACATCCAAAACACAGCCCCTGGCCCGCCCGCCAGAATGGCTGCCGCCACGCCCACGATGTTGCCGGTGCCGATGGTCGCCGCCAGCGCCGTGCAAAGGCTCTGGAACTGGCTGATGGCTTCATCGTCCGTGTGGGCGGTCACGTTCCGGTCCAGGAAGATGGCCCGATGGTGTGCCGCATCCAGTACCCGAAATACCGCAGCTGGAAAAAACCGGTGCGCACTGTCAGCAGACAGCCGGTGCCAAACAGCAGTGCCAGCCCCACCGGCCCCCATACCACACCGCCGACCACCGCATTCACCCGCGCCAAGCTCTCCCACATACACAAACGCCCCCTGTGCTCTACTGTATGGCACAGGGCGTTTTCATGCCCGGGCAGCGGTTTCCGTATAAAAAAAGAACATCCCGGCCCATCCTGTTCCAAAACGGAACGGAGGAACATGGGATGCACAAGAACGGTTGGAGGCCCTTCTGGGCTGCTTTGGGGGCGGCACTTCTGGTGCTGCTTCCGCTGGTGGGCGGCACGGTCCTGCTCACCCGGCAGATGGTGCGCACCCGCATCCAGACCGCCCAGCCCCAGAGCGGGGTGCCCATCCAGCTGCCCCGGGCCGAACACCGGATGACTCTGCTTCTCTGCACCGCCGGGGAGCAGCCGGGCTTTTTGCTGGTCTACCTGAACGCTGCCCAGAACAGCCTGAACCTGCTGGCCGTGCCGGGGGAGCTGACCGTGCCCTTCAACGGAGAGACTGCCAGCCTTGCCCACTGCTACGGAGCGGCGGGGCCCGCCCGGTGCCGTCAGGCGCTTCTGGAGATGCTGGGCCTGCCGGAGGATATGCTTTATCTGGCGCTGTCCCCCGCCGTGCTGGAAAAGACCGCTTCCCGTTACGCCGGTGCGGGTGGGGTTTTCGGGGGCACTGACTGCCGATGAGCTGGCCGAAACCGGGCTTTCCGCCGCTGTGCAGAGCATTTCGGCCAAGGAGGCCCACGCTCTGCTCTCCGGCTGGGATGCGGACGGCACCCTGCCG
>ENA-OQJH01000255-OQJH01000255.1-human-gut-metagenome-genome-assembly--contig:-NODE-255-length-31093-cov-10.591843_pt1 | contig 31093 bp, 39 predicted proteins | sample MGYA00242597_ERZ504763 | MGnify/ENA primary metagenome ERZ504763 (study PRJEB26092, sample SAMD00036359) | human gut metagenome | host: Homo sapiens | study: EMG produced TPA metagenomics assembly of...
AGACAGAAGAATGTATACTGGTGGGCGGTATTAACTGCCTGCCAGATACAGCATTTGAGCAGATGGAAGAGACAAAGAATATATTTCATAAGACAGGTAAAAGGCAGGGCTATCATGTGATCATATCATTTTCACCGGAAGAAAAAGTGACGGCAGAGCAGGCAATGTATGTGCTGGAGCACTTTGCAAAGGATGTGCTTGGTAATGATTATGAGGCGGTGTATGCAGTTCATACTGACAGGGAACATATGCATGGGCATCTGATCTGGAATAGTGTGAGTATGACAACCGGCAAGAAGTATAATTCACCTAAAGGCAATTGGAAGAATCATCTGCAGCCGATTACAAATAAATATTGTGATGAGCTTGGACTTTCCATAATGCCGGCAGAGTATAGCAGAAATCCAAAGAATATCAGTAGGGACAAGTGGGAAAAGGAAATGTCCATGAAGGATATTATACTTCGTGATGCTAAGATGTGTGCGTATGCAGCCGGAAATGTGGAGCATTTTAAATATCTGATGAAAAGACTTGGATATGTATTTAAGAAAGACGCATGGATGGAGGTGCAGGCACCGGGATTTCGGTATTATCATAAACTGGCAAAGCTGGACGAGATGTTTTCAGAAGATATGCTAAGGCATCATGTGATATGCCCTGGATGGTAAAGCCTTACTTTTATTCGTCGGATATCAGGGGATTGCACAGGGCGAAGCTGTCATCATTCCAGAAGAAGTTTTATGCAAAGCTATACAGATTAAGGATTGTAGAGCAGAAGCGTTTTGCAGTCGGTGGAGCAAAGTATACAGAGGATTTGAAGCGGTTTCATCAGTTACAGGACGAATATCTGCTGATTGTAAATAATGACATCAAAAGTGTTGTGGATCTTGTGGATTTCATAAATGAGCAGGAAGAAAAGATTCAGCAGATTGAGGACAGACAGCATGAGATATACAGAGAAAGCTCTAGTCGGAAACGCAGTATAAAGAATGAAGAGCAGTACCGGGAATATCAGATATGGCATGTGGAAGTGCAGGAAGAACTGGACGAACTGAAGCAGGAGAAAAGGGAAATTAAGAGGCAGATACAGCTTGCTTATGACATTATAAAAGAAGATTTGTATACGGCTTATTATGCGGTGTCGGGGAAAGAAGAAATTATTGCTGACAGGGATGTTGAGATACCAGGGATGGAAGAGGATACTGAGGTTGAGCTTGATAGAAATGTTGAGGTGATGAATTCTGACAATAATCAGAATGAAATAAGCAGACAGAAAGAGCAAGCTGATAGTGCGAGAAAACAACAGACTGGTTTAGAGGGTATAGGAATACCAGAGGTTCATAATTCATCTGATGTGAATGTGGCAAGAATGGACGAAGTACAACTGATGTAACAGGTAAAAGTGAATTTGTGGAAACTAAAGAAACTGAGCCTGTGGACAAAGTTGGTTGGATTATCAGGAGAATATCAGAGCTTGGTGGTTATGGGAATGTCAGTGATTCTGATAAGGCTGATATATTCGGATTAGATATTGCTGATGTGAGTGGAAGCATAAGGTTGTTCTCAGATGTAATGAAAAGGCTGGGGATAAAAAAGGATGGAGATGAAATGTATGAGGAGTTTCAGAAAATTTATGATGAGAGTGTTGGCAGAGATACTGATAAGAAAAAAGTGGAAGATAGGACGCAAAACAGGGGCTGAGAAGAGGAAATGGTTAGGTTTTAAATAAGGATTTTTTTAATAAGAATATGTTAAACATGTATGAAAAGTGGTAAATTTAATATCTTTGAAACGAAAAGTGAGATATTATAATTTCAGAAAACATGACAATTAGCCTGTTTTGTTAATATATATTATAATGCCAAATATTTTCAAAGGGAGGTGCATACTTGTATGGGTGCAAAAAATATGCATATGTAAATTATAAAATGCTTGTATGGGCACGTTCTGAAACACCATTTGGCACAACAAGTGATGTTGCTAATCATATTTCTGGGTTTAGGTCAGAAGTAATTGATAAATGGGAAAGAGGCGAAGAGTTGCCTTCAATTACAGAAGCAAAGAAACTTGCTAATTTATACAAAGTTCCATTTGCAACATTTTATTTATCTAATCCACCTGAGAAAAAAACAAAAGCTTATACCGATCGTAGGACATACAATGATACTGTTTATAGAGAAACAAGTTATGAATTGTGGTCTGAAATTGGTAGAATAACTGGTAATAGGCAAATTATAGTTAATCTATCTGATGATACGGAATATAGGAGCTTGCCCAGCGTTGGCCCGAAATTAAGCGAAAAACAGATAGCAGATGTAATAAGAAAGTATTTTGAATTAGATTTGCCATTTAAGAATAAATCAGCATATAGAAATAATGGATTTAATTATTATAGAGCCCTTTTAGAACATTATGGGATAATGGTTGCTCAGATAACTGGAGTATCATTGTCTGAGATGCGAGGCATTTCTATGTATTATGATACATTTCCTATCATTGCAATTAATAATAAAGATTTTGAGAGAGCTAAAGTTTTTTCATTATTTCATGAAGTTGCACATTTGGTTAGAAGGTCTTCATCATTATGCTTAATAGATTTTGATGAGCGTAATGATGAAGAAGAAAAAATATGTGATAGAATTGCTGCAGAAGTATTAATGCCAGAAGAAAGTTTTAGATATGTGTCATCAAATGCGCTTAATTTATATGGTGATTGGTCAGATTTATGTTTAATATCTATTGCGGATAAGTATGCAGTAAGCACATTTTCGGTAGTAAGAAGGTTAAGAGAATTAGATATTATTAATGGGTCAGATTATTATTCTATATACAAGAGGATTAGTGACTCATTTAAAGAAGAACAGGATTCTATTATTCAGAATAAGAAAGATAGAGAATTCAAAGTAAAATATTATATTACCTACTTGAGTAAAGAAGGCTATTTGTTTCCAAAGAAAGTGTTATCTGCTTATAGCAGAGGCGATATATCATATGGTGAGATGTGTAGTACACTTAGTATAAAAGGTAAACACATAAGTAATATAGAACGGGAGGTGATGTTCATATGAGTAAAAAGTATGTAATAGATGCCTGTGCACTTATTAATGCATCAAAGAACTATAATATGACTAAGAAAGCATTTTCACATATATGGCAGGCTTTTAATGAACTTGTAGAAAATGGACAACTTATTTCAAGTTCGGAAATATTTGAAGAATTAAAAGATGATGATATTGTAAAATGGGCAAAGGAACACAAAGATGCTTTTTTGCCTTTATCAAAAGAAGTACAGTTAAAGACTACAGAAATATTACAACAATTTCCACAAATAATAAAAATTCAAACAAAGGGAAGCTCAAATGGAGATCCATTTTTGATTGCAACAGCTATTTTAGAAGATGGGATTATAGTAACTGATGAAGGAAACAAGAATAATGGAATTCCAATGGTATGTGAATCATTAGGTGTAGAGTATATGAAACTTAATGATATGTTAGATGAGGTATTGGAGTAATGAATTAGAGGGGGAGAAATCCTTCTCTTTTTTGTTTGTATTATTCCGATAAACGATGTATAATCAAACTAGTTTTATGTTTCTGCTTATGTATGATTTTGAAGAGGTAAGATTATGGAGTATTTAACGACTGTGGAATTATCAGAAAGATGGAATATCACTTCACGTCGAATAGGTGTTTTATGTGCAGAAGGAAGAATTGAAGGTGCAATAAAAAAGGAAAAACATGGTTAATTCCTTCAGATGCAATAAAGCCTGCTGATGGACGATACAAGAAAAATCAGAAAAGTAAGATGTAATACGAAACAGGATTTATAAATATATGAGAATATATAATTAAATGCAGAGGGGGTACTGATATGGCATTTGATTTTGGAAACGCAAATGAAGTACAGAGAAGTGCTATTTCTACAACAGATGGTCCGTTGTTAATTATTGCAGGCCCTGGTACAGGAAAAACATATACATTAGTAAAGAGAATTGTTTATCTTATAACTGAAAAAGATGTGCTTCCTGAGGAAATAATGATTGCTACATTTACAGAAAAGGCTGCGAAAGAACTGATTACACGTATCACAAATGAATTGTATGCAATAGGAGTATCCGTAAATCTGAATGAAATGTATATTGGTACTTTTCATTCAATTTGTTTGAGAATTCTTAAAGATCATCTTGAATATACAAGGATTAAGAAAAATTATAGGATGCTAGATAATTTTGATCAGCAGTATATGGTGTTTCAAAAGATTAATAGATTTAGGAACTTGCCTTATTTTGATGTTATATTTGATAAAAAGCAAGGAGCTTGGAGACAAGCCGGAGAAATAGTTAAGTATGTTAATAATCTTGCTGAAGAATTGGTTGATATTGATAAAATGCAGGAAGACTCGGATGAACATATTGTGGCTGTTGCAAATATTATGAAACAGTACAATATCCTGATGGAAGATGAGAATTTAATTGATTTTTCAAGTATTCAAACAGAAGCATATAAATTATTGATCGAGGAACCAAGCATATTGGAAGAAATACAGCAGAAAATTAAATATGTGATGGTGGATGAATATCAGGATACAAATTACATACAGGAATTACTTGTGTTTTTGATTGCCGGAAAAAATAGAAATATATGTGTTGTGGGAGACGATGACCAAGGTTTGTATCGTTTTCGAGGAGCAACAATAAGAAATATATTGGAATTTCCAGGCCATTTTGCAGAAGGAGAATGTAAGCAGGTTAAACTTGTTACAAATTATCGTTCAGAGAGACAAATTATTGATTTTTACAATAAATGGATGAGCACAACAGATGGTAGGGCATATGATTTTATGTGGAAGAATTTTAGGTTTGAGAAGAAGATTGTTCCGCCGGAAGGGAAAAAGGATGCTAAAGTAGGTGTTATTAAATGTTCAGGAAAAGATTTGTTAGATGATTGGTATGAACAAGTGTATTCATTTATTACACAATTAAAAAGTAGTGGTGTACTAACTGATTACAATCAGATTGCAGTTCTTTGCAAGTCTGTAAAAGGGGATAAAATCATAGGTATGGTTGAATATCTTGAGGAACATGGTATTAAAGTTTATTCACCTCGTTCGGAAATGTTCTTTGAAAGAAAAGAGATAAAGCAGGTAATAGGGTGTATGATCTTATGTTTCCCAGAGTATGTTCGTAAGTTACAACAAAGAGATTTTTCGTATGATTTTGAAAATCTCTATAATTATTACGATACTCAATGTATAGCTGCTGCAAGAGAGCTTATTTTACAGTATAGAGATACATTGGGAAAATGGATTGCAGAGAAGATGCAGAAGCATGCTAATCTAAGAAAGGATAATGCAGATTACGCATTTACAGGATTACTGTATCAGTTATTACAGTTTGAACCATTTAGTACATACTTAGGGATAGATATGAAATCAGGGGTGATAGATGAAAGACCTGCAAGAAACTTATCAATTTTATCTTCAATTTTGGGAAAGTACGAATATCTACATAGGATAGATGTCTTCACGGAAAACAATATTGTAGAGTCAGTAGAACGTTTTTTTAATATGTATTTTCGCTTCTTATTTGATGGAGGAATTACAGAGTATGAAGATGATTCGGAGTATGCTCCGAGTGGGTGCGTTTCATTTATGACTATACATCAGTCAAAAGGAATGGAGTTTCCGATAGTGATTGTTGATTCATTAAATGGAACACCGAGAAGTAGTGGAAATCATTTGCTAGAAGAAATAGAAAATAAATATTTTCATAGAAAAGTTTTTGAGACAAGGGAAGATATAAAATTCTTTGATTTTTGGCGATTATATTATACGGCATTTTCAAGAGCACAAAATTTATTGGTACTCTCTTGTTGTGAAAAGAAAGGTCATGGAGCCACACAAAGCAAATATTTTGAAGAGTGCTATGAGAAGCTACCTGCTTATGAAGATGTAAATCTTTCAGAAATAAAGTTGGAAAAGGTAAAGCCTGTAAATATAAAGGATACATATTCTTTTACTTCTCACATCGCTCTGTATGAGAATTGTGCATTACAGTATAAATTTTTTAAAGAACTTGGATTTACGCAGGTAAGAGTAGGTGCAACACTCTTTGGAACTTTAGTGCACGAGACAATAGAAGACATTCATCGTGCAGCTATGCGTCATGAAGAACAGACAATAGTGCCGGAAACAATACGAGAGTGGTTTGATACAAATTATATGACATTATCGAAGTGTGAGCATTCTTATTTAGGACAACCGCAGATAGAAGCTGCGTATAAACAGGTTTTGGGGTATGTTGAGAGAAATCAGAGTGACTGGAGTCGAATTCAAGATGCAGAGGTGGAAGTAAGTTTAGTAAAGCCTGATTATATATTGCTTGGAAAGGTTGACCTTATCAGGGGCGAAGGTGATACAGTAGAGATTGTTGACTTTAAATCCGAGAAGAAACCAGATGTTTTAATTGAAACAGCGGAGATGAATCGTTATAGGAGACAGCTTGAAGTGTATGCTCATCTTATTGAGGAAAAGACAGGCAAAAAGGTAAGTAAAATGCATTTGTATTATACAGGTGAGGATAATGGTGTACCAACAGTAACATTTAATAAGTCAACGGAAATGATTGATAAAACAATAAAAGAATTTGATGAAGTGGTTGAAAAAATACAACATAAAGATTTTAGTGGCAGAGCTAAAGATAAAAATCTTTGTGCCAACTGTGATATGAGACATTACTGTAGAAGAAAAGGAGATTGCTAATGGATGGACAGATTTCATTTGAATTTGAACAAAGACAACCAATAAAAGGATATCCGGAGTTACATTGGACGGGGAAAAGGCCTTATACATCAACGCGGTATTATCCTGCACAGCTTAAGGAATCCTATGGAGAGCCTAAGGATGGTTGGATGAATAAGATATTTTGGGGAGATAATCTGCAAGTTATGAGTCATATGCTTAAAGAATACCGTGGAAAAATAGATTTGATATATATTGACCCTCCATTTGATAGTAAAGTTGACTATAAAAAGCAGATTAAAATAAAATCAAAAAAAATTGCAGGGGATATCTCGTCATTTGAAGAAAAACAGTATAGTGACATATGGACAAATGATGAATATTTACAATTTATGTATGAACGTTTAGTATAATGAGAGAACTATTGAGTTCAACAGGCACAATTTATGTTCATTGTGATTATCATAAATCGATGTATATACGATGTATTTTAGATGAGATATTTGGATTTGATTGTATGAAAAATGAAATCACATGGCATTATGAAAAATGGACAGCACCATCAGGAGATAGTTTCCAAAAAAATCATGATACTATTTTTATGTATTCAAAAGGAAATAATAAATTTAATACAATTAAAGAAGTAACTGATAATTTGAAAAGTAAATATGAAAATGGTTATCTTATTGGTGGTGGATATGGATCAAATGGATTAGTAGTATATGATAAGAATAATCCCAAAGTAAAAGAAATGATAGCTTCAGGAAAGTATCAAGTTCATTATGCAGATATGGAGGGAAAACCTATAAGTGATGTATGGGATATTCCATTTATTAATCCTCAGGCAAAAGAAAGAACAGGGTATCCAACACAAAAACCGGAGAAATTACTAGAAAGAATTATTACGGCATCTACAGATCCGGGAGATTTGGTCTTTGATTGTTTTATGGGCTCAGGAACATTATGTGCGGTAGCAGGTATGTTGAATAGAAAATATATAGGCGCAGATATTAATTTAGGAGCAGTACAGGTTACTACAAAAAGATTATTAGGATTGCAAAATAATAATAATTTTGAGGTGTATAATGTGAATAACTATGATTTCTTTAGAAATCCAGTAGAGGCGAAAGAATTAATTATTGATGCATTAGGTATTCAAAAATTTGATTCATCAACAGTATATGATGGAGAATTAGATGGCTGGATGGTTAAAATCATGCCTACAAATCGTATTGCAACAAAGGCTGATTTAGAGGAACTCAAGGCTAATTTACCGTATCATACATTTGAAAAGCGCAAGGAAGAAAATCCGAATGGGGTGGTGGAGAAAATTAAGATTATTTGCATGGGACATGAAGCTGATTTGAAGGCATCGTTGGAACAGGAACTTTCTTCGTATAATTTGGAAATAGAGATAGTTGATATCCTTAGGGATAAGAAAGATTTACAATTTAAGAGGGAAGCAGATGCCAATGTTGTTAAAGAAAACAATCAGATTATAATAAAAGAATTTTATCCTATGAACCTTTTACAGAAATTAAGTATGCAGAAAGAATCTGTTGAAGATTGGAGGCAGTTGGTAGAATCTATCTATATTGATTGGAATTATGATGGTCAGACAATGAGACCGACAATTTGTGATATTCCGACAAAAGATGAGTTGGTATCTGGTATATATAAAATTCCAGATTCCGCAGGTAAAATTAAAATAAAGATAACAGACTTGTTATCTGAGTCACTTGAGCTGGAGGTATAGATATGGCAAAAGAAGTTGGAATGGAATTTGCCTTTTTTGAGTTCCTTCGTTCATTTTATGTAGATAATAGAGGAATTATAAGAAATAGGTATCGTGAAATAACTAAGAAATATCTGGATTACAATGACAAGGAAAAGAACCCAGACGCATTTTTACGAACCCCACAGTTTGAAGCCTTAGAAATGTATGTGTTTGTAAAAGAATTTATGAATAATCAACAGATGTATCAGATGTTTGATGACTGGTCAAAGAGAAATGGTGTTTTTTCAGATAGGCGATTCTATGATGAAGCTGGGCAGATGACATTATATGATGTTTATTCACCAAAACAGTATCATGATTACTTTTTACAAATAAAGAAATATGCGGAAGATTATCCAAATTATATTTTTGCATTAACTATGGGATTAGGTAAGACAATTCTCATGGCTACCTGTATTTTTTATGAGTTTCTTCTTTCTTCAAAATGGCCTCGAGATGATAAGTATTGTCATAATGCATTGGTTTTTGCACCGGACAAAACAGTATTACAATCGTTAAAAGAAATAGTAACTTTTGATAAGAGTAAGGTTGTACCTCCGGAATATATTGGTGTATTAGATGCGAATATTAAGGTATATTTTCTTGAAGATAGTGGAACCACATTAAATACATTAGATGGTTCCAAGTATAATATAATTATTTCTAATACACAGAAAATTATATTAAAGGCTCAGCATAAAGAAAAAAGTTCTGTAGACAAGTTGTTTAGTGATCAGGTACCGGGACAATCCGTATTGGATGATGTTCTTGGAATATTACAGGAAATCAGTAACAACGACGATTTGATGTCAAATCAACGTTTGAGAAACTTACCAGGCTTTCACAAATGGGTATTTATGTAGATGAAGCACATCATATGTTTGGAGCAGACTTGGAGAAGGCTTTGCACGAAAATGGTAAGGGTACTAGCCTGCGCAATACTATAAATAAATTGTCTAAGGAATTATCTAAGCATGGAAGTAAAGTGGTTGCTTGTTATAATTTTACAGGAACACCATACGTCAATAATAAGATTCTTCCGGAAGTTATATATGCTTATGGATTGCAGGCGGCAATTAGAAATAATTTCTTAAAAGATACTAGTGTTATTGGTTATAGTAACGTAAAAAGCAAAGAATTCCTAAAAGCTGTTATTGTCGATTTCTGGGCAAAGTATGGTGGAAAAGAATATGAGGGATTAGCACCTAAAATGGCTATTTTTGGGGCAGAGATAGCAGAAGTTCGTGATGAAATCAGACCAGTTGTTGAAGAAGTACTATCTGAATTGGGAATACCTCTTGATAAAATTTTAGTTAATGTTGGAGACGAAAAGATTACTAAATCTGAAGACATAAGAGATTTTAACAATCTTGATATAGCTGGAACAGCAGGCAGTAAGAAGCAGTTTATATTGCTTGTTAATAAAGGTAGAGAGGGGTGGAACTGTAGATCATTATTTAGCGTGGCTCTTTTTAGAAGTCCAAAGTCAAAAGTTTTTGTGCTTCAAGCAACAATGAGATGCTTGAGAAAAATTACAGATGAACAACTAATGGCCACAGTGTACTTGTCAAAAGAGAATATGGATATATTGGATGATGAGCTTAAAAAGAATTTTAGAACTAGCATAGAGGAACTTGTAGTTAAGAAGGATAAAAAACGTAAGAAAGTTCCTGTACGTGTGAAAGAACCACCTAGAACATTGCGCATGAACAGATTGCATTATAAATATTCTTTGGAAACTAAGCATTATGATAGTAGATTATCGTTTGGTTTGAAAGAAATAGAAACAGAAAATTATGATGCAACAATGTATGTTAAAGAAGGACTTACAACTTCGTCTGTTGTGCGTGAAAGCAATATTAACTATATGGTTAGTAAATTAGCGTATACTGAGATAACGTTGGTGGCAGAAGTAGCAAAATATTTTCCTGATATCAGATGCACAGAAGTTGCTAGGATACTGAGGAAATCAGAAGAAGGTATTGATAAAATATTAGTAGCTGTCAATGAACATAATGATATTATTTATGATAAAATTGTGCCAACCATATTTGAGGCATTATACCGGGTTAACAAAGAGATTGTAAAAGAAAATGTTGATGTTAAATTACTTAAGAAGCCTAAAGAAGGTGGATATTATGAGTTTAGTGGAAATGAGGATTTGATTATAATGCAGAATTCAGAGGATTCTGTTGTTGTGAAAAATAAAGACAAGAGTTTTCACGCAGATACTTATGTTTTTGATTCGAAGCCTGAGTTACAATTATTTTTACAGTTGCTTGCAAATGAGCACGTAAAAAAAGCTTATTTCACTGGAATGTTTACTGCTGACCAGACAGATTTTTATGTTCCATATATTGATCCGGAATCTAATAGATTAAGGAAGTATTATCCAGATTTCTTAGTAAAAATGGACGATGGAAGTTATTTGATTTTGGAAGTAAAAGGTGACAATATGATAGATGATCCGGTAGTGAAGGCGAAAGGAGCAGCGGCTGAGGAGGTTGCAGTAGAGAGTTCAATGAAATACGAAATGCTTAAAGGAACAGACATTATGGAAGGAAAAGCAAAGTTTTAGCTTAAACGGGTCTCATTCAACCTGAATGGCGGATAGTAATTAAAGATGATATTAATATGGGAAAATCAGGGATAATAAAAGATTTTGTTTTGCCACAAGAAATATATATTGGATGTAGACAGCAGGAAACAGTCGCTGAGAATAACAATAATCGTATGTTACATAATAAAAAAGAGAATGAGATGTATGCTGATCTAGATGAGATACTTCAATGGGCGGAGAATAACTATATTGATGTATATATGCCAATAATAAGTAGAAAAGAATATAAAATGATGGATAGAGCGTTACGATTGATTTAGCAAGTTTTAGCAGAGGTGGCTATATGTCAGATTTTGAAGAAAAATATGATTATCAGGAAATTATGGTAGAAGATATTTCGCAGATATATCAAATTGCAAATGATTATAATTCGTTCTATGATTTACCAAGATCAGGTAGAGGTGACCCAGGTGATGAACGAACTTACTTACAGGCATTTTATAGAGGACAAAGCGATTCTTCTTGGAAAATCACTCCAAGTATATGCAGAGATACATCTGTGGATGAGAGTATATCGGAATCTGGAGATTTACTATTTGAAGTAATGGCATATAATCAGCATTATATACATGCTACAAGATTAATTGACTTTACAATGGATATAAATGTAGCATTGTTTTTTGCTTGTTGTGAAAATATTGAAAAAGATGCGGCTATATTTATATGGTCATATTCTCCGTATGATCCTAAATGGACAAGAATAAAGATACAGTGTGAACTTGTTAATGTTAAAAAGCAACGTATAAGTGTAAGTGAATATGCAGAGATACTTTTGCAGAAATATCCGGAATTGAAAGACAATTATACTTATAAAAAGGATTTCTATACGGATTTAGTTTCTTATTTGGACCATGGCTTTATGATTATGCAACCACGTAATCCGTATTTGGAAAATATGAGAATACAAAGACAAAAAGGGTGTTTATATGTTTGTGGTGTGAAATTTGAAACTCCGATTGATAAAATGAGAACAAGTGTTAATGCGGGGAATAATATATTGTGCCCGCATGAGCCGGAAGCTCCTAAAGAATTGGCCGGAGGTAATTTTTTGGTAAAGGTGGTCATTCCTGCAAGATTAAAAAATGTGATAATGAAACAATTGGAAGAAAAGGGAATTACAAAAGAAGCTTTGTTACCCATGTGATGTAAATAGGCACTTGTTTAATGTAGAAGGATGGTGAGAACTATGGATATAAAGCAGCTAATCGGCGAAACCACAGATTACGATAAAAAGGTTGCACTTGAGACAAAGAAACCCAAAAGCTGGTGCAAGAGTATAAGTGCATTTGCAAATTGCTATGGTGGTAAGCTGGTATTTGGTGTGGCAAATGATGATGCGTTGGTTGGTCTTTCGGATGCTGAAGGAGATGCAGAAAAAATTAGTGAGATAATTAAAACACACCTTAATCCGATACCAGAGTTTAAGCTTTCATTTGAAAAGATAATGACAAGACATTCGTTATTGTAGAAGTTATGAAAGGGCAGCAGACTCCATACTATTATGAGGGTGATGGGCAACTTATTGCATTTATGCGTATAGGAAATGAAAGTGTTCCGGCGACACCTTCGCAGTTAAGAGAGTTGGTACTTCGCGGAAGTGGTGAAAGTTATGATAGTCTGAAGTCAAGATATGATTTTAACAATATGTCCTTTACAAAATTAAAATCAGTATATAAACAGAGAACGGGGAATACATTTGAAGATACAGATTATGAATCTTTTGGGCTGATTGATGAAAAAGGAAATCTAACGAATGCTGGAGCACTTTTGGCAGATGAATCACCGGTACGTCATTCCAGATTGTTTTGTACAAGATGGAATGGACTTACTAAAGCATCAGGAATAGTGGATGCACTTGATGATAAGGAATATACTGGCAGTCTTGTCACATTGTTGCAGGCAGGAACTGATTTTGTGAGAAATAATTCCAAGAAAGCATGGCGTAAGGTTGGTGACGGCAGAATTGAAATGCCTGATTATCCGGATAGAGCAGTGCTTGAAGGTGTAGTAAATGCATTGATTCATAGAAATTATCTGGAGATAGGTAGTGAAGTCCATATAGATATGTTCGATGATAGAATTGAAATATATTCACCCGGTGGAATGGTAAGTGGAATATCTCTTGAGGGGAAAAATCTATTGAAAATTCCGTCAAAGCGAAGAAATCCGATATTAGCTGATATATTCAGCCGTTTAAATATATGGAGCGTAGAGGTAGTGGATTTAAGAAGATATTGGCAGATTATGAGGGACAAGTAGAATTTGATGAGACCAAGATGCCAGTCTTTGATGCAGATAATGATGATTTTACATTGACTTTGTATAATCTGAATTATGGCACTAATTATGCAACACAGGTGAATGAAAATGTCATAGAAAATGTCATAGAAAATGTCATAGAAATTTCGGAAGAAAAAATGAAGCAGTTAATGCCAGAGTATTCTAAGAAGAAGCTTACTAAAGCATGTGACATCCTAAAAATGATTTCCGAAAATCCGAATATTTCTATTGATGAATTAAGAATAGCCTTAGATGTCACAGATAGAACAATTGCTAGATATATATCAGAATTAAAGGATAAAGGTATCATAGAACGAAAAGGTCCAGATAATGGTGGTAAATGGAAAATTAAGTAAGTGAATGACAGTAAATATGGCACTCAATGTGACACCCAAACTTTTACTCAAGAATATTCCGAAGTTAGTCTCAATGAAGTCTCACGAGATTTGAGACTGAGTGAGACTCTATGATATAGCAAAATGCGATAAAACCGGGATTTGCAGGTAAATTATAAAGTTGTAGTCTCAAGACAGTCTCATTTATGAAATCGTTTGTTGAGACTAACATGAGACTGAGGAGGTTCAAAATCATGGACATAAGTAAAAAAGATTGGAAGCTATTTCGAGAAAAATTATCAGACTGGCAGGAAAATTATATGGAAGGTCTTGTTAAAGAGTATGCAAATTTTCTGAATGATGATAAAAAGCCTGCATCAGAGAAATTCTGGGAACTTGAAAAACGGATAAAAGAAGATAAACGTCATCCGGGAGTTGTCATGGAACTGAAAAAATCAGAGGTAATATGGGATATTGTTCGTCTTATTAGACTGAAAGTAATTACATATAATGATTTATCAGACTTTAGTGATGAATTACAGAATGAAGTAAAAAGAATACTTGAGATGAGCAGGTGATACATATGGAGATTGGTGCAACAAAAGCAGTTCAAGATCGACTAAAAACAACAAAGATTGAAGAAAGCAAAGGTGCTTCACTTGTGTTCTGTTGGGACACACATTTGACGAAAATAAAAGGAAGAAATGTCTTGTTTATTGTGAATGCCAGTAATCGTTATACAATAGCAATGACTGATATTGAACCAAGAAACTTGAATTACTATACAATGTATATCCGCAGTGTGATTCATGGCGTGATGCAGGAAATGGGATATTCCGAGGACAGATAGGGCAGTATTTTAAAATGTCAGGCGATACAACTGTAACAAAAACTCATGGTAGGAAATCGGTTGGTGGCATTAACAGAATGGTAATGGATGCACAGTATTTTGGTAAGAAGCTGGAGAAAGAAGCAAAGTATCAATGGGAACTTAGTGAGTATCTGAACAGATATATTTGCCAGCCAGAGGGATTTGATGCATATGGATATCCGAGTGAACTTTTTAAATTAGACATGGAACGACTAGGGATAGCTGCTAAGAGAAAGCCGGCAAAGGTAATTGATATTGCTCAGTACATAGAAAACAATCGTGGTACTAACGATTAGTACCACAAAACTTTTTCTTGCAGAAATATTGGATGTAGATTATAATTTCCATAGGTGGACAAGCAAACCAACAGAAAATTATTCTGTGAGTAGTAAAAGAAACCTGCAAGCCACCTGAACTACACACAATAATGAAAAATGCAATGGTACTGGATTGGTACTAAAAATATGTGAAACGAAAAATAACGTGTGGAAAAAGTATAGATTATCAATACAAAACAGTATAGATAACCGCATTAAAATAACCTACATCAAACCAAACTTTGCGAGTTTGAATAATTTTTTAAAAAATAAAATATAGAAGGATTTATTTTTCAATAGGAAATGAAGAAGGCTCCAGGAGATTTTAAGAGATCTTCTGGGGCCGTTTATTTATGTGTGGTATACTGGAATATATCTATATGAAAATTTGATTCAAAGCCTTATCCAAGTAAGATATGGAAAATCAGATGCTAAACATATATTGCAGAAGGAGAACATTGTAATGATAGATATATATACGGAGAGGAAAGATTCAAAAGACTGGATTTTTTACAATGACTTGTACTTCAACTTGAATACAGGCAATGAAGATATGTCACAAAAAGAAATTGATTTGATTCAACAAGTGGATGAAGCGAAGCTGACACCAGACAAGCATATAGAAACAAAATATGGCTTAGGTACGATCCGAAATTTATCATCAGGCTGCAAGACATTGCTTAATATTGTGAAGCATCCCGATAAGGTGGTAAATGTTGAGGAATGTGGACCGAATGTTCTTAGAATCATTTTTACTATGGATAATATTAAGATTTATATGTCAAGACCAACGCTTTTTGATATTCCGGATGATGCCAAAATCAGATTTAATGATTCTGATATAGTTACCGGTGGCAGAGGATATAATGCTTGGTGGAGTAAGGAGTATCAAAGGAGAGAAGCAGATGATTTATAAGAATGTAACATTTAAAGCAGCTCCATTTTCATATGATTTGACATTTGATGACAGGATTACTCTTGTTGGTGGAGATAGCGGTACAGGTAAAACAGTACTTTATGAAATGCTGGAAGATATAAGATTGACAGACGAATACAAGGCTATCAAGCTGTTTAATTATAAATCAGATGATTTTTTAGAAGCAATCAAACAGTGCAGAGATAGTTTTATTGTGATAGATAATGCAGATTGTTTGATTAATGATGATGTTAGGAGATTTATTAATTTTGAGTTGTCTAATCAGTATATGCTCTTTCTACGAAATTGTGACGGACTCAATGTATCTGATAAGAGCTTTAAGGTGCTGAAGTTTGATAATAACAGGATAACGCTGGAAGAGGAACTGTGATATGAAATATTTATTGACAGAGGATACCGGTGCAGGACTTCACTTCTAGAAATTAGTTAATCAGCTTTTTTTGACAATGAACTTGTAGTTGAGAGTAAATGGAGCAATCAGGGCTTACTGGATGCATTAATAGACTTGGAGACTGAAGATGGAGATGAATACTTCGTTGCGTTTGATTATGTGGTTGATAATCAGACATGCTGTCAAATGTAAAGTGGGGCAAATATATAATAGGTGATTTGTTTGAAGGATAGAGACAGCAAAGCTTCCTTATAAAGCAGATGAATTGCCAAAGAAGACGCTTTCTAAAGCGTGAGAGACGCTTAAAGAGTTTTCTGAAAAACGAATATTTCAAAGTTAGTCTCAACGAAGTCTCACGAGATTTGAGACTAAGTGAGACTCTATGATATAGCAAAACGCGATAAAACCGGGATTTGCAGGTAAATTATAAAGTTGTAGTCTCAAGACAGTTTCATTTTTGAAATCGTTTGTTGAGACTAACATGAGACTGAGGAGGTTCAAAATCATGGACATAAGCAAAAAGGATTGGAAATTATTTCGAGAAAGATTATCAGGCTGGCAGGAAAATTATATGGAAGGTCTTGTTAAAGAGTATGCAAATTTTCTGAATGATGATAAAAAGCCTGCATCAGAGAGATTCTGGGAACTTGAAAAACGGATAAAAGAAGATAAACGTCATCCGGGAGTTGTCATGGAACTGAAAAAATCAGAGGTAATATGGGATATTGTTCGTCTCATTAGACTGAAAGTAATTACATATAATGATTTATCAGACTTTAGTGATGAATTACAGAATGAAGTAAAAAGAATACTTGAGATGAGCAGGTGATACATATGGAGATTGGGGCAACAAAAGCAGTTCAAGATCGACTAAAACAACAAAGATTGAAGAAAGCAAAGGTGCTTCACTTGTGTTCTGCTGGGACACACATTTGACGAAAATAAAAGGAAGAAATGTCTTGTTTATTGTGAATGCCAGTAGTCGTTATACAATAGCAATGACAGATATTGAACCAAGAAACTGGAATTACTATGCAATGTATATCCGCAGTGTGATTCATGGCGTGATGCAGGAAATGGGATATTTCGAGGAACAAATAGGGCAGTATTTTAAAATGCCAGGCGATACAGCTGTAACAAAAACGCATGGTAGGAAATCGGTTGGTGGCATTAACAGAATGGTAATGGATGTCTATATTAAAAACGGAGGTGATAATCATGTTTGCACAGCAGGAAGTAATTAGATCATCTGCAGATTTACGAAATCACTATAACGAAATATCCAGACAATGTCGTGAAGATAATGAGGCTGTTATCATTACGGTAAATGGAAGAGGAGACACAGTTTCCATTTCCTATGAGGAGTATAAGAGGATGAAGGCGAGAATTGAACTTTTGGAAATTCTTGCAGAAGCTGATGAGGATGTTAAGTACGGAAGAGTTGCACCTATGAAGAACACATTTGATGACTTAAGAAGTCTTCTTAAGGAGGGGAAAGCTTGAAGTACGAAGTTATACGAACAGATACGGCTGATTCCTTAATCCGAAAGATCATTCTCCATGTTGCAGAAAACTTTGGGGACTATGTGGCATTGGAAAAGTTGGATAATTTATCAGTATTGAGAAAGCAATAGCTGACACAAAAAATAGCTATTGATGGATAGCTGTTTTATCTAAGGAAGGATTGTAGTTATGCAATATGCAAGAAAATTAAGAAATAAATAAAACTGGGAGGTATGTCAATATGCGTGATTCAATAGAAAATATATCACAACTTCAGAAAAAGTTGAATGACTTGCAACTGGAAAATCAGATATTAAAAAACATATTGGACAGGGCAGGATTGGCATACAATAAGGAACTATCGGCATTTAGACAAAATGATAGTAAAGAAGATTATGATTCAAAACAGGGCAAAAGAATCATTCATCCGCAGTCAATAACAGAAAATATGGCAAATAAGTTCTTTTATATGTTCTGGGGAAGGCAAGATGTTTATGCAAAGCGTAGTGTTAATAAAGAAACTGGAAAAGCAGCGTACTATCCACAGTGTAATAATTTCTGGACAAGTGTGTGTCATAAGAAGATAAAAGATGGCATCAATTGCAAGGACTGTAAGAATCGTTCTTATAAGAAAATAACAAAATACGATATATTAAATCATTTGCAGGGAAATGCTTATAATTCATCTGATGTGATAGGTGTTTATCCTCTTCTTAATAATGGAACGTGCAGGTTTATGGTATTTGATTTTGATAATCATGATAAAGGAGCAGAAGAAAAAGATTTTGCCAATGATGACGATACATGGATTGAAGAAGTTGAAGCAATGAGGAAAATCTGTGTGATGAATGGAATAGATCCGTTAGTGGAACGCTCAAGATCTGGAAGGGGAGCACATGTATGGATATTCTTTGATAAGCCGATAGCTGCTTCATTGGTAAGAAAGTTTGGATTTGCTTTGCTTGATAAAGGTGCGGAACAGGTTAATTTAAAATCATTTAAATATTATGACAGAATGCTGCCTGCGCAGGATTCATTACCGGATAACAGTGCGCTTGGTAATCTGATTGCATTGCCATTGCAGGGGAAAGCTTTACAGGAGGGAAATAGTGCATTTGTTGATGGCAACTGGAATGCATATCCTGATCAATGGAAGATATTATTTAGCAAGCCAAGATTGTCACAGGAATTTCTAGAAGAAAAAATAAAAGAATGGTCAAATCACATTGAAGATATTGTTGCAGATGCTGATGAGAATGATAGGGAAAAACCATGGAACAGAATACATTATTTTAATAAAAATGATGTAGACGGGAATCTACATATTACATTATCAAATGGAATATATGTTGATAATACAAACTTGAAAGCTTCTATGCAGAATAAAATCCGCAGAATGGCGGCGTTCAGTAATCCGGTTTTCTATAAACATCAGATTATTGGCACGTCCAATTATGATACGCCAAGATGGATATATCTTGGAAAAGACCATCTGAGTGGGTACATACAGATACCGAGAGGATTGCAGGATAACCTTCTGGAAAGGGCAAGGCAGGCAGATGTTGATTATGAAATTAACGACGAGCGTCAGCGTGGAAAACATATTAATGTGGATTTCAAAGGAGAATTGCGCCAGGAACAGGATAAGGCGCTAAAAGAACTGACGAAATACGATAACGGAATACTTCATGCTGCAACTGCATTTGGAAAAACTGTTGTCAGTAGTGCAATAATTGCACAAAAGAAAGTCAATACATTAATTATATTGGAATCATCGGCTTTAATAGAGCAGTGGAAAGATGCATTGGAGAAATTTTTAAATATTGATGAGGAACTTCCATCATATGAAACTAAGACAGGAAGAGTACGGAAAAGAAAAAGTCTGATTGGAACATTGCAAGGAGTTCACGATTCAATGACTGGAATCATAGATATTGCAATGGCAGGTTCACTATGCAAAAAGGGAGAGTTTCATAAGCTATTGAATGAATATGGACTCGTGCTGATTGATGAATGCCATCATTCTGCTTCTGAAACAATAGCAAATGTTTTGAAAGAATTGAAAGCAAAGTATGTATACGGTGTGACAGCGACTCCGAAAAGAGCAGATGGACTGGAAAAAATCAATTACATGCTAATTGGTCCTATAAGGTATAGCTATACGGCTAAAGAAAAAGCTAAGGAGCAGGGAATACAGCATCTTGTTTACCCACGTTTTACCAGGACTGTGCCGCCTAGAGGCGTGATTACAGGTAAGATGCATCCCAATGAAGCATATGATATCATTCATAATAATGATTTAAGGGATGAGCAGATTGTTGATGATGTGAAGAATTGTGTATCGGAAGGTCGTACTCCGGTAGTTTTGTCACGGTACAAAGATCACTCTGAAAAATTGTATAAGCGTTTAAAAAGCTATGCTGATTATGTGTTTCTTATGACTGGTAATAATTCTAAAAAAGAACATAGGAAAATTTTTGAGCAGATGCGCCAGGTTGGCAATGATGAATCTATGATATTAGTAGCAACAGGATCTCTGGTAGGAGAAGGCTTCGATTTTCCAAGATTGGATACACTTTTTATGGCAACACCTGTATCATTCCGCGGTGTAGTTGAACAGTATGCTGGACGACTGAATCGTGATTATGTAGGTAAAGAAATGTGTATAATATAATGAATTATGTAGACATCATATTCCAATGTTTGATAATATGTATATGAAGCGGCTTAAAGCATATAACAGATTGGATACCAGATTTCGGGTGGATTGAAAGCTTGTAAACAGACAGTTAATGCAATATATGATGGGGATGATTATAGAGAGACTTTCAATAAGGATCTGTTTGATGCCGATAAAAATATAATCATTTCCAGCCCTGCAATCAGTGGACCAAAAGTATATGAATTAATCAGGATGCTAAAGGAAAAACAGGAGGAAGGAGTTCAGATTACAATAGTTACATGGACTCCGGATTCATATGGATTTGGTGATGCATCGTACTGGATGCAGTTGCATGAAGATATGCGTAAAGCAGGGTTTTACATTAAAACAGTAGAAGAATACTGCGACCGGTTTGCCGTTATTGATCAGGAAGTCGTCTGGTATGGAAATATTAATCTGCTTGCAAAAGATAAGATTGATGACAGTATTATGAGAGTCATGAGTAAAGAAATAGCAGGTGAATTGATGGAAATTACATTTGGAAAGAAACAAAACAAATAACGAAAGCAGGTGAACAGATGTCGATGAAGACATATTTATGGATAGAAGATCGCATAGGAAAAGCAAGCTATAAGTTTGGACGGCATTTATGCACGAAACATGTCCGCAAGTAATTGTAGAAAGTAAAATGAATAACCGAGAATTGGTAAAAGCGGTTAAGGGGTTAACAGATAAAGAAAATAGATATATAATTGCATTGGACAATTCTTTTGATAATGTACAGATTTACATGGAACAGAAAATTTTGAAAGAAGCAGCCGATAAAAGGAATAATGTATTTCTGCTAAATTTTATATGCTTTGAATATACATTGTTGGAATTTGATAAACTGATTGACTGGATTTATGCACCTGAGGATGAGTTTATAGAAAAACGTGCGGGTGCTATTGCTGCAAGAGAAAAGCTGGTTCAAATTATAAGTTCAAACGATATGAACTATAAAGCAATACAGGAAATACTGGATTATGACAGCAATTTGCATAATCATAATATTGAGCAGTTATCTGCAAAGCTATTATTTGACCTTACAAGGAATACAGGCTTTGAGGTTTCAAAGGGAAATCTGGGAGAATGCTGGAGACAGAATTGTTGTGAGTGGGCAGATAGACAAGAAGATGATATATGCGGATTGGATCAGACAAAGCTTTCGCTAAAGGAAAAAATGAAGAGCATTTATTGGGGAACATCTCTACATAGGGAATTTCAAAATATTGGTTTGGAGGTGCTGGTATGATTACCATATTGAAAAATAAGAAAGATATACCAAGTGATAAGGATTACGTTGAGCTTAACGATGTTTTCTTTAACCAGAATACCGTTTCCAAGATAGATGATAGGCAAATGCCATTGTCGAGAAAATAGATGCCTCCAAGCTGATTGGAAAATATAAGATGGAATCAAAGTTCAATGGCGTTACATTAGATATTGATTGTTTATCGACAGGCTGTAAAACCGTGTTGAATGTACTGTATTTTCCTGATAAGGTATTTTGCATGAAAGAATGTGGCGATAATGCCTTGGAAGTATTGTATGGACTAGAAACTGGAACGGTATATAGTGATTATGCAGTAATACCGTTTGATATGAACAAAGTAAAAGTATTTGATGAAAACGGAACTAGAGTGATAGAGGATTACGAAGAGTTGAAGGAGTGGTGGAATAATGAAGAGTAAGCCAATTGTTATGGAACATTTTTCAACGGTTCATACATCGTATATACTTAATTTTGACTTCACAAATAATATTACAATTCTTACTGGTTTATCGGCAAGCGGAAAAACAGCTTCTTTTTCATTTATGAGGGAGTGTATGGCGGTGAATCCCAATATAGTATGTATCAATTACCAGGATTATCAGAGGGATATAAAGAAGCTTATTGCCGGTGAGACAGGCAAACTTATTGTGATTGATAATGCTGACATATTGTTAGATGATGATACAAGAAAGTATATTTCGCTGGATGATAAGAATCAGTATTTGATTATAGGGAGAAATCCAAAGAATTTATTTACAACAAGTGATAATTTGTTTGAACTTGTGAGTGAGAAAAAGGGGGAGCAGACAGAATTTAGCCTGAGAAAATATTTGTGAGCTATATTAGTATTTTCCGAAACCTGGTATGTTTAACAGGAGTGTAGAAAGAGATTGATTTTGAAACTGTAAGCAATGTGGCAGTTCGTGAAATTCAGCAAGTAATTCAACAAATTATTTTATTCATGAGATGAAAATGAATAATGATTATCAGATAAAAGAGCGATGTAGTTTATATACACCGCTCTTTTTGATTAGCATGGTATTTTATTTTTCTAGCAGCTTGCGTGCATATGTAAGTATTCTGCCTTCTACATTGCTGTCCTGCTTGATCATTTTGATGAGTGAATAAAGCTCAGGGTCATTGGATGAAGAAACAATAATGTAATCAGGATCTGTCTTATCAGATGTTCCGTAAAGATAATCTATGTTGCAATTAAATGTCTGCGCAATGAAACCGACTGTGGGATAAGAGGGTTCACGTTGTCCATTTTCATAGCGACCATATACCATTGGCGAGATATTAAGGCGACGTGCGGCCTCTGCTTTATTTATATTTAGAGTATTTCTGAGTTGGATTAATCTTTCAGGTTGAAATTTCATAGGTAAGCTCCTTCTTAAAAATCGATATTCAAGTGCTTGAATGTAATCATAAAAGATTATAAATTATAATTTTGTTTTTTTCAATGTTTACGTTGACAATAACCATTGGATATGATATGGTATCAGGCAGATGGCTGTCACAGGATTTTGTCAAAAAATATGCAGAAAAATATGAAGCATGTTGCACAAAATCTACCAAAGGCTGTGTATGAGGATTGCGTGAAGGAAGAATTGGAGATTTTAAAGAAAGCCGGTGAGTTTGGAGGCAAACTTTGCAGTAAGGTGACAATGGAAATTATTAAAGATAAATTGAAGATAGGTTGACTTTTTTGGCTGGAATTGTTAGGATATAAATGAAAGTTTACCACTGACCGATATGTGGTATATAAATGGTCGGGTTGAAAAAGTCTTTTGCCGTAGTGCAAGAGACTTTTTTTGTGGAGATTAACAAATGATAAGGAATGGTTTTTATATAATCCCAAAATGGTTTAATAACGTTTGCTAACAATGCATATTGTAAATAAAAAATATCATTATTACAATAGAGATTAGAAATGCTTCGAACAATATGAAAGGCATAAAACCAATATGAAAAGACACACAAATATAATAATCACAGCCGTGGCATCGCTGCTTATCGTCACACTTACGGGCAGAGAATTCATTAAAAATCATAAGAAAGAGTCTAATGATAAATCGTCTACGAATGTATCAGAAAATACATGTGAAGATATACCTGACATAAGTATACCTGACACAAGTATATCTGATACGTGTGTAGCTGATACGAATACACCTGACACGAGTACATCTGAAGCAGATATTCTGGATACGACCTATGAGAATAATAAAGAGCAATTTTATATATCCAAAATTCCGGATGATATTTTTGAAAAAATGCAGGGCAAATCATACAAGGCAGATTGTACACTCCCAAGAGAAAATCTGCGATATATACATGTACTACACGTAGGCTTTGACAATCAGGTACATGAAGGTGAGCTGGTTGTAAATAAAGATATCGCAGATGATGTACTTGAAATATTTAAGGAGCTTTATGAGTCCGGATATCAAATAGAAAAAGTCAGACTCGTTGATGAATATGATGCAGATGATGAGGCATCTATGAGCGACAATAATTCATCGGCCTTCAATTTCAGATTTATCTCCCACACTACAAAGATATCGAAGCATGGAATGGGAATGGCGGTGGATATCAACACTCTATATAATCCTTATGTCAAAACAGTTGATGGGGAGCTTTCGATTGAGCCTGCAAATGCCGCAGATTATGTTGACCGGAGCAATGATTTTTCGCACAAGATTGACCATGATGATTTATGCTATAAGCTGTTTACGGAGCATGGTTTTGAGTGGGGAGGCGATTGGACGCATTCCAAGGATTATCAGCACTTTGAAAAATAGTGCTGATAATTCTACGGAAGCAGGTGACCTGCAGCCAGGTACAGCTCATACCATTCCTCGCGAGTCAGAGTAATATCGCATGCCGCGATAATTTCCTTCAGGCGGCTTTCACTTGCAGTTCCGGTAACAATCTGCATATTTGCCGGATGGCGTAAAATCCATGCGCCGCAATAGTAGTATCGCTGACATTGTATTTTTCGGCTATCACATGAAGTTTTTTATTCAGTTCCGGGTATTCGTCGCTTCCGAGAAAACAGCCTTTCCATGCCGGCATCTGAAACGGAGACCATGCCTGAAGAGTAATGTTGTGGAGGCGGCAGTAGTCGAGCAGACTTCCGTCGTGATCAATTGAACCGGGTGTTTCCATATTGACTTCCATACCATTTGCAACGAGATTGGAAACAGGAATGCTGAACTGAACCTGATTGACAACGAGTGGTTGGCGGACATATTTCTGTAGCAGTTCAATCTGCATCGGCTTATGGTTTGAAACACCAAAATGACGAACCTTTCCGCTTTCAAAAAGAACATCAAATGCAGCGGCAACCTCTTCCGGTTCTACGAGTGCATCTGGACGATGAAGCAGCAGAAGATCAAGATAATCTGTATGAAGCCTTTTTAAAATACCATCGACAGATTTCAGAATATGCTCCTTTGAGAAATCATAGAAGCCTTGGCGGATGCCACATTTTGACTGCAGGTAAATATCTTCACGCTTTATGGATGGATCGTCTGCAATTGCTTCGCCGAATACGCTCTCGCTCATACCGCCACCGTAGATATCTGCGTGATCAAAGAAATATGCGCCCTGTTCCAGAGCTGCATGAATAAAATGATTCATCTCATCCTTTGATTTTTCAGAAAGGCGCATGCATCCAACTGCAACTGAAGGAACCTTTCGTATGTGATTGCCTAAAATTGTTTCTCTCATAGTAAAAATCTCCTTTGTAATTATTTTCTAATTCCCATAATGAGTGCGGCGTAGCCCCAATCCCATATGAGCTTTGCAAAGCTGTTTTCAAGATATTCGCGTATGTCATCATCATCATATCCTGTCATGCGTGAGATGATGACAATATGCTCTCTGATGGTTTCATATGTCAACGGACTATTGGCATTGTGACTGTACCACAAGAAAAGACTTTGACGTATAGCAGTGTATTCAATCATAATCCACTGCAGTTTGATAATCATGTGTTCAATAATCTTTTTAGTGGATGCTGCTTCAGGCGATATCAGATCGGAAAACAGCTCGTTTGCCAGATAATTGCGAAAAACAATGTCATAATCTGTGAGCATTGAGCAAAATTGTTTCTGCGATGTTTGCAAGGTGCGGCTTATGGAATTATTGTCTGACTGTGAATAAATATTGGAGTATTTACAAGCCTCGGTCAGTACAGGCTGAAGAAAGGCTGTGTATAAACCCTCTTTACGATAATTTACTGATAAATCCTGAAGCAGCTCATTGCATTCGATAAATGTATCTTCGTCCGGGATATGGATATCTTCCATGGCGGTATTCAGTTCATTAAGTGTATGTCCGGAAAAATATTCCTGTATATGTGCATTGGAGACCGGCTGGTTTTTATATAATTCCAATAAAATGTAAAGCCCGTCAAGCAAAGCAAGCTCTACTGAAAGCCTTTGGTCAGATATCAGCTTAATCAGATTATCACGGATTAAAAATGCCGTAGATAAATTATTCCGGGTCTCGGATATTACAGGAAATGTGACAGGTTTTTCACACCACAGGTCGATAACTGCCGGACAGTACGGCATGAGTGTTCGTTCTTCATGTGTTGAAAACCGGTGAATTTCTCTGGGAAACAATGCACATGTCTCTGAAAGCACTTCATCTGAGTATGTCATTACAAGATGACATAGCTTATCCTTTGAAAGAAACGGACACCGGTGTTTTTCGTCCAGTTTAATAACCAGACTGCCATCCTTATGACATGTGTAAGAGCTTAGATTGTCACTTTTTCCAGACACTTTATCAGCAGAAAAAGGGGCTGCAGATAAAGTATCCGGAGGGGAAAGCTTCTTCCATTTGCGGTTTGTAGCGTCATCTACTGCAATTTTCCACTCCTGACAGCAAGTGATACTGCATTTGTCAGCAATACATTTGAAATTGTTGTAATAGTCCGGTTGATAGTTTTTCATGTTTTTCCTTTACTTATATTATACAGATTTGTGAATAGAGCATAGTATAGCTTGTTATTATCAATCAATCACATGATGATTCAGCCATTTTCTTGAGTGGAATCTGGCAGTAAATATAATAGAACGAAGCATCCAGTCACAAGCCATGCCAATCCACACTGCAATCGGACCAAAGCCCCATACACGGCAGAGGTATATGCACAGACTTACACGGCAAAGCCACATTGTGCAGCAGGATACAATCATGGAGAATTTCACATCGCCTGCGGCACGTAGTCCATATGGCGGGATGAAGGATGGTACCCAGCAGATTGGCTTGGTAATTGTGATAAAGGTAACCATCTCAAAGCAGAGCCGTGCACTGGCAGGTTCCATTCCGGCAAGCATTGTAATGGGCTTTGTGAGTATGAAAATAATCAGACAGCTGGCGATGATTACAACCTCAGACACCAGTGACAGTTTTTTGATATAGTAGACAGCTTCATCCTTTCTGCCGGCACCCAGACACTGTCCTACAACAGTCATAAGACCTATTCCTATTCCGATAGCGGCAATACCATTTAAGTTTTCGAGGATATTGGTCATGGCCTGGGCAGCGATGGCCACGGTTCCAAGAGTGGATACAGTAGACTGGATAGCCAGCTTTCCAAACTGGAACATGCTGTTTTCGATTCCTGATGGGATACCGATGAGCAGGATTTTTTAATCAGGCCCCATTCAGGCGTATAGACATATAGTTCTTTATGAAAATCGGTTCATTTTCCCTTCGAAGCTGTATGATAACGACAATCGCGCAGAATATTCGGGATACGAGAGTGGAAATAGCAGCTCCCTCAACACCCATGCCGAAGCCGAAAATCAGAATAGCGTTGCCGCCGATATTCATAAAGTTTGAAATAACAGATATGACCATAGGATTTCGACTGTTATTCTGTGCGCGCATAATGGACGCGCCGGCATCATAGAGACCTATAAAAGGAAATGACAGCAATGTAAAAAAGAAATAAACTTGTGAGTTTCTCATTACATCAGCCTCAACAGCGCCAAATATGGCACGAAGCAGCGACTTTCTTGTTATCAGACAAAAAGCAGATAAAAGTACAGACAGAAATGCCATGACAAAAAATACCTGTCTTGCAGCATGGCGGGCACCTTTTGTATTGTGACTTCCCAAATACTGTGAACAGAGAATCGCACCACCGGCGGCAAGCGCTGAAAGTGCCTGTATGACAAGGATATTGATTGAGTCTACAAGCGAGACCGCTGAGATAGCGGCAGAACCTACATTGCTGACCATCATTGTATCCACAGTTCCCATAAGAGAGGCCAATAGCTGCTCTATTATAATCGGAACCAAAAGCTTTCGAAGTTTAGTATTTGTATAAATATGATTGGTTGTAGTATGCAGGTTTGTGTTTTCTATTTTATCTGAATGTAAATTTGTCATATCTGATTTCCTTTATAACTATATGATTAAAGGGTCAAAAGGTATCATCGATGTATACCTTATATATTTTACGTGTTTAGGTTAGTACGATAAATTCGTAATGTCAATAAGGAATATTTAAAGTGCCGGCAAAGTGTTAGTAATAAAATTATTTAAAATGTCAGTAACTTCTGTTTTTTGAACAATATTGCACAATCCTCTTTTATTTTGAACCAAAAGTTATACAATAGTACCATAGTAAAAGGCATCAAAACTAATTCCAAAATTAAATCACGAGAGGTATCAACATGAAAAAAGCAAAGAAACCACCTCTGTACAAAAGCTTCGGCTATGCCTTCGAGGGCATATTTACATGCATCAGAAATGAGCGAAATATCAAGATACACTGCACTGTCGCGATACTTGTAGTGATAGCAGGAGCGGTACTTGGGATAACACCGACTGAGTGGTGCATCTGCCTGACGCTGTTTGGATTGGTGATAGCCCTGGAGCTGGTCAACACTGCGATTGAGTCAGTTGTAGATTTGGTAACGACAGAGCGAAAGCCGCTTGCCAAGACAGCTAAGGACACGGCAGCAGGAGCAGTGCTTGTGGCAGCAATAATGGCTGCGATAGTTGGACTTATCATTTTTGTGCCAAGGATCGCTTCTCTATTATGATGAATAAAGGGTCAAAAGGTATCATCGATATGAGCAGCGAATATTTTTGATGTTCTTTATAAGGCGCTTATTCAGAGCAATCAATTTTAAATAACAGGAAACGGAGGATTTTACCATGGAAAGACTTACAGACGGATTAAAGAAGATTTTACTTGCAGGAATAGGAACAGTGGCAGTGACTGCTGAGAAATCAAAGGAAGTGCTTGATGAGATGGTCAAGAGAGGTGAGCTGACTGTCGAGCAGGGCAAGGTGCTCAATCAGGAGCTTAAGCACAATATCAAGGACACAGTAAAGAAAAATGTAAATGTATCTGTTAAGCCACAGTCACCGGAGGAGCTCGAGGAGCTTTTGGACAAGATGACACCTGAACAGATACAGGCTTTAAAGAGCAAGCTTGCACAGATGGATGAGGCTGACGTGGATCAAGAAGCTGATGAAAGCGTTTTCGAGGATGAGACATTGTAACAGATACTTCTGCCGATGGAAAAGTGCTTCCGGTGGAGAATCACAGACAGTGGATATAAAAATAGAAGCTGAGGACGATAAAGAGGAAAGCGTGAACTAGTATGGATAGCCGCCTGAAGGAGATGACAGCGGTACTGAAGAAGTACAAGCTCACGCATGGACTTACACCCGAAAAATTCAGACTTATATTGCAGGAGCTGGGACCTACCTATATTAAGCTTGGACAGATAATGTCGCTTCACTCGGATATTCTGCCAAAGGAATATTGTGAGGAGCTTATGAAGCTATGCTCAGATGTGGAGCCGATGCCGTTTGAGCAGGTGGAGGCTGTCATAGATGCTTCATTTGGCTATTCATGGAAGGAGGTTTTTGCTTCAATAGATAAAAAGCCTCTTGGGGCAGCTTCTATAGCGCAGGTGCACAGGGCCACACTTAAAACCGGTGAGCAGGTGGTTGTGAAGGTGCAAAGGAAGGGCATTCACGAGGTGATGTCAAAGGACATGGCGCTGCTTCACAAGGCGGTTAAGCTTGTGCCGCCCATCTCTATAAAGGGCATTGTGGATTTTGATATGGTGCTTGATGAGATGTGGGCGGTGGCACAGGAGGAGATGAATTTCCTGCTTGAGGCATCCAATATTGAGGAGTTTGCCAGCAATAACAGGGATGTTGCATTTGTAGCCACACCAAAGCTTTACCGCAAGTATACCACATCACATGTACTTGTCATGGAGTATATAAAGGGCTTTAATATCGATGACAAGGAGGGGCTTTTAAAGGATGGCTATGACCTTGAGGAGATAGGCAGTAAGCTGATTGACAACTATATCAGGCAGGTGATAGAGGATGGCTTCTTCCATGCGGACCCGCATCCGGGCAATGTAAAGATAAGGGATGGCAAAATTGTCTGGATTGATATGGGCATGATGGGAAGGCTTTCTGAGCATGACAAAAAGGAACTGAGCAATGCTGTTTACGGCATCGCCATGAACGATATCGGCATGATAGAGGATGCGGTGCTTGCAATTGGTGACTTTAAGGGTGAGCCTGACAGGGCAAAGCTGTACAAGGATATCAAAATAATCATAAATAAATATGGCAGTCTGGATATGGGACAGGTAGATGTCGCAGAGTTTATTCAGGAACTTTTGGAGGTAATGAAGAACAACCGCATTGTTATGCCGCACGGTTTTACAATGCTTGCGAGGGGCATCACTCAGATAGAGGGCGTGCTTGCGGATATTGCACCGGGCATCAACATGGTTGGGATTGCTTCTGCAAGGATAAAGCAGGAGATGCTTAAGAATTTTGATTTGAAGGGCGAGCTTAAAAAAGCGGGAAGACAGCATACAAATCAGCTCACCGCATGGTGGAGCTGCCGGAGAGAATGGCGCAGATACTCGAGGAATATCAAAGAGGGCAGACACGCATAAATCTTGACATGCATGCTTCTGATGAGCTTGCGAGGCTTTTACACAGGCTGGTGAGAAATATCGTCATGGGCTTATGGGTTATGGCACTTCTAATCAGCTCAAGCATAGTGTGTACCACAGATATGACACCTAAGATACTTGGCATACCGGCGCTTGGTGTGATGGGATATGTGTTTGCATGCATCATAGTGCTTTATACGATTGTGAAGCATTTCATATCCAGACGATGATAAAAAAGCAGGATTCTGAAATTAATCAGAAATCCTGCTTTTTAATTACGTTATATTATTTCGATGATTTTTACTCTTTGCTTTTTTATAATCCTCATCAAGATGATATTTGTCCTGATACATGGTGAACTGACCTACAAATGCA
>ENA-OQJH01000256-OQJH01000256.1-human-gut-metagenome-genome-assembly--contig:-NODE-256-length-31088-cov-3.539970_pt1 | contig 31088 bp, 31 predicted proteins | sample MGYA00242597_ERZ504763 | MGnify/ENA primary metagenome ERZ504763 (study PRJEB26092, sample SAMD00036359) | human gut metagenome | host: Homo sapiens | study: EMG produced TPA metagenomics assembly of...
CAAAGGAACCGGATTTTCGGAACCTCCCAAGAAACCGATTACATTCGGAGTGTTTCTCAATGATGAGCAACCTCACCGACCAAAGCGGCCTCGACTAAAACGTATCCGGAAGATAACTTCTTTCTTTCACAATTTTCTTACCATTGCGAACCTGATACACTTTCTCGGTAGGAATCAACACCTGAGACACATACTCGCTAAGGTCACTGTTCTTAATGTCAGCATCAAGATATTCTTTAACCTTGCTTTCTTTTCCACTAACAGCACGTAATACGTACCACTTTTTTTCAATCTCAGACATTTTATTCAATTAATTAGTGCGGATAGATAATATCCTCCATTACAAACTGGAAGACTGAATCCATAAGAAAAACGACTAACGCAATGAGTAGGGAAGCATATAAAACAACCACTGCGCTACTAGAAAGTTCTTTACGAGTCGGCCATGATACTTTATGGACTAATTCGTCGTAAGATTCTTTACAATAATTTGCTACTTCTGAAACATATTCTTTCAAGTTTAGCACGGGAGGAGAGGTTCGAACTCCCGACACCCGGTTTTGGAGACCGGTGCTCTACCAACTGAGCTACTCCCGTAAAAATCAGTTCCCGAAGCCTTACGACCGAGAACTGATCATATATATTTATCCAAGTGTTAGTCAAGAAGTTCTGTTATCTGTCCAGCACCTACAGTACGTCCACCTTCGCGGATAGCGAAACGCAAACCTACATTCAATGCAACCGGGTAAATCAACTCAACTGTAATAGTTACGTTATCACCAGGCATTACCATTTCAGTTCCTTCCGGCAAAGTGATTTCACCTGTACAGTCCATTGTACGCAAGTAGAACTGAGGACGGTATTTATTGTGGAACGGAGTATGACGGCCACCTTCTTCTTTCTTCAAGATATAAACCTCAGCTTTAAACTTAGAGTGAGCCTTAACCTGACCCGGCTTACACAAAATCATACCGCGTTTGATTTCGTTTTTGTCGATACCACGCAACAACAAACCAACATTATCACCAGCTTCACCTTGATCCAACAATTTACGGAACATTTCAACACCAGTAACAACAGATTTCTTATCTTCACCCAAACCAAGGATTTCAACTTCGTCACCTACATGGATAACACCAGCTTCGATACGACCTGTAGCAACAGTACCACGACCAGTAATAGAGAACACGTCTTCAACAGGCATCAAGAAAGGTTTATCAATATCACGCGGAGGCAATGGAATCCACGTATCAACTGCATCCATCAATTCCATTACTTCTCTTCCCATTGAGGAACACCATTCAAAGCACCTAATGCAGAACCGCGAATGATAGGAGTATTATCGCCATCGAAATCATAGAATGAAAGCAATTCACGCATTTCCATCTCCACCAATTCCAACATTTCCTCGTCATCAACCATATCACACTTATTCAAGAAAACGACCAAACGAGGTACATTTACCTGACGAGCCAACAGAATATGCTCACGAGTTTGAGGCATCGGACCATCAGTTGCAGCACAAACAATAATTGCACCATCCATCTGAGCAGCACCCGTAACCATGTTTTTCACATAGTCGGCGTGACCCGGACAGTCAACGTGAGCATAGTGACGATTTGCAGTTTGATATTCTACGTGAGAAGTATTGATAGTAATACCTCTTTCTTTTTCTTCAGGAGCGTTGTCGATAGAATCGAAAGAACGCAATTCTGAAAGACCTTTTTTAGCCAACACAGTAGTGATAGCAGCAGTCAAAGTGGTTTTACCGTGGTCAACGTGACCGATAGTACCAATGTTAACGTGCGGTTTCGAACGTTCAAATTTCTCTTTAGCCATAGCTTTACTTGTTATTTATTTGATTAATAATCAGCAATTACGTTATTAAAGAGCTGTTAACGAGACTTGAACTCGTGACCTCTTCCTTACCAAGGAAGTGCTCTACCACTGAGCTATAACAGCAAAAAAGAGCGGAAGACGGGGCTCAAACCCGCGACCCTCAGCTTGGAAGGCTAATGCTCTATCAACTGAGCTACTTCCGCAAAGACCAAAGACCTTTCAAGTCTCAAAAAGTGTGGGCAAAGATGGATTCGAACCACCGAAGTCGAAAGACAGCAGATTTACAGTCTGCCCCATTTGGCCACTCTGGTATTTGCCCAACTTATTTTTCAAAGAACAACTAGCTTCTCAGCACCTTTTCTTGAGCCTCTTGTCGGATTCGAACCAACGACCCCGAGATTACAAATCACGTGCTCTGGCCAACTGAGCTAAAGAGGCTTGTCATACCTAACTTCACAACCATTCCACCTTGGATGGTTAAGCGGCTGCAAAGTTAGATATTTATTTTAAATCTCAAAAACTTTCAGCGATTTTTTTATTTACCGCGCAGTTTTTCTTTATATTTTGTCAATTGCTTGGAAAGCGCATCTACGCACACATCAACCGACTCTTCAAATGTATCACTCACCTTTTCTGCAAAAAATTCTCCATTAGGCACCAACACTTTCATACTAGCCTCCTTATTCATTGCAGTTTCAGGCTTTACAACTTTTAATGACACCTCCACTTTATTTATATCGTCACAATACTTTTCTAACTTAGCAGTCTTCTTCTGGATAAAATCCTGAAGTCTTTCTGTTGCATCGAAATGAATAGCTTGAATTCTAACTTCCATAAATACCTCCTTTTTTTACGCTCTTGGATGAGCTTGTTCATAAACTTTTTTAAGTTCCTCAAAAGTCGTATGCGTATAGATTTCCGTTGTAGTCAGACTACTATGACCCAGTAATTCTTTTACCGCGCCCAACTCTGCCTCATTATTCAACATAGCAGTTGCAAAAGTATGCCTCAACACATGCGGACTTCTTTTTTTCAGCGATACCACTTTTGAAAGGTTCCGTTTCACTAAAAGATATACCTTTCCAGGATACATCCGTTTTCCGTTCTTTAAAACAAAGAACGCCCCAGCCTTTCCAGGTAACACTTCATTCCTTATCTTCAAATAAACAAACATCGCCCTTCGCAGTTCTTCACCGAAAGGAATCAACCGCTGTTTATTTCTCTTCCCTGTCACTTTTATCAGAGATGCAGAGAAATCGACATCCACGTCATTCAGCCCTATTAACTCGGAAAGCCGCATGCCTGTAGCATAAAACATTTCCAATACCATTCTATCCCGACAACCTGTAAAATCCTCCTTAAAAGGAACATCATCCAAAAGTCGGTCCATTTCACGTTCTTTCAGAAATACAGGAAGAGGCTTCTTGTTTTTCGGACCAATGATTTTCAACATCGGATCCTCCCCTATCACACCTTTCTTTAGAAGGAAACGATAAAACGATCGGAGTGAACTCAATTTCCGATTTACAGAAGCAGATGTATATCCGTCCTCTATCAGGTTCATCACCCAACCACGAACCAAATCAGCATCTACCGTTGTAAAATCGACATTCTCATCTTTTCCCCTGATGTATTCTTCAAACTTGATCAGATCTATTCCATAACTAACTATTGTTTTCTCAGAATAGTTTCTTTCAAACCGAAGATAATCCAAAAAAGAGTCTGTCATCATAAGAAACGTCGCTTATCAATTCAGCAACGAATATATGAAAAAGAATTCAATTATTCAAAGAATGTGCGAGTTTTTAATTATTCTTCTACTTGCTGAAGTTTCTGAACATAGATAGCACGTTCTCTTTTCAGCCTGTTCAATACAGACGGCTTGTCAAACTGCTGTCTAGCTCTTAGTTCTTTTACAACACCTGTTTTCTCAAATTTTCTTTTGAACTTCTTCAGCGCTTTTTCAATGTTTTCGCCTTCTTTTACTGGTACTACAATCATTGTTTTTAATTATTAAATATGTTGTTATTAATATTTTCAGATAGTCAAATTGCGGCGCAAATTACACATACTTTCTTTATTTACAAAAACTTTCCGCAATTATTTATTTAAAATAATCTAGAAATCGTATCTTTGCTTTCCAGTACAAACCATTATAAACCTATTAAAATGAAATCGGAAATTATAAATAGAATAGTTAGTCTGCGCAATTTCATGCGTAAACACAAGCTTTCAGCCTTTATTATCCCCAGTACGGACCCCCACTCGGGAGAGTATATCCCAAACATTGGGAAGCACGTAAATGGATATCAGGTTTCACAGGTTCGGCAGGTACAGTTGTCGTAACGCTGGATAAAGCCGGACTTTGGACAGATTCACGCTATTTTCTTCAAGCGACCGCACAATTGGAAAACACAGGCATTACTTTATTCAAAGAACGATTACCGGAAACTCCTTCCATTGTAGAGTGGTTGGGCTGTGTATTGAATTCAGAAGATAATGTGGGTATAGACGGTTGGGTTAACAGCTATCAAGAAACAAGCAACTTACAGAAAGAATTAGAAAAAAACCAGATACACTTAACCCTTACTCCCGATCCATTCAATGAATTATGGACAGACCGGCCTGCATTGCCCGACAACAAAGTTTTTATACATGAATTGAAATATGCCGGTCTCAGTTGCAAGGATAAAATCACTCAAATACAAGAAGCCACCCGTCGTAACAGTTGCACAGGCATTCTAATTTCTGCACTGGATGAAGTGGCATGGACTCTAAACTTGCGGGGAAGTGACGTACACTGCAATCCGGTTTTTGTGAGTTACCTTCTCATCACGGAATATAGTTCCACCTTATATATAATAGAGAATAAACTGTCAGATGAAGTAAAAGACTATCTAGCAGAAAACGGAGTTACAGTGAAACCTTATTCAACAATTGAAAAAGATTTAAAAGATTTTACCGGCAAACTCCTGTTGTCAGCTAGTATCAATGCAGCCATTCATGCAGCAGCCTGCACCCATTCTTTAATAGAAATAGCTCCTTCACCTGTACTTTTTTTAAAAGCGGTAAAGAATGAGACGGAAATAGAAGGCTTCCATCGCGCTATGAAACGCGACGGAATAGCCATGGTTAAATTTCTCCGCTGGCTGAAAACAGCTGTTTCTACTGGAAATGAAACCGAAATAAGTATAGATAAGAAATTATACGAATTCCGTGCCGGACAAGACTACTTCAATGGTATCAGTTTTGACACCATTGCCGGATATAAAGCTCATGGCGCTATTGTTCACTATGAAGCAACCCCCGAAACCGATATTCCCTTAAAACCTGAAGGCATGCTGCTGCTGGACAGTGGAGCACAATATTTGGACGGAACAACTGATATTACCCGTACCATCGTTTTAGGAGCGCTCACGAAAGAAGAAAAAACGGATTACACATTAGTCTTAAAAGGATTTATCCAACTCTCAATGGCTCAATTTCCACATGGAACTTGCGGAACACAACTAGATGCGCTGGCCCGCCTCCCTATGTGGAAAGCCGGAATCAACTACCTGCATGGAACAGGCCACGGTGTAGGTTGTTTCCTGAATGTACACGAAGGTCCTCACCAATTCCGCATGAACCACATGCCAGCCTTACTTGTTCCAGGCATGACAGTAACCAACGAGCCCGGTATATATAAAGCCGGCCGTCATGGAGTACGTACGGAAAATACCATGTTAATTGTTCCGTCACAAGAGACAGAATTCGGTACTTACTATAAATTCGAACCACTTACCCTCTGCCCTATTGACAAAGAAGCCATCCTAACAGATATGCTGAGCGATGAAGAAATAACATGGTTCAACCAATATCATGAAAAAGTTTACAATTGTTTGAGCCCGGAATTGAACAACGAGGAACGCGAGTGGTTAAAAGAAGTAACATCTCCTTTAAAACGGTAGAAATTAATTATGGCACTTATAAAATCAGTAAGAGGATTCACTCCAAAATCGGCGAAAACTGTTATTTAGCCGATAATGCCACTATTATTGGTGATGTTGTAATCGGAAAAGATTGCAGCATTTGGTTTAACGCCGTATTACGCGGCGATGTTAATGCTATCCGCATAGGCAACCGCGTAAATATCCAGGATGGCAGTGTAGTACACACACTATATCAAAAATCAGTTGTAGAAATCGGGAATGATGTTTCTGTAGGACATAATGTAACCATACATGGCGCGACTATAAAAGACGGCGCTCTGATTGGAATGGGCTCTACCGTACTAGACCACGCTGTCGTAGGTGAAGGAGCTATTGTAGCTGCGGGAGCACTAGTACTCAGTAACACCGTCATCGAACCTGGAAGCCTATGGGCAGGAGTTCCAGCCAAATTCGTCAAAAAAAATTCCCGAGGCACAGAGCAAAGAGCTCAATCAGAAAATTGCCAATGGATATTTAATGTATGCTTCCTGGTTTAAGGAGGAAGAAAAATAATTCTACATATAAAGAAAAGTTAGTATTCATTTAAAATGATTGATTATGAAAAAATTATTATTGCAGCATGCATGACGCTTTTAAGTTTTAGTTCTGTTTTGCACAAAAAGGAAAGCAAGCTATTGGTGGTAATCTAAGTTATGGAACTGAAATAGAGAGTATTGGTCTTGGTCTGAAATATCAATATAATATTACTGATCAAATCAGAATCGAGCCATCTATGAATTACTTTTTTAAAAATGACGGACTTAGCATGTTTGACATCAATGCAAATATCCACTACCTTTTTCCCATAGCAAGCAATGTAAGTTTATATCCATTAGCAGGATTTACATACACTAACTGGCATTTGGATTTAGGAAAAGTAGGCGATTACGATGTCAGTGGAAGTGATGGAAAATTCGGAGTTAATTTAGGGGCAGGCATGGAGTTTACCTTAGATAAAAGCTGGAGTCTAAACCTCGACATTAAATACCAATTAATTAGCGATTTAGATCAAGCAGTATTCAATCTTGCGTAGCCTATAATTTCTAATTAATAACCAGAGAAGGATAAAAGTGCTTTTAAATGCACCTTTATCCTTCTTCACCTTACAAAGAACAAACCTGCTCTACCTATTTTTACACTAACTTACAAATATGGCACACTATGAATAAAATACGACTACTCACAAAAGATGAGCTCCCAAAAGCTATCGAACTATCCTGGCAAGTTTTCACCATTACCAGCAAAGAAGATTTCAACGATGAGGGATTAGAATTTTTCAAAAGCTTTATTTATAACGAAAAATATATAGACGAAATCACATTTTACGGTAGTTTTAACAATAAAGTCCTAACAGGCATTTTAGGTATAAAAAATAATGGTAAACATATCTCCTTATTTTTTATCAAGCCTGAATATCACAGGCAAGGATTAGGGAAAACCCTTTTCCACTACGTCTTCGCCCTTCATCCTTCCATTGAAACCACGGTTAATTCTTCTACTTACGCCATTCCTTTCTACCAGAGTCTGGGATTTGCTGTCGTAGGAGAAAAACAAAATTACCACGGACTCTGCAGCACCCCCATGAGACGCTATCATGCTGTATTTGTACAAAAGCAAAAGTACACACTACGTACCTGGCAAACAGAAGACGCTCATTCATTAGTTCAAGAACTGAATAACAAAAAGATTTGGGACAATTGCCGCAATGTATTCCCCCACCCTTACAGGCTGGAACATGCAGAAACCTTTATTGACCTCATCAAGAAAAAAGAAGGTATTCATGATTTTTGTATTGAAGTCAATGGAAAAGCCGTAGGTAATATCGGATTTATACCCGGCACAGATGTGGAATGCTTCAATGCCGAAGTAGGGTATGTTATCGGAGAAAAATATTGGAACCAAGGTATTGTAACCGACGCATTACAAGAAGCCATCTACCATTACTTCACTTATACGAATACAATACGTATATTCGCACTTGTCTTTGAGCACAACTTTCCTTCCATGCGAGTATTAGAAAAGACCGGCTTCAACAAAGTCGGGATAATGACAAAATCCATTTTCAAGAATGGTCATTTCACCAATGCCCATCTTTTCGAGTTGCTTAAAAACACTTAATGTTCAAAAAATGCCAAAAGAACTTACAATGAATGTTATATTACACATATTCATCCTTTGTCCGAAAGACATAACCCCACTCCTTTCACAGTCTTTATCTGTATCCGTTCATCATCAGCAAACAGTTTTCTAAGTCGAGTAACAAAAACATCGAGACTACGTGATGCAAAAAAATCATCCTCCGTATCCCATAGTCTTGAAAGAATAACATCCCGTCTTACTAGTTCATTTTTCTTTTTACAAAGCATCTGAAGCAGTTTCGCTTCGCGTTCCGTCATTGTCTTTTGTACACACGACGAACACTTTAATACTGCATGAACAGCATCAAATGTATAATTTTCACCAATCTGATAAACCTCACTTTCATTAGCAGCTCCCATTCCCTGCTTCATTTTCAACAAGGCACCAATATGCGCATCCAGTTCTTCCGCCAAAAAAGGTTTCTTAATATAATTATTCACTCCCAGTTCATAACCTTTCACCACATCTTTAGGCGAAACTCTACCCGAGGTAAAAACAATGGGAATAAATCCATCCGTTTCCCGGATACGACGTACCATTTCATAACCATCCATAACAGGCATCTCAATGTCTGAAATAATGATATCGGGATGTTGCTCCTTCCATATCCTCAGCCCTTCCTCGCCATTGGAAGCAGTCATCACCTCGTATCCACCTATCATATCCTCCAATCCACCACGGATAATGTAACAAAGATTAGTATCATCTTCTACCAACAACAGTTTTATCATATCATCTTCCTTCTTTAAAAAACATTTATACCCTCTCCTCACTCGGCAAAAAAAGAAGAAATTCACTATACTCCCCTTCAATGCTTTCCACACACACTTTTCCACCATGCGCCTCAGCCACGCGGAAAACATAATTCAAACCCAGTCCGAAACCTGACGCACCACCTTACGGCTGCGGTCGGCAGCCGAAGCACGTTCGTATTTCTCGAAGATACGGCTCTGATCCTTCAACGGAATACCCATGCCGTTATCTCTTACCTTTATCAAATAAAAGTTATGGTCCTGGCGCAAGGATGAAATCTGTATTTCCACCTCTTCACCTGAATATTTTATAGAATTGTCTACCAAATTACCAATAGCTTCTTTCAAGAATTCTTCATCAGCATATACCCATTCTGATTCCAAACGAAGAGAGAAATGTACAGGTTTATCTGCCTTAGCAGTATATTTCTCAATGAGGTCCTCTAACATCGGACGGAGTTGTACCTCCTCTTTCCAAAGCCTCAATTGAGCATTTTCCAATTTTGACAGCGTCAGCACCTTGTTGGTCAGTGACAATAAATGTTCACTCTCGTCCTCCAATATCTGAAAATGCTTCTCACGTTTATCCGGATAATATCCAACTTTCCTGATTTCAACATTCGGGTCCCCATCAAGATACAGGCAAGAGGAGTCTTCATCTCATGAATCATGGCGTATGAGAAATCCTCACGCATTCTAGCTATTTTATTCTGATGGGCAATAATACGAATCTGATAAACAAGACAATAGACAATCATTGCCATCATCAAGACAGTAGCAATGAGAAGCAAGGTCATCTGTTGGAAAATAATCCAATAAGGATTAACAATAAAAGCCTGAAGATTCTCCGTGCGTTTATAATTGATAGGTTGTAATCCGGTTTTCAACAAACCATAATCCCCCACCTGTATGGAACGGGAGCTTCTAAGAATATTCCCCAGCGAATCTGTCACACAGGTTATTACCTCTGCATCCAATCCTTCGGCAGCAAGACCTGTCCGATAAATAGAATCTAAACTTGACAAAGAAACAGACAATTTATAATCCCTCTTGACAATCTCTTGCATGGAAACCTGCATATTGGACATCAACCATTGGTTCACATTTTCATCAACCCTGTCATCCTTAAAAAGATCATAATCTTCATCCAAGCTTATTCTAACCATAATGGAAGTATCTCTGTCCTTATACTTCTTTTGCAAAGAATCTTGATATACTTCCATGCGATAAAACACCTCACGCATCGTTGCATCTCTAAATACTTCATTGCTTCTGAACTGTATACTTTCCTTAGTTAGCTTATAAGTATTTACAAGCCAAACGTACTGCAAACTGATGATTGCCAACAGTCCAATACAAGCCACCCAACGAATATGTTTGATTGTCATACACTTATATCCTATCCATACTTTGTTAACGTAATGTTAACCTGCTATTAACCAGGTAAGGAAAAAAGTCTCCCTACTTTTGTTTCGTCAAAGTTAAAGAAAATATTAAAAACAAATAGATATGAAAAAGCAAAATTTTATCATCACATCGCTATTTTTATTTTGGATTATAGGAACAACCGCTGCACAAACCATTACCGGAAAGGTTATAAACATCCATGCACAAGCCATTGACGGTGCAACCGTCATCCTACAAATCATTGATTCTACTTTCGTGGACGCCGTAATCACAGATACCACCGGTTGCTTTAGGTTCAACCGGCAACCAGCATCTTATCGGCTGATTTTCCAACACATCATGTACGAAACCCTCTTATTGACAACTACAGGAGAAGACACAGGCACGATTACCCTGAAAAGTAAAGATTATGCTGGACGAAGTTATCGTCAAAGGGGAACGCCCTCTTGTAAAAGTGGAAGAAGGAAAATTATCGTACGATCTGTCACAACTCACCACACATAGAATCGTGAACAATGCTTATGAAATCCTTCAGCAATTACCCGGTGTACAAGAAATAAATGGCAACCTTTCATTGGCAGGCGCACACAATCTGAGCATTATTCTAAACGGAAGACCCACAACAATGAGTCACGAACAGTTAGCCATTTTATTAAAAAACACTCCGGCTTCACGTGTAGAAAAGGTAGAAGTTATGTATAGCACACCGCCGCAATATCATATAAGAGGTGCTGCCATCAACTTACTTTTGAAAGTTTATCGTCCGGAAGAAAGCGGGTTGCAAGGAGAAGTTAATGCCGGATATCTATACAATTACAGAAATGGCACACAAGGAGGAATCAGCCTACTTACACCACTCCTAAATGGAATATAGACTTGCTATATAATACCCATTATGAACAAAACAGACAAACTACAGATACGTACTCACACCACACCTTAAAAAATAATGTATATGATATCTGTCAACACAATAACATTGACAGAAAAGGAATAACACATTATGTACGGACAGGCGCTGAATATAAATTCAATGGTAGTGCTCATATCAATTTGGCCTATACCGGTATCTTCAACCTAACAACGATAATCATTCGTATTCCGACGGGAACATCACAACCGCAGACAATCGGACAAAAAAGGAGGCTCAAATGCACAATCTCGCTTTAGATTATCTCTCTGGCTTCGGTATGAAAGCTGGAATAAATTATACCTCCTACCATTCCGAAAGTCATCAGCAATTCACCAACAAAGACAACAAGAACCAAACAAGCGAATTTCACACGACTAGCGGACAAACAATAGACCGCTGGAAAATATACGTAGACCAGTCACACACACTACCACGAGAGTGGACCTTGAATTATGGCACCTCTTTGACTTATGCCAGTGACCATAATACTCAGTCTATCATACCCAAAACGGAACAGATATGAGCGAACTTAACACAGACAATCGTTATAACGAATATACATATGACTTCTATGTCGGATTCAGCAAAAATATGGGAGAACGTTTGTCTTTCAGCGCATCCATAACCGGAGAATACTACAAAACGGCCCGTTATCATGCATGGGCGGCTTATCCTACAGCCGAATTAACATACGTAATGACCCCAGCGCATATTTTACAACTTGCATTCACTTCAGATAAAACCTATCCCAGCTACTGGGATCTGAGCGAAAGTACCGGCTATATAAGTGGTTATGAAGAAGTACAAGGCAATCCAATGTTAAAGCCATCCACCGACTATTCCGTAAATCTGAATTATATTTTAAAGAACAAGTATATCTTCAGCCTAGCTTATGACTATGAGCCCGATTTATTTCAGCAACTGGCTTATCAGAGTACGGAACGCCTGACATTGATTTACAAGACCCTGAACTGGATTATCAGCAAAGTTTTCAGCCACTGCCATCATTCCCTTCAAAATAGGCCATTGGCTGGACAGCGTGCCACACTACAAGCAGAATACAGGCAGGCGAAATGTGATAAATTCTTCGACCTTTCTTTCAACCACAGCAAATGGATTGGATTGGGAATGTTACAGAATAACCTAACGCTGTCTACCCAACCGGACATACGCATGGAACTGACCGGACTTTATTTAAGCCCATCCATTCAGGGAAATTATGATTTAAGCAATGTATGGGCCATCCATGCCGGGTTGCGATGGAATTTTGCCAACCAAAAGGCGAGTCTTCAACTGAAAGCCACTGATCTGTTCAATTCAATGCAAGGAGATATAGATGTAACACTGCGCAATAAAGGGCAGTATATGGACATGCACATCAACAGTTATTCACGCAACGTAACTTTATCCTTTACTTACAAGTTCGGAGGCTATAAAGAAAAACAGCATAAACCAATAGACACTTCCCGATTCAAATAAAGCATCATCAATAGTATCATGACACAGTAATAAGGGGCAGATTCGTACATCCGCCCCTCATTCGATTATTTCATAACAGAAGTATCTTACTATATTCAGACTGATTATTCAATATCTCAATAGCTTTTTTCAGATCAGGATCATCTTTCAAGCGTTGCAGTATCGCGCCACGTTGGAAATAGTAACGTTTCAAAATCTCCTGAGCAATAGCATCTTTTATCTCTTTCGAGAACCTGTCCAACTCATGATCCAAATTATGCGTCAATTTCGTTTCCAAAGCGGCAAACTCTTCTTTTGCCCCATCCATATATCCTTCAAACTCTGCTATTTCTTTCAAGTTCTTCAGCATCTTCTCACTTTGCCGATCATAAGTAAACTTACGCTTATGTAACATCTTCTTAAAATCAACATAGTCAGCATCTGTTATTGTAAAGTCTTTCACTTCCCCTACCTGAGAATGCTTGATACAATATTGGGTAGCATAATCAAAAATCATATCATCATTAAGCAGATAAAACATAATGTTTGGGAAATTTTCAACTTTCACCTCCACATCCGGACGAATACCGCCACCATCACGCACTTCACGTCCGGCTGCTGTATGGAATACATTGGTCAGGCTGTCCGGAGTACGGGCCACAGACCCGTCAGCATTACGTTTAGCATAATCAATAGCTTGAATGCATCGTCCGCTGGGAATATAATATTTTGCAGTAGTTACTTTCATGCTACTGTTATAAGGCAATTCACGAGGAACCTGTACCAACCCTTTACCATACGTACGGCTTCCTACCACAATAGCCCGATCAAGGTCCTGCAAGGAACCTGAAACAATCTCGGATGCCGAAGCTGTAGAACCGTCCACTAGCACAGCCAGCGGAATCTCTGTATCTACCGGTTCATTCATTGTTTTATAAGTGGTACCAGCTTGTTTAATCTTACCTTTTGTTACCACAATCTCTTTCCCTTTCGGCACAAAGAAATTCACTACATTCACTGCTTCCCCCAACAAACCGCCACCATTGCCACGCAAATCGAGAACAATAGATTTAGCACCTTGCTGTTTCAATTCTATCAATGCCTTCTTTATATCTTTTGAACAGTTCTCTATAGCAAAAGTACTGATAACGATATATCCCACATTATTGCCTACGATTCCATAATAAGGTACAGGTTCGTACGATGGTAGAACGGGTTATTTTAAATTCCATTGGCACATAAGTACTATCAGAAGTAGGTCTCTCAACTTTCAACACACAAGTTGTTCCCGGCTCACCACGCAAATTATCACTGACATACGAGGTCAGATCATTGGGAATTCTGTCTCCCTGGGCCATATCTTTTCCATTGATCTCCATGATGATATCACCGGCTTTCAGTCCTATTTCGGCAGCAGGGCTTCCTTCGGAAGGTTCAATAATAGCCACACGCTTTCGGGGAGTATAATAACGTATTACCGATCCGATACCGCCAAACTTTCCGCTAGTCATTTCCTTTAGTGTATTATCTTCTTCAGGATAGTACTCCGTGTAAGGGTCGGTCTGCGCCAACATAGCATCAATACCATATTTTATCACTTTCTCAGGATCAATAGTATCAACATAAAACATATCCAATTCCTTGAATATCGCATTGAAGATATCCAAGTTTTTTGCTATCTGGAAATTACGGTCATCACCTTTATTAAAACTAAACAAAGCGCTACCTGTCAGGCCCACGCAAATCATTAACAATATTTTCTTACTATTCCACTTCATCACTTTATGTATTTGTGAACCGCAAATTAATACATTATTCTATTCAAGCCTGTAGAAGGGCCTCTATATTTAACTTTATTTCGTCCCATTTTTTCTTTGATAAGGTTGTACCCACCACTTGTATCACATTGGATGCTAAAATAGAACCTATAATGGAACACTTCTCCAAAGAATAACCACAAGTCAGTCCATACAGAAAACCTGCTGCATAATAATCTCCCGCGCCAGTGGTATCCACGACTTTTTTACCGGAGGTACCTCTAGTTTGATGCATTCCGTACCTTTCTTTATACATGAACCTTGGGCACCTAGTTTTACTATTACAACACTGCATTTAGAAGCAATTTCATTGATAGCCCCCCATGCATCCTTGCCTGTATAAGCCTTTGCCTCTTCCTCATTAGCAAAAACAATATCCACGTATTTAGTTATCAAAATATCGAAGAATTCCAAATCTCCTTCCACAATATTATAACTGGCCATATCCAAGCAGATTTGCAATCCAGCCTCTTTTTCCTAATTGCATAGCACGAAGAATCAATTCATGATCCTGTACCAAGTATCCTTCTATATATAGATATGCATACCCCTTAAACATATCCAACGTCAGATTTTCGGCTTTCATAGTGGCAGCAGCTCCAAATAAGTGCCAAAAGTACGTTCTCCATCCGGTGAAATGAAAGTAGAAGCCACTCCTGTAGGTAAATCACCGGCAAGTAATTTCATGTCAATTCCCTGCTTCAAACCATTTTTTTTAAAATATTGCCCAAAATCATCGTTTCCTATCTTTCCGATAAATCCCGGATGTGCCCCTAGATTAGCTAATGCCAAGACTGTATTTCCCACACTTCCCCCTGTAGCTTTATGCGTTTTCATATCAGAGAATTTACCACTGATTTTCAGAAATTTATCTTCATTTATAAGTTGCATACTTCCTTTGGGCAAACTCATCTCATCTAGTAGCGAATCATCTTGCAAAGTAACAAGAACGTCAACCAATGCATTGCCCATTCCAATTATTTTATCCATTTATCTAAAATTTTTCTGCAAAGATATTGCATATTTCGGAAAAACCTATTATCTTTGCACCGCATTTGAGAGAAAAACCTTCTTCGTTAGCTCAGTCGGTTAGAGCATCTGACTGTTAATCAGAGGGTCCTTGGTTCAAGTCCAAGACGAAGAGCACAAAGGTTCGCAGATAGCGAGCCTTTTTTGTTATCATACATATCATAAAAGCCTTCATCACATTCTTTTGTAATTCCATTGTAATCTCCACCCGCCATTTTACTTATATTACCCTCAAAAACAAGATTTCCATTCAAATGTTTTGGAACTATCTTACTATTATTTACATTTGTTGGGAAACAAGTACTGATATGAAAACGCACATCATAGCACTTTTTCTACTTATAGGAGGAGCATTGAATTTATTTGGAGAAAACTTACATAACTTTTTCAACCGATATAATTTCAGCTTTATTACAGAAGATACTGGGTTACCCCATAACTTTATCAATGATATTTACAAAGACACTCAAGGATATATCTGGGTAGCTACTAATAATGGAATAGGACGGTATAACGGCTATCAATTTATTCATTATAATTCCCAGTCCCACTCCATTCGCTTGAAAAACGACTACGTGCATAAAGTCTGTGAGGATAAGTTTCAACGACTCTGGATAGGGTCGGAAGAAGGAATAGACCTCATTGACTTGAAACATTATACACAGATAGACACGGACAAAGAACTGCCTGCCGAATTGAAATTTCTAGCAAGTAACTACATTGCATCCATCTATCGAGACAAGCAGAATAATTTGTGGATATCGACAGACAAGAATCTATGGTATCTGGAACTAGGCGTAGACGGGCAAATAAAAGATTACTATAAACTGAAAAAAGATACAGAATCCCCCATCCACGCTGTTATTGACCTGCAAGAATACATCTGTGCAGGCATAGATAATCATGTATGCCGTATTGAAAAAGGGAGCAACCACTTACTGAAAACCAGCATGGTATCGGAGCTGCTGAAACCCTTTTCAGAAGACTGGAGAATTCTCTGCATGGAAACTGACGGGGAATTGTTATGGATAGGAACCAATCGCGGACTCTTCAAGTATAACCATACCCAGCAGAGTTTGAACCGGTACCGTTACTCCAATCATCGCCCCGGAATGCTAAGTCAAGCCTATATAACCGGAGTTAAACTGACTAGCAAAGGAGATGTCATCGTTTCCACTCTGAACGGACTCAATGTATACAATCGGGATACCGATACTTTTACTTATATCCGCCAAAACAATGAAATGCCTGACAAGTCGTTGAACTGTAATTTCATCAACTGCCTGCTGACCGACAATGAGAATATCTGGGTAGGGACTGAGATAGGAGGAATCAATTATTGACTCCCAATTGTCTGCAAACGTATGTGTGGCAATACAACTATCTGCGAGAAACCTCTCTTTCCCCCAATCCGGTCAATGCCATCAGCGAAGACAAAGACGGAAATCTATGGTAGGAACAGTAGAGGGAGGACTCAACAAAAAGAGCAAAGGCAGCGATGAGTTCATCCATTATACTTTTGACCAGAATAATCCCACTTCCATTAGTAACAACTCCATCCGTGGCATTCTCATTGATTCCGAAAATCATTTATGGGCATATACTTGGGGGGTCGGAATCAATGAACTAAATCTAAATATACCCCATAACCAAACTTTCCAACGCCATATCCGGGAAGACTCCATAGGATTGGAGGGAGATTTTCTAAGCAGCGCCTGTGAAGACACCATGAACAATGGTTTATGGTTTGGTACTACCAGAGGGCTTCATTTCTACCATAAAAAGACCAAGCGTTTCACCCGGGTCTTGTTTGACCGTTCCGACAATGAATTCGATGCGGTAGGTCCATCATTATCGACCGCAAGAAACGTCTTTGGATGGGAACATCTGAAGGAGTTTCATTATGGATTTATACTCGTTCTCCATTTCCTCCACACAATTCAGCTATACCTATTTAAAACATAAACTGACGGAACCCACTTCATTGCAATTAGAAAAAATAAACTGTATCATAGAAGATCATAATGGTACCATCTGGCTGGGAGCAAATGGGAACGGACTATATCAACTAACGGAAGAAAATGGAACACAGTTCACATTTCATAACTACACCCGCAAGGATGGGTTACCCAATAATACCATTATAGGTATTGTGGAAGATAAAACGGGACATCTGTGGATGTCCACCAACCACGCATCGCCCAACTGGATACACAAACCATGACTTTCACCAATTATACAAAAGAAGACGGACTGCCCAATAATCAGTTTTATTGGAACGCATCTTATTATTCTCCCCAAAATAATCTGTTATATTTCGGTACTATAAACGGATTAGTCGCTTTCACCCCCGATATAGCCAAGATAAAAAAGCAGGATGCCAAAGTCAAACTGACCTCAATCAGTGTCGCCGGTACCATGGTCTATCCTCCAGCAGACGGAAAAACTCCCTGCGCGGTAACAAATTTACATACCATCCGTCTGCACGAAAAAGATCATGGTTTTTCCATCGAGTTTTCCACCTTAAACTATGGAAACTGTAACCGAGTGAAATATGCCTACCGCTTGAAAAATTATGAGAATGAATGGACAGAAACCCTTCCTGGCGAACATACTGCTAGATACAATTTCATTCCCTCCGGAAAATATGTGTTCCAAGTCCGTGCCACAGACGAGAAAGGACATTGGTCTGATAAAATAACGGAAGTCAAAGTAACCATCACTCCTTATTTCTATAAATCCTGGTGGTTCTATTTATTGCTTGCCATTCTGATCACCGTAGGCAGCTATTATTTTTATCAATGGAAAATAAGTCTGTACCGTCAACAGAAAAAACAACTGGAAAAAGAAGTAGCCCAACGCACCCATGAGCTAGAGTTACAAAATAAACAACTAGAAATAATGGCACGACACGTCGAGGAGGTAACGGAAGAAAAAATTGCTTTCTTCACCAATATCACTCATGAATTCCGGACACCAGTCACTTTAATCAACGGTCCCATCCAACGCGCCCTTGACGAAAGCCATGAGCCGGAAGTAAAGAAACAGCTACAAATAGCTGAACGGAATTCCAATTATCTGCTATCACTAGTCAATGAATTAATGGACTTCAGAAAGTTAGATGCAGACAAAGTTGTATTAAATAAGACAAACGAAAACTTTATCCGCCTTATACAAAATATATTAATGCCTTTCGAAGTATTTGCCCATGAACGGAACATAAACATCATCACCTACTTCCGGCTCTGTACCCCGTTTTGGATATTTGATGTTGAATATATGCGCAAAGCCATTATTAATCTGATATCCAATGCTGTTAAATTCACTCCCGATTATGGAAAAATAAGTTTGTATGTGGCTTCCCTTACCGACAAAGACAACCATACCTGGCTGTTCATAGATATAAAAGATACAGGTAATGGTATCGTACCCGAAGATATAGAACGTATTTTCGAACGCTTCTACCAATCCAAAAAGAGCATCAAATATCCCGTTTATGGACAAAGCAGCACAGGAATCGGACTATTCTTATGTAAGAAAATCATTTCTCTGCACGGAGGCAACATCTATGCAGGAAACAATCCCAAGCAAGGAGCTTTCTTCAGAATACTATTACCTTTGGAAAAAGGTATCCCCCAAGCCGAATCAGAAAAAGAAAAATATGAGCAGAATGAACACCCACTTTCCATTCCTGCCAATGGAAACGAGAAAAAGGAAACCATCCTCATTGTTGAAGATAATGCAGATATGCGTACTTATATTTGTTCCATTCTCAAAACAATTATCAATTAAAAGAAGCACAGAACGGTGCAGAAGCTCTTACTTGATTCAAAGAGAAACGATTGATTTGATTGTCAGCGACTGATGATGCCCGTCATGGACGGGAATGAATTATCCCGCCAGGTAAAAGCTAATCTGGCTACTTCCCACATCCCCTTTCTCATGCTCACTGCCCTCCGGTCCGAAGCCCAAGAAAGAATCAGCTACGAAATAGGAGTAGATGAATATCTGTGCAAACCATTTGATGAGGTTATTCTAAAATTACGTATCCGAAATATACTTGCCTTACGCCAGAAATACAAATCCATGTTCTCCACTAGTATGAATTGTGAAACATTGAATATAAACGCTAGTTCCAAAGACAACACATTTATGACATCGGCAATCAATTTAATGAAAGAACATTATGCCGACTCGGATTATAACTTAGAGCGCTTTATCCGCGATATGGGATACAGCAAAACATTAGTCAATCAGAAATTACAATCCTTAACAGGGCAATCCATTGGCCAATTTATGAGAAACTACCGATTAAATGTGGCAAAAGAGACTTTAACCAAAGTCGAATGCAACATTTCTATTGCAGAAATCGCATATGCTGTAGGTTTTAACGACCCCAAATATTTCACAAAATGCTTCAAAGAGCTGTTTGGAGTACTTCCAAGCGAATATTTTGGAAGAAAATAGTTCACTTTACTATTTTACTCCATTTGTGCACCATATTCTCCTATAGAAAGCTTTGTTTCCCTTACATTTGTAAAAAACAGAAATGCAAATGTATATGAAAAACATATTCTTATTATTGAGCTGGCTGATACTACTCCCCTCCGGTATACTGGCAAACCCTATCAAGGGAATGCTGGAAAGGATAGACAAGGGAGCATCGAACAAGTTCGTAGTCGAACTACACAAAAGCTCTAACGACTTTTTCGAGTTAGACCGGAAAGGCGACAAGGTAGTGATACGAGGTAACACCTATATTAATATAGCAACCGGCATCAACTGGTACTTAAAGTATCATGCCGGAATCCATCTGTCATGGAACGGTATGCATGCCTCACTACCCGATGTTCTTCCTCCCGTCCTCCGTAAGGAACGCCACGAAACAAACCTAGCCCTGCGTTATGACTTCAATTACTGCACCTACTCTTACTCCATGGCATTCTGGGACTGGAAACGTTGGGAAAAGGAACTGGACTGGATGGCACTACACGGAATCAACCTGCCGCTCGCTGCCGTAGGACATGAATGTGTATGGCGTAACCTATTACTCCGGTTGGGGTTTTCCAAACAGCAAATCAATAATTTTATTGCCGGTCCGGCATTCCTTGCCTGGTGGGAAATGAACAATCTGGAAGGATGGGGAGGCCCTAATCCCGACAGTTGGTATGAACAACAAGAAGCCTTGCAAAAAAAGATATTGCAACGAATGAAAGAATGGGGAATGCACCCCGTACTGCCCGGTTATTCAGGTATGATCCCCTCCAAGCTGGATTTGGGAAAGCGTATTGATAGTGGAAAAGAAAAGAAAACAGCAAGCGACACTTCCTCGGAATCCGCCCAAAGCACCCTCAACAAATGGAACGGATTCGACCGACCGGGAATCTTACTGCCCGACGATCCCAAGTTTACCCAGATTGCCAACCTTTTTTACGAAGAGACCGAAAAGCTGTATGGAACAAGTGACTACTACTCCATCGATCCTTTCATGAAGCCAAAAGCTTGCCTGCCGGACTAGACTTCGGCAAAGCCGGCAGGGCTATTATGGATGCAATGAAGAAGGCTAACCCCAAAGCTGTGTGGGTGGTACAAGGATGGACAGAAAACCCACGTCCGGAAATGATGAAAGCGCTGAATCCCGGCGATCTGCTTATCCTTGATTTATTTAGCGAATGTCGTCCCATGTGGGGCATTCCCTCTATATGGAAACGAGACAAAGGATACGAAGAACACAACTGGTTGTTCTGCCTGTTGGAGAATTTCGGGGGGAACGTGGGCTTGCATGGAAGGATGGACCAGCTTCTTCACAATTTCTACCTGACCAAGAACAATCCACTGGCCGCTCAGCTAAAAGGCATCGGTCTGACGATGGAAGGCATTGAAAATAATCCGTTATGTTCGAACTGATGTGCGAACTTCCTTGGCGTGCAGAAAAGTTTACCAAAGAAGAATGGATCAAACAATACATCCGCGCACGCTATGGCACAGACGATGAATCTATCCGGCAAGCTTGGCAGATCCTGGCAAACGGTATCTATAACTGTCCGGCAGGCAACAACCAACAAGGTCCTCACGAAGTATCTTTTGTGGGCGTCCATCGCTGAATAATTTCCAAGCATCCAGCTGGAGCAAAATGTGCAACTATTACGATCCCACTACCACAACAGAAGCCGCACGGTTGATGGTGAGCGTGGCAGACAAATATCGCGGTAATAACAACTTTGAATATGACCTGGTGGACATCACCCGACAAGCCATTGCCGACCGTGCCCGAATAGTGTACAATTACGCTGTTGCCGACTTTAAAAGCTTCGACAAAAAAAATTATGCCACACACACCCGACAGTTCCTGGAACTGTTAATGATGCAAGACAAGCTGCTGGGCACACGCAAGGAATTCAAAGTCGGAAACTGGATTCAACAAGCGCGCAATCTGGGAATCACATCTGAAGAGAAAGACCTCTACGAATGGAACGCCCGCGTACAAATCACCACATGGGGAAACCGCTACTGCGCCGACATCGGCAAATTACGAGATTATGCCCATAAAGAATGGAACGGACTACTGCGCGACTTTTATTACAAACGTTGGGAAAAATACTGGCAAGTACTGCAAGACCAACTGGATGGCAAACTTCCTGTACTGCCAGTAGGTAATTCATCAACCCCCACTGCCGATAATCCAGCCATGACCATAGATTGGTATGCCCTGGAAGAACCATGGACACTGGCAAAGAACACCTATGCGGCATCTGCCGAAGGTGATTGTATAGAAGTAGCAAAAGAGGCTATAACATTGATAAACAATTGATTGTAAGATGAAAAAGAAAGAACTCGATACAGAAACCGCACAGCAGGCACTGCCCATTAAAAAGAGGCTTTTGTCACTCGATGCACTCAGGGGCATCACTGTAGCAGGAATGATTCTGGTCAACAATGCAGGAGGCAAAGTGTCGTATGCACCTTTACAACATTCTGCATGGAACGGACTGACACCTTGTGACTTGGTTTTTCCTTTCTTTCTGTTCATCATGGGTATTTCAACATATATTTCATTGAACAAATTCAATTTCAACGTTTCCCTACAAGTGGTAACCAAGATATTGAAACGCACATTTCTTATTCTATGCATCGGATGGGCAATCGGTTGGTTTGACCATGTATGTGAAGGTGACTTCCTGCCTTTTGTCCATCTGCGCATTCCCGGGGTACTGCAACGCATTGCTTTATGTTACTGTGTTATTTCTTTTACAGCCCTATTTATGAATCATAAGTTCATCCCCGCATTAACCTTTATCTTACTAGTAAGTTACACTGTCATATTATGCATGGGGAACGGTTATGCCTGCGATGAAAGCAATATTTTATCCATTATTGACAGGCAACTTTTCGGCGAAGCGCATCTCTATCAAAAGAGCCCGATTGATCCGGAAGGATTTGTAAGCACTCTCTCTGCTATCGCCCACACTTGTATCGGTTTTTCATATGGAAATGGATAATACAAAGCCATCAGACAGAAAACAAAGTACTCCGTTTGTTCTTGACCGGATTCATTCTGATAAGTATCGGCTATTTATTGGCAGATGCGCTGCCTTTAAATAAAAGAATATGGTCTCCTACTTTTGTTCTGGTGACCTGCGGAGCGGCTTCCATGTCACTTGCCACATTAATGTATTATATAGACATAAGGAATAAACAAAAATGGTGCCGCTTCTTCATCATCTTCGGCGTCAACCCCCTATTCCTCTATGTATTGAGCGAAGTACTTGCCATTATGATGGGAAGTACCGGATGGAAAGCGGCAGCCTATGCAGCCATTCATTCAGGAATAACCGACGCTACCTTGCCTCAGCCGTCTACGCCCTCGTTTTCACTCTGTTTTTGGGGGGTATCGGTTATCCACTATATCTTAAGAAAATATACATCAAACTGTAACAACAGATTCACAATATATAGAGAACTATACAGTATTAAACAAGAACATATTAATCAAAACCAAAATTAAATTCTATGCTAAACGTACAATCTCTAACCCAAAGGACATTTGCACAGATAGTAGTCTTTGCATTACTCCTATTAAACAGTACACTGGCATTTGCTCAAAATCAAGTTAACGGTATTGTCACAGACAAAACCGGAGAACCCCTTATCGGAGTGAATGTAGTCGAAAAAGGTACTACCAACGGTGTTATCACTGACTTTAACGGACAGTTTACACTGAATGTAGCACAAGGAAAGACACTCGTATTCTCTTACGTGGGTTACACTACCCAGGAAATTACAGTAAAAGGATCTTCTTTGAAGATTATTATGGAAGAAGATTCTAAAACATTAGATGAAGTTGTGGTAGTAGGTTATGGCAGCATGAGTCGTAAGGATGTAACCAGCTCCATTACCACTGTGAAAGCAGACAAACTGAATGTAGGAGTTTATTCTGACCCTGGACAGTTGCTGCAAGGTAAAGTCCCTGGTTTGACGGTAGTACAAAGCAGCGATCCGACTTCTGGTACTGCTTCTATCTCTTTACGTGGGGCTTCTTCTCTGCGTACCGGTGCGGCAATGGAACCTTATTATGTTATTGACGGTATTCCCGGTATGTCATTAAGTCTGATTGCTCCCGAAGATATTGAAAGCATTGACGTACTTCGTGACGCTTCTGCAACGGCTATTTATGGCTCCAAGGCTGCTAACGGTGTAATCTTGATTACCACCAAAAAAGGTAGTAAAAGTGAGCACACTTCTGTAAACTACAGCGCATATCTTGCATTTGACAACATTGCCAAGCGTTTAGATATGATGACTGCCGACGAACTCCGCACCTATGCCAAGGAAAATAACATCACTCTTCCGAATGACAAAGGAGCAAACACCAATTGGAACGATGAAGTACTGCGCACAGCAATCAGTCATAACCATAACGTTTCTATCAATGGCGGTTCAGAAAAGACTCAATACAGTGCCAGCATGAGTTATCAAAACAAACAAGGTATCGTACGTGGTACAGATTTCGAGCGTTTCGGCGGCCGCGCATTTTTGCAAACCAAAGCACTGAATGATCGGCTCACCTTAGCCTTTAACGTGAATGCCGCACAATCAAAAGGTACCACCGTTGATTCCGCCAAAGATGGCCAATCCGTATTCGACGCCATGAATTATTATTCTCCACTAGTTCCTGTCACCAACGCAGACGGTTCTTGGTATAGCGACAAAACTATCTCCCAAAACTTCAATCCTGTATCCATGATCAATGAAGATACTTTTGAAAACAACAAGAAACTCCTTCAAGGAACAGCCAAAGGTACTTTAGATATCACTAAGGACTTAAAATGGAACTTAAGTCTTTCCTATCAAGACGAACAATATATATGGAACGAATACCATACCAGCAAATCCCAATATAACACCCGAAATGGCGAAGCTAAACGTATTGCAACAGAAAACAAGAAAAAAATTCTTGAAACATACATAAACTATGATCATACATTCGCCAATATCCACAAACTGGGCCTGATGGCCGGTTATTCATGGGAACAGAATGATGACAATGACAGTTTCGGTCTGGATGTCTACGACTTTTACAATGATAACACCACTTTTTATAATCTGAACCTTGCCAATAAAATGGATTGGCAGAATGGCGGTATCACCAGCAATAATAACGGTCATTTGGAAACTTTACGTATGATCTCATTTTATGGACGTATCAACTACTCCTTCAACAGCAAATACCTGCTTCAAGCAACAATTCGCCGTGACGGCTCCTCTGCCTTTGGAAAGAACAACCGTTGGGGAACTTTCCCATCCGCATCGTTGGCATGGCGCATGAGCGAAGAAAAGTTCATCAAAGATTTAAATGTTTTCGATGACTTGAAGTTCCGTGTTGGTTATGGTGTTAGTGGTAACTCACTCGGATTCGGAGCTTATTCGGCTATTCAGACTTACAGTACTTCAGGTTGGTTCAACTATACAAACGCCAATGGCACACAGAACAGTTACCATACCCTAGCAGCCGCCTCAAATGCCAATCCAGACCTAAAATGGGAACGTACAGCCATGTTGAACATCGGGCTGGACTTCAGCTTCTTTGGGGGCAGATTAGGAGGAACCATCGAATACTATGACAAGCGTACCAGCGACCTGATATACACTTACGAGGTTTCCACAAACCGCTATCCTTTCGGAACCATGCCGGCCAATGTGGGAGATATCAGCAATAAAGGTATTGAATTTACCATAAATGCCACTCCTATACAAACAAAAAATTTCTCTTGGCAAACCAGTTTGAACTTATCTCATAATAAAAATAACGTAGAAAGTATATCCAACAGTGAATATTCCGTAGATTATATCCGTGCAGCCGATCCTGAAATCGCAGGTTATTCTTCAAATGCAGACGTACAGCGCATCATGGAAGGACATCCTATCGGCACCTTCTACACCTACGAATGGGCCGGCTACAATAACCAAGGAGTATCCATCTTTTATGTACACGATCCTGAAACGGGTGAACGTACAGGCGAAACGACCACAGATCCTGAAACTGATAGAGACCGTACTATTACCGGCTGCGCACAACCTGATTTAAATTTAGGCTGGAGCAATAACTTCCAATACAAGAACTGGAATCTCGACTTATTCTTTACTGGTGTTTTTGGACAAGATATCTACAACGCCACTGCAGAACAATACTCTAATGTTTCTTTTGTGAAAGAAGGCCGCAATGTATTAAAAAGCGTAGCTACCGAACACCGTGCTACTGACACACAATCTCAAGCACCATCCAATCGCTGGATAGAGAACGGTAGTTATTTCCGTCTGTCCTCAGTCTCATTGGGATATACTTCGGCAAAATTGGTAACTGGATAAACTCGCTCAAGCTATACGCCACTTGTAATAATGTATTCACCATTACCGGTTACTCCGGCCGTGATCCGGAAATCAACCTTGGAGGCTTGGAACCGGGCATGGACAGACGTACCAATACTATCCGCGTACCCGTTCATTTATGATCGGTCTAAACGTGAACTTCTAACCATATAATTGAAAACTGATATGAAAAATAACATAAAATTAACAACCTGGCTGGTAGGTAGTCTGCTTACCTTCTCCGCCTGCACAGATCTAAATGTGGATCTTAAGTCCACTTATACCGAATACCCGGATTCCGAAATTGCCAAGGAAGCTAAAATGGCAGGTTTGTATTATGGATTCGGCGGAGCATTAGGACGTCGTTATATGGAAGCTGCCCTGCTGTCTTCCGATGAGTTCATGGCAGTAACATTTGGTGGTAACTGGTATGATGGCGGCAACTATATCCATTCCTCTCTTCACGCCAGCCTTCCAGGCGACGCACACGTGGACTGGCTGGTGATATTCCGGCTGCAATCACAAAATGCAACCAAGCAATTTTTGACTTGGGTGGAGAAGATGAAAACAATGCCGAACAGGAAGCCTTGATTGCTCCGGCACTTGCCATGCGTGCTTTCTATCATTTTATTTTTATGGATACATTCGGAGCAACTCCCAAATTAGACCACTTGATCGGCGATTCTGAAGCTATCGACCGTTCTCCCCGTTCCGAAATTACAAAATTTATCGAAAGCGACCTGCTCCGTGCTTTGGCTTCTGGCGGTTTAAAAGAAGATGTTGATGCTTCCACTTATGGCAAACCAACCAAATGGATGGCTGAGGCTCTCCTTGCCAAACTCTATATAACTGGGCTGTTTATACCTGTGATGATGTAGCTACTTATGATCCAAGCATGACTAATTCCAAATTGAATGATGTCATAAAATATTGCGATGATATCATCGCCTCCGGTCATTTCGATCTCAGTGATGGTTATCGCAAGAAATTCATGCCAGACAACGGCTATCAGATTAAGGATTTCATCTATGCAATGCCATACCAAAATAATGAAACATCAACCAGAGCCAATACTTACGCCCGTTTCCAATTCTGGCCTAAATTCAACAATGATGGTGCGGACGGTAAAGGACTGTTCGGCATAACACTATCCCAAAATGCCGGAGGCATTTTCATCGTTACTCCCGAGGCGGCAGACCGTTTTTGCCTGGAAGGAGATGAACGCAATGAGATCATCATGAAAGGTGCGATCAACTATTATGACATCAGCACACATACAATGGGAACAGAACCTTATATATACAACGGACAACAAGTTGTCCTCACCAAGAACATCACCATCTTGAATGACCAAATGGATCTTGGAAATGACTTGAACGCATGGTGCCAGGGATACCGATGCATCAAATGGGCTATTCAAGCAGACGATTATAACCTCTATAACCGCAATCAAAGCAATGATGTACCTATCTTCCGTTATGCAGATATTCTGCTGATGAAAGCAGAAGCTATTCTACGAGGGGCAACAGCCACTAACGGCGACACGCCACAATCCCTATTCAACCAAATACGCAGCTATTGTAACGCTCCATTATTAGAGCATACTCCTTCATTAAACGAGTTACTTGAAGAGCGTGGCCGTGAATTTTATGCAGAGACATGGCGACGTAATGATCTAATCCGTTTTGGAAAGTTCGAAGACGACTGGGGATATAAAAATCAATATCATCCGGAAGCTCAAACCGAAAAATGGCGTAGGATCTTTCCTGTATCTGTCGGCTTGATGAATTCAAACACCAACTGGAAGCAAAATTACGGTTATTAATAAATTAAATAAGTTTTTATAAGGGCTTGTTACAGCAAGCTCTTATAAAACTTTAAAGCAAAAAATAATTCATGAAACTTCATCAAATCTTATTGCTTCATATTGCGACATCTATCTTGGCATTATTCCCATCTCCTATATATGCCCAAAAAATGATGTACCAGGACTCTATCGAAATCGTAGTACACAGAGGAGCGAACCATATAGCGCCGGAAAACACCATTCCATCAGCTCTAGCTGCATTGGAACATGGAGCCGGCTGGATAGAAGTGGATGTGCGCAAAAGTAAAGACAATATACTTTATAATCTGCACGATGAAACTTTGGACCGTACTACCAACGGTAAAGGTCCCATTCAAGATATGCTATCCAAAGATATTGAAAAATTAGACGCCGGCAGTTGGTTCAGTTCTCAATTTACCGGCATTCACGTACCCCGTATAGCCGAAATGCTAGACACCCTACAAGGAAAGGCACACATTTTTTGATGTAAAACGAGGAACTCCGATAAAAGATTTGGTTATATTAGTACGCCAAAAAGGATATGAAAATAAAAGCTTCTTCTGGTTTGCAGACTCTGAAATGCTGAAAGAATTTATCAGAATCGCTCCGGAAATGAAGATTAAAGTAAATGCCTCCAATATAGCAGCTCTGAAGAAATGGATGAAAATATGCACCCCGGCCTATGTAGAAACAGATATCCTCAATATCACCCCTCAATTCAAAGAATTCTGCAAAAGCAATCATATCAAGATAATGGCTGCTATTCAGAATGCGAGTGAAAAAGAATATAAAAAAGCGATTGAAGCCCATCCCGATTTAGTCAATCTGGACCGGCCGGAACTCTTTGTAAAAATGCTCCGTCAGGAGATTAAAAAATAACCCTTTTCCAAGAAGAGCCATGAAAAGTACCCTATCTTATCTGCTGATTCTATGTAGCCTGTTCATGTCTTGCACCGGACATCAGGAAGAATCCCTATTGTCCTATGTAGATACCCGTACGGGAACTGCACCGAGCATAACCCATACCGCAGGACTTTTCGGCAAAAATACCGAAGAGTACGGACAGACGCTGCCTGCCGTCCTAGAGCCCAACGGAATGAACTTTTGGACTCCCCAGACACAAGATACAGAAATAAAATGCAAGGCTCCCTATTATTACAAAGATAAGAAGATACAGGGGTTCCGCAATTCACATTGGATTGTCGGAGGGTGTACACAAGATTACGGTTCCATGACCTTGATGCCTGTATCGGGTACACTGAAATATCTCCCCCAAGACCGAGGAAGCCTGTTCTCTCACCAAGAAGAAACAGCAACGCCTGCCTATTACTCCGTCCTTCTCAAAGATTATTCCATTTTTGCAGAAATGACCGGACGTTCCCGTTCAGCCATTTTCCGATTCACTTATAACCAACCGGAAGATGCTTATCTCATAGTCAATCCTAACAGCGATGAAGGAGAAGGATATATTGAAATCGATACTATAAAAAACAGATACGCGGATACAATCCCGTACACCGTATCTATCAAGGCTGGGGAGCCCCCGCCGGATACAACGGGTACTTTGTCATTGAATATCAAAATGAAATAGAGGAATATGGTACATTCCGGTATGACAGTCTCTTCGCCGGACAACGACAGATAGCCGATGGAACAGGTATAGGTGCATATCTCCGGTTCAAAATACACCCAGAAGAACCCGTATTAATCAAAGCCGCTTCCTCTTTTACTGACATGGAAGGCGCTCAAAAGAATCTGGACACCGAGATACCTCATTGGGATTTTGACCGCACCCGGCAGGAACTGAACTCCATCTGGGAACAAAGGCTTTCACAAGTTACAGTACAGACAAACAACCGAAACGATAAAGAGAAATTTTACGGAGCACTCTACCGTGCCTCATTCCTGCCACGTACATTCAATGATGTAGACGGGCGCTACCCTTCTTTCTCCACAGGACACCCGTTCAGACAATCAGCCAACGGTAGAAATTACTATGAAGATTACAGTATGTGGGATACTTACCGTGCTCTCCATCCGTTAATCAATATCCTGACCCCAAAGAAAGCCGGAGACATGATGCAATCATTGGTGGACAAATATGAACAAGGCGGCTGGCTGCCTATATTTCCTTGTTGGAACAGTTATACCGCAGCCATGATAGGCGATCATTGCATCTCCGCACTGGGAGATGCCTATATCAAAGGAATCCGTAATTTTGATATCAACAAAGCTTGCGAAGGAATGCTCCAGAACGCATTCAAGACCCCCTCCACCTATGAAGAATACAAAAACGGAATGGGACGACGCGCCTTGAATTCTTATCTGAAATATGGATACATTCCTTTGGAAGACAGCGTACCGGAAGCCTTTCACACCTGCGAACAAGTATCACGTACTTTAGAATATGCATACGATGATTTCGTATTGGCCCAAGTTCTGCAAAAGTTGGAAACATCAGATGATAACTTTCCTGATCCACAAAAAACAGAACTTTATGATACACTAATGATACGTGCACGATATTACCGTAACGTAATAAACCCTGGCACCGGATATGCCCAAGGCAGATACGCTGACGGCAGTTTCCTCAGCGATACCGGTAACGTTTTTTCCTTCACTCGCTTCATCACCGAAGGAGCTCCCTGCCACTATACTTGGTATGCTCCCCATGATGTATACGGACTGATGGAATGTATGGGTGGAAAAGAAAAATACATCGCCAAACTGGATTCCATGTTCAGCGAACACCGCTACTGGCACGGCAACGAACCTTGCCACCAGATAGCCTACCTCTTCAACTATGCCGGACAGCCTTGGAAAACCCAACGCGAGGTGCGTCATATTATGGAAACAGAATATCTGAATGCTCCCGGTGGACTGTCAGGTAATGATGATGCAGGGCAAATGTCTGCCTGGTATGTATTTTCTGCTATGGGATTCTATCCGGTATGTCCCGGTACACCTTATTATATAATAGGAAGTCCTTCTTTTCCCCGGATGAGTATCCGCTTGGAAAAAACGGAAAGACATTCACCATATTAGCCCACAACGCCAACAAAAAAAAAA